>Ga0075163_10011547_pt1 | contig 11509 bp, 7 predicted proteins | sample JI1023141ADNA_FD_71478 | JGI IMG/M metagenome (GOLD analysis project Ga0075163, IMG submission 71478) | Wastewater effluent complex algal communities from Wisconsin, to seasonally profile nutrient transformation and Carbon sequestration -... | ecosystem: Engineered > WWTP > Effluent > Algae... | reverse complement strand
CCGGGATGGCGTCGGCATCGAGGAGGACTGGCTGCGGCGAATTGGCCCGGCGCACTTCTCGCACATCAACTTCCGTGGGACGTTCCGGTTCAACGTCGAGCGGTACGCGGACGTGCTGGTAGAGGGCACCGCCGGGCTTGGCGCGGCCAAGCCTGGCCGGTGAGCCCGCGATAACGTCCCGAAAGCCGGGATGTCGGCGATGGGACGGTCAGCTGACCTTCAGCGGCGACAGGTGACGGGCGGCCAACGACCCATTGGAGTCGGCCGGGGTTTGCTGAACGAATGGCTGATCTGCCTTGAACTTGACCCTTGCCGACGCCGCCGTGAGAGCCGGAGTCGGCAAGAGCGGTCGTTCGCAGGCGGCAATCACCGTCGTGGGCAAGCTGGCGGCTGACCAAACGCATCCGCTGGCCGCGCGCTCGAGCCGCTGATCCGCGGTAAGGTCATCCACCGCGTCGATAGCTGGGGTCGAGGTTGCGGCCCTATTCAACACTGCCCTGAACCGGGGATTTCGGACGCAGAGCGATTCGACCTGGTCTACTTGGTCACGATCGCGAACGTGCCCGCGGCCTTGTCGATCAGCGTGAAGAAGCGCACCAGGTCGATCTTGCTGCCGTCGATCTTGAGGTCGTCGCTCATCAGCGTGTCCTTGATGCCGGCGGTGCCGGCCATCATCTTGATGAAGATGGGCTTGGTCAGCGTCAAGGTCGCATGGGCGTCGGCGGCGGGCGCGGCTGCTCGGTGGTGCAGCACCGCGTTTTCGATCCACAGAACATACGATTCCTTGATGTCCGTGATCACCAAGTTGACCTTGAGGTTCTTGCCGTCGGCCGCGGGGCCGTCCAGGCCGGCGGCCATGGCCTCGAGGAAGCGCTCCACCGGCGTCTCGTTCAGCACGTCGATGAGGAACGAGCGGTCCACGCCCTTCTTCGGCGGCCCTTCACGCAGCTCGGCGGCCGCGGTGAGGTAGCTGTTGCGCCAGGTCGCGGCCTCGGACTGGTAGCCCATCTGGTCGTAGGCGCGCGCCAGCAGGTCCTTGGCCGCCTTGCTGTCGGGGGCGCCGAAGACGGCGTGATTCAGGAGCTCGGCCGCCCAGCGGTAGTCGCCCTTGTCGAACGCCGCCTGTGCGGCAGCGACGGCCTTGTCGGCACCGCCCAGAAGCTCGAGCCAGCGCTTGGCCGACTCCTGCGGCGGCAGCGGGTTCAGGTTGGCCGGGTTGCCGTCGTAGGCCCCGAGGTAGAACTGGTAGATCGCCTTGACGTTGTGCCGGAGGTCGCCGTAATAACCGCGCGAGCCGAAGTACGAGGCCAGGGACGGGGGCAGCTTGACCATGTCGGCGATCTCGCGTGGCGTGTGCCCGGCGTTGATCAGGCGCACCGTCTGGTCGTGCATGTACTTGTAGACGTCGCGGTGCTTGGTGATGAACTCGACGATGCGCTCGCGGCCCCAGATCGGCCAGTTGTGCTGGCCGAAGTAGACCTCGGCATCGCCGAGCTGGTCCAGGGCCTGCTGCATGTATTCGGCCCAGCGCAGCGAGTCGCGCACCTTCGCGCCGCGCACCGGCAGCAGGTTGTGCATGGTCTGCGCCAGGTTCTCGGCGCCGCCGTAGGCCTTCTTGTCCGGGATCAAGAAGGTCATCTCGGCCGGCGCCTCGGCGCCGGGCACGTTGTGGAAGACGAAGCGCACGCCGTCGAGCACCAGCTCCTGCGTGGGCTTGGTGATCAGCTGCGTCGGCATCAGGATGCCGATGGCGCCGTAGGCCACGCTCTTGCCCAGGCCGGTGTCGACATTGCCCTTGGCCGAGCGCTCCAGGTTCTTGCCGAACTGGTACATCGAGCGCCGCGCCATGGCGGTGCCCACCAGGATGTTCTCGCTGGTGGCCTCTTCGATGAAGCCCTCCGAGGCGATGACCGGGATCTTGCGCTCGGCCACCTCCTTGGTCGTCGCGACCCCAAGCGCACCGCCGAAGTGGTCGGCATGGCTGTGCGTGAAGACGATCGCCGACACGGGCTTGTCGCCCAGGTGCTTGCGCGCGAAGGCCAGCGCCGCGGCGGCGCTCTCGCGGGCGGTCAGCGGGTCCACGACGATGAAGCCGGTCTTGCCTTCGATTAGCGTCATGTTCGCGATGTCGAAGCCGCGCACCTGCCAGATGCCGTCGGTGACCTTGAACAGGCCCGTCTGCGCGTTCAGCACCGCATGCCGCCACAGGCTCGGGTTGACCGTCGGCGGCGCCTTGCCCTCGACGAACTTGTAGGCGTCGAAGTCGATCAGCACCGTGCTGCCGTCGGCAGCCAGGATCTTTCCCTCGGGCCTGGCGATCAGCCCGCGCTTGGCGTCCTCGAAGTCCTTCGGGTCGTCGAGCGCAAGCGACTTGGCGACGGCTTCGTTGGCCGCCACCGTGGCCGGCGTGGCGTCCCCTGCCGCGCCGCCGACTCCCGGGTTCCTGCCGCAGGCCGACAGCAGGGCCGCAGCGGCCAGCAGCGCCAGCGCCGCGCGGGGGCAAATGCTCTTCATCGTCATCGTGGTCTCCTCGATCGTCGTCGTCGGCCGCGTTCGGCCATGCGTTGGCTTCAATTCGCCGGCGGGGGTTTCGCCGGCGCGGCGCCGATGAACAGCCTCAGGGCGAGCCGCTGCACCAGCGTGCCGTAGGGCGGATAGAACAGGCTCACCGGAAAGAAGCGGTGCCGCCTGAACACGGCCTTGGCATGCGAGAGCTCGCGAAACCCTTCCTCACCGTGGTAGCTGCCCATGCCCGACTGGCCGATGCCGCCGAACGGCAGGTCGTGCTGGAAGACATGCCAGCCCCAGTCGTTGAAGGTCACGCCGCCGGCGTGCGTTTCCTTCAGCACGCGCGCCTGGTCGGCGGCGCTGAGGCCCAGGCCGTACAGCGACAGCGGCCGCTCGCCGCGGCGCACGAGTGCCATCGCGTCGTCCAGTCGGTCGTATTCCAGCACCGGCAGGATCGGGCCGAAGATCTCTTCCTGCATCAGCCGCATGCCGTCGTCGACGTGCGTCACCACCGTCAGCGGCATCTGGCGGCCGTTGCCGGCGTCGGCGCCGCAGCGCAGCAGGGTGGCGCCCTTGGCCTGCGCGTCGGTCAGCAGGTCACGCAGGCGCGCCGCGTGCCACTCGGTGATGATGCTGGTGTATTGGGCATTGCCGTCCACCGTGGGGTACAGCCGGGTGAAGGCCTGGGCCACGGCTGCGGCGAAGGTCGCCGACCGGCCGCGCGGCACCAGCGCGTAGTCGGGGGCGACGCAGATCTGCCCGGCATTGAAGGCCTTGCCATGGGCGATGCGCAGCGCGGCGTCGTGCAGGTCGGCGTCGGGGCCGACGATGGCCGGCGACTTGCCGCCCAGTTCCAGCGTGACCGGCGTGAGCCGCTCGGCCGCCGCCCGCATCACCTGCCGCCCCACGCGCGGTGAACCCGTGAAGACCAGGTGGTTGAAGGGCAGGGCATTGAAGGCCTGAGCCGCGGCCACCCCGCCGCCGCACACGGCGACCTCGTCCTCGTCGAAACACTCGGCCAGCATCGAGCGCAGGAGCAGGGTGCAGCGCGGCGAGAACTCGGAAACCTTGATCATCGCGCGGTTGCCCGCGGCCAGTGCGGCCACCAGGGGCCCGAGGGTCAGGTACAGCGGGAAGTTCCAGGTGCCGATGATGCCGACCACCCCCTTGGGCTGGTGGCTGACCCAGGCGCGGTTGCCGAGGAACAGCAGTTCGGTGCTGCGGCGCCGGGGTTTCATCCAACGTCCCAGGTGAGACAGCGCGTGGCGGGCCTCGAGCATGGGCCCCATCACCTCCACCATCCTGGTCTCGACCCCCGAACGCACGCCGAAGTCGCCGTTCACCGCGGCGACGATGTCGTCCTGGTGCCGGCGCAGCGCATCGATCAGCCGGCGCAGCCCGGCCTTGCGGGCCGCCCGCTCGGGATACGGCGCCGCCTCGAACGCCAGCCGCTGGCGCTCGAACAGCCGCTGCATGCGGGCGATCTCTTCGGCATCCTCGCTGGCCGCGGGCAGCGCCTTCGGCAGCATGGCGGCGCTCATGCCGGGGCCCCGACGGGCCTGGCGTTGACAGCACCCGGCTGGGCCGCGGCGTGGGCGGCGGGGGCGATCTGTGCCATCGCGTGCTCGGCCAGCGCCGCGATGGTCAGCGAGGGGTTGACGCCGGGGTTGGCCGGCATGGCCGCGCCGTCGCAGACCAGCAGGTTGCGGTAGCCGAACACGCGCAGGTGCTGGTCGACGACACCCTGGCTGGCGTCGGCGCCGATCACCGCGCCGCCCAGCAGGTGCGCCGTGGTCGGGATGTTGCCCAGGGCCTCGAGCACGTTGCTCTGCGCGATCCCGCCGGTGTGCCCGGCCAGCCAGGCCGCGGCCGCGTTGCCCGCGGCGATGAAGGTCGGGTTCGGCTTGTCGCGGTTCTGCTCGGTGACGAGCCGATAGCCGCTGCCGAACCAGCGCTTCCTGGCGCGCAGCGCGATGGCGTTGTCCAGTGCCTGCATCACCAGCAGCATCACCATGCGCCGGCTCCAGCCGGCCGGCCACAGGGTCTTCAGCCACTGCAGGGGATGGCACGCGATGCTGCCCAGCCACAGCAGCGGTCGCGTCACGCGGCCGCCCTTGCCGACCAGCACCGTGTACAGCAAGGACATGAAGTCGGCGTTGCGGCCGTAGTTGACGAACTCGATGTGGGTGTCGTGGTCGACATGGACGCTGCAGCTGATGGCCACGTCGTTCCAGGTCTCGCGGTCCTCGGGCAGGCGCACCGCGAGGATCGATTCGCTGTTGGTGCGCACGAGTTCACCGAGCCGGTCGCTGACGCGCGGCAACGAGCCGCCATGCTTGCAGTTGGCCAGCAGGCGGTTGGTGCCCAGGGCGCCGGCCGCCAGCACGACGCCACGCGCCGTGAAGGTCTTGCGGCCCTTGGCGAACCAGGCGCCGGGGCGCTCGGTCGTGACGCGGTAGCCGTCGCTGCCGTCGGCCGCGCCGAGCGGCACCACGTCGATCACCTGGTGCTCGGGCAGGATGCGTGCGCCCCGCTTCTCGGCGAACCAGAGGTAGTTCTTGAGCAAGGTGTTCTTGGCGCCCACGCGGCAGCCCACCATGCAGGCCCCGCAGCGGGTGCAGCCGGTGCGCGCCGGGCCTTCGCCACCGAAGTAGGGGTCGGCGACCGTGCGGCCCGGCTCGCCGAAGAACACGGCGCAGGGCGTGCGGGTGAACGACTCCTCGGTGCCGAAGTGCCGCGCCATCTCGCGGATGAGCTGCTGCGCGGCCGAGTCGAAGGGCACGGTCTGCACGCCCAGCATGCGCTCGGCGGTGTCGTAGTGCGGCGCCAGCAGCTGGGCCCAAGGGGCCAGGGTGCCCCACTGGCCGTTGCTGAAGAACGCCGGCTTGGCGCGGTACAAGGTGTTGGCGTAGACGATGCTGCCCCCGCCCACGCCCGCCCCGCTGGCGGCGAAGACATCCCTGAAGGGCGCCAGCCGCAGGATGCCCTTCAGGCCGAGCAGCGGTGCCCAGAGGAATCGGCCGAGCTGCCAGGTCGACTCGGCAAAGTCCTCGTCACGCAAGCGCCGGCCGCACTCGAGCACGGCGACCCGGTGGCCCTTTTCGGCCAGGCGCAGCGCCGACACGCTGCCGCCAAAGCCCGAGCCGATGACCAGCCAGTCGAAATCGAAGTCAGGGTCGTGCATGGTCGCGGGGCGCGGGCTCACCGGGCCTTCTCGACGAACTTGGCCAGGTAGTCCAGCTCGTCGGCACAGCCCTGCTCGGTCTGGCCGAGGATGAACTTCTCGACCACGCCGCCGATCAGAGGCACGTTAACCTTGGCGTGATGCCGGATGCGGTAGAGGCAGCCCTTGCCGTCGGGAACCAGCTCGAAGTCCGCCTTCACCGTGATCGGCTTGCCGACGATCTGCAGCGTCAGCTGGCCCTTGTAGCCCTTGCCGTCCGCCGACCAATGCTCTTCGAGCTCGAGCTCGCTTTCCGGGTTCAGGACCTTGGAGATCAGCGGGTTGAGCTCACGGCGCACGCGCCGCTTCATCGTCACCACGACGTCCGGCGACTTGCGGGTCTTGCAGCTCGCGCTGAGTTCGCCCAGCGCCAGGCAGCGCGCCTCGAGCCACTTCGGGTCGATCAACGCTGCATAGACCTTGCCGGTCGGGGCCGCCATCTTCTTCTCCACCATGACATGTCTCCTCGTCTTCAGGCCAGGTCGCGCAGCTCGCGGCGCAGGATCTTGCCCACCGCCGACTTCGGCAGCGCATCGACGAAGCGCACCCGCTTGGGCACCTTGTAGCCGGTGAGCGCCTGGCGGCAGAAGGCGATCACGTCGGCCTCGGTCAGCGCCGCCGCGGGCGTGGCGACGACGAAGAGCTGCACGGCCTCGCCGGTCTTCTCGTCGGGCACACCGATGCAGGCGCACTCGGCCACGCCGGGGCAGTCGGTGACCACCGCCTCGATCTCGTTCGGGTAGACGTTGAACCCCGAGACGATGATCATGTCCTTCTTGCGGTCGACGATCTTCAGAAACCCTTGCGCATCGAAGCAGCCGACGTCACCGGTGCGGAAGTAGCCGTCGGCCGTGAACGCGGCCGCATTGGCCTCGGGCTTGTTCCAGTAGCCGCGCATCACCTGCGGGCCCTTGACGCAGATCTCGCCGGGTTCGCCGAGGCCCACGGTGCGGCCTTCTTCGTCCATCAGGATCACGTCGGTGGAGGGCAGCGGCAGCCCGGTGGTGCAGGTGAAGGCTTGTACCTGCGCCGGATTGAAGCTGACGACCGGCGAGGTCTCCGACAGGCCATAACCCTCGCGGATGAAGGTGCCGGTCAGCGCCTGCCACTTGTCGGACACCGCGCCGATCACCGCGGCGCCGCCGCCGCCGGCCAGGCGCAGCCGCGACCAGTCCACATCCTTGCTGCCCGGGTGCATCACCAGGCCGGCGTAGAGCGTGTTCACGCCCATGAAGATGGTGGGGCGCGCGGCTTTCAGCGTGGCCAGGAAGCTGTCGAAGTCGCGCGGGTTGGGCACCAGCCAGTTGTCCGCGCCGACCGAGAAGTAGGTGATGAAGTTCACCATCAGGGCGAAGATGTGGTACAGCGGGATCGCCGTCACGATGACCTCTTCGCCGGGTCTCAGCGCATCGGGCATGAAGGCCTTGAACTGCTCGGTGTTGGCGATCAGGTTGCGGTGGGACAGTGCCGCGCCTTTCGACAGGCCCGTGGTGCCGCCGGTGTACTGCAAGAACACGAGGTCGTCGCCGGCCAGCGCCACCGGCGAGAACGGCAGCGCGGCGCCTTGGGCCAGTGCATCGGCGAGGGCCACCGCCCCGGCCAGCCGGGGATCGATTGGCGGGCTGGGCAGCAGCTTGCCGCTGCCATCGCCCACGCCGACCGTGATCACGTTCTTCACGCCGGTTCCGGCCATGACCTCGGCCACCGTGGCAGAGACGCCGCTGTAGACGATGACGGTCTGCACCCCCGCATCGTCGAGCTGGTGCTCGAGCTCACGCGGCGTGTACAGCGGGTTGACGTTGACCTGGACGGCGCCGGCCCGCGCGATGCCGAGAAACGCGATCGGAAACGCCAGCAGATTGGGGACCATCACCGCGATGCGGTCGCCCTTCTTCACACCGAGCGGCCCCTGCAGATAAGCGGCGAAGTCGCGCGAGAGCCGGTTCAGGTCGGCATAGGTCAGCACCTGGCCGGCGCAGCGCATGGCCGGCTTGTCGGCGAAGCGCTGCATGGCCTGTTCCATCAGGTCCACCACCGAGCGGTAGGCGTCGGGATCGATGTCGTGCGAGATGCTGCCGTAGCTGGCGAGCCAGTGTCGTTGGATCAAGATCGTCCTAGTCTTGTTTGTGCATCGGTCGTGCCCCGGTGGTGTCGTAGCGACGCGCCGATGCGTGCCGAGCACTTTAGAAAGCCGGGCGAACAGCGGCTATCCGCTTTTCGTCAATCGCGCGGTTCGCTGAGCTCGGCCTTGAGCTCCTCGTATGCGGCGTCGATGTGCGCCGCAAGTTGCGCGATGTGTTCGATCGCCCCCGGAATCCCCAGCAGGCCGATCTGCAGGCGATCGGCCAGGGTGACCACGGTGATGTTGAGCATCTGGCCCGCCGCCACCACCGACATCGGCAGCGCCAGCTCGACTTCGGCGCCCATCAGGTAACAGCGCGTCGGCAGCCCGAATGGGTTGGAGAACAGCAGGTTGGACACGCGCAGCGGCCGCTTGACGCCCACGCGTTCGAGCAAGGTGGGCAGCGCATGCACGATGGTCGTGTACAGCATCACCGTCTCCGGGGTGTTGTCGCTCACGGCCGCCTTGACGCGTGCCGTCTCCTTGCGGATGTCGGCCAGCCGCTGGCGCGGTGTCGATCCGGGCCGGCCCATGGCCAGTTGCAGCACCGCGATCTGGTTGCCGCCGCTGGTGCCGGACAGGGCCACCGGCATGTCCACCACCAGCGGCTTGACCGGCCCCTGCGACCGCGTCGCCAGATGGCGTCCAAGCGCCATGTCCAGCACGACCAGCAGGATGTCGTTGACGGTGGCGTCAGCGGCCCTGCCCAATGACTTGACTTCGGCCAGAGGCAGCGTCGTGAAAGCGTAGTTGCGCCGGGGACTCGGCGCGCCGCCGAGTGCGTCGGGGATGCCCACGAATGGCAGATCCAGCGCGTCGCCGCCCAGGCCCAGGCGGCGACGCCCCTGCGCCGCAAGCATCCGGTACAGCCCGAGGGTGGAACTGGTGACGCCCGTCGCCTTCTTCAGCAGCGCCCGCAGGGTGGCGGCACCCGTGGTCGCGGCGCCACGGCCGCGCGTGGACACGCGGCGCACGCCATCCCGGCCGGGCAGGCCTTGCCACATGGCGCGCACCACCTTGTCCTTCGGGTCGGTGGAGAACCACTGCGTCACCGCCTGCACGAAGCTGCGTCCGTCGATGATGCCGTGGTGCACCTTGCCATACAGTGCCACGCGGCCATCGGCGAGGCCGTCGATGACGTAGAACTGCCACAGCAGGCCATCGCGCGGCAGCAGCGGCTCGTGCAGTTCGCAGACCTTGGCAATCAGCTCGTCCATCGAGCCGTCGCCGTCCAGCGTGACGCGGTGGACATGGGCGGCAAGGTCGGCGCCCGGCATCGGCTCGACGCTGGGCATCCGAGTCAGCGACAACTGCAGCCGGTAGTTGAACGGGGGGCCTGCTTCCTGCTTCAGCATGCGCTCGAGCAGGCGGTCGGCAAAGCGCCGGGCGCCCTTGGGCGGGCGCAGCAGCACCAGCGGCCCGATGTTGAACGGCCGCTCGGGCGTTTCCAGCAGGAACATCGCCAGATCGATGACGGACAGTTGGGGCATGGTCGTGAACCGGGCGCGTTGATCGGGCAGGAGGCCGGAATCTAGAGGCCCGTCGCCAGGCCCGCTATCCGGTTTCCGGCGGGCTTGCCCCGCACGGGCGTCCGCGCCCTCCGGGATTGCCACGTTGCGCGGCCGACGGGGCTGGGGTGAAATTCCGGCGCCATGCCTCTACCGCAACCGTGGCTTGGCCACCTGGCTTGCCCTCCGCGGGGGGCAGGGCGGGCACGGCCAGGCCCTTGGGGGCTCACAACGCCAGGGTGACCGATCCGTCATGCCAGATCCAGCCCCGGCCCCTCCCGGGCCGGCTCGCCCCATGCGCAGTACCGAGATGCTGGATTTCGATCCGGAGGTCATGGCCATGGCCGTGCAGCACGGCGTGCTCGAGCATGTGCAACTGGAGCGCGGCGTGTTTCGCGGCCGCATCGCGCATACCACGGCGCCGGCCAGCCGCATCGACTGGGGCAGCTACGCCCTGTCGGTCCTGGCACGTGGCGACCTCAGCCCCGAGATGGTCTCGATCACGCTCGGGCTGGGCGGGCGCGGCGATTGGCGCGTGCACGGGCAGACCGCGACCAACGGCGACATGATCGTCTTCCCCGAAGGGGGCGAGATGCTCGTCGCGCTGCCCCCGCAGGCCCAATGGCTGTCCCTGCAGGTGCCCCGCGCCCGCATCGAAGCCGCCGGCCTGGCGCTCGGCCGCTGCCTGGAAGGCAGCGCGCGGCGCATGGTCGGGGTCATCGGTGACGGGCTGAGGCAGACCCTGGTCGATCTGGCGCCGGTGCTGGCCCCGCACGCACAGTCGTCCGCATTCGACGACGCGGCCGTTGCCATCGCGCACGACGAACTGCTGGCGTCCCTGTTCGGTGAACTGGCGCGGCGCGGCGGCGCCATCGACAGTGGCGCATCCTTGAGCCCGGGCGAGCGATGGCGCGTGATCCGGCGTGCCGAGGCCTATCTCGAAAGCCGTGCCGACCCGTCGGTGCGCATCGACGACCTGTGTGTGGCCGCCTGCACCAGCCTTTCCCGGCTGGAGCGCGCCTTCCGCGAGACCTTCGGCGTGAGCCCTCGCCGCTACCTGATTCTGCGGCGCCTGGCAGCGGTACGGCGCGAGTTGCTGCGGGGCGAGCCGCAGACCTCGGTCACCAATGTCGCCACGCGCTGGGGCTTCTTCCACCTCGGTCGGTTTTCACAGGAGTACCGCGAGCACTTTGCCGAGCGCCCGTCGCAAACGCTGCGAACTCAGCGCGCAGGGTCAGTGCCTATCTGAGCAGCGTGACCGGGGACCCGCGCCATGTACCAACCTGCGGTAAGCGGCTAGGAGCAATTGGCATCAGTGCCACGGACGAGTCTCCCGGATGCCTGCCAGCGGTTCACGCGAACCTACGGTGGCACCGCCAGTTCAGCTGATCGAACGCGGGCGCGCGGATTACAAGCGGTGCCACAGGACCGCGGGCGACTGTTCTCGAGGATGAGCACCTGCGAGCGGAGGCCGGCCTATGGCGGCATTGCTCCCAAACCGGCCGGGGGCCTGGCGAAGCCTTGGGCGCGGGTATGCCTGCTCCTGGCCGAGTGGAGCCGACCGGTTTTCGCCGGCGAACGGCCGGTGTACTTCAGGTTGCCGACCTTCGGGTTCGGACCGCGGCGCCGTCAGACCGCGGTGACGTTGAACCGATCGCAGAGGTCATCCACCTGCCGTGCCTTGAGCTTCTCGGCGCGCAGCTTGCGGAGCCCGCTGCGCTCGAATATGGCGTAGGCGAACCCCTTGTTCATCTGCCGCGAAACGTACCTGATTCCATCCCAACGCGGACACGCACCGTGGATCGCCCGTGCCCAGGCCTGGCTCGCCGTGTAGTCGGCGGATGCACTGATGTCGTTGTTCAGACCCAGGGCCTTGAGCGCCGCCCCGGTCAGGTCAGCCAGCACCAGCGTCTTGCGCCGTTCGCAAGCAAACCGCACGACCGAACGTTCGGTCAGTTCGGCGGTCGGCACCTCGTGGCTGCCGCCGAGGAACCGCCCGCACTCATGAATGACGCTCTCTGCGAAGGCTACCTCGATGGTGCTGGCGGTGTAGCAGGTGCCGAAGGCGTCGGCACCGCCAGGATCTGGATCATCAAAGCGGTAGACGCCGGCCGACCAGTACGGCTCGGTGGCCGGATGCCGGCTCAA
>Ga0075163_10011546_pt1 | contig 11510 bp, 11 predicted proteins | sample JI1023141ADNA_FD_71478 | JGI IMG/M metagenome (GOLD analysis project Ga0075163, IMG submission 71478) | Wastewater effluent complex algal communities from Wisconsin, to seasonally profile nutrient transformation and Carbon sequestration -... | ecosystem: Engineered > WWTP > Effluent > Algae... | reverse complement strand
TCCATGCGCGGCAACATCGCCGAGCATCAGGGCGCCATCCGCCGACTGGCCTATTGGGACCGCCTGACCGGCCTGCCCAACCGGCTGCAGTTCCGCGACGCCGTGCACGCGGCCACCGCCGCGGACCAGCCGCTGTCGGTGGTGATGCTGGACCTGGACCGCTTCAAGCACGTCAACGACGTGCTGGGCTATGCCTTCGGCGACCGCCTGCTGCAAGGCGTGGCCGAGCGCCTGCAGCAGGCCGTGCGGCCGGGCGACGTGGTGGCGCGGCTGGGCGGCGACGAATTTGCGCTGCTGCTGCCCAAGGCCAATGCCGACCAGGCCCAGGTGGTGGCCGCGCGCATCACCGCGGCCTTCGAGCAGCCCCTGCAACTGGACGACCAGCGCGTGGACCTGAGCGCGGGTCTGGGCATTGCCGTGTGGCCCGACCACGCCCAGGACGCCGACAGCCTGCTCAGCCGCGCCGAAGTGGCCATGTACGCCGCCAAGCGCCAGACCGCTGGCGCACAGCTGTACCACCCGGCGCTGGACAGCAACAGCGGCCAGACGCTGTCCCTGCTGTCCGAACTGCGCCAGGCGGTGGACAACCAGGAACTGCGCCTGTACGTGCAGCCCAAGGTCGACGTGGCCAGTGGCGCGCTGGTGGGCGCCGAAGCGCTGGTGCGCTGGCAGCACCCGGTGCGCGGGCTGGTGCCGCCGATGGCGTTCATCCCCTTCGCGGAACAGACCGGCTACGTGCGCCAGCTGACGCTGTGGATCTTCGAGGAAGCCTCTCGCCAGCAGGCGGAGCTGGCCGAGCTGGGCGTGCAGCGGCTGTCGGTGAACCTGAGCACGCGTGACCTGATGGACCTGGAACTGCCGGACAAGCTGGAGGCCATCCTGCTGCGCCACGGCGCGCGCGCGGAGGGCTTCTGCCTGGAGATCACCGAGAGCGCGATCATGGACGACCCCCAGCGTGCCGAGGCCACGCTGAACCGCCTGCACCAGCGCGGCTACAAGCTGAGCATCGACGACTTCGGCACCGGCTACTCGTCACTGGCCTACCTGCGCCGCTTGCCGGTGCAGGAACTGAAGATCGACAAGAGCTTCGTCATGGCCATGGAGCGCGAGGAAGGCGACGCCAAGATCGTGCGCAGCACCATCGACCTGGCGCACAACCTGGGTCTGAGCGTGGTGGCCGAAGGTGTGGAAAACGCGGCCATCCTGACCCTGCTGAGGGCCCTGGGTTGCGACGAGGCGCAGGGCTATTTCCTCAGCAAGCCCGTGCCCTTGGAGCAATTGCGGGCCTGGGCGGACCAGCGCGCGCTGCTGACACCTGCCGTGTTGCTGCCGGGGGCGCCGGCTGCGGCGCCGTTGCACTGAGCCTGGGGCGGGCGCCGGAGCCGTTACGCTCGGGCATGCCCGATACCCAGCCCAGCACCGCAGCGCCCTTTGTCGAATGGGTTGAGCACGGCCAGGTGCAGCGCGCCCGCTGGCGCAGCGAACGCGAGTCGCCGCCGCCCAAGCGGGTGGTGTGTGTGGACGACACCACCCCGGCCGACACCGCCTACCGCCTGGCCTGCGAAGGCACGGCGCTGCTGTGGCGTGGCGGCTTCCAGAACGCGCGCCACCTGCTGGACGCGCTGGTGCGGCGCGTGGACCGTGTGCCCTCGCCCCAGACGCGCAAGGCCCGCAAGTCAGCCGCCGCACCGGCGCCCGATCGGCCCGAGCTGCCCGGCGCGGCCTTCCACCGCCACCGCCAGGCTCAGGGCCAGCGCGCGCGGGTGCTGTCGCAACTGCTCATTCCGCTGGAGCGGGACAGGACCATCGCCCTGCGCCGCGCGCCGGACCTGCGGCCGGCCTGCGAGCAGGCCTGGGGCCCGCCGGACGGCCAGCCCTGTGTGGCGGCGCTTCGCGAACTGCTGGGTCTGGTCAGCGCCTTTGAATGGCGCAAGAAAGGCGTGCCAGTGCCTGCACTGGGCCCCGCGCCGGACAACCGCATCCACCCGCATTACGGGGTGTTTTCGCCGGTGCGCGGGGAGTACCTGGAGCTGGTTGCGCAGGCGGCTTTGCCCGGTGACACGCAGGAGGCGTTTGACGTTGGCACCGGCACCGGCGTGTTGGCCGCGCTGCTGGCACGCCGCGGCGTGCCGCGTGTGGTGGCCACCGACCTGGACCCGCGCGCCCTGGCCTGCGCCGCCGACAACCTGCAGCGCCTGGGCCTGGCCGACCGTGTGCAGTTGCTGGCTGCCGACCTGTTCCCGCCCGGCCCTGACGCGCGTGCGGCTTTGGTCGTCTGCAACCCGCCCTGGCTGCCCGCGCGGCCGGGTGCGCCGCTGGAGCGCGCGGTGTACGACGAAGACAGCCGCATGCTGCGCGGCTTTCTGACGGGCTTGCGCGAACACCTGCGGCCGGGCGGCGAAGGCTGGCTGATCCTGTCCGACCTGGCCGAGCGCCTGGGCCTGCGCACACGGGCCGAGCTGCTGGGCTGGGTGGGTGCGGCCGGCCTGCAGGTGCTGGGCCGTGCCGACACCCGCCCCACGCACCGCAAGGCCGCAGACGCACAAGACCCGCTGCACGCGGCGCGTGCGGCTGAAGTCACCTCACTCTGGCGTTTAGGAATTTCTGCATGAGCAAGCCCACCGAACTGGCCCTGCGCGGTGAATACATCACCCTGGACGCGCTACTCAAGGCCACCGGCCTGGCCGGCAGCGGCGGCGAAGCCAAGGTGCTCATCGCCGAAGGCGCGGTGCGCGTCAACGGCGAAGTGGACACGCGCCGCGGCCGCAAGCTGCGTGCGGGCGATGGGGTGCAGCTGGGCGGCGCGGAAGTGCGGGTGGTGGCCGGGCCCTGAACCCGGGCCACGCCATCAGCCCTTGTTGGCCATGCCCAGCCGTTCGATGGTGGCCTTCTCCGCCGCAAAGGACTCGCGTGCGAACTTCGTGTAGTCCTCGGTGTTCATGTAGATCACCGTCTGGTCGAACTTGTCGAAGGTGGCGATGACAGCCGGGTCTTCCAGCGTTTTCTTGAAGGCGTCGTGCAGCGTGCGCGTCAGGCCCGCGTCCATGCCCTTGGGGCCGCAGACGCCAAAGGGCGAGTCGCTCACGGTCTTGTAGCCCAGCTCGTCCAGGGTGGGCACGTTGGGCCAGCGCTTGGTGCGCTTGCTGCCGTAGGTGGCAATCAGGCGCAGCTTGCCGCTGGCCACGTGCGGCGCCCAGCCGGTGGCGTCGCTGGCGGCCATGGTGTGCCCGCCCAGGATGGCCTGCATGTTGTCGGCGTTGCCCTTGAAGGGCACGTGGTTCAGCTGGATGCCCGCACGCTGCGCAAACTCTTCCACCGCAAGGTGCGGGCTGGTGCCGGTGCCCGTGCTGCCATAGCTGAACTTGCCGGGGTTGGCCTTGGCGTAGGTCACCAGGTCGGCAATGCTCTTGATGGGCCCGTCGGCAGGCACCACCAGGCCGAAGGTGTAGCCGGTGAGGCAGGCGATCCAGGTGAAGTCCTTCAGCGTGTCGAACGAGGTCTTCTGCATGTGCGGGATGCGGAACACGCCATGCGGCAGCTGGCTCAGCGTGTAGCCGTCCGGCTTGGCGTTGACCAGTTCGTTGGCGCCCAGCATGCCGCCTGCACCGGGCTTGTTGTCCACGATGATCTGCTGGCCCAGGCTCTTGGCCGCGCTCTCGGCAATGGCGCGGATCACAGCGTCGGTGCTGCCGCCGGCCGGCCAGGGGCAGATGTAGCGGATGGGCTTGTTGGGGAAGGCCTGCGCGTAGCTCAGGCGGGGCAGGGCGATGCTGGCGGCTGCGCCCAGCACAATGTGGCGGCGTGTGGTCATGAAGAGTCTCCGGAAGATGAATCAGTGATCAAGCTTCCCGCCGCGGAACCGGCTTTGCCGGGCCGCCGGCGGACGGCCCCCTTGGGGGGTAGCGAGCGCAAGCGAGCTTGGGGGGGCTCACATCAGTCAGCTTTCGCGCCAGAGTCCTTGACGACCTTGGCCCACTTCGCGATTTCCTTCTGTTGGTAGGCCGCCAGCTCTTCCGGCGTCGTCACCCAGGGCTCCAGGCCCAGGGCCTTGAGCTTGTCCACCACGTCGGGCAGCTTGAAGACCCGCTGGAACTCGGCGTTGAGCTTCATCACCACGTCGCGCGGCGTGCCGGCGGGGGCGAACACGGCGAACCAGCTGGTGGCTTCGAAGCCGGGCACGGTCTCGGCCACAGTGGGCACGTCCGGAGCGGCGGCGCTGCGCTTGGCGCCAGTCTGCGCCACCGCGCGGATCTTGCCTTCCTTGGCCATGGGCAAGGCCGATGGCATGTTGTCGAACATCAGGTGGATGCTGCCGCCCACGAGGTCGGGAATGGCGAACTGCCGGCCCTTGTACGGCACGTGCTGCATGCTGGTACCGGTCATGGACTTGAAGAGTTCGCCCGACACGTGCACCGAGCTGCCGATGCCTGGCGAGCCAAAGCTCAGCTTGTTGGGGTTGGCCTTGAGGTAGGCGATGAGTTCGGCCACGGTCTTCACCGGCAGGTCGTTGTTCACCACCAGCAGGTTGGGCGTGCTGGCCACATGGGTCACGGGCACGAAGTCCTTGACCATGTCGTAGGGCATCTTGCTGTACAGGCTGCCGTTGATGCTGTGCGTGCCCACCGTGGCCATGACGAGGGTGTGGCCGTCGGCCGGCGCCTTGGCCACCTTGTCGGCGCCGATGTTGCCGCCGGCACCAGGCACGTTGTCGATGACCACGCTCTGCCCCAGCTGCGCCTTGTCCGAGAAGATGCGCGCCAGCGTGTCGGGCGCGCCGCCAGGGGGAAACGTCACCACCAGGCGTATGGGCTTGTTGGGGAAGCCCTGGGCAAATGCGCTGGGCGCGCCCAGTGCGGTGGCGGCGAGCACGGCGCCGGTCAGAAAGGTCTTGCGCAACATGGGGAGTCTCCGTAGGTGCAGCGGTTCGTGGGCCGCCGCTGTGCAAGCAACGATACGGGAACCACTTCGAGCCAGGACCCGGGGTTTGCGCGGGCTGGCATGGCCCTTGTAAAAGGGCGGCCTTCGCCAACCTGGAGCCCCGATGAGCCCGAACGCACCCGCACACAGTTCCGCCGACTTCGACCCCGAACTGTGGTGCCTGTTCGACCAGTACGTGCATGGCGACATCGACCGCCGCGGCTTCCTGGACCGCGCCGGCCGCTATGCCACCGCCGCCGGCATGACGGCCACCGGACTTCTCGCTGCGCTCAGCCCCAACTTCGCGCGGGCCCAGAAGGTGGCGCCTGGCGACGCACGCATCAAGACCGAATTCGTGGAGTTCGCCTCCCCTGCCGGCTACGGCAAGGTGCGCGCCTACGTGGCCCGCCCAGCGACAGCCAGCGGCCCGCTGCCGGTGGTGCTGGTGGTGCACGAGAACCGGGGCCTCAACCCGCACATCGAGGACATCACGCGTCGCCTGGCACTGGACAACTTCATTGCCGTGGCGCCGGACGCGTTGTTCCCGCTGGGCGGCTACCCAGGTGATGAGGACAAGGCGCGCGAGCTCTTCGCCAAGCTGGAGCAGCCCAAGACGCGCGAGGACTTCCTGGCCGCCGCGGCCTGGGCTCGGGCTGTGCCGGGGGGCAATGGCAAGCTGGGCGCCGTGGGCTTCTGCTATGGCGGCGGCATGGTCAATTTCCTGGCCACGCGTGTGCCCGAACTGCTGGCCGGTGCGCCTTTCTATGGCGCCGCCGCGCCAGCCGATCAGGCCTCGCGCATCAAGGCCGAACTGACGGTGGTGTTCGCGGAAAACGACGAGCGCATCAATGCCGCGTGGCCCGCCTACGAAGCCGCACTCAAGGCCGCTGGCGTGAAGTTCGAGGCCTTCAAGTACCCCGGCACGCAGCACGGCTTCAACAACGACACCACGCCACGCTTTGATGCCGCTGCCGCGGCCCAGGCCTGGGCGCGCACGCTGGCGCTGTTCAACCGCACGCTGAGGTAGTCAACCCGCCAGGTAGGCGGCGGCCAGCGTCAGCAGGTGGGCGCGGGACGCGTCGTCCAGGTGCGGCGCCAGCAACGACAGCGCGTGGTACCCGCCGCGGCCCATGGCGGCGGCGGCGCTTTCGGGCTCCAGCGCCTTGCGCGGTTCGCGCACGTATTCGAAGCTGAGCCAGTACGTCACCACCACCACCATGCTGGTGGCCGTGGGCGCGGCCTCGGCGCCGGTGATGCGCACCGCGCCGTTGCGCGCCAGGCCGTCCAGCAGGGCGTGCATGGCGCGCTGCTTGTTCTTCAGCACGAACTGGAAGTGCGTTTCCAGCCGCCGGTTCTTGCTGAGCAGGTCGTTCAGGTCGCGGTACAGGAAGCGGTAGTTCCAGATCAGCTCGAACAGCATGTGGAAGAAGAGCCAGGCGTCTTCCACGTTTTCCACACCGTCGGCGGCCTGCAGGATCTCGCCCAGGCTCTTCTCATACCGGTCGAAGAGCGCATTGATGAGCTCGTCTTTCGCCGGGTAGTGGTAGTACAGGTTGCCCGGGCTGATGTTCAGTTCGGCACTGATCAGCGTGGTGCTGACGTTGGGTTCGCCGAAGCGGTTGAACAGGTCCAGCGTCACCTCGAGGATGCGCTCTGCTGTGCGGCGGGGCTTCTTGGGTGCGGTGGCCATGGCCCGGAATGTAGCGGCGGCAGCCTTTCAATGGGCTGCCTACAATCCCGGCCCTCATGTCGACCCATCCCGCCGTCCGCTTCCAGAACGTCTCCAAGGTCTATTCAGGCGCCCGCGGCACCTTCAAGGCGCTGGACGGTGTGTCCTTCGACATAGCGCCTGGCGAATTCTTCGGCTTGCTGGGCCCCAACGGGGCCGGCAAGACCACCCTGATCAGTGTGCTGGCGGGCCTGACCCGCGCCACCGGCGGTACCGCCACGGTGATGGGGCACGACGTGGTGACCGACTACGTGGAAGCGCGCAAGCGCCTGGGCATCGTGCCGCAGGAGCTGGTCTTCGACCCCTTCTTCAGCGTGCGCGAGACGCTGCGCATCCAGAGCGGCTACTTCGGCGTGAAGAACAACGACGCCTGGATCGACGAAGTCCTGGCCGAACTGGGTCTTTCCGACAAGGCCAACGCCAACATGCGGCAGTTGAGCGGTGGCATGAAGCGCCGTGTGCTGGTGGCACAGGCGCTGGTGCACCGGCCGCCGGTCATCGTGCTGGACGAGCCCACCGCGGGCGTGGACGTGGAACTGCGCCAGACGTTGTGGCGTTTCGTGGCGCGCCTGAACCGTGAAGGCCACACGGTGCTGCTCACCACCCACTACCTGGAAGAGGCCGAGGCGCTGTGCGGGCGCATCGCCATGCTGCAGCTGGGCAAGCTGAAGGCCCTGGACAAGACCAGCGCGCTGCTGGCCGGCCGTGCCAGCACCATGCTGCGTTTCAAGACCGACGACGCCCTGCCGGCAGCGCTGGCCAGCCAGGCGCGGGTCACCGGCCGCATGGTGCAGGTGAAGGCCCGCGACGCGGCCGACGTGGAGACGCTGCTGGCCACGCTGCGCGGTGCCGGCGTGAAGGTGGAAGACCTGGAAATCGGCCGTGCCGACCTGGAAGACGTGTTCCTGGAAATCATGCAAGGCGAAACGCAGAAGGCGGTGACGGCATGAGCCGCTTCACAGGCGCCGCCCCGCTCTTCAAGAAGGAAGTCCTGCGCTTCTGGAAGGTGGCCTTCCAGACCGTGGCCGCGCCCGTGCTCACGGCCATGCTGTACCTGTTGATCTTCGGCCACGTGATGGACGGCACCGCCAAGGCGCTGCCCGGCGTGGCCTACACCAGCTTCCTGATCCCCGGTCTGGTGATGATGAGCGTGCTGCAGAACGCCTTTGCCAACAGCAGCAGCAGCCTCATCCAGAGCAAGATCACGGGCAACCTGGTGTTCCTGCTGGTCACGCCGCTCAGCCACTGGGCCTGGTTCGTGGCCTATGTGGGCGCGTCCATCGTGCGCGGCCTGGTGGTGGGCGGCGGCGTGTTGCTGGTGACGGTTTGGTTCGTGCCGCTGCAACTGGCCGAGCCCTGGTGGATCATCACCTTCGCGGCGCTGGGCGCCGGCATGTTGGGTTCGATGGGCTTGATCGCAGGCCTGTGGGCCGAGAAGTTCGACCAGCTGGCCGCCTTCCAGAACTTCATCATCATGCCCATGACCTTCTTGTCGGGCGTGTTCTATTCGGTGCATTCGCTGCCCGCGGTGTGGCAGACGGCCAGCCACTTGAATCCCTTCTTCTACATGATCGACGGCTTCCGGCGCGGCTTCTTCGGCGCCAGCGACGCGTCGCCCTGGCTGAGCCTGGCTGTGGTGGGCACCGCCTTTGTTGTCGTGGCGCTGACAGCATTGCGCCTGCTCGCCACAGGCTACAAGCTCCGTTCCTGAGACAATCCGCGCATGGCAGACCCCACGCCCCAGGAAGTCAGCAGCTTCATCGCTGCGGGGCTGCCCTGCACGCACCTGGAAGTGGAAGGCGATGGCCGCCACTTCTTCGCCACCATCGTCTCGGCCGAATTCGAAGGCCTGCCGCGCGTGCGGCGGCACCAGCGGGTTTACGCGGCCCTGGGCGATAGAATGCGCGAACAGATCCACGCCCTGTCCATGAAGACGCTCACCCCCGCCGAATTCGCCGCTGCGCCTGCCGCCGCGCCGTCGGCTGCGGGTCTCCACCACCACTGACACACCCCTGCGGTGCGCCGCGGGGGGCCGCTGCGCGCCGCCTGCGGGTGGGCGGGTTGGACGGTCTTCCCAGGCGATCGCACGGCAAGAGCCCACACGCACACGCCATGATCACGCTCGCACTGTCCAAGGGACGCATCTTCGACGACTCCATGCCGCTGCTGCGTGCTGCGGGCATCGAGGTGCTGGAAGACCCCGAAAAGAGCCGCAAGCTCATCATCGGCACCAGCCGCGCTGACGTGCGCGTGGTGCTGGTGCGAGCCACCGACGTGCCCACCTACGTGCGCCATGGCGGCGCTGACCTGGGTGTGGCGGGGCTGGACACCATCCTGGAAGACAGCGAAGGCTTGTACCGCCCGCTGGACCTGAAGATCGCGCGCTGCCGCATGAGCGTGGCCACCCGTGCGGACTTCGACTACGCCGCCGCGGTGAAGCAGGGCTCGCGCATCCGCGTGGCCACCAAGTACACGCACACCGCGCGACAGCATTTCGCGTCCAAGGGTGTGCACGTGGACCTGATCAAGCTTTACGGCAGCATGGAGCTGGCCCCGCTCACTGGGCTGGCCGACGCCATCGTGGACCTGGTCTCCACGGGCAGCACGCTCAAGGCCAACAACCTGGTCGAGGTGGAGCGCATCATGGACATCAGCGCGCGGCTGGTGGTGAACCCGGCGTCGCTGAAGCTGAAGCGTGAGCCGATGCGGGCGCTGATCGATGCATTCGAAGCCGCAGTAGCCGCGAAGCCATGAGCACCGTCAACATCCGCCGGCTGGCGACCACTGACGCGAACTTTGAAGCTGACTTCCAGCGCGTGCTCCACTGGTCGGCCGAAACCGACAACGCCATCGAAGGCCGCGTGGCCGAGATCATTGCCGACGTGCGTGCACGCGGTGACGCGGCGCTGCTGGAGCTGACCGCACGCTTCGACGGCGTGCTGGCGGCCGACATGGCCGCGCTGGAAATCGGTCCCGACGAGTTGCGTGCTGCGCTGGAGGCCATCACGCCGGCGCAACGCAAGGCGCTCATCGCTGCCGCCGACCGTGTGCGCGACTACCACCAGCGCCAGCTGGACGCCACCAGCCGCAGCTGGCAGTACCGCGACCGTGACGGCACGCTGCTGGGCCAGAAGGTGACGCCGCTGGACCGTGTGGGCATTTATGTGCCCGGTGGCAAGGCGGCGTATCCGAGCAGCGTGCTCATGAACGCCATTCCCGCCCAGGTGGCGGGTGTGGGCGAGATCATCATGGTGGTGCCCACGCCGAAGGGCGAGAGGAATGCGCTGGTGCTGGCCGCGGCCCACGAGGCTGGCGCCCACCGCGTCTTCACCATCGGCGGCGCGCAGGCCGTGGCCGCACTGGCCTATGGCACGGCTACCGTGCCGCGCGTGGACAAGATCACCGGCCCGGGCAACGCCTACGTGGCCAGCGCCAAGCGGCGCGTGTTCGGCCAGGTGGGCATCGACATGATCGCCGGCCCCAGCGAGATCCTGGTGCTGGCCGACGGCAGCACGCCGCCGGACTGGGTGGCGATGGACCTGTTCAGCCAGGCCGAGCACGACGAATTGGCGCAGAGCATCCTGCTGTGCCCGGACGCGGCGTACATCGAAGCCGTGCACGAGGCCATCAACCGGCTGCTGCCCGGGATGCCGCGCCAGGCCGTCATCCGCGCCAGCCTGGAAGGGCGCGGTGCGCTGATTCACACGCGCAGCCTGGAAGAGGCTTGCGAGATCAGCAATCGCATCGCCCCCGAACACCTGGAGGTCAGTTCGCGCGAACCCGAGAAGTGGGAGCCGCTGCTCAAGCATGCCGGCGCCATCTTCCTGGGCGCGTTCACCAGCGAAAGCCTGGGCGACTACTGCGCCGGCCCCAACCACGTGCTGCCCACGTCGGGCACGGCCCGCTTCAGTTCGCCGCTGGGCGTGTACGACTTTGTGAAGCGCAGCAGCCTCATCGAAGTGAGCGAGGCTGGTGCGCAAGTGCTGGGGCCCATCGCAGCGGAGTTGGCGTATGGCGAAGGCTTGCAGGGCCATGCGCGTGCCGCCGAATTGCGCTTGACTGGCGGAGCGCCTGCCGCGGCTGCGCCAGTGGACTTCAGCGTCAGGCCCGTGGATGCCGACAACCTGGACGCTGTACTCAGGCTGCAGGTGGCACCCGGCCAACGGCCGTTTGTGGCCACGGTGGAGCGTTCACTCGCCCAGGTGGCCTACGAACCGGCTGGCCGCGCTCTGGCCTTCTTCGATGGCGGCGTGGCGGTGGGCATGATGCTGCTGTACGACGCCCGTCAGGACAAGAAGAAGCCGGCCGAGCAGCTGTACGTCTGGCGCCTGCTGGTCGACGCGCAACACCAGAAGCGCGGCTACGGCCGCTTGGCGATGGCCTGGGTGCTGGCCGAGGCTCAGCGGCTGGGCATGAAGGAAGTGGGCCTGTCGCACGTGTTCAAGGACGGCCATGCAGGCCCGTTCTACGCCAAGCTGGGCTTCACCTACACCGGCGAAATTGACGACGGTGAACACAAGATGCTACTGAGGCTGGCCTGAGGGCTTGTGAAGTAATGACGACCCTCCAAGACCGCATCAACGCCACCATCCGCCAGGACGTGCAGAGCATGCACGCCTACGCCATCCAGCCCAGCGCCGGGCTCATCAAGCTGGACGCCATGGAGAACCCCTTTGCGCTGCCGCCCGAGCTGCAGCGCGAACTGGGCGAACGCCTGGGCCTTGTGGCCATCAACCGCTACCCCTCGGCTTGCGTGGCCGACGTGGCGGCGGCGCTGGCCACCTACATCGACCTACCCGCAGGCTGCAGCCTGATCGTCGGCAACGGGTCGGACGAGCTGATCGACATCCTGTCGGTGGCCTGC
>Ga0075163_10011545_pt1 | contig 11510 bp, 9 predicted proteins | sample JI1023141ADNA_FD_71478 | JGI IMG/M metagenome (GOLD analysis project Ga0075163, IMG submission 71478) | Wastewater effluent complex algal communities from Wisconsin, to seasonally profile nutrient transformation and Carbon sequestration -... | ecosystem: Engineered > WWTP > Effluent > Algae... | reverse complement strand
CTCGGTGCGCCGGTGTCGCGCGTCCACGATGTCGGCGTCGCCGGCCTGCATCGCTTGCTCGCGCGGATCCCGGATCTCCAGCGCGCCGGCGTGGTGATCGCGATCGCCGGGATGGAGGCGGCGCTGCCGTCGGTGCTCGGCGGGTTGATCGATCGCCCGCTGATCGCCGTGCCGACCAGCATCGGCTACGGCGTGTCGATCGACGGGTTAGTCGCCCTCGCGGCGATGCTGAGCTCGTGCGCCCCCGGCATCACGGTGGTCAACATCGATAACGGGGTCGGTGCGGCGGTCGCCGCGATCAAGATCGCTCGGCTAGCAAAGGGAACGCGATGACGGAGCTACGCGGTCTTCATCTCCATGTCGACGCGGCGAGCGGTGCCGCCGGCGACATGATGCTCGGGGCGTTGCTCGATCTCGGCGTCCCGATCGACGTCGTCGGGGCCGCGCTCGACGCGATCGGTGCCGGTCGCGCGCGGCTCAAGACGGCCAAAGTGCTCAAGCACGGGATCACCGCGACCGACGTCAAGGTCGACACCGCGGGGGAGATTCCGGGCATCGCGCACGCGCACGCCAAGTCCGACCAGGAGTCGACGGGCGCGGTGCCGATCGACGCGCTCGCGAAGCTGATCGAGCGCACCAAGGCCGACGAGCACGACCACGATCATCATCACCACCACCACGACCACGATCATCCCCACACCCATCCACTGCCGACGCCCCACGACCACCCGCACTACCACTACAGCGAGATCCGCGCGCGCCTCGTCGCCGCGCCGCTGACCGAGGGCACCAAGCGGCGCGCGCTCGACATCTTCGATCGGATCGCGCGGGCCGAGGCCAAGCTCCACGGCTCCACGGTCGAGGAGGTCTCGTTCCACGAGGTCGGCGCGATCGATTCGATCGTCGACATCGTCGGTACCGCGGCGGCGCTCGACTGGCTCTCGCCGGCCTCCGTGAGCTGCGCGTCGGTCGCGATGGGGCATGGCACGATCACCTGTTCGCACGGCGTCCTGCCGGTACCGGCACCCGCCGCGCTCGAGGTGATGCGCGAGGGGCACGGTGTGATGGCCGATGGTGGCGTCGCGCGCGAGCTGTGCACGCCCACCGGCGCCGCGATCCTGGCGTCCGCCGTGACCCACTGGGGACCGCCGCCCAACGGCCGCCCGGTTGGCGTGGGCTGGGGCGCGGGCGATGTCGATCTGGCGGATCGCGCGAACGTGCTGCGCGTCGTCACGCTCGCGCGGTTCGTCTCCTCGGCGGATGCGATCTGGCAGATCGACGCGAACGTCGACGACATGTCCAGCGAGCTCTGCGCGCCGGCGCTCGACGCGATCTTCGCGGCGGGTGCGGTGGATGCGTGGTGGACGCCGATCCAGATGAAGAAGGGCAGGCCGGCGCTGACGATCAGCGCGCTCGCCACGCTCGACAAGCGCGGCGCCGTGATCACCGCGATCCTGCGCGAGACCACCACGATCGGCGTGCGCTACGCGCAGCTCGAACGCACCACGCTCGAGCGCTCGTTCGTCGATGTCACCACGCGGTTCGGCGTGATCCCGATGAAGATCGCGCGCGACGGCAACCTGGTGATCAACGCGGCCCCCGAGTACGAGGCGTGTGCGAAGGCGGCGAAGGCGCACGACGTGCCGGTCAAGGTGGTCTACGCCGCGGCACTCGCAGCCTTCGATCGAGACGAGTAGCCATGGCGGGCCGCATCGCCGTCGTCGACGACGCGAACCGGTTCGTGCGGTGGGAGGACCGCCGCACGATCCACGCGCAGCAGCTCGTCCACCGCAGCGTCCACGTGATGATCTTCGACAGCCAGGGCGCCCTGCTCGTCCAGCGCCGCCACGCGACGAAGCAAACCTATCCTCGGTCCTGGGACATCTCGGTGGCCGGCCACGTCGAGGAGAGCGACTACCTGGGCGGCCCCGACGAGCGGCTGGCCGAGGTCTACGCCGCCGTCGCTGCGCGCGAGGTGCACGAGGAGCTGGGTGTGTCGCCGGCGCTCGCGTTCCAGGGCGCGTTCGGCCCCGAGCCGGGCGTGCACTACGAGCAGATCCACCTGTTCCGCGGCTCCAGCGATGGACCATTCACGCTGCAGCCCGACGAGGTCGAGGAGCACCGGCTGATCGCACCCACGGACTGGCCGGCGTTCCTCGCCTCGGGCGAGCCCATCACGCACGCCTTGCGGTGGTGGCTCGCCTGGCTCGGCCGCTCCGCGTGATCGGTGGTACGTTGCCGGTAGCGTGGAGACCACGACCATCGTCGTGCTCGGTGGGAGCGAGCAGGAGCGCACGCAGCTGGTCGCCCAGCTGACCGCCGCCGGCTTGCCCGCGCGCGCGGAGACCCGGCTCGTGGTCCCGAATGACCAGAGCGAGCTCCCCGATCTGATCATCACCACCGGTGCCGAGGTCGCGCACCTGGTCGCCGAGGCCCGCGACATCCCGGCGCTCGCCGACGTCCCGATCCTCGCCCTCGTCCCCGCGGTGCCGCCCACCACCGTCGGCGAGGCGCTCGCCGCCGGGGCGAGCGACGTCGCGCGGCTGCCGGTACCGTCGCCGATCCTCGCCACGCGGTGCCGGAACATGTTGAAGCTGTCGCGCCGCGAAGCCGCCGGGGCGATGGCGCTGCAGCGGATCAACGAGGTGCTGACCGCCGATGGCGACGACGCCGAGGCGCTGGTCAAGGTCCTCGACATCACCGCCACGCTGCTCGGCTTCGATCGCGCATCCCTGATCGCGCACATCGAGGGCAGCGATCACGCATTCGTGATCGCCGCGAACGATGCCGAGCCCTCGCAGCGCTTCACGCTCGCGATCGCGGAGTATCCCGAGGTCGCCGAGGCGATCCGCACGCTGACGCCGGTGCTGATCGACGACGTGTTGTTCCATCCGCTGACCGCCAACATCTCGGAGATGCTGTCGTCGCGACGCGTGCGTGGCATCGCGGTGTTCCCGGTGCAGTGGCGCGGCCGCGCCCTCGGCGTGTTCTTGTTGCGCAAGCGCAACCCGGGCGTCTCGCATCTCGGCGCGCGGGGGGTGGATCTCGGCAAGCTGATCGCGAGCATCACCGCCGCGCACCTCCGCCACGGCGCGGTGCTCGAGAGCCTGCGCGATCAGACGCATCGGATCTCGCGTGCGCGCTACGAGGCCGAGCGCCGGCTGCGCGGGATCGATTCCTTGAAGGAGCACTTCGAGGCCGGCGCCGACGGCGTGGTCGTGCTCGACGACGGCGGGCGGATCCTGTTCGTCAACCGGGCGGCCGAGCGGATCACCGGCTTCGCGCGCGACGGGCTGATGGGCAGCGAGCTCTGCGATCTGGTCGCCAGCGACCAGCGCAGCTTGATCGCCGACACCATCGCGCGCGTGCTCGCCGGCGTCAACGTCGAGGCGTTCGACCTCGAGCTCGCCACCACCAGCGGCTCCCCGGCGTGGGTCAGCGTGTCGACCTCGACGGTGCTCGCCGGCACCGGCGCCGTGATCCTCGCGTTCCGCGATGTCACCGCCGAGCGCGCGCTCGAGCACGAGCTGCGCTCGACGAAGGAGTTCCTCGAGCGGCTGATCGACTCGACGGTCGACGCGATCATCGCCGCCGACCTGCGCGGCACCATCATCCTGTTCAACCAGGGCGCCGAGCGGCTGTTCGGCTATCGCGCCCGCGACGTGATCGGCAAGTACCCGGTGTGGGACCTCTACGAGGACGGCGGCGCGAACCAGATCATGCGGATGCTGCGCTCGACGTCGTACGGCGGCGTCGGCCGGCTCGAGCAGACGCGGCGCGAGGTGCGGATCGCGTCGGGCGAGATCGTGCCGGTCAGCATGACCGCCTCGGTGGTCTACGAGGGCGATCGCGAGGTCGCCACCGTCGGCATCCTCACCGACCTTCGCGATCGGATCCGCATGGAGCAGCGCCTCCTCGACGCGCAGCAGAAGCTGCAGCTGTCCGAGAAGCAGGCGCTCGTCGCCGAGCTCGCCGGCGCCGCCGCGCACGAGCTCAACCAGCCGCTGACCTCGATCATGGGCTACGCGCAGCTGATCCAGCGCCAGAGCGAGCGCGACGCTGCCCACCTGCGCGCCGTAGGGGTAATTCTCTCAGAGGCCGAGCGGATGGCCGGCCTGGTCAAGAAGATCGGCAAGATCACCAAGTACGAGACCACCGACTACGTCGGTTCCGCGCGTATGCTCGATCTCGATCGCGCCTCCGACCCGGAGAGCGATCCTGCCATCCCGATGGCGGTGGGCGTCGAGGAGAGCCAGACCGGCGAGTTCCAGATCCCCATGCACCTCCGCGAGTCCGCCCCGGTCGAAGAGATCACCAACGATCCGGGCTTTCCGCGCGCGAGCGACCTCGCGGGCCTGGAGCGCGACAAGTGACCGCCGAGCGCGATCACGCGCTGCTGGTGGCGATGACCACGCTGGCCGGCGAGCTCTCGGCGTTCACCTCCGAGCCTCAGATGGTCGAGGCCGCGCTCGACGCGATCGCCGGCGTGTTGCCCGGCCGCGCCGTGTGCATCCGCGTCGTCGACCTGCGAGGCCGCGAGGCCGCGCGCTCGTACATCCGCGGCGCGAAGCTGCGCGACGGGGTCGAGAGCGAGGGCGTCTCGATCCCGGAGGCCGCGCTGACCCGCGCCAAGCTCAAGAGCGCGGTGGCCGCGAGCGCACGCCTGCTCGTGCGCGAGCGCTGGGACTCGCCGTTCACCGGCATCGCGAGCGGGTTCGTGGTGCCGCTCGCGACGGCGGGCGAGCTGCACGGCGTGCTCGATGTCGGCTACGCGCCGGGCAGCGATACGCGCGCGGCCGACGAGCCGGCGGTGATCCACCTGGCGGCCCAGCTCGCGATCGCGCTGCGCACGCTGCGGCTGTCCAGCGACGCCCTCGGGCTGCGCGACTATCAGGCGCGGCTGCTCGAGAGCGCGAACGCGCTGATCCTCGGCATCGATCGGAGCTGGCGGATCACGGTGTGCAATCGCGCGCTACTCGACCTGACGGGGTTCTCTCGCGATGAAGTTCTCGGCCGCGACGTCCGCGACTTCATCAACTCCGATCAGCGCCAGTACCTGACCAGCGCGTTCGCCGCCGCGCTGCTCGGTCAACACCACACCGCCGTCACCGTCGCGCTACCCACCCGCGCGAGCGGCAGCGTGCGCACCGTGTGGAGCATCGCGCCGGTCGGTCGCGTCGGGCAGGAGGGTGGACCGATCGATGCCGTCGTCGCGATCGGTCAGGACCAGTCGAAGATCGAAGCGCTCCAGCAGCAGGTGGTGCGCGCCGAGCGGCTCGCCACGCTCGGCGAGCTCGCGGCGGGCGTGGTCCACGAGCTCAACAACCCGTTGACCTCGATCACGGTCTACGCCGAGTACCTGGTGCGCAAGCTCGAGAGCCAGGGAGCCGAGGCACCCGACGTCGAGAAGCTGCGGCGGATCGGCGCGAGCGCGCAGCGCATCCTCCGGTTCTCGCGCGACCTCGTGCAGTACGCGCGCCCGTCGGGCAGGGATCACGAAGCGGTCGATCTCTCGGCGGTGGTGCGCCAGTCGGTGTCGATCTGCGAGCACCTGGTCGATCGCAACGGGATCGCGCTCGAGATCGAGGTCGATCCCGAGCTGCCGGTGATCCAGGCGGTCGCCGGCCAGCTCGAGCAGGTGCTGATCAACCTGATCACCAACGCCGTGCACGCGGTCGAGGCGGGCGCGGCCGGGCAGGGCAGGGTGAAGGTCCGCGCCGCGGTCGACAGTCCGTCGACGGTGGTGCTCGAGGTCGCCGACTCCGGGCTCGGCATCGGCGACGACGATCGCGCGAAGATCTTCGAGCCGTTCTTCACCACCAAGCCCGACGGCAAGGGCACCGGCCTCGGCCTCCCGATCGTGCGCGGCATCGTCGAGCAGCATCGAGGGGAGATCACCGTGGGGAGATCTGCCGAGCTCGGCGGTGCGGCGTTCCGCGTCATTTTGCCGGCCGTCTGATCAGTTTGGGCCTGCGGGTTGATCAGTTTGGGCCACGCGAGATCTCCGACGGAGATCGGCTGATCAGGTTTTGTCTGCTTCTCGGACAAGAAGCTTGCTCGACGGATCGCGATGAGTAATCTGGCTTCGTCATGAAGCCCGAAGTTTTGCTCGAGCTCCTCGAAACTGCCGCGGAGCAGCTCCACATCCGCGTCAGCTACGAAGCGCTGCAGAGCGGCTTCGCGACGGGCGGCCACGGTGGGCTGTGCAAGGTGAAGGGCGAGTTCCGGGTGATCGTGGACAAGCGCGCTACCGCCGAGGAGCGCGTCGTCACCCTGGCCACCGCGCTCGCGCGGTTCGATACCAGCGAGCTCGAGCTCGCCGACAAGGTCCGAGAAGTGATCCGTACCTACGAATCCTCGTCGAAGCACCGCAAGACCGCAGCGTAGGGATCTTCCCGCGCTATAAGTAGCGCATGCGCGTCCTGCTCCTTGTGCTGGCCCTCGCGGGCTGCGGCAAGTCCGAGCCGAAGCGCGAGCTCGATCTCGAGCAGATCGAAGTGCTCGGCGCGACGATGCGCACCGACACCGTCGGCGGCGGCGAGTTCACCGACACCGCGACGTTCGTGCTGGTCGACGCGAAGAACCGCGCGAGCGAGGGCGCCTACGTCACGCTCGGCGGCGAGCTGGTGGATGCGAGCAACCAGAAGCTCGGAGATCTGATCGTCCAGTCGATCTGGATCCCCGCCGGCGAGACCCGCACGTTCGCGCTGGTCGACACCGAGAGGAGATCTCGACCGACGGCGACCAAGGCGCGCGCGAAGGTGCGAGGCGCGAGCGTGTTCCCGCCACCGCTCGCGCGGATCGAGGAGCTGGTCACCCACGACGATCACGGGCAGCTGGTGGTCGCTGCGTACCTCGTCAACGACGCCCCGGGCGAGGGCACGGTGATGGTGGTCGCCGTGTTCCACGATGCCGCGGGGCGTCCCCTGACCCGGCCGTTCAACGTCGTGAAGATCGCCGGCAAGCAGGATCCGGCGACGCCGGGCAACTGCCCCGACGCGGCGGAGAATCGTACCCCGCTGGTCTCGAAGTGTCCGATCCAGTTCATCGGCCCCAAGGGTGCCGTGCGCGGGACGATCTTCGTCGGCGATACGTTCTACTGAGCGAGCGACTGTGCCATCTGCGATCGATGCGGGGCGCTGGTCGCAGCCGACAGGTAGCCCGTGTGCGTGGTGCATGGGCCGGCGAGATCTGGCCGTGGCCGTACGAGATGAAGACGTCGTTCCCGAACCGGGTCGCCTTCGATCGTCCATGTCGCTGTTGCGGTCGCCGTCAACGTTCACGACCACGACCACGACGACGACGCCCGAGTAGGGACTAGCCGACGCGATTGATCAGGCCGCTCAGGTACGGATCGTTCGCGACCAGATCACCCAGCAGCTCGCGCAGCTCCGCGCGCTCGGACGCGCCGAGCTCCGGGCCGGCGGTGGCATCGACCAGGCGATCGATCGCCTCGTGCGGCGACAGCTTGCCGGCGGCGAGATCCGCGGCGAGCTGATCGACCATCGTGGTCGCCGCCGCATCGGATGTGGGAGCGGCGAGGTCGGGTCCCGCCGGTCCATCGGGACCCTCGGGTCCGTCTGGGCCATCGGGTCCGCTCGGTCCGCCGGGACCCTGTGGACCTCCGGGACCGCTGGGGCCTCCGATCGAGCTCATGAGGCACGCACCATAGCATCGGGGATTGTCGGCATGGCCGGGCCTATCGCGACCGACGCGAGAAGTTGCGTGAAAAATTACTCCGGTAGCGTGGTGAAATTGCTGCACTGGCAATCCGTGGCCAGCGAGCCCGACCCGCGAATCCGTGTGGTAGTTTGCGCCGCGTGGCAGGCCCTGTCGTACGGCTCAGAGACGTCACGAAAACGTATGGGACAGGGAGCGCGAGGACCAAGGTCTTGCGCGGGGTGTCGATCGACGTCGAGCGCGGCGAGCTGGTCGCCCTGGTCGGTCAGTCCGGCTCGGGCAAGTCGACCCTGCTGAACATCATCGGCGGGCTGGACATGCCGGACTCCGGCGAGGTCGAGGTGCTCGGCACCGACACCCTGAAGGCCAGCGACAAGAAGCGCGCAAACCTGCGAAACCAGTCGATCGGCTTCGTGTTCCAGGCGTTCAACCTGCTCGATCACCTGACCTGCCTCGGCAACGTCACCATCCCCGCCGCGTTCGCGCATGGCGCGAAGGAGATCGACGAGCGCGGCCGCGAGGCCCTCCGCCGTGTCGGCCTCGCCGACTTCTCGCACCGCTATCCCTCGGAGCTGTCGGGCGGGCAGAAGCAGCGCGTGGCGATCGCACGGGCGCTGTTCGGCGCGCCGTCGCTGCTGCTCTGCGACGAGCCCACCGGCAACCTCGATTCGGAGACCGGCAAGGAGGTGATCGACTTCTTTCGCGAGCTCAACGCGAAGGACGGCGTGACCCTGATGATCGTCACCCACGAGCGGCGCGTGTCGAGCGTCGCGAAGCGCGTGATCGCGATGCGTGACGGCTTGATCGTCGAGACCACCGACGAAGAACTTGCAGAGAAGGCAGGTCCGGCATGATGCCCGCGAAGAACCTCGTCGGCACGGTGCTCAAGAACACCGTCCGTAGCAAACGCCACTTCATCCTGTCGGCGTTCGGCATCGTGATCGGCATCTGGTGGTTCGTGCTGTTCCTCGCGCTGACCCAGAAGGCCGGCACGGTCCTCGAGTCGATCTTCCCGCTCGACGAGGTCCAGGTGGTCGCGCCGCGCGTCTCGCTGCTCGGCAAGGACGCGAGCAAGCGGCTCGACGACAGCGTCGTCCAGGTGATCTCCGCGCGGCCCGAGGTGGCGAGCGCGGTGCCGCGGATGAACCTCGCGTTCCCGGCCGCCGGTCGCGGCGACTTCGAAGGGACCGATCTGAAGTTCGAGGTCGGCGGCTTCGCCGACGGCGTCGACCCCAAGTACGTGCGCGAGGCGGCGGAGGCCGAGGCCAAGAAAGAGGGCGCCCCCGACAACAAGCGCATCATCGAGCTGTTCAAGGACTGGGAGTCGATCAAGGACCCGGCGAACGAGGTCGCGTGCGTGCCGCCGCCGCGGGATCCCCGCGAGGACATCATCCAGTCCCCGGGGAAGAAGCCGGCCGCGCCGTCGCCCGCCGAGGACACCGGCTGGGGGCCGCAGATTCCGGATCCCGCCGCCGGTAGCGGGAGCGCGAGTGGAAGCGGAAGCGCGGACGGCAGCGGTAGTGCGACCGGAAGTGGCGGGAGCGCGACCGGCGATGGCTCGGGCGCGAACGCGGGAGCCGCCGGCAGCGGGTCCGGATCGGCGACGGGCGCGGGCTCGGGCTCCGCTGCGGGAGCGCCGCCCCCGACCACACCGGCGAAGAAAGAGCCGTACTACAACCCGTGCCCGGATCCGGATCGCTACTACTGCGACGACACCGAGCGCCGGTGCAAGCACCGCGTCCCGATCGTGCTGTCGTCGACGGTGGTCGAGCTCTACAACAACCAGTTCGCGAAGTCGCACGGCATGCCGATGGCGGACCAGAACCTGGTGAACATGCTGCTCCAGCAGCGCGGCCTCTCGGCGATGCGGTTCTCCGTCGGCCTCGGCTTCACCACGGTCGCCGGCACCGGGGTGTCGACCAAGCGGCAGCCCAAGCGGGTCGAGGCGGTCGTCGTCGGCGTGTCGACGCGCGCGATGCCGATCGGCGTGACCATGCCGATCGAGTACGTCCGGCGCTGGAACCGCGACTACCTCGGTGAGGACGCGGCCGGCGCGTACTCGTCGATCATCGTCAAGTTCAAGGACCGCAACCAGATCGCCGTGTTCAGCGAGTGGATCGAGTTGCCGGAGGCCAAGGGCGGACCGGGGCTGCGCCTCGAGGATCAGCTCGGCAAGAAGTTCGCGACCGCGATCTTCGTGATCCGGTTGCTGTTCCTCATCATCTCGATCGCGATCCTCGTGATCGCCGTGATCAACATCGGCCACAACTTCTACATCCAGGTGTCCGAGCGGCGCCGCGAGATCGGCATCATGCGGGCGGTCGGCGCCACCGAGATGGACGTCCGGCTGATCATGCTCGGCGAGGCCGCGCTGATCGGGATCGTCGGCGGGCTGATCGGCGTCGGGCTGGCGGTCGCGCTGGCGGTGGGTGCGGACTGGTACTCCACCAACCACCTCCCGCCGTTCCCCTTCAAGCCGGACTCGTGGTTCTCGTTCGAAACGTGGATCTGGGTGAGTGGCCTGATGTTTTCGACGGTTTTCTGCGTCCTCGGCGGGTTCTTGCCGGCGCGGCGGGCGGCCAAGATGGAGCCGGCTCAGGCCCTCGCCCAGAACTAGCCGGGGGTCGGGTCCAAACCCAGGCCCCAAACCCGGCTTGGGTCTCTCGAAACGGATGGCCCAAGGGATCGATTTACGTTAGGTTCCAACATCGTCCAGGTGGTGGCTGCAACGTGAAAAAGCCGACTCCTTTCGGCAAGTACTTTCTCCTCGAGCGGATCAACGTCGGCGGCATGGCCGAGGTGTTCCGCGCGAAGGCATTTGGCGTTGAAGGCTTCGAGCGGCTGGTCGCGGTCAAACGCATCCTGCCGAACATCGCGGAGGACAAAGAGTTCATCCGCATGTTCATCGAAGAGGCGAAGCTGTCGGTCCAGCTGAACCACGCGAACATCGCGCAGATCTTCGATCTCGGTGTCGTCGAGAGCAGCTACTACATCGCGCTCGAGCACGTCCACGGTCGCGATCTGCGCGGCATCTTCGATCGCTGCCGCACCGTCGGGGAGGCGATGCCCGTCGCGCAGGCGTGCTTCATCGTGATGAAGGCCTGCGAGGGTCTCGATTACGCGCACAACAAGCGCGATCAATCGGGCCGCGAGCTCGCGCTGGTCCACCGCGACGTGTCGCCGCAGAACGTCCTCGTGTCGTTCGAGGGCGAGGTCAAGATCATCGACTTCGGCATCGCCAAGGCGGCGGGCAAGGGCAGCAAGACCCAGGCCGGCATCCTCAAGGGCAAGTTCGGCTACATGTCGCCCGAGCAGGTGCGTGGGCTCAACATCGACCGCCGCAGCGACATCTTCTCGGCCGGCATCGTGCTGTACGAGCTGCTCACCGGCGAGCGGCTGTTCGTCGGCGAGAGCGACTTCTCCACGCTCGAGAAGGTGCGCAACGTCGAGATCCTGCCGCCGTCGACCTACAACCGCAAAATCCCCGACGAGCTCGAGCGCATCGTGCTCAAGGCGTTGGCCGCCGACGTCGACGACCGCTACCAGAACGCCATCGACCTCCACGACGAGCTGCAGGCCTTTGTCTACACGGCGGGCGAGTTCTACTCGCGCAAGGATCTCGCCGGCTGGATGAAGCGGACCTTCAGCAAAGAGATCGAAGAAGAGACCGCCAAGCTCGACAGCTACCGCCAGCTGCCGCCGCCCGCCGAGGTCATCAAGGCCAACGCGGCGCCGGGCGCCCGCCCGTCGAGCGCCACCGTGCCGCCGCCGCGCCGCAGCGGCGCCATCAGCGCCGCACCTTCCACCACCAAGCCGCCGCCACTGCCCAC
>Ga0075163_10011544_pt1 | contig 11511 bp, 16 predicted proteins | sample JI1023141ADNA_FD_71478 | JGI IMG/M metagenome (GOLD analysis project Ga0075163, IMG submission 71478) | Wastewater effluent complex algal communities from Wisconsin, to seasonally profile nutrient transformation and Carbon sequestration -... | ecosystem: Engineered > WWTP > Effluent > Algae... | reverse complement strand
AAGCTCCGACCACGACTTGACGCCTGCGCGCATCAAGCCAGGTAGTACTACTTCCTTGCTCTCACTCACTCCTAATGCCACCAAACACTCCGCCATCTCTTCCTTCCAATGAACGCTCGAGTCCGCAACGTCAGAAAAAGAAGAAAAACAAGAGACCCCATCCCAAATTGCCTTAGGCCATTCTCCATTCGACAGTTCGATCAGCTCTTCCAGACTCTTCGCCTCAAACTCTTCTTGTTTTTTCAACAACAATCTTCCCTCGTCTTCGCTGCCAAACATGGCCTTGACTTGGTCATCCCTGGCCTCATGGGCAAACAGATAAAATGGTTGCTTCGTAGCCAAGCAAAAGTTGTGCATCACTTGGGCCACCAAGGTCGCCCTAAACTTCTTCTCCTCCTCTTCCTCATTCACTGCCACCCAAACATTAACAGGTTGCATTTGTAACACCAGCGTGAGAAACCAAAAGTCCGCCCTTCGCTCAAACAGCGGAAATTAAAAAAAAATTAAAAAATCCGTTGCTTAGTTTAATTCGGTTAAGAGTCACGTTGCTGCCATGGCACAAGGTGTTACTTGGTACAAAGGACGCTTGAAAGATAGAGTCGCTGGCGACGACTTCGCACTTGACGCAAAAAACAATGGGAAGAAAGTTGATCCCCTAGACAGGAAGAATCGCTTTCTGGTGCAATGGGGCGATTGCTCTGCTATTCCTGCCAAGAAGGAAAAGGCTCATAATCATGACAAGAAGAGCGGCTTGGAGGTGAGGTGTCCAGACGGTTGGTTTGGCCTCGTTGTATCGTCGCTGTTTTGTTTGCACTTGTGTGTTCCAGTCGGCAGCGTTCAGAAGACACAAAATAATGCGCTGCAGGACTTGACAAACTTTCCATCAAATGTGAAGATGATGTTTGTTGTTGCTGGAGGCAATGTTTTATCCTTGCCTGGACCAGCTGATAGCGCAGTTCGAAGCGCGAACAAGCTTCCACGATTGCAAATTGTGAATTACATCAAAGCTGACTCAAACATGGAGCAGTTGGCAATTGTTGTTTCCTCAAATGTGTGGAACGCGGAATCATCATACCTGATTATGGATGTGCTTGAGATGATTGGCGTTTTGCCAAAGGTTGATTGCAGCACATTGCAGCATGCATCCAAAGGATTGAAAAAGGTCGATGTTGGTGTGATCCGGAGAAGTCAAATCGTGGATGCAGCAGGGGTTGCTGTCACAGAATGGAAGAACAAAAATCCGTTTATTTGAGTTCAGAAACGATTGGGATCATACTTCCGCAACAAAACAATCCAAGCAATTCCCAATATAACTTCTTTTTTATTTGGAGCTGCACTCCTGCTGATGCACGCTGATGCACTTTTGGACGTTGCAAGTCATCACAGCGCATTCTTCGCAGATGAAACTCTTTCCCCCAAGCTGCTCGCCACAATGGCATCGCTGCTGCTCCGACACCTTGAGCTTCTTCGAACGCTTCTTGTAAACCTCGTCCGAGCTCTCCGCGTCCGGATCGAACACCAAGTCCGCAGCCTTGAGGCCTGCTTTCAACATGAAGGCTCGTTCCCGGGCGTCAATCGCTTCCTTGCGCGCTCGCTCCGCTCTTCGGTGATACGCTGCCAAGGCCTTCATCGCTCCCTTTCGCTTCGACGGATCATCCTCAGCGTCGATGCATCTGGCATTGAAGTGCTTCGTGCACATCTTGCCGAGAGCAACAGGCTCACCACAACGCTCTCCTGTGAAGGTTCAGGACGAAGCAGCCACCCTCTTCATTCCCAATGAAAAATCCCCATTTTTTACGCATTTTTTACGCGTTTTTCACGCCTTTTTAAAATGAAGTCAATGCAATTCTGCTCCTAAAAAAATTCAGTGCCTAAAGTAACGATGAACTCCAAACAAACAATGAGACTCGTTTCGCATTTATTTTTTTTCTCCAAAACTTCCAAAAAAAATAAACCTCGGGAGACACCAACGGGAAGGCACCACAAGGCACGGCAGCCACAAAATCAAATCTTCCAGAACTACTCCAGAACAAAATCACTCGTGCAGTCTCTTCATCTCCCATATCACCAACCGGTGACCACAATTCGTGTAAAAATCTTTTCAACGCTACTTCCGAGGAGCTACCATAAATTCCTCCGATTCCGCGATAACATGTCCATCTTCTGAGAAGCCAACGATCTTGTAACAGTATTTTCGAGGGCTAGCAGAACCTCCGGCAACCAAACGATCATCCATGTTGCCTCCTTGAATGAACAAGAACAAAGGTTGTCTCACATGCTTCGAAAACACCCCTTCTTCTTCAGCATCTGAGTGAATTTCATAATGATGGACAACAACTCCGTCGTGCGTCAGATCAAAGAAACGGCTCTTGATCTTCTTTCGAATACTCAACATCAACAAGTTGCCGCTTCGTGTAGTATGTGATGCTCGGACGCCGGGAGCATCGTCAATAAAAATAATGGGAATAGCAGAAAGAGGAACCGGAAGAGGCATATTGGAAAACAAACCAAAAACGTCTTCAAGCAAAAACGGTCCTTCCGGCACGTCCAACAATAAATCAGCAATTGGATCGGTCACCTGGAACTTCGTCACGACACAACCAAACAAAAAAAATTCAACCTGCTTTGAATCCAGATCAATGTCCATGTCTTGAACGTCCTTCGGGTCTTGAACGTCCTTCGGGTCATCATAACAACGGCATCTTTCATCTAAGTCGGAGGACGAATCATAGTACACGCGATATTTCTTTTGCTCAGGCTCCAGCTGATCGCCAGAAACGTGTGTCGACGTAAACAACAGATCATCAGAGCAAGCCGCATCCTCAGAGAGGCGCTGACACTCCTAAAAAAAAAATCTCCTTGAAAAAAGGAACAACTCGGACTTGGTCAAACAAAACTGTCTACAAGAGCCCTTTACCTCGGACAGATCTGCAGCCAGGTCCAATGAGCTTGAGCAGCAAGCATTGTCCTCGTTAAAGCAGCGATCAACGTCAGACGACCACGGGAGACCCGTTTCCGGGTCACGTTCAACCGAAGGGGCTGGGATAGGGTTTGGGATAAGATTAGAGGACCCAAGAAACGGCACGAAGCCGAAACTTTGGGCGTCCCCCCACTCAGGGGGGGACTGGAATGATAAGGCTAGAGGAGTTGTTTTAACGATAGACTTTTTTTCTGAAGACTTGTCAACACAACCCAGCATAAAACAATTTTTTAAGAATTTTTTTTCAGGGGGGACGCTTGAATTTGACGAGGTCCAATCGATTCTGCGGCCTTGACGATTTTTTTGAAGGTAAAGGTGTTCCATTCGTTTTGTGTGCGTTCCGGCAGTCGAGTTTTTGTTTTCAACTTTATTTTTTTGTTCGACTTTTTTTTTCGACCTTGACCAGGGGGACGGTCGATTTTTCATGACATGGAACCGATTTTGATGTGTTCTATAGTTGTTTTTAAAGGGGAGAGGGTGCTGGGTTTGTTTTTTTTTGTTGGGGGGTCGCTTGTTTTTTTCTGTCTATCGATTTGCAACTCTGTTTTTCTTCCTTCTCACCAGTCGTAACAGAAGCATCGCTTCGCATTTTTCTGGGAATGGTGAGAAATTATTTTTTTTCCACTTTGTGGCGCAAAAAAATGACTTTTCAAAAATAGTTCATCTCTCGTGCTGGATTTCTCTTCATGTTTTTACTTTTTTCGCTGCTTGTCGCTGGCTTCAGCCAAGGAAACGACGATCGCGACGACTTCCATCACAACCCCGATGGTTTACAGGATCCGCGTTTGACAAAGCGCCGTCTCAAACGCCCGCATCGGGCCGATCGCGAGGACGAGGAGCCGGAAGGCGACCCTTGTGTTCACATCAACCGCAAGACCAAGGACCGGTGTCAGTACGACGGCATCCCGGAGCTGCGCCACTACTGCGTCGCGCATTTCAAGTCCGACGTCATGGAGCCGCTTCGCGTTCCTGGAATGATGGACAAGTTTCGCAAATCCAAGGAAACTCTGCTTCGGTACTTCCGCCGAGCCAAGCGGGCAAAGGACGCGGATATCGACATGCAGCAGGCAGAACTGCTGCGTGAAAAGGGTCTCAACCGTGACTCTCCAGTTTGAAGATGAGCTGTCAGATTCATCTGGATTGGAAGACGAAACGCCCCGCAGGAATGCTTCTTCTCTGCTTCCGTCCCGACACGACATGGAATTGGAAAACGAGGTTGACGCCCAGTGCTTTGATGACGAAGCTGTCGCCGGTGCCCAACAACAACAGGCCCCGGCTACTGTCCGCGTCAATCACGCTGAGACTCGTCCTCGCCAATCATTGGTCAAGCGGCATGCCGAGACGCAACAACACCAGCAGGAGCAGCGCGTCGAGATTCTCCTCTCTTCGTCAGAGGAAGAGGCCGCGGTAAGAACTCGTGTCTTGCCACCGCGCCCACTGCTTCGACTTGAAGGACCCACGAACAACGGCAACAGCAGCATTGTCATTCGTCGCAACAGCAGCAACGACAACAATAGCGCAGGCGTCAGCTTCCCGAACGAGTTCTTGACTTGCATCGAGTGCGAAGAAGCGGCTGACCAGTCCAACGCTTATCAGTGCAAGGAGTGCGGTCAAATCGTCCACCACTTTGCCGAGTGCGTGCGCAAGCACCCTTGCAAAAAAGTCTTCTGAAGAAAGAAAAAATGAATAGAACGAAAGAAGGCACTGTAGAGCACCAACTCCATCTCAAAAGTTTCTTTTTTTTTATCTCAAAATAGACAAAATTGCTCGAAGTTTGTCAAGCTCGCGTTCGCATTCGACGGTGGCATATTTCGGGTTTGCACGAATTAACTCATCGTAGAGTGGTCCGAGTGTTCGTGCTTTCTCCACCACAGTTTTCAGCTCAAGTGAGTGGTCGTTGGAAATGTCCGAAGCTACAGCGAGGAGTTCGGACAACGGCCGCACCTCAGGTGCTCGAGAGTGCAACCCAAGCCTGTTTCTACTTTGCTCCAGGTGATCCTTGACCAAAAAACATGCTCCCCTCGTTGTCCTTTTCAAGGCATCCTCGTTAATCTCCAGTTGCATTCTTGACAAGGCAACAGACACACTCGCCAGCAAAAAATAATAGTGTACTTCGTATCTGTTTTTTGTGATGACTAGAATGATCGTTTATTGCTCTCAGAAGTTTGTCACAGGAGCTCCTTGGACGAAAAAGTATCTTGCAACAAGCCAAGGCTCATCGCGTTGCATCATCGCGGAGTCATAAAACCCCAAAATCGGATTCAAAGCAACCCAATTGTAGGAATGCGTTCCGTTCTTCAATCGAGGGATAAACTTTGACCAGTTGTTGTCTTCTTCAGTTTTGCGAATCCACACTTCCTTGATGTGATTCAACTTAACCTCCTTTCCGAACGACTTCAGGAGCCAGTCTGGTATCCCAACTTCGTTCAGCGGCAAATGCGATTCGTTCAAGGATTCGACATCGAACTCGACAATTTTTCCATCGAGCTCCATCACTTCCGGCGTAAAAATATGCAAAAGATGGAGTCGTTTCTCAACAAGATTTACGAAACGCATATCAAGCAGAGTAGAGAGGACCGGAATGTCGCACAGTGGACGATCGACAAGCTCAAGGCGGACCTCTGCCAGTTTCAAGCCCATGTGTCATCTGTTGTCCCTCCAAATAGCAAGGCTCGCCTGCTTCCTCGCATTGTTGACGTGGTAAGCTCGGGAAGCAAGCGCAAGGGGCTGGACCTTCCTGACTCGGACTGGGATTTGTTGCTCGTTTTGGAGACGAAGCCGCTAGCAACCAGCGATGAGACCTTGAAGCACCTCAAGGCTTTTATCAAGTGCTTTTTAGCTTCAAAGCGAGTCACAACTGCAAAGTTTACAACAACTTGGGTGTCTGTGGCACTTGAGGACTATTTTGGATGTGACTTTGATCTCTTGCCGGCGTATCAATCGTCTCCAGGAAAGTTTCAGGTTCCGGATGGCTGGAATAATTGGAACGGGAGCCATTACAACGAGGAAGTCGAGCGCGCAAAAAATGCCCGCGACTCCTTTTTCAACTACAGCTATTGCGTGAAGTTGCTGAAGTTTCTTCGAGACGAAGGAGGATGGAAGGTGAAATCCTATGCTCTGCAAATGCTCGTGGAAGAATATATCGTACGCCAGAAGCCTGAAAAGGATGCGAACAAGGGCCCATGTGTGGTTTATTGCCTTGAGGCCCTTGTGAGAAAACTTAAGGAAAGGACGGAACTCAAGCGTTACGGTGACGACTTTTTGTCATTTTACTGGAAATCCAAGAATAAGGACCATCTTGCTGCTGATGTGGTTTCAATCGAAAAGATGAATGAACGTCTCAAAGCGTTGGGAAAGTGAAATTGCCTCGCGCCACATTCTTGTTACTTCGTGGCTGTGCAATATGCTCGCACTTCTCATTCTTTCACGATACTTATCACCAATCAACCCGTCCAAATCATTCTTCAACAGTGCAAAACGTGCTTCCTCATCCGCAACTTCTGCATCTCTTCCAATGTCCAGTAGACATCGGCGCTTGTTACTCAATGCCCAAGTTGCAAACCAACCAGCAATCGTCAAGCACGGAACAATTAAGCGAGCACCAATCAAGACATTGGACAAACCAATTGTCCCACAATATGCTGTCAAGCACGCAGTTGGTATTCCAATGGTCCTTTGAGCATGATAGAGAGAATGTGCATCATCATAAACGAAAGAATGTAACGCCTTGTTAGCGCCTACTCGTTCCTCTACACTAGAAACGCGTTGAAGATATCTTTCCCCATCAGCATCTTTGCTACATTTCACCCATGCTACATTGTACCACTCATTAAACTTCAAATACATCAGTCAAAATTCAAAAACAAAATAACCTTACCAATCTCTCTACTTCTGGATCCATCTTTGCCAAAGCCCACATGGCATTTGTTGACGGCGCGTTCACCGTCGTGAAAACAGACTCCGAGCCAGCAAGGCTCTTTTCTTTTGCAAGCCTCAATAAGCAACGTTCTCGCTCTGCTTGTGGAAACTCCAGGGACCTTTCCAGTTCTTCTCGAAGATCAGCATACCGTCTGCGAGAGCCCAGATGAGCATCGCGCGCACTGGAAATGCCTGCAAGCTCCAGGAAAGACCCTCCAGCCAGAAGACCAAACAGGATGGCGTTTTCCGGCATACTGCTAGTTCTTTTCGGAAAACATCGCAGAGCAAAGCCAACACAAGTCGTGACAACAAGCCCTGAAATGTTGGAGCTCAGCCAACCCAAATGTGGATTGTAAGATTCAGCCGACAGGGAATGTACACGCTCCATCAACACGCAGCGGTATCGAAACCTTGCTGCAGCGCAGTTCAAACTAACATCATCAGTCGCCATTTTTCAAGAAAATAATATCGTTTCATTTTCAATTTTGCGCAAGGGTCTTTGGTCCATGCCTTCGTTAACGCGCTTTTTCCTCTTCATAATTGTGTCCATGGTATCGCTTGGGTTTGGAGTTGCGGCAATACACACTCTGTTTGTTGATGCCACATGGCTGGTTCGAATTCATCGACACTCTGAGGCTCCAGTTGTCTTTCTCTACAGCCAACATGCGGGAGAATGGGTACCTTTGGAGTTTATTCCAATCGAAGTGATTTCCAAGATTCCGCACGGATATATCCAAGACAGAAACACATTTGGGTTAAATGTGTCGGTTATTAGGCAAGAGAAAAGAGCAGATGGTCGCTCTTTTGCGATGAAGATCCCAAAGTGGACGTATGATTTGCGGATATGCTTGATTCGTGAGGAAACGTTTGATTTGCTTGTTGATCGGCGAAGTACTTTGAACGATTTTTGCTGGGCTCCAGGTCTGATATCGAATTGCTTCCGTGCCGCTCCCGGTTGGTCTTCAGAGGTGGTTGTCAAGCAAGTTTCTATCATAGAAAACACGGGTTTTGTTAGGGGTCGCGATTGTAATGATGTCCCAGTTCCCGAATCGTTTTCGTTGTCGACTTCGCTTGGCTACCCGCTCGCTGAATCAAACAATACGTTTGTCAGTGTTGTTTGGAGCAGTGATTTCGAGGAGAGGATCGTTTGTGATGGATGCTCGTATTTGAATCGGTTTAGGCGGATTTTTTCGGATCACTACCTATTGCCGTTTCTGCGCACTGTGTGGAATACTTTTTTGGGATTCCTTCCTCAAAATATTGGTTTGGTACTATTGATGTATTTGTACAACAAGTTTTACGGGCCAGAGTTGCCGATGCCAGGTACAACTCGTCAGCCTCTTGACGAACCCCGCAGAAAAATGATCAAAAATAAATAAAAGCGATCTGGGTAAACTTTTTTTGGAGGAAATGATGGCTGAAGGCTTCGAAAAGGTGACATAACCTCGTTCACTTCAGCTTCAGAAAGCTTCAAGATTTGATGAGGAGCTCAAAGGCGAGGTGGCGACGAAAGTCATTGCATCGGTCAAGGGTGACATTGTAGAGACTTGAAAAGCAAATGTTCGACAAGAAGAAATTTGCCGAGCTTGCGCTTAATGATGCGATGGATGCCCTCGCGCAGTTCCTGACAAGCGAAGCCAGACCGAGGAAGCACAAACTCGACAAGAACAGAAACGTCTGTGTTGCTTTTGTTCTCTTGAACGGGGAAAAACTCGTGATTGCAGCGAATCGCTCTATGGACGTCGAAGCAAGAGAAGTCGCCTTGGTTAACGAGGGCGACAAATTTTTGAGAGACACGCGCCGACTGTTCGATCAAAGCGCGGGAGCTCGAAAGGCGTTACTTAGTACCGCTAAAGAAGAGTTGTCTTCATACGTATTTGGCGATAATTTTTTGAAGGCATCCGAAAAGGACCAGCGTGAGTGGCGAAGGCTGATGGTTGACAGTTTCTCAAAGAAGGTTATTGAGTGCCTTCCTTCGAGCAGCATTGAAGCGGAGTCAGAACTGGAGGATGTGTTCAAGCAGGTGGCTGTTTTGGTAGAATATTCAAAAAAGACGATTGATCCAAGAGCTTATGATCCGGTGCTGTTTTTGGAGCTGTTCAGAATCGGTCATGTTGTAAATTCACTTATCTTCAACAAAGACTCGCGCGCTAATGAGATTGATGAACTTATCGAAGCTATCAACGTATGCAGTATGGAAAGCCGTTTTGACTTGGGTGCAGAAGCAAAAAATCAAGCCAGGGCGCAAGGAGCTAATTCGTTTGGTCGAAAGCAAAGTGAAGCCTGCATTGGAAACGTTGGTGAGCTCGTGGAATGGTTTGAGTGTTGATCGATTTGCTCCTTGGTTCTCGAGGTTGAAGGAAGCAGTGGAAGAGCTGAAGAATGTCAGATCCGTGATCACAATCGACAATTTTGAAGGAAAGGAACACAACACGAACGGAAATAATGACCTGCATTGCGAAATTGCATTGCACACATACTTGTCTCGTCCAAACCTAAAAACTGAAACGAAGAGCCTGAAGTTTCACATTGGTCGTCCTTGTTGTGGTTCATGCACTATTTACTTTTTTGGATGCTTGGAGCAGAACAAACGTCCGGAGGTTTTGGGTGCAAGTTTTCATTTTTGTCCTTCGTTTATGTCTCTAGGCCAGCGTTATGAAAGGATTGATACGCAATTGCAAAAATGTTTCGCCTTGTTGCGAGATGACCCTACAATGAACAAGGTCGCGGGGGAAGTCGTACTGAAGAGTGAAGGAAACAACAACAACGAATAGCATTTAGACTCTTTTTCTCCAGACTTTCCCCCTTTTTCAACTGCCATCTTAGCTGGTTTTCATTGTTTGACATGAATGGCATTGATATACTGATTCCAGGCTTCAGAGGCAAACAGATATGGTTCAAGTCAACTTTAGTTTCGTCTTTAACGTTGTTTCCCAATCCCGAGGAAGGCGCCAAAGACTCCATACCCACACGGTTTTCAAAGGAAATTGCTTCTTCAAATCAGATACCTCCTGCTTGCTCAGATCATGATCCTTCTCTAGCATCTTCACCAACACTTCGTACATTGCCTTTTTATGAAAGCGGTCAGGGATGTGACCTGTGGAGCGCCACATAATCTCCTTTCTAAGGGTCAAGTACATTTGCTCGTCCTCAGTCACCTCGGCGAATTCGGATAGTACATTGAAAGCGTTTCCTGTTTCAAGCAATCTCTTGTGTTTGTCATACCAGTTGCTGTGCCAATCAAGCAGCCAGCAGCATCCAACAACACACAAGGGAAACATAATGATAGGCTTTCGAACTTTTGAAGCAAAAGCCGATGCGTCAAACTTCGCGTTGCCAAGCACAACGTCCTTCAAAGGGCTAGCAATAGCTGACGCAACAACTCCGGCAGCAGATGCAAAGGCGCCAATTCCTCCAATCTTGTCGTGCAAGAAGATATAAAACCCGGCCGCCTCGTAAGCTGCTGTAGTGGTTACTTTTGCATTGAAGACGCGACGTCTTTTCTTCTTCTGAAGCGAAGCAAGATCAGTTAAAGACTTTTCTGCAACTGGCACGTCTCTTGCTTCAAAAACTGTTGGCTTCCCTGTATCCAACAACACCGGCTGGCTTGGACCTGCCCCCATGCCCTGAAAGTCAGAAGACTTGAGAATTTTTTTTTCAAAAAATGAAGGGGAGCTCAATTGTAAAGATGGATGAGCAGACGTTTCCTGTGCGTCTCAAGATGGCGGTAGAAGCCCTTCCGAACAAGAGATTGGAGTTTGTTTGCTGGGGCCGAGAGAGCTTCCCTGTTTGGCCGTGGTTGTGCTGTTCGTCAAGCCGGATCGAGGATTCGTTCTCGTCTGCTTCAAGGACCGAAAGGACAGACGCATCTTTGGTACTGAGAGATCGGGATATGATATGGAAGTCTGCAAAAAAGTGGGTAAAAGAAAAGGAAATGCTGAGATCCTCGAGCGAGAGAAACCACCGTCCTATATTCCATGAGGTGGAAGATCAGATTTCAGTTGCTTGTCGATATGCGTCTCTGTCCGAATCACGGTGCCAGTTCTTGAAGGACGAATGGCTGCGGTTGTGGAAGCACTTGGCTGGGCCATGCTCCGAAGCATTGAAACCGTTAAGTACGAACGGACTTGGCGAATGGAGTATCGTTCCGCGTATGGTCGGGAGCGTTGCGAGAGGCACTGCTTTGTGTGATTCTGATTTGGATGTTTTGCTTGTTTTATCCACGCCAGAGATTCAAACAAAAGAGTCAGCAATGAGAAATGCTGAATTTGTATTCAAGTGCCTGAAGGAAGGACTTGAGAATATGATTGAAAGCTGGTCCTTGCGAGATTGTAATGCGGCGTTATCCAATGGAAAGACGTTGCGGCTGAGTTTGGAAGGAAACAACGGATCACAGTTTGATGTGATTCCAGTCATTAATGTTGGGGGTGTCTGCTATACACTTGAAAAAGACGGATCTTTGGCGACTTCGAATGATGAAGATGCAGAGATTGCGGTGTCCGATTTGCGCGGTTCGAGAGCGGGATTTTCTGAGCTTGTTTATTGCTTGAAGGTTTGCGGAAGGTTATGGAACTTTCGGCATGATAAGGATGTTCAGATTGGTGCTGCTGCTT
>Ga0075163_10011542_pt1 | contig 11511 bp, 12 predicted proteins | sample JI1023141ADNA_FD_71478 | JGI IMG/M metagenome (GOLD analysis project Ga0075163, IMG submission 71478) | Wastewater effluent complex algal communities from Wisconsin, to seasonally profile nutrient transformation and Carbon sequestration -... | ecosystem: Engineered > WWTP > Effluent > Algae... | reverse complement strand
CAACCGTCATTCCATCATACTGAGGGTGAGAGTTTGCTATGCTCATGAATCCGTTAATTCCGGTCATGATTTGCACCCGCCCCCCTGCTTTGATGAACCATAATTCCTTCTTGAAAGGGTTGAGCCCCGTTGACTTGCAGAACTCAATAAACATAAGGAATTCCGCATCAGTGGCCCCGATGGCCACCGTCTGCTTAAGCGTCTCTATTGTCCTCTTATCGTCGTATTTAATAAGTTCCATCTCTATACTCTCCCTGAATGTAAAAATTTAATCGTTTCCTTCAAGTCATCTGCCTCGCAATCGCTGCTACAATAAACCTCCTCCGAGTTAAGTAAGAGCGCTCCGCAAGAACACCAATTAGCCTTTGGGTCGCTCGCCACCATATCCCTGAGCTTCTCATTCTCCTTCTCTAGTCGCTCGATTCTTAGCTTCAACTGCCCTACTCTTATCATTAGTTCTTCGTTCGTCATTTAAGCCCCCATATCAATAATCTTAAGGTCGTTCAATCGTCGCTTCATTGCCGCCGTTTTCCTCTTCTTCTTGCTCAAGCATGTCGTTGCTGCCCGCGCCCAGAGGAGGAGGGCTGCTGCTACCTTTTCACTGTTTGCTGTTGTTTTTACGTTTCTCATCTCTATCTCCTGCTAGTTAAATCAAGTAGCCCAATCAAACAAACCGTCATAATATATAGCGTGAACATATCGCCTCCGTTAAAACCTACCTTACTATGATGCAATAATTCTTGCATCGATGCAAGTACTATCGTGCAATATATTTTGCGCCTTTAGCTTTTTTATTTACCTCGAACGTGATATATTTGATTAAACCGTTTATATGCGAGGTGAGGTTATATGATTGCGCGCTGCCCCCGAGGGCTTAAGGGTCTTGTGGGTATTATATTGAGGCACTACGGAGGAGGGGTTTTAGCGGCCAAGGCTATGGGTATAAGCCGCCAGAGGCTCGAATACTACCGAGACACCCCATCCAAAACCCAAGAGCTTATAGAGGCATTGGAGAAGGCTAGGATTGGTATGAAGCTGAGTAAATCGGCGTTTTGGGATTTATTGAGTCGCTGAAGCATCGTGCGCCCCTGGTTCGAGCTCGCCCATGTGAAAACCGCCGCTGTCGATGTGTAGGCTCTTGTTCGTGTCCTTGAGCAGCAGCACGGCTATGATCATGCTCATGATAACTAGGGTAGTGAAATAGGCCGCCTGTGGGACCACCTTCTTACCCATAGCCGGGCCGATGATATTCTCGTTTAGGTTCTTCAAGCTGTCTGCTATCACTGGCAGGGTTTGCAGGTGCTTTAATTCCTCCATGGCGTTGTGCATCTCCTCGATCTTCTCAAGAGCGCCGCAGAACTCGTTTCTATGTTCATGATAATCCTCGTGCACCGGGCACTTAATCGACGTTATTTTTTCTACCATCATTTGTCTTAACTATTTACTGAGTACCAAGTTCCCGCCGCAGCCCGCACAAAGATGTCGGCCTTGTTTGATGCCGCCCCAAGAGTTAGAGAGGCCGCCCCGTTTAAAGATCCGCCGATTGCTTGTGGATATACCTTTAAATCGTTTGCGCCTGTATTTCTGACGTAAATCGGCAAGCCTTCAGGGTAAGCATCAGAGAACTGAACCCCCTGCCCCGCGCCGACAGTCGAAACAATATTAACTACATTTGTTAAAAGGGTTGCATCTGCCGCCGTAGTGCCAGCCGCAGAAAGGGCCGTCCCGCAGCTTCGAGTGAAGTCCGCGAACTCCTCGTTAAGGACTCTGAAATGGTTGCCGCCTGTGGTGTCAAAAACCACCGTAACGATTGTACCAACCGGAATATCGCCAGCCTTGGCTGCTATGGTGCTCGAGTTTCTGTTGATCTGGTAAGCTGTCAGCCCGTTGACGGCGAGGGTTGCTGTTCCTGTATTTACCGCGTGAGCAATAAACCTGAACTGCATCCCCGCAACATAAGCCGTTATCGCCGGTGCCAGTGAAATGGTGTAGGCCGTTGCCGTGCCGCCAGTAGTGCCACCCCAGAAGATAGCCTGATCCTGTAGCTGTCCGATTGATGCGTATTGGGTTCGCGCCGTGCCGTTACCTACCCCGGTATGCTTAAAAGTCCCCATCGGCAGATTAGCCGTTGGCGTTGTCTGGCCGTCTTTGGTGATACAGTTCGTGAGCCCATCAGCAAGATCCTGATCGTGCAGGTCGTGGATGGTATCGACAATCTTTGTCCCTGCTGCGTTGTCCTGAGCCCAAACCGTCGCCCCCGTGTGCGTTCCGTTGTCTCGCGTGAAAGTTCCAGATCCGTTAAAAGCCATTGTCTAAACTCCGTATATTTTCATTACCTTGGGGACATAGTTTTGTGTCTCTTTCGGTAGATACTGTTTGATAACTTCGAAATCTGCGCTCTCGGCCCTGTTGATTGCTCTCATAACAGCCGGGCTTCCTGCGTTGTAGGCTGCAAGAGCCAACCTGACATCACCGCCGAATCTCTTGAGCTCCTCTTTCAATAGTTCCGTGCCGCCTCTTACGTTCTCTTCTGGGTCGAATGGGTCGTTTACTCCGAAGGCTTTGGCCATCGCGGGCATTAGCTGCATTAAGCCTTTGGCGCCCGCTGGTGATACGGCTTTAGGGTTTCCTGCGCTTTCGACCTCGATCACCGCCTCTATGAGTTTCGGATCAACATCAATCATTTGCCTCCGATGCGATAAAAGGGCCGCGCTTGCGCTTCTTGTCTGTGGTGTTTCCACCAAGTAAGCCGCCCCGAGCCCCGGATTTTGTGACATTGCCGACCATGGTTGCGAACCGCTCAAGCACCGTCATGATGCGCCCTTCTGTTGGAGCGCCAGCGAGAACCGCCGCGAACTCTGGATCAAAAACTGCTTTAAGTAGTAGAGCCTCTATTTTTGCCCCTGCTTTCGCGCCTAGTGAGTCCTTGATAGATGCCGCCACTGCCGCAACCGGGCCGGATAGCCCTGGCACAATCTTGGAAGCAAAGAGCTGCCCTATTACCGCCGCTGTTGATGTTCTCTGTGCTGTGGGTGATTGTCTCTTAGATGCGAGGGTTGCAAGCTCGCCAACATTATCGGAGCTCCTCATGTCCTCTAGAACCTTGTGCGCGTTTTTGTAATAGTCTCCTCCGTAAAGCTGAACAATGCCGCCCTCGTTGGAATCAAGAAATCTCTTTACGCTGTTGGTTGTTAACCGCCCTTGTGCGTCGGTGTTAATTAGATCAATTACCCCTCGTTTATACTTTTCAAGTAACTTGGTGTCGCCCCCAATAGCCTTGGTCACCTCTTCGACTCCCTGGGCGTCGCCTTTGAATGATTTCTCTACGACCTGAGAGGGTCGAGTACGAGGATCTATCAGAGAGCCTCCGGCAGTCCCGCGCCCGAATATCTCAGCCTTCTTGCTCGTCGCATCTCTGGCATCGATCCACTTTCCATAAGTCTCGGGTGCAACACCTGCCTTTATAGCTGCATCCGTCCCCTCTGACACCGCAGCAAGCAACCTGCGATCAACATTCTGCAGCCCCGGCTTATCTCTTAAAAGGGTCAAAGCCTCATGCCTTTGCGTCTGTAGCTTTCCGCTTGGGAGCACAGCTTCCCCAGACTCCCCCCCAAGGAATGCGGACACAATTCGTTTTGTGTCTCGGTCTATATCCAGCGAGCTTTCTTTGCTGTGCTGCTCAAGAATATCTAAAACCTCGCCCCGATTCTTGGATACATCTACAAACTCTTCTCTAGGGAATGCTTGCCATTTCTGCTTTGTTGTTTCCTCCATCCCCTCTTCGGTCAAAAGTGCTTTTTTGACTAGCTCCGTTCCGAGCCCCTCGGGATTTACCGCATCTACAGTGCTACCAGAGTTTATAATCTTGGTTTGAGCCTTCAGTCTGTCCCTAGACCTGTTTGCAAGCTCTGCCGCACCATCTCCCGCCCCCGTAAGCTGCTGTTGTAGCTGCGCCATCGGAGCGTTTCCAGTCAGCTCTGCCGTGCTCTTCCATTCCCTTAGAGGATCATCAGCCGCGCTCGCGATCCCAGCCTTTATCTGTTCAGGTGTAAGTTTCGTATAATCCTTGAGAATAGCCGCCGCGCTCTGTAGCGTTCTCTCGTCGCTGGCACCTGAGAAGAACCGCCCCAAAGCCCTTAAAGCCTCATCTCCCACGCTGAGAGCCGCTCTCGTGCCCACCGCGCCGACCACTGGAGCAATTGCTTCCTCTCCCGTAACATCAACTGCACCTTGAGCGCCTAGCCCCGACGCTGCATCGAGGATTATCTCTTTCCCGCTGCCAAACTTTTGCATACCAGACAAAAAGGGGCCGCTCATGCCCGCAGCCTTGCCAAGCATTCCGAGCCCTTTGGCTACACCGCCAGGGCCGACAAACTCGCCCACGGTTTCAGAATAACGATACTTGGGATCTCGCTCTGGTAAGTACTCATCCGCCTTAGATATGATCTGCTCTGTAACTGGGAACAAACCACCTTGAGGAGAGAACTGCCCAGTTATCCCTCGCGCCGCATCGCCAAGCATTCCAACGGTTGATAGAGTCCCGCGAACCGCGCCCGCGCCGAATTGCTTTGCGGAGTCGAGGAGGTTCCAGCTTGAATCGCCGATCTCTAGCTCTGCCTCCGCCTCTGCCTCGGCCTCAAGCTGTAACTGTCTCAACCTTTCGGCATCCATTATCGTGCTCCCCTAGATGCTAGTAGCCTTTGTTTGTGCTGCTCTTTCATCTGGTTTTTTATTGCGACCTCTTCTGGCGAGTATCCCGCCGCGCCTTCTTCTGCTGTCTCCATCTGGAAGTCAGGCAAAAGCCCAAGATCCTGCGGATTGACTCCGTAGCGTTGTGCAATATCGAGCCTAGGTGATTCTTGCGTTTTGTAAGCATCCTTCGCCGTCTTAGCAAATAGCGCCGCCATCTCAACGAGCTTCTTTCTTGTGCTCTCTTGCAATTTGCCGCCATTTTGTAGCGAGTATTCAATTTCACCGCTCATTCTAGCCAACGGGCCTTGAGATAGGTTGACCATATCAACCTCGCCCTCTTTTACCGCGCTGGTCGGATCTACTAGCTTGATCGTCGAGTAAATCAACCCGAGGTTAGATACTGGGTCGTTTTTCTTTGCCAGCTCTTTAATGTTCTTCGCTGATTGCACTACGGTTGAATAATTCTTATATTCTGGCGCTCCCATCAGCTCTTTACGCAGATCGGTTGCAACCTCCATCGGTTTAACCATCCCCGCGTTTTTGGCCTTTGCGCCTTCTTTGATTGCTTCTTCTTGAGCTAGCAACGGGATGCCCATCTGCCTCTCTAGTAGCTTGTCTTGTAACGCTGCCTGCCGATCTGCCGCCTTCGCCTTCGCCGCCTTCTCTTCGTCGGCTTGCATCGCCTGTAATACGCTCGAATAAGGCTTGAGATACTGATTCTCCTGAAGCATCGCCCCCTGCTGCTCTGCCGGTGCTGTCATGAATCCGCGTAGAGCCTCGTTACGGGCCGCCAGGCTGCTGTCAGCATCGCGCTTTCCGAGCTGCCCCGTGATACCACCCAAGAACCCCTGAAGCGCCATAGCGCCAATGTTACGGCCTGAGCTCGCGTTCTGGTTCCATACCGGTATCGATTGAATCGTTTGAGATCCTACCGACCACGGGTTTTGAGCCGCTTCCTTTTGTGCGTCGAGGTTGAGAGCTTGTGCTAGTGCTGCGTAGTCCATTGTGCCCTTTAGCTAAAAATGTAATCGACAATCCCTTTACCTGCCGCGCTCGCCGCGCTTCCTGCAAGAGCACCGCCAATCTGTGCGTATGGGCTTTGCTGCTTAGGCTGTCTATATTGCGGGTTGTTCGCCCATTCCCACTGCTTGGCCTGTTGCTCTTGACCCTGTTGCCATTGAACGTGTTCCATCGGAGAGCTGAATCCCATTTGCTGCCATGTTGGGCCAGCACCACCACCGCCACCTCCTCCACCTCGATTGAGGTTTGCAAGGTAGCTCTGTTGCTTGCGATCAAGAGCGTTCTGTTTCCTGTTAAATGTCATGGTGTCATCGAACTGGCCTTGCGCCATATCCTGGCCGCGCATGGTCAGAGAGGATCCGAGAACATCTTGCTGCTGTGGAATCATTGGGCCTTTGACTTGCCCGAGCACGTTTGCCATCTCCTGATAAGGCCGATCCCTTTGCATCAGTGTTTCGTTGATCGACCTGTCCCGAGCATCAGCCCCGAGTGAGTAATCGCGTTGCATCTCAGTGCCGCTCATGTTGAGAGCGTTCATCATTGCGCCGCTTCGCTCGTCAGCTTGCTGCCTAGATAGCCTCTGGAGCTCCTTTTCATAGAGAGGATTACCCGCCGCGATCCCACGGTTTGCAAGCTGCTGTTCGAGGCTATTCTGATCATCAGTAAATCGGCTGCCGTTTAGCTCGTTGAACCGCCCCATGTAACGATCTTCCATCGCCTTTCTATTGGCTTGGAAATCCATATTTCTCGGGTCGTTGCCGATGCCTGATATATCAAGAGGGTCCTTGTAGGCTTGCTGAACACTCCCGATCTGGCTGTCTATGATGTTACCAAACCGGGTATCCCTGCCGACCTGCTGATCAAGTAGAGCCTTTTGATCCGGGGCCATCGTGGTTTTTTGTGTGGTGTTCCCCTGGGCATCAGTCTCAAGTGTGGTGCTGCCGAAATCGTTAGAGATGCCGGTGATGTTCTGCCCAAGCCCCTGCGTTGGTCCAGTTACAGGTGCCGGTGCAGCAGAACTCGGCTGCGCAATAGCCCCGCCAGCCTGAAGCCGGTTGACTCGATTCTGCATCTTCGCCACTCGATCCGCGCCATACTGACCCGAATCGATTCGGCCTTGAATCGTGTTGACTCTTTTTTGTATTGGTCTTGCTAGTGCCATTAGAGATAATTCCCAGGTTGGAAAGTTAAGTGGAAAGCCGATACTGAAAATCTAACATCTTGAAAATCCCCTTCCAACCGCACAGACACGTTTCTACCGATCCCGGTTACTCCGTACCAGGTGAGGGTCTGAAGCTCTGATCCCGCGCTCCATCCGGTGGTGTTCCAGGGAGAATCGTTCCAGGGTGAGGCAACCGAGCCCACCGTTGAGGCCGTGCCGGTTAGTGTTTTGTTGGAGAAATCAGTATCGACATCGATCAGGAACTCTAGCCCGTCAGACCCGGTTATAGTTGGCCGGACCATCAAAAACCGCTTCTTCACCGAGCGATCCCCGCAATAACTGAAGGCAGTTTTGAGCGCCACCTCTGTAGGCTGATCGTTGTCGTTGGTGCCGTAATCGGCTTCGTAGATCTTGCCGTCCATGCCGCCAAAGTAGAGTTTAGAATTAAAGATGCACCAGGTAGAGGCATTCTGACCCGTAAACCTGCACCATGCGCCGGTGTAGGTGTTCATCACATATTGCTCAGTTCTGCCGCCGTCTACTATTGGGATATTTAACAGGAGGTAGTGCCCCCGAGCGTATACAGCGCCCTCCCATCCGAAATTAGAGGAATAATCACGGGCTGCTGAGTTGAAAGCGTTCTGGATCTTATCTGTAACAGAGGTGTAAACCTGCTGCATGTCCGTACCGCCGAGCACCCGAGATAGTGGGATAGCGCCGTTTACCGTAAGCACTACCAGATCAGCGTCGAGGTTGAACCACGATCTGCGCCCTATTGGTGTGGGTAGGTAGTATCTGCCGACCAATCCCCAATTAGAGGCTGAAGGATTGTCCCCGGCGTACACAAGTATCTCCCCCTGGTCCGAGCATAGCACCATGAGCTCCTCAAGCCCGCCGCCGCTGTCTCTTGACCAGGTAGCACCCCAGAGAAGCCCACCGCCGCGCCGAAGTATCGGGCCGACCTCAAACTCAGTAAGCGCACCCTGCACCGCGTCAACCGTGGTCACGAAATAGATTTTCGCCTTCTCCTTTTCGAGAACGTACATATGGTTCTTAAAGGGCCATGCCTGAATCAGAAAGGCATCGTCTGCAAGATTAGCGTGTGTATAGGTGGCGTCATTGAAAGTCGTGCCGTCCCATTTCTTGGGCTGATCAAAGCCGTTTGTGAATACTATGTACGTTGCGCCCGATGCCCTGAAATTGGTTGTCTGCCATTTGTTGGAAGTGAATCCAGACCCGAGAGAAGCCCCAGCACCGCCGTATGTTGATGCGTTGTATATATTCCCATTCGCGCCCGCCAGTAGGTACTTAGTCCCGTCAGCCTTTACGAACTGCGCCAATGTCTGGATCTCGTCAGTCCCCATGCTGTCGGCGTGTTCTCTAAAGCCGCTCCGAAATGTGCAAGTCCCCGTCTCTGGAAATATGTTGACCAGCGACACCGCATCATTCTCTGGCATTATATCCAAAGGATCTTTCGCGTTCCACCCGCCCGTTGGTGCTGGAATCGTTATGGAGAGGCCGCTTGCCATTATTTCTTCTTTGTAAAACTTTTCGCTATATCTGCGTAAACCTGCTTTGCCCGCTCGGCGTCGGTAATTTCTACTTCTCCCCTTTTGCTCTTATACAGATCCGCCTTGATCAATCCTTGAGTTATTTGCTCCCGCTGTGATTGATCAATATCTGTCCAATCCTTCCCAAAGGTCTTGAGATTGCCATATACGCCACTAAGGTCCCCCGCTTGAAGCCCCGCCGCCTTGTACTCGTCCCAGTTCCTATATTTGCCAGCAAACGGCGTGTCAGGTGTTTCTGGGGCTCTGTCGTATCCCGCCCGTATAGACTTGATATAGTCCTGATATTTAGAGTCGTCTTTATTTTGCTTCAAAAGATCCGATGTGTGCTCCTGGGCGCTTTGTCTTGTGGTTTTGTGTATCGGGTTGAAACCAAGCATCTTTGCTATACCCAATGGAGGCATGATCGCTGTTAGTGCTAGCTTGTTTTTCCAGCCGTTCCCTTGAAGGCCATATCCGGCGATATTCCCCAGGACGGCACCGGCACCCGCACCGAGTGGGCCGCCAATCAGTTGACCGATACCAGCCCCCCCCATTGTCAACCCACTTCGCAACCCCTCTCCACCATGCTGAAGCCCGTTTATTGCATCATATCCACCCTTGAGGGCCGCTATTGTACCGATCACATTCCCGGCAGCGCCCAAAGTCCCCGACGAGAAAGCGCCCGGAGCTTCTGGTACAAAAGCTGGATTCGCCATCATGGTAGATCCATCGATTGCCGTACCTACTCCACCCTCCACCACGCCAGCCGGCGCCGCTGCAGAACTCATACCGCCGATTGATTCCGCGCCGTAGTTGATCCCTTTCTTGATTCCAGCATTCACCACGCTCTGGGCAAGCTGCTGCGCCGGGCTTGGTGCCGCTGGCTGTGCAGGTATCTGCTGTTGTGGTGCCTGGTAATATTGCTGCCCTGAGTAGTACGGTGTCCCCGTCCTGAGCTCCTGCTGCCTTGCCATGTAGGTACCGAAAGGGTCTTGATAGCTCATCTTTAGACTCCAAAGCCTCCACGCTGTGCGAGTAGTCGAGCTAGATCCGCGTATTGTCCATTCTGTGGCTGCCCTGTAGTTGGATCTACTGGCGGTGCTCCACCTGCCGGGCCGTATGCGCCGGGCTGGATAAACTTGCCGCCTTGCATGACTGAAGATCGAGGATCTGGTCCCTGTTGTGCTGGTTGCCGAGATGGATCAAACCGCGCCACCAAGTCATTCATATTTGTGAATAGAGGGGCGTTTTGCGCGCCTTGGGTCCAGTCTCCCGATCCGAGGGGTGCGCCTGGCTTCATAGTTAAAGGCTTTTGCTGCATCCCCTGATACGGATTAAGCTGCTGAGCCATAGCCGGGCCGCGCTGCCCACCAATCCCCGACATCATGCCGCGCCCTTGAGGTTGAGCGCCTCGCATTCCGGTTGCGCCCATGTCCTGCAGCCGTCCAAGTCGGTTCTGGATTTTGTCCATCCTGGCCGCGCCGAGCCCACCTTGATCAGCCCTCTTCTGTAGCGTTGCGTATCTGCTCTCTAGTGCTTGTATCCCTGGCCTCATGTTATTCGTCTCCGTATCCTGTATCTGGAATGCTTCCAGAGTTGATTAAAATAGTGACTGGTCTATTGCTTAAATCGAGCGTTCTAGCACTCCTGAGAGCGATAGCCGCTTTCGCTGCTGCATCTCTGTATTCTGCATACTTGGCCTCGTAATCGAGCCCGTTTAGCATCAACCATCTGTACTGAATGCATAGGGAAACGACATAAGGGTTTAGCAGCGTGATGTCAGTGTCAGCCAGGAACTTGTCATAAACCCGGTTGTAGTAAGTCCAGAGAACCCCGCCGTCTGTAAGCTCGCCGTCGGTATGCTCTGGAGGTGTATCTCCACAAGTCCCACCCGCCGTGGTCTGATAGATCAAGCCGTCATAGCTGCAATAGGTGCCCGCTGTGAAGACCTCTCCCTCACCCCAAAATCGAGGCAAGATCCAGCTTCCCGAGTAATACTCATAACTCAAGATCTGCCCGCCCTCTGTAGAGGATGGAACTGGAGAGATGTTGATTTTGTTCGAAGGTGAACCAAAGCACCTAAAGCGCCGTCTAGGTGTGATCGCTGTATTGCCGTTCTCGATATATTCCCATTCCTGGGGTGTCATCGGGCCGTTCAATTCCCAATTGTTCGTCCGATCCCAGTGCGTTCTGTATATGAACCTCTGGAAGTCAGCCGCCAATGAATACTGAGCAACATCAGATTGGAGCGTTATCGTTCCGACCTTCTCAAGCTCTGCCCACTGGTAATCTTGCTTCATAATGAAGCCAGCCTCGTGAGCGATTGCAAGCATACGACGCACGTTTATATCGCTTGCGCCGACTACCGTCTCAGGTGGATTGAGCCCTACAAGTAGCGAGGTGTCTTGGATAATCTCGAGGATAGAAGTCCCCTCGGCTGTCCCGACGACGACAGATCCAGATCCGCCACCACCACCGCCTCCACCGCCACCCGCGCCAGCCTCTCCGATTGCTCGCCATTCAAGGTAGCGATGCGACCACATATAAGACTGGTTGAACTGCTTGCCGCTGATCCCAGTAGAGGATCTCCCGCCCAGGTACGCGCCGGACTGGTGCGAAATGCCATCATAAACAGACACGCCACCATCAAAAGCCAGATCCCCTCTGTCTCTCCATTTGGTGTCGAATGTCTTAGAATAAATCCATCCGAGATAGGGTACGATCAACAGGTTGAGATCTGGAGCCGGGAACAAATCCTCTGCAACCCCAACATCGCGATCCGTATAGTTCCAGCTATTTTCGGTCTCATCCCAGCACGAGTCGTGCATGTAGTCAGCCAGTGTCATGAGGGCCGGTAGGATTCTCGAATCCTCTTCTATATTCTCGTAATACTGAATCAGCGCCCAGGCTGTAAGGGCTCCCATGAAGGGCCGGAAATAGTCAGCCGTGAGAGACGTACACCATTCGTCTATGTGATAGTTGATCGCGTTATCAACCAGAGTAGTGATTCTGGATCTTCGTGCTTGCCCGCATCTCTCGGCGTTTATATGCGCGATTATTGCGTACGCGTTCTCTCTGCTGAGGTTA
>Ga0075163_10011539_pt1 | contig 11512 bp, 11 predicted proteins | sample JI1023141ADNA_FD_71478 | JGI IMG/M metagenome (GOLD analysis project Ga0075163, IMG submission 71478) | Wastewater effluent complex algal communities from Wisconsin, to seasonally profile nutrient transformation and Carbon sequestration -... | ecosystem: Engineered > WWTP > Effluent > Algae... | reverse complement strand
CCCGTCACCATGCACATCGATGAGGTCGAGCGCGTGTGGGCGGCCATCGCCGAGCGCGACGACTGGGGCCCGCTGGCCGAAAAGCTCGCGGCGGTGCGCAGGCTGGGGCGGGTTCTGGGCCTCGCCGCCCCGGTCAACGCCGAGCCTGCGACACTGTAGGGCAGCCCCGCGGGCAACTCTTGCGCGCGCAGGCAAGAGTTGCCCGCGCTTTTCAGCGCCAGGCGCGCAATCGTTGCCATCAGGCGCCCCGCCCAGCCGCTCCACCGACGGAAGCCTCCTCCCCTTGCTGAGCTGCGCCCGCTGGCATCTCGGTTGCGATGAAGGGTCCCATTCCCGTTCATTGAATCGCACGAGTATCTGCATCAGGAGGAGCGCATGTTCGGCAAGGAGTCCGTCGTTACCGTCGACGGATATGGTTTTTCGGGTGGTCTCGCTGCGGCCCGGCCGCGGGCTCTGGCGCCGCTGCGGACCCTGCGCGCGCTGCTCAGGAGCTGGAGCGAGTCTGGCACCCACTTTTCCGCACAGCTTGGCACTGCGCGCAGCCTGGCGAGCAGCCAGCCCGCGCCCGCAGAGCTGTTTACGGCCGCAGTGATCGGCGACCTGCTGCTCGGCTTGACCGGCACGGAGGAGCTCACGCTGCGCATAAACGCGATGCTGCTCGACGGGCTGCGCCGGTCGCCGCTGCTTGCGCTCTTCAAGGATCGGCGGCCGCAGCCGGCCGATGTCGGCTTCACTGCGCTTGCCTATTCGCTGCTGCTGCGCGCCCAGCAGCCCGTCGCCAAGCAGGCGAACCAGGCGCTGGATCTCACACTACAGCAGGTGACGTCCGAGGGACTCGTCCCTGCCCACATCGGCGACAGCAGGACGCCCAGGCATATGGATCTCGTGGCCTGCACCCAGGTGCTCTACCTTGCGCGGCTGCTCGGACGCGCGGACGAGGTGCGGCGCACCGAGAGCTACGTGCGCTGCTACTTCCTGAACGAGCACTATCAGCAGGGCACGCGCTACCACCTGACCGCCGAGACTTTTCTCTATTTCCTCGGCCGCCTGGTCTGCCACTTTCCCAACACCTACGTCAGCCTGCGGCAGCATCTGGGGCAGGCGGTGCTGGCGCGCATAGGCACCAGCCGCCATCCCATTGATCTCGCCCAGCGCATCATCCTTGCCCGCTGGCTCGGACTCTCCGACTACACCGAGCGCGCGCAGCTCCAGCGGCTCCAGCAGAGCGACGGCACCTGGCCCGCCGACAGCATGCTGCTCATCCAGCCCGATGCCCAGACCGGCAGCGACCCGCTCCTGCTCGGCTCTGCTGCCCTGAGCACCGCGTTTGCGTACCGCGCCCTGACCCCGGAATCGGTCTGAGCGCACTCGGACTAGGATGCGGGGTTGGCAGCTGGGGCCAGGCGCGCTCGCCACTCGGCGGCGGCGGCAGCGCGGGCGGCCTTGGTGTGGGCGGTGAGCTCAACCTTGACGCCGGTAGTCTGCTGGAGCGAGCGGTGCACGCTCTCGAAGATGGAGTCGCGGGCAGCCTGCACCGCCCCCTTTTCGGCAAGCTGCACCAGCGCCTCGGTGCCCGCCTTGCCGCCGATGCGATTGATCATGCCGATCAGCACCTGCGCGCTGTTGCTCATGAGCGACCGCTCGGCGCTGGCCTGCGCCAGGGCCGCCACGCGTGCGACCAGCGTGGGCAGTGCGCGCTCACCCAGCTGCACCACTGCATCCATGTGCGGCGTGCAGTCACGACGCACCCGCGGCACGCGCTCCAGATAGGACGAAGAGCACGCCTCCTCCATCTGCGCGACCTCGCGCTCGACCTTGCGATCGGGCTGGCGATCCCTGGGCGCCGCAATCTGCTGCGCATCGTCCTGGCGCGGCGACAGGCGATCCACCGGCGAGCTGGCGCCCGCAGCGAACGGAATCAGAAGCAGCAGCGCCGCACCCAGGTGAGCGCTGCGCTGCCAGCAATTTAGAATCTGTGCTCGGGTCATAACGACACTCCTTTGCCCCGGCCAATGGCGACCTGCCCTTCGGCAATCAGGCTGATGGATGTTGCGATGCTGGCCTTTGCTCCGGGCGGCAAGCGGCTCAAGCTGATGCGGTACTGCACGAGGCGCGCCGCGGCGGGCAGGCGGAAGCGCAGCTCCTGCGGCTGGCCCGGCATCAGGCGATCATCTTCGGACTGCCGCTTGCGCACGCGCGGTCGCCCCGACTCGTCGGACTCGACGGTGCTGATGAAGTGGCGCTGCAGGCGCTGCTCCTGCGGGGCGCCCACCGGCTTGCCCGCTTCATCTAGCGGACGCGCCTCGATCACGATGCTGCGGTAGAGATCTCCGGTGGGCACCGCATGCCCCGCCTCCTGCGCAGCCAGATGCACCACCAGCTCCGCGAGAGCAGATGCAGGCGCAGGCGCAGGCGCAGCCGGAGCAATCTCGACCGCGACCGCCACGGCCCGCTGCAGCGTGGCCTGATCATAGCCGCCGGCAAAGCGGTGGCTGCGGTGGCGCGGCGAGCCCGCGGTTGCAGCCCCGGTCGCGGGAGGCATGTGGCAGTCCTGACAGGTCTGCGGCATCGCGCCCTTGGCCCGCAGCCGCTGCCACTCGCCCAGCGTGTCCTGCATCGGCTCGCTGGTCTGATAGACGATGTTGTCGTGGCGCTCGGGGCGGCGGTCGGGAAAGTTGAACTGATGGCAGCCGCCGCAGAACGCCGACTCGGCCATCACCGGCGCCTCGACCACCGCGTGCGGGGCGCGACCGCTGCGCTGCGGCGCCAGGATGCTGCCGTCGCGCACATGGCAGACCGTGCAGGTGATGCCCTCGCTGCGCAGCTGCTTTATCGCCGCTGTGGGCTTCTCCCCGGCGGTCAGCGGCTGATGGCAGTTGCGGCACTCGGGCATCGGCTCGATGCGGTACGCGTCCTGAAAGAGCGCGCTGGTCCAGCTCTGCCGGTGCTGCGAGCCCTGCCACTCGCGCGCCTCGGTCACGTGACAGCCCTCGCACTCGCTTGCCGACAGCGAGGCGATGCCCTTGGGCAGCGCCAGCGAGCGCTTTGGCAGCGGCGCCTTGCCCCCCTGAAGCTCAAAGCGGCTGAGCGGCATCTCGTCTGGGGCTCCACGGGCCGGTGAGGTTAGAGTGGCCAGCACCACACACAGGGTCAGGGTAAAGATGGCGATCGGAAGCCGCATGCACCCCCATTAGAACGCAGGCAGCGGCGGCTGGATCTGCTCAGCTGCAAAAGTGCCGCTAACTCTTCACGATCCTGGGGGAAACCCTTCTCGACCGGCGGCCGACTGGCGGCCGACCGGCGCGGCGGCTTCTGCGCAGGGAGTTCTTGACGGATGGGGGGGTGGCGAAGTAACGATCCCTCCCCGAGATGCAGCTCAAGCTCCGGGCCCTCCTACGCGGCAAGACGTACCAGTTTGAAAGCCTTCGCGAGGTCATGGCCAAGGCCAACGAAGAGAAGTCGGGCGACCGGCTGGCGGGCGTCGCGGCGAGCGATGCGCTGGAGCGGGTGGCGGCCAAGCTGGTGCTGTCCGAGGTGCCGCTCGCGGCATTTCTGGAATACCCGGCCGTGCCCTACGAAGAGGACTCGGTCACGCGGCTCATCCTCGACAACCTCAGCCAGCCGATCTGGCAGTCGATGCAGAACTGGACCGTGTCGCAGCTGCGCGAGCACGTGCTGGACAGCCGCGTCACCGGGCCGGATCTGTTGCGCCTTGGCCGCGGCCTCACGTCCGAGATGATCGCGGCGTGCGCCAAGCTGATGTCGAACCTGGACCTGATGGTCGCAGGCCGCAAGATCCGCGTCGTCGTGCACGCCAACAACACCCTGGGCCTGGAGGGGCGCATGGGCGTGCGCCTCCAGCCGAACCACCCCAGCGACTCGATCGAAGGCATCCTGGCTTCGCTAAAAGATGGCCTGTCGTTTGGGGCCGGCGATGCGGTCATCGGCATCAATCCGGTCACTGACAACTGGGAGATCACCAAGCAGATCCTCGACGCCACGCACGAGTTTCTGACCGACTGGCAGGTGCCCACGCAGAACTGCTGCCTGGCGCACGTCACCACGCAGATGAAGGCGCTGGAAAACGGCGCCCGCCTGGGCCTCATGTTCCAGTCGCTGTGCGGCACCGAGTCGGGCTGCAAGGCGTTCGGCATCAACCTGGAGCTGCTCCACGAAGCGTGGGACATGACGCGCAAGCTCGGCACCGCCACCGGCCCCAACGTCATGTACTTCGAGACCGGCCAGGGCAGCGCGCTCTCGGCCAACGCCCACCACGGCGTCGATCAGCTGACGTGCGAGGCGCGCAACTACGGCATCGCCCGCCACTACCAGCCCTTCCTGGTCAACACCGTCGTCGGCTTCATCGGTCCCGAGTACCTGTACGACGCGCGCCAGATCATCCGCGCCGGTCTTGAAGACCACTTCATGGGCAAGCTGCACGGGCTGCCCATGGGCTGCGACGCCTGCTACACCAACCACGCCGACGCCGATCAGAACGACCTGGAGAACCTGGAGATCCTGCTGGCCGTGGCCGGCTGCAACTTCTTCATGGGACTGCCCATGGGCGACGACATCATGCTCAACTACCAGTCGACCAGCTACCACGACGACGCCACCATGCGCGAGCTCCTGGGGCTGCGGCCGGCGCCGGAGTTCGAGGCGTGGATGGAGCGGATGGGCATCGCCGAAAACGGCCGCCTGACCGCTCGCGCTGGCGACGCTTCGCTGTTTGCGGCCTGAGATGGCGGACGCGCTGCCCGATGCGGCGCTGGTGGTCTTTGCGCGCGCTGCGGTGCCGGGCACCGTCAAGACGCGGCTGTTCAAGGGCAGCGGCGCGGCTGAGGCGCAGGCCGCACTGGGACGGGTGCTCACCGCCGAAGATGCGGCGCAGCTGCACAGCGCGTTTGTCGCCGATCTCCTGGCCAAGGGCGCAGCCGCCGGCTTTGCCCGGCGCTTCTTGTATGTGGCCGGAGACCTTGCGCATCCCACCCTGCCCCGCCTGGCCGCGCAGCATGGCTTCGCGCTGCGAGCGCAGGCCGACGGCGGCCTGGGCAGCCGCATGCACAGCGCCATTGCGGCCGAGCTTGCGGACGGCGCCGCCAGCGTGGTGCTTACCGGCAGCGACTCGCCAACGCTGCCAGTCTCGTATCTACAGCTTGCTGCGCGCTGGCTCGCCGGCTCTGCCGAGGTCGTGCTGGGACCGGCCGCAGACGGCGGCTACTATCTGGTCGGCGCCAGCACGCCGGTGCCCGCGCTCTTTCTGCCCGAGCTCGACTGGGGCAGCGCGCACGTCTTGCCCATGACGCTGGAGCGGCTGCCCGCGCTCTGCGCAGGCGGTCTGCGGCCGGCGCTGCTGCCGCTGTTTTTCGACTGCGACACACCCGCGGATCTGCGCCTGCTCTGCGCCTATCTGCGGCTGGCCGCGCACCTGCCACCGGGCACCGCGGCCGATTCGCTGGAGATGGCCGCTGCCCCGCACACGCGCGCTGCGCTGGGCGAGCTCGGCCTGCTTCAGCCATGAACTATCTTTTGCGCCATCAGGCCAGGAGCGCGCGCGCTGAGCTCATGTCCGGCCAGCTGCGCGGAGCGGCGCTACGGGAGCGCATCCTGGCCGTGCCAGCGCTGGAGCGCGATGTCTGGCTCGATGAGCTGCTGGGCCTGCCCGAGGCGCCGCCCGACGGTCCCGAGCTGCCGCCTGGCGGCGTTCCCTATCTGCCCGCAGGCGTGGACGAGATCCTGGAGATGGTCCGCGAGGTGCCGCTCGGCCCCGGCGACCGGCTGGTGGATTTTGGCGCTGGCATCGGGCGCGTGGTCATGCTCGCGCACCTGCTCTCGGGCGCCGCTGCCTGCGGCATCGAGGTTCAGCAGCCGCTGGTGCGCTGCGCCCGCGCTTGCTGCGCCGCGCTCGGACTCGCTGGCATCGAGCTCATCCACGCCAACGCCGCCGACGTGGAGCCCGATGGCTCGGTCTTTTTTTTCTACGCCCCCTTTGGCGGCGAGACGCTGCGGCGCGTGCTTGGCTACCTGCGGCAGCTCGCCGGCCGCCACCCCATCGTCATCTGCACCGTGGGTCTGGAGCTTCCCGGCGAGCGCTGGCTGCGCAAGCGGCAGAGCAGCGGCCCATCGCTGAGCATCTACGACTCCACCCCGCCGCAGCCAGCAGGCTAGGTTGCGCGAGCGGGGGGGAGGGTGATTCCGGCGCCCAGCCAGCCGGTGATCCGCTCGGCCAGCGCGCCGCTCTTGCCGGCGTCGAGCCACAGCCGCGGCACCTGCCCGCCGACCTCCAGCTCCGCCAGTCCGTGCACGATCGACCACGCGGCCAGCGCCAGCTCCTTGGGGTTGCCCAGCCGCACGCTGCCATCGCGCTGCCCCTGCGTGATGGCGTCCAGGAGCAGCGCGAACACCGCATCCGACGCTTCGGCCAGCGCCGGGTAGGCGTCCATGTCCTTGGCCACCGCGGTGAACATCACCCGGAAGTGCGCGGTGTGCGCCGCCGCAAACTTCACGTACGCCACGCCCAGCGCCTGCAACCGGCGCGGCGAGTCGCCGGTGTGCGCTGCGGTGGCATCGCGCATCCAGGTCGCAAGCGTGCGCAGCCCATCTTCGGCCATGGCCGCCAGCAGCGCATCCTTGTCGGGAAAGTGGCGGTAGGGAGCGGCCTGCGAGACCCCGGCCAGCCGCGCCGCGGCGCGCAGCGTCAGCGCCTGCGCTCCCTCGCGCTCGATGAGGCCCAGCGCGGCATCGATGAGCGCCCGCTGGAGATCGCCGTGATGGTAGGGCTTGGGCGGTGGGGCCTTCGCCGCCCGCGCCTTGGGCGTCCTGGGCTTCTTTCTTCCGCTGCTGTCCTTCATCTGTGCGCCTCCCGGAGCAGGCTTATAGCCCTTTAAGTTGACATCGTCAACTTCTGATGTTAACACTGTTATCATTGGAAAGTGAGGAGACTGGCATGTCGGATCGATTCAGAGCTCTGGACCGCGACAGCTTCGACGCGGTGGTTGTGGGCGCTGGCCTTGGGGGCCTGGCGGCAGCGGGCGTGCTGGCGCGGCGCGGCGCGCGGGTGCTGATCATCGACCGCCACTATGTGGCCGGCGGCAACGCGACGATCTTCAAGCGCCGCGGCTACGAGTTCGATGTCGGCCTGCACTACATCGGCGCATGCAGTCCCCAAAGCGCGGTGCCGCGCGTGCTGCGCGCTGCGGGTGCCGATCCCGTCGAGTTCGAGCGACTGGATCCCGACGGCTACGACACGCTGGTGTTCCCCGACTTTACGTTTCGCGTTCCCTGCGGCATCGCCCCGTTCCGGCAGCGCCTGCTCGAACACTTTCCCGCAGAGCGGCGCGGGATCGATCGCTTCCTGTCGCTCATCGAGGTGCTGGTGATGCTCCAGAGCGGCGAGCGCACGGCCGGCGAGATCCTGCGCATGATTCCCAAGGCGCCGCTGCTCGTGCGCTGGGCCAGCTCGACCTATGGAGCGTTTCTCGACAGCTGCACGAAGGACGCGCGGCTCAAGGCCGTGCTCGCGGGGCAGAGCGGCGACTATGCCCTGCCGCCGAGCCGGGCCGCTGCGCTCATGGGCGCTGGCCTGGTCGCGCACTACGTAAACGGCGCCTACTTTCCCAAGGGCGGCGGCCAGGTGCCTTCGGATCGGCTGGCGGCGGCCATCGAGCGCAGCGGCGGCAAGATCCTGCTTCGCACCAGCGCGCGGCGGATTCTTGTCGAGCGCGGGCGGGTCGTGGGCGTTGAGCTGGAAAACAAGCACCTGGGTGTGCGCACGGTTCAGGCGCCGGTCGTGATCTCCAACGCGGATCTGAAGCAGACGATGGAGCGCCTGGTCGGCGGCGCGCACCTCAAGCCGCGTACCGCGACGCGCACGCGCGAGTTCGAGATGGCGCCGGCGCTGGGCGCGGTCTACGTGGGAATCCGCCGCGACCTGCGCGCTGAGAGACACCCGAACACCAACTACTGGATCCACCAGAGCCACGACAGCGAAGCGGCGTATGCCGAGGTCCGTCAGGGGATGATTCCCAAGCGCCCCTTTGCGTTCATCTCCATTGCATCGCTCAAAGATCCCAGCAACCCGCGCCTGGCGCCGGCGGGGATCACCAACCTGCAGGTGATGGGGCTGGCGCCGTCGAGCCCGCAGGCGTGGGGCGTCACCGATGAAGAGGTGCGCAGCGGGACCTACAGCAAGAGCGCGGAGTATGCGCGGCGCAAGCAGCTGTTTGGCGATTCGCTGCTGGAGTCGGCGCGCGCTGTGTTTCCGGCAATCCGCGATGAGCTTGCCTACTGCGAGGTGGCGACGCCGCTCACCCACAGCCGCTACACCTCGGCGACCGGTGGGACCTCTTATGGAATCGCGGCGACGCCGGGGCAGTTCCTGTGGAATCGCCCCTCGGCCAAGACCGAGATCCAGGGGCTGTTTCTGTGCGGCGCCAGCACCCGCACCGGCCATGGCATCGTCAGCGCCATGGTCTCGGGCGTGGTGGCGGCATCCGCGGTCGCGGGGAGCCGCGTGCTCGCCGAGGTGCTCGGCCCCGCAGCGCTGGCCCAAAACGCGAGCCGCAGCGCGGACTTAAAGACAGACCTTGAGAGACTGGAGGCCGCGCAGGGTGATGTTGCGGCGCCACTTTAGCTCGGGTGTTGCGAGCTTCATATCGGGGAAGCGGCGCAGCAGCGCGCCGATGGCGAGCTCGCCCTCCAGCCGCGCCAGCGAGGCCCCCAGGCAGTAGTGGATGCCCTGCCCGAACGAGAGGTGCGTGCTCGCATTCTTGCGCCGCAGCTCCAGCTGATCCGGCTCCGCAAACTGCGCGGGATCGCGGTTCGCTCCGCCCAGAAGCAGCACCAGCAGCTCGCCGCGCTTGATCGTCTGCCCCTCAAGCTGCGTGTCTTCAAAAGCAAAGCGCAGCGTCAGCTGGAGCGGGCTGTCGTAGCGCAGCAGCTCCTCCACAGCATTGGGCAAAAGCGACGGATCCGCGGCCAGCTCGGCCCGCTGGCTGGGATGGCGGAACAGCGCCAGCATGCCGTTGCCAATCAGGTTCACGGTGGTCTCGTGCCCGGCGGTCAGCAGCACGCGGCAGGTGGCCAGCAGCTCGTTCATGCTGAGCCGGCTGCCCTGCTCCTGCGCGCGCACCAGATCGCTGATCAGATCGGCCTGCGGGGTGGCGCGCCGCAGCTCCACGATCTGCCGCATGTACTCATCGAGCTCGCGGCCGGCAGAGATGTTCTTCTTCTGATCTTCGGCCGTGGCAACGGGGCTTGCGCCCAGCGTGATGTCCGTCGACCAGCTCTTGAAGCGCTGCCGCTCCTCGGGCGGCACGCCCAAAAGCTCGGCAATGACGATGATGGGCAGCGGAAAGGCGAAGTCCTGGATGAGATCGGCCTCTCTGCTGCCTGCCATCGCATCGAGCAGCGAGTCGGTGATGCGGCTGATCTTGGGACCGAGCTTCTCCACGGTGCGCGGCGTAAACGCCAGGCTCACCAGGCTGCGCAGGCGCGTGTGATCCGGCGGATCGCGGTACAGCATGTTGCCGCGCCGCCGCTCCAGCAGGGCGGCGTTTTCCTGCTCGATGCGCGCCATCTTCTCGACCAGCAGGACCTTCTCGCCCTCCTTGCCAAAGATCTTGCTGCGCAGCACCTCCACGCACGAGGGATGACTGGTGACCACCCAGGCGCCCATGCCGAAGACGCCCGGCACCCACTGCACCGGACCGCTCTTGTAGAGCGATGAGTAGAACGAATAGGGATCGGCCAGGAACTCGGGCCCCAGCAGAGAAAACATATCTGTGGAGCCGCTATTCGCGGACAGCGGAGTGGCGATCAAGGATGAGCTCCTGACTACTTCTGAAAAGGGATTCCATCTAGGACAGCACTTCTCACCGTCGCTGTCAATGTGCGTTAGCGGGCGTTGGCGACGGCTGCTGGCAGCCAGCGAATCACTAAAAGAGGTCGGCGCCGCTGAGGGCGCGCTTGACGGGGCGGGTGTGGCCGGGACGCGTGGCGGGGCTGGCCCACATGGGATCGCTGCACAGCGCTTCGCGCCTGGCCATGGTCTTGCAACGCGCCAGCGCCGCAGCGGCCCCCGACGCATCGCCGCCGCGCTCGCGCAGGCGGGCCAGCACCGCATAACCCTCGGCATCGACCAGCAGATCTTTTTTCGCCAGCGCTTCGAGGAGCTCGCGCGCTTTCTTGTCGCCGTCTTTGGTGCGGCTCAGGACCTCGGCGAGGCGGGCGCGCAGGTAGGGATCCTCGGGCGTCTCGCCGCTCTGGTGCTTGATGGTGGACAAGGCGTCGTCGACCTCGCCGCTGTCGCCGGTGCGCATCTTGGCGACGGCCCAGATGCGCTCCAGGCGCGTCTCCAGCTTGGGGTCGGAGATCTCGTAGCCATCGCTCAGCTGCTCGTTCAGGAGGCTCAGCGCCTGCTTGGCATTGCCGTCGGCCAGGGCCTTTTCGGCGCGCGCAATCAGGCTGGCTGCCTGCCGCTTGCTGAGCGTCACGCCGTTCAGGCAGGCCGCGGCGTCACCGACAAGGCCCAGTGCGGCGAGCCCGCACGCGACAAGTCCAACCAGCATTTGGCGCATCAACAAATTCTATCATGTCTGCCCGGCAGGCCCGCTCGGCGCTGGCGCTTTGCAGCGCTTTCTTGAAATGGCGGGCCTGGCTTGCAGTATCGTCACCTATCTCGAAGCATCGCAGCCACCCTCGCCAGAATCGGAGCCCAGATGTCCGCACAGAGTCCCCTGTTTCGTCTGGATGGCAAGATCGCCATCGTCACTGGCGCCAGCCGCGGTATCGGTGAGGCCATCGCGTTCGCGTTCGCCGAGCAGGGCGCCAAGGTCGTGCTGGCCTCGCGTAAAATCGACGACCTGCGCAAGGTTGAGGAGCGGATCAATCAGGCTTTCGGGCAGGCCGGCGGCCCGGTCGCGCGCGCCATCGCCTGCCACACCGGCAAACCCGATGAGATCCGAGCGCTTATCGCCAGCACCCGCGATGCCTTCGGCGCCATCGATATCCTGGTCAACAACGCGGCCGCCAATCCCTACTTTGGCCCGCTCATCGCGACGCCCGAGTCCGCGTTCGACAAGACCTTCGAGGTCAACGTGAAGGGCTACTTCGTCGCCGCCAGCGAGGTGATCCGCCACTTGCAGGATCGCGGCTCGACGGGCTCGATCGTCAACGTGGCCAGCATGGTCGGGCTGCGCGCGGCGCCGTTTCAGGGCGCGTACGGCATGACCAAGGCGGCGGTGATCTCCATGACGCAGACGCTGGCCATGGAGGTGGGCGGTCAGGGCATCCGCGTCAACGCCATTGCCCCGGGCCTGGTCGACACCAAGTTCGCAGCGGCCATTGTGCACAATGACGCGATGCGGCAGATGGTCGTGGGGCGCACACCGCTCGGCCGCCACGCGCAGCCGTCCGAGATCGTCGGGGCCGCAGTGTTCCTGGCCTCGGACGCGGCCTCCTACGTCACCGGCCACACGCTGGTGGTGGATGGCGGCATGACCGCCACCTAGCA
>Ga0075163_10011538_pt1 | contig 11512 bp, 4 predicted proteins | sample JI1023141ADNA_FD_71478 | JGI IMG/M metagenome (GOLD analysis project Ga0075163, IMG submission 71478) | Wastewater effluent complex algal communities from Wisconsin, to seasonally profile nutrient transformation and Carbon sequestration -... | ecosystem: Engineered > WWTP > Effluent > Algae... | reverse complement strand
AGTAGTGAAGTGTATAGTTCGCTGCAAGACAAGAACGGAAATATGTGGTTCGGGACGGATCGGGGTGTGGTGCGATACGATGGCTATGGTTTCAAAACGTTCACTACACAAGATGGCCTAACAGATAACACGGTTTTCTTTTTATGCCTCGATACCCGAGGTCGGTTATGGATGTACACATTTTCAGGTCGCATTTTTTATCTGGAAGGTGAAAAGATCTTGCCTTTTAAATACAATGAACTGTTGTTGAATAATTCAATTAACAAACTCCCAAATGGATTTTATGTCGACAGTCTTGGAAATGTGATCGTGGCACTGAGAGGGAATGGAACAATTTCCATTGACAAACAAGGTAAATTCAATCGAATCGATTCGGTTTCTTATCGACTCGACTCTTGCTATTATATAAATGAATTTCCGGGAAATCACAGTGTGCTTTCTATTCTTGGTGTAAATGGTAATTCTGAAAAAGCACTGGTGAATCATCGTTTTGGAAATGTGAAGAAACAATATGAAGTTAAGACAAGAGAATTCGGCAGACTCTGTTTTCTTCGGCTTTCTGAAAACGAAATATTGTTTTCAATTGGATTTTCTGTCTTTTATGTGAAAGGGAATAATAAAGTTGAAGAATTGTATAGTTTTCCCTGTAATGTTTTTTCGTTGCATAAGGATCACAACAAAAACTTGTGGATCGGAACCGAAGACGGAATTTATTTTTTCGATAAAAGTGACTGGAAAAAATATTCGAGGATCTACTTAAAAGATAATATGATCACATCTATTTTTCAGGATAATGAAAATGGATTTTGGTTTACTACTCTTGAAAGCGGGATTTATTATTTGCCGGGGAATGATGTGAAAAGTATCGTATTCTCTGATTCACTCAAAAAGCCTACATGCCTTGCAACAGATTTCAAAAGCAAAATTTATGTTGGTTGCTGGACCGGTGCAATTGCTGAGATCACAAACCAAAAAGTGAAAATCATTTATGAGTTAAGAAACGAGGACAAAAAACTTCCGATAAATGATCTTACAACCTTTCCCCTTGACGAAACAATTTATGTGAGTAGATATATTGCCGGAATTTTCAAGAACGGAAAACTTGAATTGTTCAAAAACGCAAACCCTTTTGGTGCAAAGACGAAGTATGTTAAATCGGCTACCGGCGACATTTATGCAGCCGGATCTTGTTTCATACTTGAAATGAATAGCGATTCCATTCTGGTCAAGTTTGCCTTATCACAACGGATCAATTCTATTATAGAAACGGATGATGGACGATTGTTAGTTGGATGTAATCGTGGCGTATTTTATTACGATGAAGTACTTCGAAAGGAAGTTTCGCTGAACAAGAAATTTGATGAAGTACGAGTTGATGACATTAAACAAAGTGGAAATAAATTGTTTTTTGCCACTAAAGGAAGTGGATTGATGATACTCGTTGGTGATTCTGTACATACAATCGATGAATCAAAAGGTCTGGCGAGTAATCTGGTTGGGAAAATTACAATTTCAGGAAATGAATTGTGGGTAGCTACAAATAAGGGAGTAAGTCACATTGTTTTTGCAGGGCCCAATATCAATGACTATAAGATCACAAACATTCACAATAGCGATGGATTATTGAATGATGAGATAAGCGAAATTGCATTGCTCAATGACACTGTTTATATCGCAACAAATTCCGGCATTTCTTTCTTTAGTGCGAAGACAGGATTTTCTAATTCAGTAGCGCCATTAATTTCTATTTCTTCAATAAAAGTTAATGCAAAAGCAATTGACAATTTAAACAACTTAAGTTTTTCGCATGATTCCAACAATGTTCACGTAAGTTTTAACGCAATTTCATTCAAGAGTTTTGGAAAAATTACGTATCGTTATATGCTTGTCCATGACAAAGACACCATCTCGTCAACAACAATGAACAGAGAAGTAGATTTTTTGTCACTTGCACCCGGGAATTATCACTTTAATGTAATGGCAATGAATAAAGCAGGTCAGTGGAGTGTAGAAAAAGCCGGCTTCGATTTTGTGATAAAGCCTGCATGGTGGCAGACGATACTATTTAAAGTGCTTATGGCATTGTTTATCACTTTTCTGATCTTTGTTTATTATCGGTTCCAGCTTTCAAAATTGAAAAAGGAAATGGAAACAGAGCGTGTGAAAGCTTCGTTGGAACTTACTGCTATCAGAGCACAGATGAATCCTCATTTCATTTTCAATGTCATGAATTCCATCAGGATCTTTATGCAAAATCATGATTTGAAATCGGCGGAAAAATATCTGACGAAATTTTCCAAACAAGTGCGTTATGTACTTGATAATTCAGACAAGCAGATCGTATCATTGGAAAATGAATTGAACTCACTCCGCAATTATGTGGAACTGGAAATGCAGCAATTTGAAAATGGTTTTGAATTTAAAATTGATTGTGAGCCGGGAGTAGATGTTTCCGATTATGAATTGCCATCGTTATTATTGCAGCCTTTCGTGGAGAATTCTATCAAACACGGTATTGCAAGAATGGAGTGCGGTGGAAAGATTCACATAAACATTCGCAAAAAAGGCGAGAATCTGCTGATCTCAATAGAAGACAATGGAATTGGGATGAAAGAAGCCATTGAGTGGAATGAAGCCCATCGGGAACCGCATGAGTCGCGTGGCACGAAGATCATTTTCCAACGGATCGAGGCTTATAATAAGTTTTTCAGGAAAAATATACGGGCCGAGATCCACGATCTGCATACAGAAACGGGTAACAAATCGGGTACGCGTGTTGAAATTGAGATTTAATTTGAAATCATCTGTAAATTAACTTAGATTTGCTATAAGGAGTATTTGAAAAGAAAAGCAAATGATCACTGCGCTAATTGTCGACGACGAAAAAAAGAATCACGAATCACTGTTAGGATTATTAAAAGAATATTGTCCAACCGTTGAGGTAATCGGACAATCGTCGTCAGTGGAAGAAGCATTGCAATTTATTTCAAAGAAAAAGCCTCAGCTAGTTTTTCTTGATGTCGAAATGCCAAATGGAACAGGCTTCGATCTTTTGCGCAAAGTTCCGAAGATCGATTTCAAAATTATTTTCGTAACGGCACATGCGCATTATGCGATCAAGGCTATTCGTTTTTCAGCAGTCGATTATATTTTGAAGCCTATCGACACTGATGACCTTGTTCATGCTGTAGAGAAAGTAACAGCGGATTTGGGTACCGGCGAGCCAACGCAATACAATGCACTTTTAGAAAATCTGAATACATCATCAACGTATAAAATTGCAATCCCTGTAAAAGACGGATATGCTTTTTTAATGCCTGAAGAAATTATTCGCTTGCATGCCGATGGAGCGTATACTCACATACATACAGCAGCAGAAAAATTCACAGGAACAAAAAACATTAAAGAGTACGAAGAGCTTTTATCCGAGTACGGATTTTTTCGTTCGCACAATTCGCATCTCATCAATCTGAAGCACGTTAAAAGATTTAGTCGGCTTGATGGATATTTCGTTCATATGAGCGACAACTCCGTCGCCGAAATTTCCCGACGCAAGAAAGAAGAGTTTATTGGGATGATGTCGAAGAAGGCGCTTTCTTAGTAAATATAGACTTGTTCTTCCCGGCACTGAAATTTCACCCCTGAAGCTACGCGGAATTTTAAAATTCCACTGCAGTATCTAGCTGTTCCGGATTTGCAACTAGCCATTCCGGATTTATAATCCGGAGCATCCGTGCTCCAGCCGTTCCGGATTTATAATCCGGAACACCCGTGCTTTGGATTTAAAATCCAATTCTACATGTGTGAATCCTGCAAATCCATTCCATAATTATGCAATAATCTCCCCGAAGCAATGGTTAATTTTGGTGTATTGAAATCCAGAGTTTCGATCACTAAAAATGGGCAACAGCAAAACTGAAGAAAGAAATTTAAAAAATAGTATCATGAAAATAAAAATGATTGCTTCAATGCTTATGCTGGTAGCTTTTTTTACTGCTAATAGTTCATTCGCTCAAACAAAACCGGATTCATTAATGATGAAAGATTGTTGTATGATGAAAGATGGTAAAATGATGATGATGAAAAATGGTAAAATGATGCCAATGGAAGAAAACGTGAGTATGAAAAATGGTACTCAGTGTATGACGAATGGTGAATGTGTTACCAAAGAAGGAAAGACAATTAGAATGCAGGAAGGTGAATGCATGGACATGGATGGCAATAAAGATAATTGCGACATGATGCATATGCAAAAACGAGTTGGTAACGATATGAAATCAGATCCGACAATGAAAACAGCCTATGTGTGTTCAATGCACCCTGAAATTACAGGTGACGGACCGGGAAAATGCAGCAAATGTGGAATGGATATGAATAAAGTAAAGTAGTAGCCTTTGCAGATAAGTGTTTTCGTATGCAAATTAGGCTGCGTGTTACTTAGTTAAATTGCCCATAAGTGGCCGCATGGCGGAATCGTAAGGTTCCGCCATGCTTTTTTCATATATATCATATTTTTTGCCACAATGAAATCACTCCGCGGAAACTAGGAAAAATTTTGGGGATAATGTTAGAAAAACTTAGTGGCGATAAAGTTGAGGTGTAGTCTGCAGACTACTTTGGGGAAAGATTTAGTTTATTGTAGATTGAAAGTTATAACAAATTTTGCAATTTGATCAGCGATACTATAATGGGCCTTTTTAATCTCGAATAATCACTTGAGAATAAAAAGCGATATTAATAGCTTATACATAGAGTATCTTTTAACTTTGTTTGCCTCGGATTTATTTTGTACTTTTCAATATTAATTATATATTCCTCAAAATGAAAAGAATTTCTACACTTTTAATATTGCTATTATTCGGGATCTCAGTAAAGGCTCAAATCTGTTCAACGGATTCAGTTGTAAAAACCCTTGTCAGAGAAAGGGGGGATAATTTTTCAAACACTTTTGAAACAGATTCATTTGATGTAGTAAACGGCGTAGAATTATATACTATGTCTCCATTTACCAGAAGATATCTGACTTTCAATACAAATCATGACACGCTTAATTTAGTACTGATGAGCGGCACAGGAAGTGGGTATACAAATTTGAAACGAATTGATTTTACTTATAATCCCGCGAACCTTGTACTTTCGAGAACACAATATTATGGAGTAGGGACAGCGTGGAATTTATTAAGAACTGAGATCTGGAATTATAATGGAAGTAATCAGATCATAGATTATACTCTTACAGACACATCAGGAAATGTTTCGAAAACGATTTATAATTATACAGGAAACATTCGTCAATCGATTATACAACAAACCGGATCAGGAGTAACTTGGACAAATGATCAAATGTTCAATATAATCTACTCAGGTGGTTCGAGAGATTCTTTGATCCTGAAAAAATGGGATACAGGTACTTCAACATGGATAGATAGTCTGTTTTCGAAGTATGTATTTACATTCGACTTCATGGCAACTTTTACAGACACATCTGATCAAGGTTCCAGAACGTATGTGAATAGTTTTTCATTTGATACACTTGATAATGTAATACAAGAATACCATGGAGACAGCATTTGGGGTGGACTTTATCAAAGCAGTTCATATCTCTATAGATATATTCATTCGCATAAGGTTGTGTCGAAATATGTATTCCGAACTATGGATTGTGTGAATTCGGATCAAGATTTTTCATACGATCAGTATGCAGTTGAGGTCGCATATAGCTATGATGGACATTGCGGAATTGGAAGTGGCGGAAGCCGTTCAGTGGTATACGACTCAGATTATAGGTTACTTAGAAGAAACTCTGATTCATACAGTAGTGTTTCAGACGCTCATAATTATTGGGATTATTACTATATCACTCCCGACTCAATTAGTTTAAATTATTTACCAATTGGAACATTAGGCGGTTCCGGAAGTTGCATGGGCGATTCAATTGCACCTACAATAGTTGTTGGAGGTGGATGCGGACCGTATTCATACTCGTGGTCACCTGCAACAGGACTTTCCTCGACAAATGTTGCTCGACCGAATATTTGTATTGGCAACGATACATTAACTTATACTATAACTGTAACAGATACAACGGGTCATTCAGGGCAAACAACATTCAGGGCATATCCAAAATTTCCTGCAACGATAACTTTTGATACTACTGCTTGTCCGGGATGTCCTGTGATATTGCAAGCGGAAGTTATATCGGGCGCACAATATAGATGGTATAGAAATGACACACTAATAGCTGGTGCAAATGGCGATTCATATATTGCTGTTAACTCCGGAAATTACTCTGTTTCTATCCTTTACCAATCTTGTACCGTATATTCTGATACCATTACACTAACGCTTTCCGGACTTACAAGAATTACCGGAAATATTTATTGGGACACCGATTCTAATTGTACTTACACAGGAGCAGATACTGCACTTTCATTTTTTGGGTTCGATCCATTTCTTCTTGATGTAAGAAGAGGAAGTTATAGAATAACTATTTCACCTGACCAAAATGGAACGTACGATATTCCAATTGACACGGGAACATTCGTTGTTAAATTGCACAACCCGTCACAAATGTTATTGTTTGATTGTACAGGATCGGATTCACTTGTTGTTTACATACCTGCTTTTGGCGATACATTAAATGGCAATGACTTTCCACTGAAAGGTGACACGTCATGCAAAAGACTAGAAGTAAGAGCATCTTCTTCTTTATACAGACCTTGTCAGAGTACAACTATTCAATTGCGATATTTTAATGCATCATTGAATGTTGAGAATAATGCAGTAGTGGATGTAACAATTCCGTCAGAGCTTACAGTAACCGGCGCATCGTTGACATATACTGTTGTTGGAGATGTGTATTCATTTAATTTGCCATCGTTGTCGATAGGGGATGCTGGAATAATATCAATTTATGCCGATGTAATTTGCAATCCAAGTTTAATGAATGCTACTCTTTGCATAGAAACTGAGATCGGTCCGAAAGATGTTTGTTCGTTGAATGCGGATTCTAGTTGGGATGGAAGCAATATTCGTGTTTCATCATTTTGTAATAATGATACTTCTGCATGTTTCATACTTAGCAATAGATCACTTTTGCCTAATGGCAATATGAATACTTCTGCTGTTTGGAAATTATATAAAGACAATATACTTTTTCAACAAGGAACGTTTTTATTGGTATCGAATACAGACACTACACTTTGTTTTTCGTCTGATGGAAGTACATATAGACTTGAAGCCGATCAAACATCAGGATTTCCTTCTCAGGGAAAAGCATTTGGTAACATTGAAAGATGTGGTCCGGATACAAACGATTATTCTTTGAATCAGATATTGAATCATTATTCCTCTGAAACGTTGCCATTTTACTATACTTATTGTCGCAGAATAACAAACTCCTTCGATCCGAATATTAAGACCGTTCAACCGGAGGGACTTGGACCTGATCATTATATTCCAAGCGGGCAATTAATGAAATATAGAATTGATTTTCAAAATACAGGTACAGACACAGCATTGTATGTAGAAGTAAGAGATCATTTCAATATTTATTTTGATCAGAGTACTGTTTCATTTATTGGTACATCACATCCATGCCAAATTGAAATTGTCAACAGTGATGTAACATGGAAGTTTAACAACATTAATTTGCCCGATAGCAATACTGATGAACAGGCAAGTCATGGCTATGTAGAATTTCTTGTTCGAACAAAAGATGGTTTACAGAATGGTGTAGTTGTTTCTAATTATGCTAATATATATTTTGATTCTAATGCTCCGATTCAAACTCCGGTTGTCAGAAATAAGATTTGCAACGTTTTAAATCCAAGTGTTACTATTAGTCCGGATTCCGGATTTTGTATTGGCAAGCCATTAACATGCAGAGCGACAATTTTTAATGGCGGTACACCTGTTATAAACTGGTATGTAAATGGAGTTATGCAGAGTACACATAGAGATTCACTTGTATATAATGGAATTGAATTGAACGATACCATCGTGTGTACTGTACAAAGTAGTACACAATGTATATATCCGTCATTTGTTACTAGTAATGTTTTGATCTTCGATCAGTATAGTATTCCTCTCCCTACAATTACTTTTACTACTCCAAATCTTGTATCGAGTACAGCGTATAGTTATCAGTGGTATTTTAATCAGACATTGGTTACTGGTGCAACATTTCAAAACTACACGCCACCAAATGACGGACCTTACCAAGTACAAATTTGGGATAGCGCCGGTTGCACTGCAATGTCGAATGTATTTACCTACGTTGGAATTGGAGTTGAAGAAAAAAATAATCGTGGATTGGTTGTTTTCCCAAATCCTGCAAAAGATAATTTGAATATTAGCTATACATCTGTCATTCAATCTATCAAGGTAGTTGATGCAATTGGCAAAATACTTTATTCTCAAAAATGCAATTCAAATGCAATTACAATTCAATTGAAAGATCTGAATACTGGAAGTTATTTACTTGAAATTTCTACTGAGGAAGGAAAGCTATACAAGAGGATCGCAGTTATCAGTCAATAAAAAATGGTGTAGGATTTGCGAAATAAAACAATTCAAAAAACTCGGATTTAAAACCCAGAGCTTGCATTAAGATTTATTTTGCCGGAAGAAGTATGGTTATTGTATTCTACTTTGTAAAAGTATATCCCCGAACTGAAGTTTGACATATTCATTTGAAATTCTGTTTCACTTAAATTTTCTTCAATCACCAATAGACCTAATGAATTATAAATTTTTAATTTCCTAGGAACATCTTTAAATTGAAATGAAAAAATTCCTGTCGAAGGATTTGGGAAGAATGTAGTAAAGTTATCGGCTTCCGAAAATTCATTCACAGAAGTTGATACTCCACCGTTTATTGTTTTGTGGACTTCATATCCAACGCCGCCTCTTGCGCCTACAGCGTATCCAATTGTTGAGTTGATAAATTGAACATCAAAGAGCCAAACAGCAGTTGATACATTTTGCTTTACCCATGTTGCTCCTGCGTCTGTTGTTTTAGCTATCAATGGACCTTGTCCTGTTGTATAGTCAATCCCAACTGCATAGCCGGTGATTTGATCCGGAAAATGAACTCCGAATACGGCTGTTGCTGTTGGAAATGGTAATGCGTTCCAAGTTTCTCCTGCATCGATTGTTTTTAACTGTGTTAGATCGCCAAAAGCATATCCAATGGATGGGCTGACAAATTGAATGCAACGAAGTGTTGTAGAAGATACGTCAAATTTTGAGATCCAGGATTGACCACCATCTGTTGTTTTTAAAATGAATGTGCTTAGTGGCGGTCCAAAAACCGGATTGGGAATTATGCCAACAACAAATCCTGTGTCAATGGTTGTGAACTTTGTGGAAAGAAAGGTTCCATTTAAAAAAATGGATGTCCATGAATTACCTGAATCAATTGTTTTAAGAATAATATCCGTTCCACATATGTAGCCAATAGTTGGAGATGAGAAGAAAATCGATTGGAGTCTGTTTGTTGTACCGGATACAATTGGTGTCCAATTCAATCCGGCATCGATAGTTTTAATAATTGTTCCACTATCACCAACTGCAAATCCAATCAAGCTGTCAATAAATGCAACTTCAAATAGTATAGGAGCGGATCCAACGTTCAATGATGTCCAAGTGTCACCGCCATCGTTAGTTTTTTCTATGATGCCAAAATAATTGGGAGCAATCCCATCTCTTCCGACTGCAAATCCATTACTTTCATCTAGAAAATGGACATCATAGAATTCGCCATTCGGGCCAAAATTATTTTTCAAAATCCATTGACCTGAACCATTAGATTGAAACCCGGTTACGAAAATTAAAATGAAAAATAGTTTATGCAGTATAGTTTTCAATTTAGAATTTATTTTTCCGGAAAAGGGGATGAATAATTTGAAGTAATGTAGTAAATTATTTCCCGCAGAATAGGCAGATTTACGCAGAATAACGGTAGAAAATTCCGTTGTCCGTGCGATTTAGTGTACTCTATGTTTTAATACGCTCGGTAGATCTCTCAAATCAAGGCTCGGATTTCCCCCTTTTTTCTTTAAATTTTTGACTTAATAAACAATCCCCTGTTTCAATCCTAGGAAACTATACCATCCCTCAACTTTTCCCTACCACTTATTGGTTTTTCCCCCCACTTATTATATACCTATCTTCAAAATTCATTCAAAATTCCACCTTTAGAGATTCAGAATCAGTGGATAGGAATGAAAAATCAACGCCGGAAGTTTTCGACAGAATTCAAGACAAAAGTACTCCAGGAGGTAAAGCTCAACCAAAATGCAATTATTGCTATTGCAAAGAAATTTGATCTTTCGCCGGCACAGATCTATTCCTGGAAAAGAAAATCTGATGATTCGAACTGAGAATTGCACCATTCTCCATTAAACAGAAACACAACACGAATATAAACACCAAAGAACATGAATTACCTCTACGAAACACGGAAACACAAATCAATCAATCTACTTGATTGTAAGTTTGAAAATTCCATCACGGATCTTCATGAATTGAAGAAACGCTTTCAGCTGAATAGAGTATTCAGAAATCTGACATTCATGATATCATTATTTGTAATGATGATATCTACTGCAGCAGCGCAAGGTCCACTTTCGGTTTCATTAGATCCTCTTTGCAGTACAAATTGTTGCTCTTCAAATGCACCTTGCAGTTGTTCGGCCGGAGTCCTTGTGACAGGTGGATTGCCGCCTTACAGTATACTTGTACTTGGAGGTTCAGGACCGGTTGGTACGTCTGCATGTGTTTCAAATTTATGTCCGGGAACATACACATTCATCGTTCGCGATGCGAATAATGTGACTGTACAATTTCCGGTTACGGTTGGTGCAAGTTGTTGTCAACTTTTTTGTCGTGACACTTCGTTTTGCTATAGCCTCCCTGATTCATTGATCGTTTTAAATCCACCGTCAGTTCGAGATACAGCCGCAACAGCGGGTGGAGGTACCGGTGGAGGTGGACCGGCTGATTGTGTTTATGATTCGATGTGGAATAATGCTCCTGGAGTTTATCCGGTAGGAACAACAGTAGTTACATGGTGGGTACGTTTACCGGGAGGCTTCATTGATTCTTGCACATCAAATGTGATCAGAAATCCGCCAACACCTTATGTAATCAACTTTACAACTTCACCGCCAATTGTTGGTGGAGTCATTAATATATGTAATGGACAAACAATAACATTCAATGATCTTTCAACAGGAACAACAGGTCGACTTTGGAATTTTGGAAATGGATTTTATTCGAGTAATGCCACACACACAGAACCCGCATGGCACTATCCACCGGGAACTTACTACGATACCTTAACTGTTTTTGATGATTGCGGGAACCCACACGATACTGCTTTCACAGTTGTTGTCGACTCGGCCTCCGGCCCCGACATTTTCTGTATATCAGTAGTTTGTCCCGGGGATACTGTCACGTATCACACAAGTGCCAATTGCACAACATACAACTGGGGAGTATCAGGAGG
>Ga0075163_10011535_pt1 | contig 11514 bp, 8 predicted proteins | sample JI1023141ADNA_FD_71478 | JGI IMG/M metagenome (GOLD analysis project Ga0075163, IMG submission 71478) | Wastewater effluent complex algal communities from Wisconsin, to seasonally profile nutrient transformation and Carbon sequestration -... | ecosystem: Engineered > WWTP > Effluent > Algae... | reverse complement strand
TGGGCCGCAGCAGCGCAGCGCTTCGTCGCTCGTTCCCGTGATGAGGCTCAGCTGGGTGCCCTTCATCGGCGGGTCACAGTTCGTCGACCAGCTCTTCTGAATCGCAGCCTCCGGCTTTCCATCGCCGTCGAGGTCTCCCAGCAGCTCCTTCGCCTTCGCCTTCACCTTCGGCAGCGTCGGCGTCTTCCCCGAGCGCGCCACCACCACGAAGCCCGCGAGCCCGCCCAGCGCCTCGTTCGGCTTCAGCGCGCGGGGCAACACCAAAGACAGCTTCAGCTCGGGCCGCGTCTGCAGCCCGCCGTCGTTGTGACACCAGAACCGCAGCTGAAACGGCCCAGAGAAGAAGCGGTGCACCACCCCGGCGTCGTCGAAGAGCACCAGCTCGCCCTTCATCTCGACCGGCCCCTTCGTCGCGGCCTCGCCGCTCTCGATCCACCCGCCGCCCGGGTTCTCGACGACGCTGGCTGGAAACACGACGGTGAGCTCGGTCGCGGCACCTGTCACGCCGCGCACGAAGACCGCGCCGACCGAGCCACGCGGCACCTCCAGCTGCACCCGCTCCTGGGCGAAGGCCGAGCAGGCGACCAGCAACAGGACGAAAGAACGGGCCATGGCGTGCATTCTCCCACCCGACGCGCGGGGCGTCGCCGGAGTTCCCAAGGTGTGTGCTTGACCTGCCCTGCCCTCACGGACAAAAGCCACCCGCGATGCGCCCTCTGAAGACCCTGAAGAAGCTCTACGACGAAGAGAGCCACATCATCATCACCGAGAAGGGCAGCCCTCCCCGGGTCATGTTCTACGGAGAGGACTTCTGGGTCGAAGACCTGCCCGTTGGCACGCGCGTCATCTGCTCGCGGCCGCCGCTCGAAGGCGTGCCCAATCTGAAGGCCGCCATTCGCTACGCCATCAACCACCCCGAGGGCATGGATCCGCTCCACGCCCTGCTCAAGCCGGGCATGAAGGTGACGGTCGCGCTCGACGACATCTCGTTGCCGCTGCCGCCCATGAAGACGCCCGACGTGCGCCAGGCCGTGCTCGAGATCGTGCTCGAGCTGCTGGCCGACTCCGGCGTCGACGACGTGCACCTCATCATCGCCAACGCCCTGCACCGGCGCATGACCGAGGCCGAGATGAAGCGCATGGTCGGTCAGACCATCTTCGACGCGTACTACCCCGACCGGTATTACAACCACGACGCCGAAGACCCCGACGGCATCGTCGAGCTCGAGCGCACGGCCCACAACGAGGTCGTCGCCATCAACCGCCGCGCGGCCGAGTCCGACCTGCTCATCTACGTGAACATCAACCTCGTCCCCATGGACGGTGGGCACAAGTCGGTGGGCACGGGCCTGACGAACTACGCGTCGCTGCGCGCGCACCACAACGCCCAGACGATTCGCGACACCGAGTCGTACATGGAGCCGTCACGCTCGAAGCTGCACCGCTCCACCGAGCGCATCGGCCGCGTCATCGACAAGAACGTGAAGGTCTTCCACATCGAGACGACCATCAACAACCGCATGTTCGAAGAGCCGGTCGGCTTCCTCATGAAGAAGGAGGAGGACTTCACCGAGTTCGACCGCTTGAAGCTGCAGTCGTTCAAGTACGGGCTCTCGAAGATGCCGCGCGCGATGAAGCGCAAGCTCTTCTTCAACATCGCCGCGCCCTACGACGTCACGGGCGTGTTCGCCGGCGCCACCGAGCCCACGCACGAGAAGACGCTCGAGATGTCGTGGAAGCAGTACTCCGTTCCCGTGCAGGGCCAGAGCGACATCGTCATCTTCGGCATGCCGTACGTCTCGCCCTACAACGTGAACAGCATTCTGAACCCGCTGCTCGTGCAGGTGATGGCGCTGGGCTACCTCTTCAACCTGAACCGCGGCGTGCCGCTCGTGAAGAAGGGCGGCGTCATCATCTTCACGCACCCCTGCTACGACGAGTTCGACCCCGAGCATCACGCGCCGTACATCGAGTTCTTCAACCGGCTGCTGCCCGAGACGCGCGACGCGATGAAGCTCGAGCACAAGTACGAGCGCGAGTTCGCCACCAACCCGTCGTACGTGCACCTCTACCGCAAGGGTCACGCGTACCACGGCGCTCACCCCTTCTACATGTGGTACTGGGGCGAGAACGGTCGCCAGCACGTCGGCAAGGTCATCGCCGCCGGCGCCGACAACAACCACGTGCCCGCCATCATGGGCTGGGATCGCACCGACACGCTGAGCGAGGCCATCGAAGAAGCGCGCGGCTTCATGGGGCGCAGCGCCAGCATCAGCTTCGTGAAGATTCCGCCCATTCTTCAGACCGACGTGCGGCTCTGATCCACGGCTGAGCAACCGCGGTTGATCCGTCGCAGGGTCGTCAGGCGCGCTGAAGTCGCCGCCGACCCCGTGAGGAGACGTTTGACTCGCTGGTGCAAGGCCGCTCCCCACGGGAGTGACGCGGCACCTCGCTTGCTTCGTTCGGCGGTCATGCGAACGAAACAGTGGCACTGGCGCGCGGGCCAGGGTTGGCCGGTCATCGATGCAGAGCCCCAGCCTCCGACGGTGGTGTTCCTCTTCGGTGGGCGCGCTGCGCTCGAACAGAGCGACGCCATCGCGACGTTGGCCGCCCATCTGCCGCGCGAGCGCTTCTTCGGCTGCAGCACGGCTGGTGAAATCGAAGGCGCCAACGTTCACGACGAGACGGTCGTGGCCACGGCGCTCTGGCTCGAACGCTCACAGCTCGTCTCGACCTCTGCCCGGTTGTCGGAGGCGCACGATGCGACCGCGCTCGGCAAGCTGCTCGCGCAACGCCTGACGACGCCCGACCTCAAGCACGCGTTCGTGCTCAGTGATGGCCTCAAGGTGAACGGCAGTGAGCTCGCGCGTGGTCTGGTCGCAGGGCTTCCGCCGAAGGTGACGCTCAGCGGAGGGCTCTCGGGCGACGGGGCGGCGATGAAGCGCACCGTGGTGGTGCATGCAGGCCAGGTGCACGACGACTGCATCTCGGTGCTGGGCTTCAGCGGCGCCATCACCATCGGCACTGGCAGTCTCGGCGGGTGGGACCCGTTTGGACCGCTCCGCCGCATCACGAAATCGCGGGGCAACGTCCTCGAAGAGCTCGACGGTGAGCCTGCTCTCTCGCTCTACAAACGCTACCTGGGGCCCCAGGCGCAGGGACTGCCTTCGAGCGCCCTGCTCTTTCCGCTCGTCGTGCAGACCGGCGACGGCTCGGCGCCAGTGGTGCGCACCATTCTCGGCGTCGACGAGGCGTCGGGCACCATGACCTTCGCTGGCGACGTCACGGTTGGCAGCAGCGCCCAGCTCATGCGCGCGAACTTCGAGCGCATCATCGCGGCGGGCGAAGGCGCAGCCACAGCCAGTCTCGGCACGTCGCACACCGCGCCCGGCTTCGCGCTGCTCGTCAGCTGCGTTGGCCGGAAGCTCATTCTCAAGCAGCGCGTCGAAGAAGAGGTCGAAGCCGTTCGGAGCGTGCTCGGCGACGACGTCACCACCACGGGCTTCTACTCGTACGGAGAGCTCGCCCCGAACACGACCGACGCGCCCTGCCAGCTGCACAACCAGACGATGACGGTCACCACGTTCATGGAGGGCTGACGTGCACCCGCTGCTCGCCCGCCAGCTCAAGCGCTACTTCAAGGCGGGCACGCCGGCCGACCCCGCCTTCACCGCGTTCGCGCAGGCCGTGAGCGACGCGTACCGCGCAGCAGACGACGACAGCGCGCTGCTCGAGCACTCCCTCAAGCTGGCGTCGACCGAGCTCGAAGAGCGCTACCACACGCTCCAGAAGGACATCGCCGAGCGCGAGCGCGTGCAGGGTGAACGTGACGCCTTCTTCCGCGCCTCGCCCGACATGTTGTCGGTCATCGACCGCGACCTGCGCATCGTGCTGGCGAACCCGAGCTGGCAGCGCGTGCTGGGCTACGACCCCGCCGGCCTCGTGGGCGCCAGCTTCCTCGACACCATTCACCCCGAAGACGTCTCGCGCATCACGGGCGGCGCTCAGAAGCTCGAGGAGCACGCGAAGGCCGGCGTCGAGCAGGCCACCGTGCGCGACTTCGAGTTCCGTCAACGCACCGCGAAGGGCGAGTGGCGCACCATCTCTGCGGCGGCCACCATCGACGCGCAGCGCGGGCTCTTCTTCGCCGTCGGCCGCGACGTCACCTCCCAGCGCACCATGGCGCGCGAGCTCGAGCAGACGCATCGCCTCGAGGCCGTCGGTCAGCTCGCCGCGGGCATGGCGCACGAGATCAACACGCCGATTCAGTACGTCGGCGACAACGTGCAGTTCGCAGGCGACGGCTTCGAGTCGCTCGACGAGTACCTGGAGGCGGTCGACAAGGTGCTTCAGCCCCAGCAGCGCGAGGCGCTCAAACCCGCGATGGCGAAGGCCGACCTCGAGTACCTCAAGGAAGAGCTGCCCCGCTCGCTGAGTGAAGCGAAAGACGGCGTGCGCCGCGTGGCTGAGCTCGTGCGCGCGCTCAAGGAGTTCGCCCACGCAGACCAGGGTGAGAAGTCACACGCCGACATCAACAAGGCGCTCGAGCGTGCGCTCATCATGGCCCGCGGCGAGCTTCGACACGTCACCCGCGTCGAGACCCACTTCGGCGACCTGCCTCCGCTGCGGTGTCACATCGGCAGCCTCAGCCAGGTGTTCCTGAACCTGCTCGTCAACGCCGCCCACGCCGTCGAAGAGCGCTCCGCCAAGCAGGGAGTGGCCATGGCCGACCACCGCGTGACCGTCAGCACACGGCTCGATGGTGACGACGTCGTCGTCAGCATCGCCGACACGGGCTGCGGCATTCCGGCGAGCATCAAGGAGCGCATCTTCGAGCCCTTCTTCACCACCAAGCCGATGGGCAAGGGGTCGGGCCAGGGCCTGCCGCTGGTGCGCAACGTCGTCATTCAGAAACACGGCGGGCGCGTCGAGGTCGAGAGCGAGGTCAACGTCGGCACGACCTTCACGCTGCGGCTGCCCCTCGAAGGCGGCTCGCAGGTTGGAAAGGCGGCGTGACGATGCGACGGCTGCTGCTGGTCGACGACGAGCGCGCGCTGCTCGACGGGCTGAAGAAGGTGCTCCGGCCGTGGCGCGAGTCGTGGGAGATCGAGACCGCGTTTGGTGGCCGCGCAGCGCTCGAGGCGCTGCAATCTGGGCGAATGTTCCACGCCGTCGTGTCGGACGCGCGCATGCCAGACGTCGATGGTGAGGCGGTGCTCAGAGCCGCGGTCGAGGCGCAGCCCTTTGCCGTGCGCCTGGTGCTGTCGGGGCAGACCGACGCGAAGACAGGCCATCGGCTCGCCTCGGTGTCGCACCAATTCCTCACCAAGCCGTCCAGCGCCGGCGCCATCATGGCGGCGGTCGAGGAGTGCTGCAGGCTCTGCGAGTCGCTCCAGCACGAGTCAGCGCGCTCGCTGGTGGCCAACCTCGGGCAGCTGCCGGTTTCTCCCGAGGTCTATCATCGCGTCACCGACGTCATCGATCGGCCGAACTCGTCGAGCGACGAGGTGGCTCGGCTCATCGCCGACGACCTGGTGCTGACGTCATCGGTGCTGCGCTTCGTGAACTCGGCCTTCTTCGGCCTGCCGCGCGCTGTCTCGAACGTGCGTGAGGCGATCGTGCTGCTCGGCTTCGAGCGGCTGCGGGAGCTGGTGTTGCTGGCCGAGCTGTTCCCCGCGCCTGACGCCCTCGGACTGCTCGACGACGTTCGCCAACGCGGGCTGTTTCGGGCACAGCTCGCGCGCCTCGTCACCGAAGGCAGCCCCGTCACCCACCTCGCGTCAGAGGCAGCCCTGCTCACCGAGATCGGCGTGTACGCGCTGGCCTGGAAGCGCCCCGACGACTACCGCGAGGTATGGACCGGCGCGATGACGGGCCGGGCCGAGCTGAACGTGCTCGAACGGCAGCGCTTCGGCACCACCCACGCCGAGGTCGCGGCGGTCCTGCTGGGCCTGTGGCGAATTCCCAGCACCGTCGTGAACGCGGTGCGCTGGCACGAAGAGGCCCCTGCTCCCGACGCTGCCCTCGATGCACGCACGGCGACCGCTCTGGCCGTGATGCTCGAAGAAGAAGCCGTGTGCGGGCTCGAGGCCAGCCGAGCAGACACGCTGGCTGCTCAACTGGGCGTGGCCTCGCTGCTGCCGACCGTCAGGATGTTCGCGGGGCGCTGGGCCGCTGAGCACCGCTGCCAGCACCCACCTTCAAAGGCTGCCGCGTGATGCTCAGGGCATGAAGCCGTCTGTACAGGCGTTGCAGTTACGGCCTGTGTTGGAGTTGTTGTCGACGTCGATCTCCACCTCGATGCGCGCTGAGGTGAAGCTGGGGCTGGTGGTCGTCGTCCCGTAATAACCGTTTCCCTGGACCACGAAGCGATTGGTGGGACCGGCCTGGTTGCTCCTGAAGACGACGTAGTCCCACTGAAGCCCGCCGCCCTGGGACGGTGGAAGGGCGTTGCCATTGTCGACAGGTCCGAAGAAGAGACAATTCGAAGCACAGTCTGGAATACCGTTGGGAGTCGGTCTATCGAACAACGCATTGGGAATGATTCGGCGCGCACGAATGTCACGAATAGCGCGTTGGGCGGCAAGCTCGGCCCGAGAGAGTGCAATCTGCTGCGACGCGAGCGATTGGGCGGTGAGCTGAGTTCGACTTGCCGAGGCGAAGAAGGTACCGGCCCCCACGAGAAGAACGAGCAAGATGAACAGGACGGCCAGCAACACGAAGCCACGACGTCGTATTCGTTTCATGGCACCACCAGCAAGTTCGACCCCGAGAAGGAAAGTGTGTCGACGACCCGCACGAAGTTGTCGGCATTCACGGGCAGCATCGCAGGCCGGTCGAAGGCAGCAGGCCGAACGAAGCTCTTCGCCCCGGAGTTGCTCGAGGCGCCGCGGTCTCCGGTCGCAATGAGGCGAACACGCACCCCCCGAATCAGGGCCACCATCGAGTTCGGAGTCAGGACTGCGAGCGCACCGTCGCGCTGGGCAGGCGGTACCGTGCACGTTGGTGCAACCGGGTCGTCGTCACAGTAGCAAAGCCGCCCGTTCCCACTGCCGATGCAGTCTAGTCCCGAGCCAGTCGCCGTCACGATGCCAGCGCGGTTGAGGTAGCGCGCAGAGACCTGCAGGTCTTCAATTCCAGTCTGAATGAGCGTTGGCGCAGTTGGCCAGGTCGCTCCGTTCGTCTCTTGACGGTATAGGCCAAGCTCGACAGGCGTCGCAAGGGGCGTTCCACACACCATGTAGCGCACGCGGTTGGCAATCCTGTAAACCTTCATGTCCGGAGCGGGACAAGAAGGATAGAAGGCAGCGCTTGGAGCATTCCCGAGATTGCGGTTGACCAACTGCACGGTGATGGCTGTCGGCGGGCCACCAATCGCCGTTACCTGACCAAGACAAAACGACCCATCATCGACAGGCGCGGGTGGAGGCAGGGGCCCGCGCGCAAACACCAACAAAGTTCCGACCGAGGCCGGCACGAGTTCGAAAGGAACGAACGGCGCTGCGCTCTTCAGAACCAGATCTGCCGTCGTTCCAGCCGTGGTGACCGTGCCAACAATGCCTGGGGCCGCTGAGGCATACCCCTGAGCCAGCTCGAGCACATCAGTGCCCGGCACCACCCCCGAACCCGCCGCCGGGCAGTTGTCAGCTGTCGTGATCGGGGCCGGAACACTTGGCAAGAACAAGGCGCCATCGGCATTGTTGTAGTGGCGAATCGCAAAGGCTGGCACGGGAAGCCGATAGCCCGCGTTCTGCACGTCAAACTGAATCATGGCGGCGCCCATCAGCTTGTTCGCACTCGCCTCGCCAATGCGTTCGTTGAGACGCTGGGTCTCGGTCATGGCAACGAAGACGGTGAGTGCTGCCACGAGCAGCAGCGACATGATGGCAACGGTCACCATCAACTCGATGAGGGTCAGACCTCTGGTAGATTTCATCGTCATGGGGGCGGTGGAGGAAGCGAAATGAGGGCCTGACTGCCAACCTGATACTGGATCAGACCTGCCGACCAACGCACAGTGGTGACGACGTCAAACGAGGGGTAACCAGCGTCTGCGGTCGCGTCGAGGATCATCACCTCGCGGGTGATTCGACGCCCATCGGGCTCGATGATCATGCCTGCGTCGTAGGTGCCTGGAATCAGCCCACCTCCGTCGAAGCCATTCCCGATGAACTCATACAAGACATCTTGAGCCTGAAAAGACGAGCTCACCCATTGAGATCCTCGCCGGCTTGCGCCAGCAGCAGAGATGAGCAACTGCAACACGCCCACCAATCCCAGAATGAGCACGGCTCCTGCAACCATCACTTCGAGAATCGTCGCGCCGCGCCTCATGGGAATCTCGCCCCTCCTACCCGCGGAATCGACAGGGTACCGATCGCTTCGTCAACCTGTGCAGAGTGTGAACGAATCGTCAGAGTCAGCATGTCGGGCACGGTTGCAGTGACATTGACGAACGAGGCGGCGCCGCCGCCAGCTTCGTCAACCCACACCGTTCGGCTGCCCTGCCCGTCGTACGCAATGCCAAACGCGCTGTTGTCGAGCGTCGTGGAAGCAATCAAGGGGGCAGGCACCACGAAGTCGAGCGACCCGACCGGAGCATCGTTGATCACGAACGAGTCGACGAGGATGTCGCCTGGCGCGAAGCCGGCCTGCGTCGAGGTGCAGTCTCCCTTTCGGTAGATGGCGGCCTGGTTTCGAACGCCAAGAAAGCCCGCTGGGCCGATCGCGTCGGCGCCCGGGCCTCCGTAGGTCGGCCCATTCACCTGAACGAAGTGGGTGCAGCGCGTAGCCATCGACCGGAGGCGGGTCTGCCCAAAGGCAGTGGCCAACACCCTGCCAGACTGAGCAACGCGGGTGGTGGTGACGAGTGAACGCATTCCACCCGCCGCAATCGCTGACAGAATGCCAACGATTGCTACCACCACCATCACCTCGAGAAGGGTGACACCGGCTGCCCTTCTTCGCTGTTGCGTTAGGGTCGACATCAGCGCACCCGGCGGAACGACCGCGTGTCGCCCGACGGGGTCGGGGGCACGACCGTGCTGCGGTTGAGCTGAGGAGTACCATCGGGACCAAGAGGCGAGTTCGAACCGAGCGTGTAGCAATTGTTGCCAATGCACACCGGAGGAGTCGGAGGACCGACGTCAAGAAATGTCAGAACCGAGGTCGTCCCTCCGCCCTGGACGAGGCAGTTGACCAGGTCGCCGTTCTTCGGGTTGAAGCAATACAAGCGGGCATCGCCAGGGACGGTGCAGTCCGAAGCAGAAGCCGGTGGCGGGATGTATGTCGACACGAGGATGTTGCCGTTCACCAGGACGGGATCGCCAATCACCTGCTCGCGAGCATCGATGAACTGATTGACCCACAACGGCTGGGCATCATCACGACCATCATCGCGCGAGTTGCCGTCATGAACCGCAAAGAAGTAATTGCGGGTGAAGACGCCACCAGGGTTGACGGGGTTCAACGTGTCACCCGTTCCGAAGAAGTAATCAGCAACGAGGCCGTTCGGGTCCGTGACTGCGCCGACGCGTGGGCGGTTGTGGAAAGGGAGGCGACGGCCAGCCGGAAGCGGCAGCGCACCACACGTTGCTGCGCCATCGGCGAGCCCCTGGCAGTCCTGCAATGTGTACACACCGGCGGTGTCGACCACACGACGGACCTTGACCGCGGCACCAAGCGGGTCATGGCTCGTGTTGGGGTTCGTGGGGTCGAAGAAGCGAACGGGCTCCCACTTGTTTGATTGCTCGATCGGGTCCACCTTCACAGTGCCGTCCCCGAGAATCTGGACCTTCTTGCGGAAGCGCATGATGTAGGTCAGACCCGAAGTGCCGTTCAGGACCATGTTGTCCATGTACGGCGAGTTCAGGCGACGGAAGTACGACGGCTTCGCGATGAACTGGTTGTCATTTCCAGCCAGGTCATTGCACCCAAGCACGTCGGCCGAGGCGTTGTCGGTGCAGTCATCGCCGCCATTGGAATTGAAGAACTCCAGCTGGGTGCCGTCAGCCGCGTTCAATACGTAGACCTCGTCGGCGTTGCTCTCGCCCAGGTTGCCGTACACACCACCCTGCCGCGTACCGCCGGGAATCACCGCGATGTACCTGTCGTGACCGCCAGTCACCTCGACGCGGCCCACCGCTGCCGTGATGGGGTAGCCCAGTTGGTCGTCACCGCGATACTTGTGGAAAGACCAGAGCGACTGGGGATTGGCCGGGTCGGTCACGTCGAAGGCCTGAACGCCGCGGCCACCACCGCGCATGCCAACGAAGGCCACGGTGCGCCAGTTCGCCACCGAGCAGTCTTCTGCATCGGAGCCAACGCAGATGTCTTCCAGCCAGATATCTCCGTCCACGCCGGGGGAATAGCCCAGCATGTTCTTGTACACGACAGGCTGAAGCGCAGTCGGAACCCACCCCCACCCCTCTCGGCCGTTCGGACATGCTGCCGCCGACTCGTTGGGCGAACAGGCAGGATCCGTGATGCGATCACGAACCGAACGAAGCAGGCCGTCTGTCGACCCAAAGACGACACGCTGTTCACGGTTCAGCACGTTCGCCTGGAACGTGGCGTATGAGGTACGCGACGACTGGCCAGTCTTTCCACCCCAGTCCGGAGAGTTAAAGGACTTCGAGACCACCACCGGCACCCCACGAACGGTCGCCCCGTAGCGAGAGAGCCGCTTGTTTGGCGTGCCAGACTGGAAGTAGTCTTCACCAGTCGTGACGTTGCCCGTGACCTTGGCAATGTTGCGAACAAACTCAAGGACTCGCTGGGGGTTGAGCGCCACTGCAGTCGTTGCCCCAGTGTAGCCCGGGCCGCCAAAGTAGTCACTGTCGGCGTTCAGGAAATGCTTGATGTCGTTAACATTCGCAACCGTCCACGCCTTCTTCGTCGAAGGGGTCATCGGGCCGCCCATCGTGTAGAGGTTACGAGAAGCGTCACTCGTCCCATCGTCGAGTTTGGCACCGAATTCCCAACGGGTCAGTTGATTGCCACCGCTGTCGAAGCCGATGGCCGCAAGGTGCCCCTGCCACTCAGGCGTGTTGGTGCGCACGTCGTAGTAGGCCGCGTACAGACCAGTGCCGTCAGAGGTCAGCACGGGACGCGACCGCGAGTAGGTGCCCTGTGTGATCGTGTTGAAGATTTGCGCCAACCGAACCTGAAGGTCCGCGCGATTGGTCGCAAAGTAAGCTCCCGCCGTGTTGCCAGCAATGGCCATCTGGTTGAGGTTGTAGGCGTCGGTGGGGTTGGTCGTGGAATCGCCGAACCCAAGCACGAACGTGTTCACGTCCTTGGTGTGACCTGAGATCGAGGAGACGTTGCGCAACGCCGAGACAGCGCTCGTGAGGGCCGTCTCGTTCTGGTAGGCGGCGTTCTTGGGCGTGTCTTCCTGACCGTCAGTCGCGAGCACGACGAAGTACTTGCGGCACTGATGGTTCGGGTCGGTCTCGAGAGTGTTCTCGAGGTATTTCTTCACGTTTCGGAGTGAACCGTACAGGGGCGTGAAGT
>Ga0075163_10011534_pt1 | contig 11514 bp, 7 predicted proteins | sample JI1023141ADNA_FD_71478 | JGI IMG/M metagenome (GOLD analysis project Ga0075163, IMG submission 71478) | Wastewater effluent complex algal communities from Wisconsin, to seasonally profile nutrient transformation and Carbon sequestration -... | ecosystem: Engineered > WWTP > Effluent > Algae... | reverse complement strand
TTTTTCACCTTCACCTCATCGTGTCTTTTCTCAATAGGCACCTGAAATTCATTTTTGAAAAAAGTCTGACCGCCCAATAGTCCAGGATTAATGAAAGTCATCTGAGACCACAAATCAAGGGTTGTATTTTCAAGCGGGGTACCGGTGAGCGTTAGCTTGTAGCGCGACTTAAGCTCAATCACCGCCTTGGCGATGTTGCTGCCTGGGTTTTTTATTACTTGCGATTCGTCAAGTATGATATAGTTGAAATAAAATTTTTGAAAGAGTTCTACATCCAGGCGTGTGATACCATAGGAGGTCAGCACCACATCATATTTACTGAAACGACTAATGTCTTTGTTTCGAAGCGTACCCGTGTAGGTTAAAATCTTTAGCTCAGGAGTGAATTTGCTTGCTTCCATTTCCCAGTTATAAATAAGGGAAGTAGGCATGATCAACAGAGACGTTCCTGCATTACCTCTTTCTTTTTCTGCTTGAAGCAATGCTAATGTCTGAACAGTCTTTCCGAGACCCATGTCATCGGCCAAACAGCCACCCAGGTGAAACTCATTGAGAAAGCGCAGCCAGTTATAACCTGCTTTTTGATATGGGCGAAGTGTCCCCACAAATTTTTCCGGAAGCGGGTAATCTTTAATGCCACTGAATGATTGAAGATTGCGAAGGCGCTCACTCATGTGAACCTTTGCCAGGTTGCCTTCTTCAAGTTCGCGCAGCAGATTAATATGATGCTTTTTTAACACAGGTTTCTCATGATCTCCGTGGGTTTCGCTCATGGCGAATAAGTCACCGTATTTTATCAGCCATGCTTCAGGAATGATTGCGATTTCACCATTGGGAAGCTTGAACTCAACTTTCTTTTTGAGAATAAGTTTGCGAAGTTCTTTGAAAGAGATCTCATATTCACCAAAGCGAATTTTGGCGTGGATATCAAACCAATCTATGTTTTCTTTTACCTCTAATTCTATTACCGCCTTACCAACAAAATATTTCTTATCACGATTGTCTGGCTGACTTACTTCAAAGCCGAGGTTAAGCAGGTTCACACGATTTTCATTGAGCCATGAAAAAGCTTGTGCCTTGTCAACGGCCGTTCGAAATCCCCGTAAGGGCAAGCCTAATTTGATGAGGGTCTGCGCATACTTCTTTTCAGCCTCTGTGTTTCTCTTTACCCTGTGAAAGACGTAATCATTTTCTTTTTTCTCGACTGTAACACTGACAGGGCCAAAGGCATCTCCGCGAAAACGATGCTTTCCATATTTGAACGAAAGGTCAAAAACAATTTTACCGGCTTCATCATTGCTTACTCCTTCTTCTGACCCCGCGGCACCAAATAAGGATGGAACATCTTTTGAACTTGCGGGAGGTAGTTCAGAAATAGTAAGGAGCGGATGGGGATCGTACTCGTTCTTGTTGATTTCAAATCCATGTGCCTCAATGTCATCGAAAGAAGCAATCAGGGGCGCAACAAACCGATTGTAATACGTCTCTTCAAGATTTTTGGGAATCACTACGTGCTTCTTACTTAAAAAAGGCAGTAGCTTTTTGCCATCCACCGATTTTTCAAATCCATAGAGTTTGCCATTCAGCACCATCCAGGCAGGCTGCTTACAAATGAGGTATGCCCCTGGATCGGGAATATCTATTCGTTTTCCTTCATAGGTAATCGTAGGATAGTAATTGGTATTTTCATCACTTCTTCGGAAATGAAACTGTATGCTAGCCCGTTTTTCAAGAACTTCAACTTTACGCCAGGTAGGCTCGCCATCGTTGCCCATTTCGAAAAGCATTTTGCCTTTCATTTTTTCCAATACGGCTGCCCTTCGCTTTTCCATAAAAGCCTCTATCTGCTCTTGCAGAAGTTCATCGCCTTTATCTTTTTTGAAGATTTTGCTGAAAAACTCATCGGGCTTCATTATTTTTTTCGAAAAATGCCTGAGTACTGCATCCTGGCTCATGCTATCCATCATTTCGATTAACTCGAAATCTCGGTCATCAAGTCCTTTCGAAAATTCGCGAGCGTTTTTATGAGAAATGTTCTGATGCTGGTAAGTGAGCTTGCCCTTCTCATCAAGATGGACAATAAAAGATTCAAAAATATAGCCCAGGTACTCGTGCTGGTACAGCGAGTAAATGATTTGAAAAGGCTGGGCGGCCGAAACTTTCATGGCGTTGATTTACCTTAACTACTGGTTCGATAAGATGCCCCAAGTTTCAAAAGAGTTCGAAAAGGCTCATTTTGGGCACTTTACAGAATAAGCAGAATTGCAAAATAGGCATTTTTGGCAAATAATTATTGATGATTTAGCCTCAAATCATGCTTAATAATTACATCCTACAACGACTCGATTGAGTATGATCGGGCCGCCAGGCGGGCCGGATAAAAGGAAACAAGTATAGTGATGCAAACAATAACGACAGATGTTAATACAAAATCAGCAAGCCTCATTTTGACCGGGTAGTTTGATACAATGGCGTTTTCCATGCCCATACCCACCAGTCCAAATGTATCCTGCAGCCAGCAAATTCCGCCTCCAAGAACCAGGCCGGAGATGGCTCCGATAAAAGCAATCAAAGCCCCTTCACTTAGAAAGATTTTTCGAATCAGGTGATCGTGACCACCCAATGCAAACAGAATAGAGATGTCTTTTTTCTTATCAAGCGCCAGCATCATAAGAGAGAAGAAAATATTTATGGATGCTACCAGTATAAGTAGTGTTAAGGCAACGAACGTAAACAGTTTTTCAATTTTTAATAACCGATATAAGTCCTTGTGTTGTTCTTCGTTGGTAAGCACATTAAAATTTTCGCCTACTACCTGGCTAATTTTTTGTTGAACACTTTTCAAGTCATAATTTTTATCTGTTTGAATTTCGAGCGAGGTCCTTTTGTTGCCATAATTGAGCAAGTCTTGAGCAAACTGCAGGGGAACGAATATGTAGTTTTCATCATAGTTCTTTTCAATCGAGAAGACACCTCCCGGTTCAATGGATTTACGCGCATATAATTGAGAAGGATCCAATGAAGAAGACTTCATATTTTTAATGTAGAATATCTGAAGTGGAAATAGATTTTCGCTGACCCCTACAGATAATGCGTATTGCACTCCGCGGCCAATGATGGCATAATCAATGTCGTTTTCTTTTAACACCAGCCGCCCGTCAGCAAGGTGATCGTCCAGCCTGTGCTGATCAATAAAATTATCGCTGACGCCCTTCATCGTTACTACCATGTCGGCATCCCGATAACGTACATAGGCATAATCCTCAATAACTTCAGTAACAATACGAATGCCATCAATGGCTTGAACTTTTGAAATAAGCTCTGGAGTTACTTCAAATGACTTGCCTTTCTTTAGTTCAATTTTAATTTCAGGATCAAACGAGGAGTAAAGCGAACGAAGCAATCCTTCCAATCCATTAAAAACTGAAAGCACGATGATTAGTGCTGCGGTTGAGAACGCAATTCCAATCATGGAAAGCAATGAAATGATATTGATAAAATTCTTCTTTCTTTTTGAAAGAAAATATCGTCTGGCTATGAAGAGGGAGAGATTCAAATGAAAGTTACAATAGTTATAAAGTGTTTCCCCTACTCATCTTTGCTTTCTTTGGGAATGTGCAGGTTTTTAATCAGATCTTCCATGCGCTGTGCATTCTCTTCAATTTCGTCAATAAAAAACACAAGGGCCGGTATGATACGTGCCTGATTGCGGATCCGGTCGCCTAATGCTTTTCTGATTTCACTTTTATGAGATTCTATATTGTCCAAAACAGCTTTTTTGTCTTTTGCGAGCGTCATACTTAAGTAGACTTTAGCCACGCTTAGATCCGGACTCATTCTTACATCAGCAATCGTTATAAATACATTTCCTATAATCCCTCTCTTATCTTTAAGGAAAATGTCGCTTAATTCTTTCAGAATCAACTTACTGTACTTCTGTTGTCTCACGGTACCGCTCATAGCGCAAAGATACTAAGATTAGTGGCTACATTTATATTGGCAAAGACTGTCAACTTTTTTATTTTATTTGCGCAACAATTAAACGCCTGTGTTGCTTCGCATTTTTCGTGTTAATGATCCTTATCGGCTTTTGGGCATATTCATTATGCTCGTTCTTATAAGCCTTGCCCTGTTCTTAGACCCTGTGGGCATTACGTTAAATGAATTAAGAGCCATCGTTTTGGGTGAGTCGTTAAATGATGGGAAAAGTCTCTATACACAATTAATGACCAGTACGCCACCGTTAGCTTCCTGGTTTTTTGGGTGGATTGACTTGCTTTTTGACCGATCGCTGACGGCCAGACATATTCTTTCATTACTAATCATTTTTTTCCAGGGAGCATTTTTTGCCATCTTACTTATTAATAATAAAGCACAGAACGAAAGCACATATTTGCCGGCATTGGTTTTTGGAGTGCTTTGTTTTTTTTCATTTGATATCCTTTCTCTAACCGGGGAGTTGCTTGCCTCCACGTTTCTACTATTTGCTTTGAATAAACTTTTCCAGGAAGTGGAATTCAGAATTCAACAAGATAGCATTTTACTTAATTTGGGAATGTACCTCGGTATTTCGTCACTCATCGTATTAAGCTATTCTGTTTTTTTACCCGGAACCCTAATAATACTCATCCTTTTCACACGCCTTACTATACGTAAAGCATTGATTTTAATTTTTGGATTTTTGCTACCCCATGCATTGCTGGTAGTTGTTTATTATGTAAGCGGGAATTTCGATGCGCTCTGGAGTAACTTTTATCTGGGGAATGATTGGATATCGGGTAATCTCATCACCCTTTCATCCATGGTTTATCTCTCAGCTATTCCAATTGTCTATTTTATCTTTTCCCTCGTGATGCTTAATCGTGAAGCACGCCTAACCAAATACCAGTCTCAACTTTTGCAAATCATGTTTGTTTGGTTATTGATTGCCATTGTAGAATTAATTTTATCGGGCAAGATGAGTCCATCGCGGGTTATCACATTTGCTCCTCCATTGGCCTACTTCACCAGCCATTACTTTTTGCTGATCAGGAGAAAGTGGATTGGAGAAATGATGATTTGGCTGTTCGTTGGAGGAATATTAATAACAAGTTATCTGGCGCGCTATCAGAAAATTGGAGGCATTGGATACAATAACCTATTCCCATCAAAGTCTACCTATTCAAACCAGATTAATGGAAAGCGAGTACTGGTATTAGGAACCGATTGGGGTTTGTATGAATCAAATCGACTGGCCACGCACTTCTTTGATTGGCAACTTGCCGAGCGGGTATTTACAAATCCCGACTACTTTGAAAACGTGGTCAAGGTCGATCAGTCATTCATTCAGGATGCCCCTGAGATTATTGTAGATAAGAATAATCTAATGACAAAAATGATGGCGAGAATTCCCCGCCTCAGGCAAGCGTACACAAGGCAGGGTGACTTATACATTCGCAATTGAATGTGTTAATTTTATAACTTAGTCTCGGTTTAAATCGTAATAGTGGGCATGCGGCTGCTGATTCTTATATTGTCTTGGTCAATGCTCCTGTACTCCTGCAAAGAAGTCACTTTTCGGGAGCCACAGCCAGCAGGTATTGCGTCTTTAAAGGAGGTGCCATTAGCAATAAGAGGCCCTTATGCTACCCGGGATAAGGCAACCGGAGAAATTGGAGATACCTTGATTATCGAATCCTGGGGCTACCATTTTAAAGACAAGGAAGATAACGATTGGCTGGGGCATGGAAGACTCAGCGATACATTGGTTGTAAAGTTTTACGAAAACTATTACTTCGTAAATTTTAAAGAGGGCGATCAATGGGTACTTCGAATAGTAAAGGAAAAGTCACCCGGGGTATTGGAATTTATGTCGATCGATATCCAGGATGATTCGAAGCGCAAAGAGACGCTTCGGAAGATTTCCAGGAAAGTTCCTGTTAAACAAATTGATCGTAATGACGATACATTTTACCAGATCAATCCTACCCCAACACAACTTATGGCCTTAATTAAAGATGGATTCTTTACAGGAATTGAGTTGAGAAAGATAAAGTAAAATGTCCTGCCAAAAGTAAAATTGTAATCACAACGTTAAGGCTAAAACTGGATCACCCAACCTTGGACCTCTTTTAAAATAGGCCACATTAATTTTTCTTCTTCTTCTTGAGCAGGTTTTGCAACTTATCCTCCAATACTTTTTGTGCTTCTTGTTTTACATCCGTTTTGGTTGAATCATTTGGTGTCGCTGGATTTGCTTTCGTAGTATCTTTTTTAGGATTCAGTAAATTATTAAGTGCCTCCTCTGGCTTTTTCCCTGCCAAAACATCCTGCACAGCTTGTGTGCCCTTTTCTTCGGCAGCAGCAGTTACAGCTTCTTTTACCTGGGCCTGTTGTTCTTGCGTCATTAATGTGGTCTTAGGATCTTTATAAGTGCCGCCCAAACCAATCGTAATCGGGATTTCGGAGGTTGGATTGTTGGCACCTGTGTTTTGATTGATGAAGCCTTGTACCTGTGAACCCAGTTTTCCTGCAGGCACATTCATCTTAAGCATATAAGCAATAGACCCATCAAGCCCCGTACTACCGCTGATATTCGTTAAGTAGTCACCAAACTTTACATTAAAAGGCTTAACACTTAATCGACCATCTTTAATCGATGCCGACATCAGCACATCTTTTAAAGTTACTTTATCGGCATCATCCAGTTTTGTTAAGGAGGTAACACTTGAAACCAATTTCGATTGCGTCAGTGCAGCCTGCGCTATTTTGATTAACCCACTTCCATTGATGGTACCCATGTTAGGCATCATGTCCTGACCTAACTCACCACTCATTTTAAAATCTGTACCGAAATTACCACTTACCAAACCTGCAATGGGAGCATATGTTTGTACAATAGAGAATGAACTAGCAGCCTGTTGTATTGATAGGTTTTCGATCTTCAGTCCAAAATCGTAAAGCGGATGTTTAATGTCTTTTGTGTTGTACGTACCATTAACAACAAAGTCGCCCCCCAGCAAGTTGAACTTTATGCCATCCAGGTTGGCGACCCCGTCTTTTACAATAATATCCCCAACAGCATTGGTGATGGTGAAATCCATCATTTTGGCTGTTTTGATGTTTGAGTGAAGCAGGAAGTCAATGTTTTGAGGAACCGGAATAACTCCAACACTAGCAGTATCTGAAGAGGTAGTCGTTTCTTCGGATTCTGTCATGAATTCATTGAGATCTAAAAGTGTTGAATTAAAATTCAACGTTCCTTTTATGGTTTCGTTGGGGCCAAACAGGTAGCCAATGTAATTGTTGATAGCTCCGGTTACCGCGAAGTCACTTTTACCAATTGTCCCTGTTGTGTTTTTCAATTCAATCTTCTTAGGATCAAACACAGCCTCTGATTGACTCACCGTAACAGAATAAGGAAGGTCTTTCGAATTGTATTTGAAATCTTTAAGGGATGCGGTCCCACTAGTGGGTAATTTCTCGTATCGACTGGCCTCGAGGTCGGAATATTTTCCTTTTGTCTGAATATCAGCTTTTACTTTTCCCGCCAGACTCATTCCCTCTACAGGAAAGATTCTGGTGATTTTCTCAAGATCAATTCCACCATTTGCTTTAACATCCCAGGTATAATCGTCCAGATTTTGTAGAACAAGGTCGGCTTTGAACTTTTCGCCATCCATAAGCATGCTAAAGTCTTTTACTGTAATCAAGGTCTCGGCCAGTTTGCCGCTTGAATTTTGAACAGAAGAATTGAAATGCACATCATCTAGTGGTAATGGAAACTCAGATGACTTTACATATCCATCAGCTAACGACATCGAGGCATTAATTGCAGGAATAATTTTTTTCAAACTATCGTATACGCCTTTTGCGGAGGCGTTAATAGAGAAAAGACCCTTCATTTCAAGGCCTTCTAAAGGGAACATCTTACCCAGTTCAGCCAGATTGAGTGAAGCCTTTACATTACCATCCATTCGGTAATCTTTTAAGTTCTCGATCAGCAAACGCGCATCCACCGGATTGGCTCCAAAATCCAGATGGAGTTTTTTCAAATCCACCAGTGTATTTTCAATTACTCCGGTTTTATTGTCTATCAATAAATCCAAATTGATGTTGGAGATTGCTGTTGGTAAGTCGGGATATTTAAACATGGCCTCGTTTACGTTCAATGCCAGGTTAAAGGCGGGCATCTTCGTATCGCTATAGGTTCCTTTTACAAAACCAGCAAAAGACAAATCGCCTTTGGTTTCAATACTGGAAAAGTCTTTGGTATAGATTCCCGGAACGAGTGACAATAGACTCTTAAAGGTATTTTCTGGACTTTTGAATTGAAGATCCATACCATAATCATTCTCATTCATTTTAAACCATCCGGCCGCGCTCATAACAAAGTCATTGAGTTTGGTGGTATTGTCTTTAAATGTATAGCGCGTGTATTCTTCGCTTATGCCGATAGTAGCATCAATTTCGGCTCGTTTGTTAGTTAGGTATTCAACACCATCGTACCCAACGGTAAGTGAATCGGCCTGAGTATGAGTATTGAGATCAAACTCCCTTTCATTAAAATCACCGCTGCCGGAGTGATTTAAGCCGCGCAGCGAAGTATAAAAGGGAATAGATTGGTCGTCATAAATAAGTTGACCACTACTAATTGCCCAATGGTCAATCCCAAATGAAAACTGACTCGATTCTTCAGCGACAACGCTAACGGTATCAACAGAAGGATAGGTGATATCATAATTTGCACGGCCATCCTTTAGAACCTTTATCGTAATCTGAGGCTTAACCAGGGTGATGCCTTTTAATCTAAGCTGATCTCCAAAAAGGACATCTTTCAGGTTTATTTCAACGGCTAATTCTTCAACCACAAAGAGGGGAACGCCTTCGAACGGAGCCCGATTAAAAACCCCTAAATTTTTTATTTCAATAGTAGCATTTGGAAAGTTTCTGAACAGCGTGAGATCAAAATCATTCACATCAAAAAGAACATCAGCGTTTATACTTTTTGTGAGTTCCTTGTCTATAGCGGCTTTGATATCGTCTTTGAATACAATAGGAATAATGAAGGCGGCAGCTACTAAAATGATAATAAACACACCCAGACCAATAAGAACTTTCTTCACAATTTTCATAGTAATTCAATAATTAGAATGGATAGCAAAATTAGCAAATCCCGAACCATAACGGTAGTTGTATCCATTAACTAACATGCAACGTAGAGGTTGTTAAAATGGTGTTAGATGAGTGAATTATATACCTATGCACCGGTAGGTGATGGTGTAAAGAATCACGGTAAGACCTGCGTGTCTTCTGAATGGTTAACTGAGGGGAGGGGTTTATCAGATAATATAGATCAGTCCTTCATCAAATGGAAGTCAGGTCCGTCAAGCTTTCACGCAGCCCCTATTGACAGATTTCTATAGGCCAACGTGAGTAAGAGCTTACGGAGGCAGAAATTTTTGAAATGTATAGAACCGTCCAATTTTGCCATTTTTGGCCCTTTTTGATTAAAATATCCGCTTTTCAGTCAATTTCAATATTAACATTATGTTATGGTGAGTTGACTTATGTTACCTGAATGTTAAATTTATGTTATCAAGTTTAACATTCAGGTAATGTATCGGATGCTTCTCTTATGCTTTTTGATTGGGACACCCTTGATTGGGTCGGCTCAGCATTCTGAGTTGCTTACGGATTTGCTAGAAAGTTATCCGGCTACAGACCCTGTTGGGATAACCCAAAGAATAGATGGATTTGTAGTGAATCTCCATAAAAAGAGAGAAAGATATTCTGATCAGGATTTCGTGCGTCTGATTTTTCGTGAATCTTATAAAAGGTTCTTTGATACCTATAAACCCTATGCACAGTTTTCAGAAATATTTGAAAGTGGCAACTATGATTGTTTGAGCGCAACAACTTTTTTAACAATAGTGTTGCAAGAATTTAATTTTGACTACAAAATTATCGAGACGAACTACCACATCTTTCTTTCGGTAGAAACAGAGGCGGGTCCGGTACTACTTGAATCAACCGATCAATACAATGGAATTGTTACTGATCCTAAACAAATTGAGCAGCGAATTTCAAACTACAGGAATAACAAGCTATTTATCAACCCTTCCCAGTCTGATAAAGATCACTATCAATACAATTTAAATCTTTATCAGATTGTGAACCCCAAACAACTCACAGGTCTGCTCATATTCAACCAGGCAGTTATTGCCTACAATAAGAAAGACCTGATAGAATGCGCTGTTAAATTAGATCAGGCAAGAAGAATTTATGAATCACCCCGTACCTCTGAATTTGCTGTAATACTTGTAAAATCGGTGGTAGCCAGCAATCTTAACGAGGAGTTAAAAAAGGACCTGATCAGGCCCTTTGTTAAATATTTAAGAAACTCAAGTTCTGTAATTGCGTCTCGCTAGTTTTCGAGAACCCGAAGTTCAACTCTTCTATTCAATGCATGAGCCTCTTCTGTATTTTCCAGGCTTAGAGGTTGATTACCGCCAAAAGCTTTTGTTTTTATTTTATTCTTGTTTCCACCTTTGGAGATAAGGTATGACTTCACAGCATTTACGCGATCCTGAGATAGCTTCAGATTTAATTTTGCATCGCCCCGTGTATCTGTGTGGCCTTCTAACTGAATAACCATGCGCGGATTATTCTTCAGCATCAAGGCAACTTCATCCAATTCCGAATAGGAAGAGGGTGCTATCTTTGCTTTACCGGCATCAAAGATCAAATCATCCAGGCGCATTACTTTTCCTACCGTGTGGGTAGTTTCGGCATTATTTGCTGCTCCAGATGGAATATTCAACTCAATATCCTTGATAACTCTTCGCTCGCCATTAGCTTCTGCAGGATCAAGCATATACTTGGAGGGTGCAAAGCCTGCAGCCTCTACGATTATAGAGTATTTCTCGCCATCATAAAGAGGAAATGAAAAAGAAACTCCTGAAAGGAAGCCCACTTTACTTCCGTAAGGCAGACTTTGATACGAGATGCGAGCAAACACCGGCTCTTTAGTTAGGGCATTTACAATCTTGCCCTGCGCATAAATCAGCGTGTCGGGAGCTTGCCCGAAAACGGTCAAACAACAAGAGAAAAAGAGAAAGAAAGAAATAACTCTCATGGTTACATCTTTAAGATTTTAAATTCAACTCTGCGATTTTTGCGATTGCCTTCTCTGGTGTTGCTCTTATCGATCAACTGTGTTTCTCCAAAAAAGGTGGTGGTGATTCGCTCAACAGCAACCCCCTGTTCCGCCAGATAGCGCGATACAGATTTTGCCCTTCGTTCCGATAGACTGAGGTTATAGGCATCCGGACCAACCGGATCTGTATGTCCGGAAATTTCCACTTGCAGGGTAGGCCGCTCCTTCATCAAGGTCACAATACGATTAAGTTCGGGGAATGATTCTTTTTTGAGAATGGCTTTATCAAAATCAAAGAAGATGTTGTTAAGTGTAATTTTTGCATTCTCCTCAACCAGGGCCACTCCAATAGGAGCAAGAGTAATGTCTTTCACTGC
>Ga0075163_10011533_pt1 | contig 11514 bp, 13 predicted proteins | sample JI1023141ADNA_FD_71478 | JGI IMG/M metagenome (GOLD analysis project Ga0075163, IMG submission 71478) | Wastewater effluent complex algal communities from Wisconsin, to seasonally profile nutrient transformation and Carbon sequestration -... | ecosystem: Engineered > WWTP > Effluent > Algae... | reverse complement strand
ATAGGCAACAGGGCCGCCTTGTCGGCGGCCAGCGCGGTCGACACCGGTGCGCAAGGCCGTTGCCGCTCGGCGTCTCGCAGCGCCTCGTAGCGACCCTTCAGCCGAGCCAGTTCCTCGGCTTCCAGGCCGGCGGGCCGCATCGCCAGCAGGGCCGGCCAGAAGATGGCCACGCCGATCCCCAGGGCGACCAGATTGTTGCCGGCCCGTTCATCGACCGCGTAGGCCATGTCGGCGGCGCGCTGCTGCACGCTGTCGATCTCGTCCTGCAGGCGGGCGCAGGTCCAGGCGGTGAACTCGCTGCGGTCAGCGGACATGGGCGCAACGTCCCGCGCCCGCGTCGCGCAGCCGGCGATCACGACGGTGGCCGACAACAGACAGCAGGAGAAGCGGTGCGACGGCATGTCGACGGCATTGTGCAACCGCGCGGCGCCGGACCCAAGCGGGTCCGGAAACAAGAACGCCCGCGGAGCGGGCGTCTTCGTACCTTGGCGGAAAGGGAGGGATTCGAACCCTCGGTCCGGGAGAACCCGGACACCGGATTTCGAGTCCGGCGCATTCGACCACTCTGCCACCTTTCCTGGTTCTTGCACATCGCCCTGGCGTGGTCGCGCCGCGAGCGAAGCCGCGCATTCTAGCCCATCAGCCGCGCAGGACTTCGAGGCCGCCGATGTAGGGCCGCAGCGCCGCGGGCACGCGGATCGAGCCGTCGGCCTGCTGGTGGTTTTCCAGCACCGCCACCAGCGTGCGACCGACCGCCAGGCCCGAGCCGTTGAGCGTGTGCACGAACTCGACCTTGCCCTGGGCATTGCGGAAGCGCGCCTGCATGCGCCGCGCCTGGAAGGCTTCGCAGTTGCTGCACGAGCTGATCTCGCGGTAGGTGTCCTGCGCCGGCAACCAGACCTCCAGGTCGTAGGTCTTGGCCGCGCCAAAGCCCATGTCGCCGGTGGAAAGCGCCACCACGCGGTAGGGCAGCTCGAGCTTCTGCAGGATGGCCTCGGCATGGCCGACCATCTGTTCCAGTGCGGCGTAGCTCTGCTCGGGATGCGTGATCTGCACCATCTCGACCTTGTCGAACTGGTGCTGGCGGATCATGCCGCGGGTGTCGCGCCCGGCGCTGCCAGCCTCGCTGCGGAAGCAGGGGCTGTGGGCGGTCATGCGGATCGGCAACACGTCGGCGTCGAGGATGCGTTCGCGCACCGTGTTCGTCATCGAGATCTCCGAGGTGGAGATCAGGTACTGCTCGGCCTGTTGCTCGTCGCCGCCGCGAAGCACCCAGAACATGTCTTCCTTGAATTTCGGCAATTGGCCGGTGCCCTCGAGGATCTCGCGGTTGACGATGTAGGGCGTGTAGCACTCGGTGTAGCCATGCTCGAGCGTCTGCGTGTCGAGCATGAACTGCGCCAGCGCCCGGTGCAGGCGAGCCGCCGGGCCGCGCAGGAAGGTGAAGCGCGAGCCTGACAGCAGTGCGCCGGTCTCGAAGTCCAGGCCCAGCTTGGCGCCGAGGTCGACGTGGTCCTTGGGCGCGAAGTCCAGCGCGCGCGGCGCGCCCCAGCGTCGCACCTCGACGTTGGCATGTTCGTCGGCGCCCTGCGGCACGCTCTCGTGCGGCAGGTTGGGCACCGACATGATCATCAGCTGCAATTCGGCCTGCAGCTGTTCGAGCCGCTCGGCGCCGGCCTTGAGCTCGTCGCCGATGCCGGCCACCTGGGTCATCACGGCGGAGGTGTCTTCGCCCTTGCCCTTGAGCTGGCCGATCTGCTTGCTCAGCGCGTTGCGTCGGGCCTGCAGGTCTTCGGTGGCAGTCTGGATGCGCTTGCGTTCGGCTTCCAGTGCGCTGAAGCGTTCGACGTCGAGGAAGGGCTGCGGGTTCTTGCGTTGAGCCAGGCGGGCGACCACCGCATCGAGGTCGCGGCGGAGCAGGTTGATGTCGAGCATGGGAGGTCCTCGGGAGATGCAGGAAATTGTAGGAAGCAGGCCGGGCCGGCGAGGCCGACCCGATCAAGTCATGAACGGGCAGACGGATCGACGCAAGAGCGTCAAGATCGGGCGTCGGCGGATTCGCTCATGCTGCGGTCGCCCAGCCCGCGCGGCAGCGGGAAGCGCACCGATTCCTCGACGCCGTGCATCTTGCGGATGCTCATCGCGCCGAGTTCGCGCAGGCGAAGGATGACCTGCTGCACCAGGATGTCCGGCGCCGACGCGCCGGCCGTCAGCCCCACGCGCACACGGCCAGCGAACCACTCGGGCTGCAGGTCCTCGGCGGCGTCGACCATGTAGGCGTCGGTGCCCAGGCGCAGCGCCAGCTCGCGCAGGCGGTTGCTGTTGGAACTGGTCGGGCTGCCGACGACGATGACCACGTCGACCTTCGGCGCCAGCACTTTCACGGCGTCCTGGCGGTTCTGCGTGGCGTAGCAGATGTCCTGCTTCTTGGGCTCGCGCACGTTCGGGAAGCAGCGCTTGACCTCGGCCAGGATCTCGGCGGCGTCGTCGACGCTCAGCGTGGTCTGCGTCACGACCGCGAGGCGGTCGCCCTTGGGGCGCACGGCCGCCACGTCGGCGACGTCCTCGACCAGATAGATGCCTTCGCTGAGCTGGCCCATCGTGCCTTCGACCTCGGGGTGCCCCTTGTGGCCGATCATGATGAACTCGTAACCTTCCTTGGCCAGCTTGGCCACTTCGACGTGCACCTTCGTCACCAGCGGGCAGGTGGCGTCGAAGACCTGGAAGCCGCGCTGATCAGCCTCCACGCGCACGGCCTTGCTGACCCCGTGGGCGCTGAACACCAGCGTGGCGCCCGGCGGCACGTCGGCCAGGTCTTCGATGAAGATCGCGCCCTTGACCTTCAGGTCGTTGACCACGTAGGTGTTGTGGACGATTTCGTGGCGCACGTAGATCGGCGCGCCGAAGCGCTGCAGCGCCCGTTCGACGATCTCGATCGCACGGTCGACACCGGCGCAGAAGCCGCGCGGCTCGGCGAGCACGACTTCCTCGAGGCGGATGCCGGGCCGGGTGTTCGGGGTCATTCCATCACTCCAAGGACCTGCACCTCGAAGCGCACCGGCTGGCCCGCCAAGGGATGGTTGAAATCGAACAGCAGCCAGCCGTCACCCACTTCGCGCACGACACCGGCATAGGCGCCCTGGCCATTGGGCGTGGGGAACTGAACCACGTCGCCGAGTCCGTACTCGGCATCCGGGTCGCCCAGCTGGCGCAGCAGGCTCAGCGCGACACGTTGCAGCATGTCGGGGTTGCGCGGGCCGAAGGCGTCCCCGGCGGGCACGTCGAAACTGCTGCGCGCGCCCTCCTCCAGCCCCAGCAGGCGCTGCTCGAGCGCGGGCGAGAGCTGGCCGGCGCCCAACGACAGGGTCGCCGGGTTGCCGTCGAAGGTGTTGATGACGTCGGCCCCGTCAGGCCCCGACAGCCGGTAGTGCAGCGTCAGGAAGGAGCCCTGCTGGATGCGGTTCACGGGCGGCAGCGCTGGTGGTCCAGCGAGGGTTGATGCAGGTCGAATAGACTGCCGAAGATTCTACGCGCGCGCCCCGATCCGCCCCGGCGGCGTGGCCCCGGGACGTGACCATGAGCTTGAAGGACCTGCCCGCCGATCAGCGCCCGCGCGAGAAGCTGCTCGAGCGCGGCCCGGGCGCGCTGGCCGACACCGAGCTGCTGGCGCTGCTGCTGCGCACCGGCCTGCCGGGGCACGACGTCTTCAGCCTGTCGCAGCAGGTGCTGGAGCATTTCGGCGGCTTCGCCGGACTGCTGCAGATCTCGGCCGCCGAACTCGGCAGCATCAAGGGCCTGGGGCCGGCCAAACGCGCCGAGCTGGTGGCAGTGATGGAGATGGCGCGGCGCGCACTGGCCCAGCAGGTCAGCGCCGCGCCAGTGTTCGATTCACCCCAGCGTGTGAAGGACTACGTGGCGCTGCAGCTCGGCGGGCGCACGCAAGAGGTCTTTGCGGTGCTGTTCCTCGACGGCCAGCACCGGCTGCTGCGGCTGGAAGAGATGTTCCACGGCACGCTGATGCAGACCAGCGTCTACCCGCGCGAGGTGGTGCGGCGCGCGCTGGCGCTGAATGCCGGCGCAGTGATCCTGACCCACAACCACCCGTCCGGCCTGGCCGAGCCCTCTCGCGCCGATGAGTTCCTGACCCAGACCCTGAAGAGCGCGCTGGCGTTGGTCGACGTGCGGGTGCTCGACCACCTGGTCGTCGGCCAGGGCCAGGTGGTATCGATGGCCGAGAGGGGCCTGCTCTGATGCGTCATCTCAAGGCCCGCAGCCTGCAAGACCTGGGCACGCTGCGCGACACGCTGGTGCGCCGCCAGCGCGAGGCTGCCGAGCGCGAGGCGCAGGAGCGCGTCGAGCGGCTGGCTGCCGAGCGTGCACGGCAGTTGTTCGCCACCGCGGTGGGGCCGGTCACGAGGCTGCGGCCGCACGACCGCGCCGACCTTCGATTGCCGCGCCCGACCCCCGAACCGCGCCAGCGCCAGCTCGACGAGCAGGCCGCGCTGCGCGAAGCCTGGTCCGACGAGGTCGACGTCGAGTCGCTGCTGCTCACCGACGACGGCCTGAGCTTCCGGCGGCCGGGTGTCGGCCACAGCGTGGTGACCCGCCTGCGCCGCGGACACTGGTCGATCCAGGACGAGATCGACCTGCACGGCCTGCGCCGCGAAGAGGCGCGCGAGCAGCTGGCCGGCTTCGTGCGGGACTCGTCGCGCCGCGGCCACCGCTGCATCCGCGTCGTGCACGGCAAGGGGCACGGGTCGCCGGGGCGTCAGCCGGTGCTGAAGGTGAAGGCGCAGCGCTGGCTGGCGCAGTGCGCCGAGGTCATCGCGTTTGCGCAGGCCAGCGGGCCGCAAGGCGGCGCCGGCGCACTGATCGTGCTGCTCAACGGCACGGGCCTGAGGCCAAGGCTGGAGCGCAAGGATGGCATCGCGCTCTCCTGAGGCGTTTGCAGCGCCGTCAGGAGCCTTGGTTGCGCATCCAGTCGGCAGTGCCGAAGAACGACTCGGTGAGCTTCTCGCCCAGCGCCGGGTCGGTGCCGGTCTCTCCCATCGCTCGCATCATGCAGGCCATCCAGGCATCCCGCTCGGCGATGCCGATGGGGTATGGCAGGTGTCGTGCACGCAGGCGCGGGTGGCCGAACCGTTCGATGTAGTGGTTGGGCCCGCCCAGCCAGCCGCACAGGAACCAGAAGAGCTTGTCGCGCGAACCATCGAGCGAGGTCGGGTGCAGGCGGCGGATGCCCGCCAGCTCGGGCTCCAGGTCCATCAGGTCGTAGAAGCGGTCGACCAGCGTGCGCACGCCGGCCTCGCCGCCCATGCGCTGGAACGGTGTGGTCTGCGTCGGGGTGTCGTCCATGGGCCGGCTTCGGTCAGGCCGCGACCGCGCCGACCATGCGCGTGGCCACCGCCACCATCGCGATCGCCGCCGGCGCGCCGGGCAGCGAGTGCAGCAGCAACTGGCGCCGCTGCACGCATTCGCGCACCGCGGGGTCGGAAGGAATCTCGCCGACCAGGTCGAGCTGGACGGCTTCGCCCAGGCCCGGGCTGACATAACGATCGACCACCTGCTGCAACTGGATGCGCACGCTGCGGCCTTCGGACGGCTTGCGTGTCTGGTTCACCAGCAGGTGGATCGAGCGCCGCCCCTGGGTGGTGGCCAGCACCTTGATGGTGGCGTAGGCATCGGTCATCGAGGTCGGCTCGGGTGTGGCCACCACCAGCACCTCGTCGGCCAGCGACACCGTGTACAGCACGACATCGGAAATGCCGGCGCCGGTGTCGAGCAGCACGTGGTCGAAGCGGGGTGCGACCTGGTCGATGACCTTCTGCAGCTGGTCGCGCACCTCGGGGGTCATGCGCGAGTACTCGACCATGCCCGAACCCGCGAGCAGCACGCTGAAGCCGCCGGGTGCCGGCAGGATGGCGTCGTCGAGCGGGCAGCGGCCGGTGAAGACGTCGTGCAGCGTGATCTTCGGGAACAGGTTGAGCACGACATCGAGGTTGGCCAGCCCCAGATCGGCATCCAGCACCAGCACACGCTGGCCCTGGCGCGCCAGCGCCGCCGCCAGGTTGGCCGCGACGAAGGTCTTGCCGACGCCGCCCTTGCCGCTGGTGATGGCGGTGATGCGGGAACGCCGCGCCGCGCCGCCGGCAACTGCCGCCGCGGTCATGATGGCACCCCACGGCCTGCGGCCGGTCCCGCCAGGCAGGTGTTCGCGCTCGGGAAACCCTCGCTGCTCATTCGTGGTCCTCGGACTGGAAGGTATCGAACAGCAATTGCCGTTCCTCGTTGCTCACCAGCGACACGGTCACCGGCTCGAGCTGCACCAGGTTGCGGCCCTGGGCCTTGGCGCGGTAGAGCTGCTGGTCGGCCCGCTCGATCCACAGCGCCGGGGTCGAGCGCACCCACTGCGGTGCGAAGGCGCCCCCGATGCTGACCGTGACGTCGATCTGCTGCGATGCCGCCACCGCCACTGGCGTGCGTTCGACGCGCCTGCGCACCCGCTCGGCGACCGTGGCACCGAACGGGCTGGGGCAGTTGGGCAGGATGATCGCGAACTCCTCGCCCCCGACCCGCGCCACCAGGTCCATCGGGCGAACACTGTCGAGCAGGGCCGAGGCCACGGCCTTCAGCACCTGGTCGCCGGCCGCATGGCCGTAGGTGTCGTTGACACGCTTGAAATGGTCGATGTCCAGCGCCAGCAGCAGTGCCGGTTCGCCGGCACGCGCCACGCGGTCGATCTCTCGCGCCAGCGCCACTTCGAAGCTACGCCGGTTGGCCAGGCCTGTCAGGGCATCGCGACTGGAGAGGTCGACCAGCGAATCGATCAGCGCCTGCAGCCACTCGGTGCTGCCCATGTCGCCCGGCGGCACCGGCTTGCCGGCCTGGTGCAGCAACTGGAGCGCGACGTCCAGCCGCAAGCCGTCGGCCTCGGGCAGAGGGGGTCTGGGCTTGCGACGGTCGACGATCGACATCGGCAGGGCGGGAGGCAGCAGCGTGGGCAGAACTGCACACCGGGCCGGAGCGGCCCGCGGCAGCCACGGTCCGAAGCAGTCTAGCAGCCAGGGCGTGATGTTCCGGATTCGAATTGACCGGCTGGCAGGCGCCATCTCTGCGCGCCACCCGCGTGGCAACCCAAGCACACTGCAAGCGATCCGTCGTGGTGCACCTTGCCACCACGGCCTCGTCGTCTGCCCGGTTCCACCCATGAGCACCGCCATGCCCCCGATCGCCGAAGTCACCGACCAGGAGTTCGCCCTGTCTGCCGCGGACTTCGAGCGCATCCGGCAGCTGATCTACCAACGGGCCGGCATCAGCCTGCACGCAGGCAAGCAGGCGATGGTCTACAGCCGCCTCTCGCGGCGACTGCGGGAGACCGGCCATCGCAGCTTTGCCGACTACCTGCAGGCGCTGGAGCGCACCAGCGGTCCGGCCGCCGACGCCGAGTGGCAGGAGTTCGTGAACTGCCTGACCACCAACCTGACCTCGTTCTTCCGTGAGGAACATCACTTCCACGCTTTGGTGGACGACCTTCGTGCTCGGGCATCGAAGCCCTTGCGCCTGTGGTGCAACGCGGCCTCCACCGGCGAAGAGCCCTACTCGCTGGCCATGACGGTGGTCGAGACGCTGGGCATCTCGGCCCAGGCCAAGCTGATCTGCAGCGACATCGACACCAAGGTGCTGGCCACGGCCCGCCAGGGCGTCTATTCCGCCGACGCCCGCGGCCTGAGTCCGGAGCGCCTGCGCCGGCACTTCCTGCGCGGCACGGCGGCCAACTCGGGCTTCATCCGCGCCAAGCCCGAACTGACGCGGATCATCGAGTTCCGCAGCTTCAACCTGATGAGCACCGACTGGGCCAGCCTGGGTGACCCCTTCGACATCGTGTTCTGCCGCAACGTGATGATCTACTTCGACGGCCCGACGCAGCGCAAGGTGCTCGAACGCACCCACCGCGCGATGCGGCCGGGCGGCCTGCTGTACGTCGGCCACTCCGAGAACTTCACCGACTCGTCAGACCTGTTCCGATTGCGCGGGAAGACGATCTACGAACGGGTCTGACTCAAGACGCCGCCGCCAGCGCCGAAATCCGACCATGCTCGCCTCTGCCACCTTGCCCGCCGCCCGGCCGACCCTGGGTTCCTCGCCCCGCCTGGAGCAACTCAAGGCCATGCCTCGCCGCCCGGGCCAGGCCTCGTTCTTCTTCTACGACGCCCACTTCCGCAACGAGGCGGTGAAAGTGCTGCCCGGCGAGTTCTTCGTCTATGGCGAAGACATCCTGATCATGACCACGCTGGGCTCTTGCATCGCCGCCTGCCTGTGGGACCGCGACAAGCGCGTCGGCGGCATGAACCACTTCATGCTGCCCGAGGGCTCCGGCAGCGGCAACGACGGCGGCCGCTACGGCTCGTACGCGATGGAACTGCTGATCAACGAAATGATCAAGCGCGGAGCCAACCGCTCCTCGATGGAAGCCAAGGTCTTCGGCGGCGGCGCGGTGGTCAGCGGCATGAACAGCATCAATGTGGGCGAGCAGAACACCAAGTTCGTGCTCGACTACCTGCGCACCGAGCGCATCGCGGTGGTCTCGAAGGACGTGCTCGACATCTACCCGCGCAAGGTCTGCTTCCTTCCGGCCAGCGGCAAGGCGATGGTCAAGCGGCTGGCCTCGGCGAACACCGAACAGCTGCTGGCGCAGGAACGCGCCGCGGCGCGCGCGGTGGTGCCCGACAAGAGCGGCGGCGGCACGGTCGACCTGTTCTGAAGCAACGGCATCGACGCAGACGAGAACCGGACAAGGAGCAAGCGGTGAAGACACGCGTGGTGGTGGTCGACGATTCGGCCCTGGTGCGTGGCCTGTTGGCCGAGATCATCAATCGACAGCCCGACATGACCTGCGTCGGCGCTGCGGCCGACCCGCTGGTGGCGCGCGAGATGATCCGCAACCTCAATCCGGACGTGATCACGCTGGACGTCGAGATGCCGCGCATGGACGGGATCGACTTCCTGTCCAAGCTGATGCGGCTGCGCCCGATGCCGGTGGTGATGGTGTCCACGCTCACCGAGCGGGGCGCCGACGTGACCTTGCGCGCGCTCGAGCTCGGTGCGGTGGACTTCGTCGCCAAGCCGAAGATCGGCGTGGCCGATGGCCTGCAGAAGCTCGGCGACGACATCACCGAGAAGGTGCGTGCGGCGGCCAAGGCCCACGTGCGCCGCCTGCCGGCCGCGCCGAGCGCCGCCGAGGCCAGCGCCGCCGCGGCCAAGGCGCCGGTGCCGACCTCGATCGGCCGGCTGTCGACCGAGAAGATCATCTTCATCGGCGCCTCCACCGGCGGCACCGAGGCCACGCGCGAGGTGCTGGTCAAGCTGCCGGCCGACTCACCGGCCGTGATGATCACGCAGCACATGCCGCCGGGCTTCACCAAGAGCTACGCGACGCGGCTGGACACGCTGTGCCGCATCCGCGTCGCCGAGGCCAGTGACGGTGAACGCGTACTGCCGGGCCATGCCTACATCGCACCGGGCGGTTTGCACTTGTCGGTGGAGCGCTCCGGTGCGAACTACATCGCCCGGGTGCGCGACGGCGAGGCGGTCAATCGCCACAAGCCGTCGGTCGAGGTGCTGTTCCAGTCGGCCGCGCGCGTGGTCGGCCCGAACGCGCTGGGCGTGATGCTCACCGGCATGGGCGCCGACGGTGCCCGCGCGATGAAGGAGATGCGCGACGCCGGCAGCTGGAACGTGGCCCAGGACGAGGCCAGCTGCGTGGTCTTCGGCATGCCGCGCGAGGCCATCGCCCACGGCGCCACGCATGAGGTGCTACCGCTGGCGCAGATCGCGCCCAAGCTGATCGAGCGCCTGCGCAGCACGGCGGGCCTGTCGGCCACGCGCGTCTAGAACGCCAGCACTCACCAGGGCGGCATCCGTCCGACCAGATCGCGGGCCCGCGCCGCACGGTCCTGCAGCCACTCCGGCGCACCGATGTCGCGCAGCGTCGCCGGGCTGAGACCCTCCAGCGCCGCCAGTTCACGCTCGGCCGCAGCGTGCCCGGCACCCGGCGGGCCGCGCCAGCGCGCGACAGCGGCGGCCACGCCGTCGACGACGCGCTGCCACCATGAAGACTGAAGAGTGATCGAAGCGGGGGCGCAGCAGGTGTCCATGGAGGTCTCCCATCGGGATTGAGGATGTGGAAAGAATATCCATCCACCCTCCGAACAGGAATCGAATACTTCTGGCCAGTTTGGCGAGTTATGCTTACCAAATGTCTCGCCTGCCTCTGCAGACCCTGCCCGCCTTCCAGGTCGTCGCACGCCGGCCCAACCTGCGCGCCGCGGCACAGACGCTGCACCTGACGCACAGTGCGGTCAGCCAGCAGATCAAGCAGCTGGAGGAGCAGCTCGGCTTTGCGCTGTTCGATCGACAGGGCCGGCGGCTGGTGCTCAACGAGGCCGGCCTGGTGCTGCAGGCGGCCGCCGACGAGGCGCTGGAGCGCCTGCGCCAGGGGCGGCTGGCCGCCGCCGCGGTGGCGTCGGGCCAAGCTCGCACACTGCGGCTGGCTGTGCTGCCTTCCTTTGCGCAGCGCTGGCTGCTGCCGCGCATCGGCCGCTGGCAGGCACGCCACCCGGACATCCCGATCGAGGTCGAGGCCTCGCAACGGCTGGTCGACCTGCAGCGGGAAGGTTTCGACGCCGCCTTGCGTCAGGGTTCCGGCAGCTGGCCCGGCCTGCAGGTCGAGCGGCTGATCGACGCGCCGCTGATCGCCGTCGGCGCGCCCGCCGCCGCCGCCCGGCTGAAGGGGCGCGGCATCGCATCGCTGGCCGACGAGCGCCTGCTCGGCACCGCCGAAGTGTGGGCGCGCTGGTTCGCGCTCGATGGTTGCCGTGTCACCATCCAGCCCGTGGCGAACTTCAACGACGCCGGCTTGATGCTGCAGGCGGCCGAGCAGGACATCGGCATCGCGCTGGCGCGCGAACTGCTGGCCGACGATGCGCTGGCCGATGGACGGCTGGTGCGGCTGTCGCCATTGGCGCTGCCCGACAACACCACGCAGGCCTACTGGCTCGCCTACCCGCCGGAGCAGGCCGAACGGCCGGCCCTGGTGGCGCTGCGGGAGTGGCTGCGCGACGAGATGGCCCAGACGTCGCCGGCGACGCACCCGAAAGCACCAGTCAAACCGGCGCGGTCAGGAAGAGTTGCTGCACGTCGCTGAGAAAGTCGAAACCACGCGCCGTCGGCACGATCCGAGCGCCCTCGCGCAGCAGCCAGCCACGTGCGACCGCCTGCGCCAGCGCCGAGTCGACGACGATCGGCGACAGGCCGGTGCGCTCGGCGAACGAGGCCAGTTCGAAGCCCTCGCGCAGCCGCAAGGCATTGAGCATGAACTCGAACGGCAGGTCGTTCGTGGTGACCTCGTGTTCGTTCGACACGGGCCGCCCGGCCAGCGCCTGCGTCATGTAGGCTGCCGGCTCGCGCCAGCGCACCTGCCGCACGATGCGTTGCGGGAACGACAGCTTGCCGTGC
>Ga0075163_10011532_pt1 | contig 11514 bp, 7 predicted proteins | sample JI1023141ADNA_FD_71478 | JGI IMG/M metagenome (GOLD analysis project Ga0075163, IMG submission 71478) | Wastewater effluent complex algal communities from Wisconsin, to seasonally profile nutrient transformation and Carbon sequestration -... | ecosystem: Engineered > WWTP > Effluent > Algae... | reverse complement strand
GCGTGAACTGCGTGAGGCGGACGTAGGCAATCTTGCGGGCGGGATCGATCTCGAACATCCATTTGTTGCCGTCGGCGTCTTCGCGGTGGAAGCCCTTGATCGAGCGGGTCTTGATGCGCTCGCGCGTGATCTCGAAGGGGATCTTCTCTCCCTTGCGCTCGACCATGATCTTGACCTTGGTTCCCGGATCGCCCATGAGCATCTCGATGCACTTGTCGATCGAGAGGCCCTGCGTCGTGGTGCCTTCGATCTCGACGACGCGATCGTCGGCCTGCAAGCCCACCTTGAACGCGGGCGAGTCTTCGAGGGGAGAGACGATGGTGAGCCAGCGGTCGATGAGTTGGACCTGCGCGCCGATCCCGACGTATTCGCCTGTCAGGTTCTTGGTGAACTCGTCGGCCTCGGCGGGCGGGACGTAGACGCTGTACGGATCGTTGAGCGTCTCCATCATGCCAGCGATGGCGCCTTCCTGGAGTTTCTTGACGTCGACCTCGCCCTGGTAGTTGCGGATGATCTTCTGTTGGACTTCGATGATGGGGTCGAAGAAGTCGTAGTCGGTGGTGCGCTGAGCGACGACGATGGTGGAACCGACGACGGCGACGCCGAGGATCGAGACGAGTGCTGTGTTCATGATCATCCTGCTGTTCACGAGAGGGAGTCTCCCTGGTCGGACGCGACTTGACCCTGGCGAGCAGTGGCTCGGCGGGCGTACGGGGAAGGGTAGCGACCCCGGGCGTGCGTGATGCCATCCATACGTCGCCCGAGGCTCATAGGATCTTCGACAGGAGTTGACCCATCGCGAGCAAAGAACGTCAGAGTTTAGATGTCCAGGCGGAACGCACAGTCTTGGCCGCCGTCCGCCTTCCCGATGATCGATACGACGTGTCGGACCCGTTCGGCGAGTTGCGGGCGCTTGCGGAGCAGGCGGGCGCGGTGGTGGTGGGGGAACTCTCCCAGAACCTGCCCAGGCCGGTCGCGGGAACGTACATCGGCGTCGGGAAGATCGACGAGTTGAAGGCACTGTGCGAGTCGCTCAATGCGACGACGGTGATCTTTGATCATGATCTCTCACCCAAGCAGATCAGCAGCATCGAGGAGCGTGTGGAGCGCAAGGTGCTGGACCGCAGCGAGTTGATCCTGGACATTTTCGCGAGCCGCGCGGCGACGCACGAGGCGAAGTTGCAGGTGGAACTCGCCCAACTTCAGTACACCTACCCGCGCCTCAAGGCGATGTGGGACCACTTGGAGCGCATCGTGGGTGGCGGCGCGGTGCAGGGAATCGGCACGCGTGGCCCGGGTGAGCAGCAGTTGGAGATCGACCGGCGACTCGTGCAGAAGCGGCGGTTGTCGCTTGAGCGGCAGTTGGTCGAGATCCAGGCACGCAAACGAAGAGAAGTGGCGGCTCGCAAGGCGGAGCACTTTACGGTTGGCATCGTGGGCTACACGAACGCGGGCAAGAGCACGTTGTTTAACACGCTGACGTCGGGCGGTGCCTACGCGGACGATCGATTGTTCGCGACGCTGATGACCCGAACCCGCGAGTGGAACCTGGGGCTTGATGCGGTCGAGGTGCCAGCGAGCACGAAGTCGCCAGCCGCGAAGAAGGCTCCAAAATCCCGCAAGAAAACGCCGGATCCAGTTGAGCAGACGGGCGAAGCCACGGGTGGCGGCGGCGTGAACGTGATGCTCTCGGACACGGTTGGATTCGTGCGCAACCTGCCCCACAATCTTGTGGCGTCGTTCAAGGCGACGCTCGAAGAGGCGACACACGCGGACATCCTGCTGATCGTGCTCGACATCTCAGACCCCGCGGCGGAGTTGCACTGGAACACGGTGAACACCGTGCTCGATGATTTGTTCGCAGAGATGCAGGAGAGTCGGCACGATGAGGACAAGGGGCTGGAGCCGCCGAAGCGAATCCTCCTCTTGAATAAGGCGGACCGCTTGAAGGACAACGCGAAGGTGCTGGTGTGGCAGCGTCGCGTGCCGGGCGCGATCCCGCTGTGTGCGCTGCCGGCGAAAGATGCGGCGCACCCGTCGCTTGGTCAGAAAGAGCTGACGGATCTTGTGAGGTCGTACGCCGTGGGGCCGATGGGCGAGTACACGTTTACGGTGCCCGTGTCGGACTCGCGTTCACAGCACCTGATCGAGTCGCGGTCGGTGGTTTTGGAGCGCGACTATGACGAGAAGAACGCGATCCTGAAGGTCAAGATGGGCCGGCGGCAGTTGGACGTGATCTTTGGCAGCGGGGCGCGGTGCACCGTGACGGATGCCAAGGGCAAGCCGGTGGACCCGCCGAAGCGCAAGCCAACGTTGGATAAGCAGGGGAAGCCGATCGTGTCGCCGTGGGCGGAGAGCCGTTCATAGCCCAGTTTGCGGCGTGGGGGTGGACAACGGACGGCGGGTGGACGATACTTGGGGCCCGGGATGTCGCGGCCGTTTGTGATGGCCGGGTTTTGTTAGGCCACTTTAGCTCAGTGGTAGAGCGATGCTTTCGTAAAGCATAGGTCCAGGGTTCAAATCCCTGAAGTGGCTCTTGTTCGTGCGTTTGGGCCTTGCGCGTAGTGCTTGGGCCGGCGGTGGAAGGCTGAGAAGCCGTCGAAGCGCGCGGGTCTGTGCGGCGTGCGACTCCCTGTCAAACCGATTTCAACCGATGAATGCTGGCGGGGCGGGAACTTCCCGCAGCGTTCGGCGTCGTATCGTGCACGGGAACAGGGTTCCATAGGAGTACAACTGATGCGCACGGATACTGCGAGCATGCGTGGAAGTGGGATCGGATCTCGGCGGGCCATGGCTTTGATGCTGGCGGCTGGACTGGTTGGCGCCAGCGCGGGCAGCGCGTTTGGGCAGGCTTCGACCAAAGAGGCGACGCCGGCGGCCGCGACGCCTGCGGTGACCACCACGACGACAGCCACTCCTGTCGCTCGCTCCACGGGTGACGCTCGCAAGGACACCATGCTCCGCATGATGAAGCCCGTCACGATTGAGTTCAAGGACCAGCGGCTTGAGGAAGTGATGAACTTCATCGCCACACTGACCAATGCGGACATGGAAGTGATGTGGCTCGACGATCGCAGCACCGTGGGCCTCGACAAGGATCAGACGGTCACGCTCAAGTTCACCAAGGGCTCTGCCCTCCAGTTGCTCGAGAAGGTCCTTGAGAAGTCAACGGACGATCTCAGCAGCGGCGGCAGCACGTGGCAGATGAGCACCTCGGGCACGCTGCAGGTTGGGCCCAAGGAGCGACTCAACACCTGGAAGCGCACGAAGGTGTACCCAGTGAACGACCTGCTCGCGGAAGTGCCCAACTTCACGAACATGCCAGAGTTTGATCTGCAGCAGGCGCTGCAGTCGCGCGGGCGTGGCGGTGGCGGGGGTGGGCAGTCACCCTTCCGCCAGAATCAGCAGAACAACCAGGAACAACGCCGCACACAAGAAGAGAAACTCGACGATCTCAAGCGCATCATCACTGAACTCGTCGAGCGCGAGCAGTGGGTGGACAACGGCGGGTCGGGCGCGAGCATCCAGTACTTCCAGGGCGCGTTCCTTGTGAACGCTCCGGACTATGTGCATCGCGGGCTCGATGGATACGACTGGTGGCCCAGCGAGGGCACGACCTCGAGCACGACCAACGGGCGGCGGTATGTGTCGCTGAACCTGGACGCCGTGACGTCGCAGACGGGCGAGATTCGCAAGGTTCCAGTCACGGGCGTTGCGGGTGGCACGGGCACTGGCGGCGGCGGAACGCCCGGTGGTGGAGGCGGCGGTGGTGGCCAAGGTCCTGGCGGCGGCGGCGGTTCAACCACGCCCGCGACACCCGTGAAGCCCAAGTGATTGCGTCTGTATGAAGGCGCGACGTTGACTTGAAAATGCAGTCCCTCGACTCGGAGCCTCGCCCCTCGGCGGGGCTTCTTTTTCTTGTAGATCCCGCGATCACGCGCGTGCGACGATCAACCCAGACGGATCCGGGCACAAGCCAAGGCGATGGCCTTCGCCAAGCAACTTTCTCAGCGCGGCTTCGCCCGAGGCTTGCAAGTCGATCGTCCAATCGTTGACGTACATCGCGACGTAGCGATCGACCTGCTGTGTGGAAGGGCCGACGGCGGACTGGCCGTGGCTCTTGAGCGCGTTGGCGAGGGCAAAGGGAAGCGTGTACTCGATGGCTTCTGCGCGATGCGCGAGGGCATGCATGATGGACGCGTGCAGCGTCTTGACGACTTCCCGCGTGGAATCGCTGCCGAAGCGTGCGTCGAGGTCGCGACGGATGGCGTTGGCGCCCAGCGGCAGCGGCAGGCCGGTCGTTGATTTCCACCACGCGCCGACGTCGAGCAGGAGTTCGAGTCCGGCTTCCTGAAAGAGGACTTGGCCTTCGTGTATGACGAGCCCGGCATCGACGTCTCCCCGAGCAACGGCGGGGATGATCTGCTCGAAGGGCATCTCGACGAAGCGCGACGCGTCCTTGACGGCGTCGCCAAGGATCATGGCAAGCACCAGGAACGCGGTAGTGCGCTTGCCCGGGATCGCGATTCGCACGCTGGAGGAACGCAGGTCGGACTCGGACTTGACTCTTTCGCGGCCCGGCAGAGGTTCACGCCGAGCAACGACCTTGGGCCCGAAGCCATCGCCAAAGGACGAGCCACAGGACGTGACGGCGTAGAGGTGCTGCACATCGCAGGCGGCGCGGAACGAGAGTGCGGTGATGTCGAAGAGTGGATGCGTGTTGCCGACCTGAGCAGCGTGGCGATTGAGGCGTTCGATGTCGGCCGGGAACGCGCGAAAGGCAAAGCGGCCGGTGTCGATGCACGCGGGTGCGAGGACTTTCGGAAATGTCGAGACGTCAAACGCTCGGCCTTCGGCCGTCGCACTGGGAATCGCGAGGGGATCGTGGAGCGTCGGCGCGACGATCTTGCCGGTGATGGGCCACCACATGAAGGCGTCGTCGGGGTCGGGTGAGTGTGCGAGCGTGAGCGTGGGCATGGTTCTCGAAACCCAGGCCGATCAACCAACGTCTCGGCGTTGGAAGAGGATGATGCCCAGCGAAATGAACGCAATGATCTGTGCGAATGCGTAGGCGCATGCCGTCGCGACGTACTCGAACGGCACGGGTCGATTCTGGCTGACGGCGTCCAGGAGCCAGAAGAAGTGCAGGTTGGGAATGACGCCCCACGCACCGAGCAGTGCGTAGTTCGTCTTGGTGGGTTCGAGGAAGACGTAATCGTCAGGCTCGGGAGCGCGGAAGCGGGTGATGCCGCTTTCGCCGGCGATGCGGATGGTGAGTTCGCGGTCGCGAGCCTCGGTGACGACGATTCGTCCAACAGTGCCCGAGCCGATCAGATCGTTGAGGTTGGTGGGGTCGCCCGTGAACGCGGGAAACTCGGGGACGAGCATCGGGAAGCCGTTGGGCCCGGAACTGTAATAGAACGAATCGCCGGGCTTGATCGCTTTGATGGGCGGCATCTGGAGCAGGACGCGGAGGGGATCCCCCGGTGCCTTGAAGTCGGGCTTGTTGCTCTCGACGACGGTGACTTCGCGGATCTGGCCGACGGGCTTGTTGTTGAAGACGTGGCGCCCGATGACGTAGTTGGAGAGAAGTGCGCCGAGGAAGACGCCGATGCAGACGACGATGGTCATGACCTGCCCGAGGCGCGTGGAAGCGGCGACGGCGATGGCGCACAGGACCAGAATCGCGAGAATGAGGCACGCGCACGCGAGCGTGACCTGTGGCTTGAAATCGGTGGAAATTGGCTGGATGTTCCACTCTTTGCCCACAAGCAGCACGAGGATGTATGCGAGCGCTGTGAGCGGCAGAATGGAGATCACCACAGTCTGCGGGAAACTCCAGCCATAGAAGAAGTTGCACCACGTCGCTATCGCGAGCGAGAGGAACATCGCGGAAAGCCCGAACGTGAGGACGGGCCCGTCCAACTCGTCGGCGGCGGTCTGCATGACCTCGTGCCTGATCGCAAGGAGCAGAAAGAGGAGCATGGTCAAGGTGGCCATGAGGATGGAGCCGCTGACGCCCAGGAACTTGCCCAGGACGAGGGTGGGGCGACCGACGGGCTTGCTGACGACCGTGAGAACGGTCTTGTTCTCGATCTCGCGGCTCATGGCGCTCGTCGCGATGAATCCGGCGAGGAGTGTGCCACAAACAAAGACGGTTGCGAGACCGACATCGAGAAGCAGTTTGTTGTCGCCTTTGACTTCTGTGGCGGTTTCCATCCCCATCGAGAACCCGGTGTTGGCGACGGCAAAGGCCTGGAGGGCGGCCGCCAGAAGAATGAGGATCATCAGCACCGGCTGGCGCAGGCTTTCGAGGAAGGTGGTCTTGGCGATGGTGATGGCTTGTTTGATCATGGGCGGAATCGAGAGGGTCCAAGCATACACGAATGACGAGCGGGGTGGGCGGCTTGGCGCGAATTCGAGTGGGGACCGCCGGGATCCAACGCACTCGCAAGTTGGGTCGTGGAGAGAGGTTGGAGCCGAGTGGGCGCGGCTCTGCAGATCAAAGTTCGCCGAGGGTCGAACCTTTGTTCATGCCGGGCGTACTGGTCCGACCCGGGCGTTCTGTCCGGGTGGTTGCCCATAGGGAGAGAGAAAGTTGCGCGGTCCCGTCAGAGGTGGGCGGATGGTGTCGGTTCGGTGAATGGTGGGATGGCTCGACTGGTCGGGTGGACACTGGGGGTGACTGCGGGCACAATACCCGCCCTTGCCCGGAACGATCGGGCTTGGGTTGGTTTGGACATTGGCTTGCTGGAAGGGCTTGCGACAAGGGCTCACAGGAAGGACTGAATGCGAGGCGATTTTCACAAGTATGGGCGTGCGGCGGGTTTGTGCGTCCTTGGCGCGGTGATCCAGACGCTCATGGCCGCAGGGATGCTGGTGTATTCGGCACTCAGCATCGACACGACCGCCATGAGCATTGCGATTTTCATGGGTTTCGGCATTCCGGCGTGGATCGTGCTGGCGATTGTTTTTGACCAGCAACGCCGCGCGAAACTCGAGGAACTCGAAGCGCAGAGCGTGGCGGCGGACCGGATCGGGTCGTCGGCGTTTGAGGCGACGCCCGAAGAGTTCAAGGTCGCGGCTCGACGACTGGCGTCTATGGAGCGTTGGCTCCTGCCGACCATGGGGATTCTGCTGGGCGCCTCGATGCTCGCCTTGGGAGTTCTGCGAACGCCTCATCAGTGGATGTACGTCATCTCGCCCGAAAACACGCCCGTTTCCGAGCGACACATTGGGTGGGGGCTGGGGCTCGGGCTGTTTGTGGCGTTTGTCGGGTTCATTTTCGCGCGGTACATCTCGGGCCTCGCGAAGCAACCTGAGTGGAGGAACCTCCGCGCCGGGTCCGCCTTTGCGGTTGGAGGCGCGGTGCTTTCGCTGGCGCTCGCGGTCGGGCACTTTGTAAACTACCTCGGGCCTGACACGGTCTTGCGCTGGGTAAATCCGATTTCGTGGATGTTCATGGGCTTGATCGGTGCCGAGTTCCTTCTGAACTTCCTGCTAGACCTCTATCGCCCGCGCAAGGTTGGTGAATCCCGTCGGCCTGCGTTTGACTCCCGGCTGCTTGGCTTCCTCGCGGCCCCGGATCGCATCGCGAAGTCGATCAGCGACGCGGTGAACTACCAACTCGGGTTCGATTTCACGTCGGGCTGGCTGTACCAACTGCTGACGCGGGCGTTCTGGCCTTTGGTGATCACGGGCGTCGTGGTGACGTGGGGCCTCTCAAGCATGGCCGTCCTGCAGCCCCACCAGAAGGGAACGATCCTGCGCTTCGGCGAGCCGGTGCGTGAGAACATCGGGCCTGGACTGCACTTCAAGTTGCCTTGGCCGATCGAGACGGTGTACGTGCCCGAGTACATCGAGCGTGACACGAAGACCGGCCGCATGAAGGTGAAGGACCTGACAGCGACGGGCGTGCGCACGCTCGAACTGGGGACGTCGGCGCCGGCGACGGACGAGCCACTCATGTGGACTAACGACCACGTCGGCATCGAGGTCTTCCAACTCGTGCAGTCGGGCAGTGGTGCTCCGATGGTCGAGGGCGTCACCGATCTTTCGCTGGTGTCGATCGAGGTGCCGCTCCGATACGCGGTTGACGACGTCGCGAAGTTTGATCGCCTGGCTCCCGCGGACGCGCGTGACGACCTGCTCCGCTCAGTGGCGAAGCGGGAGGTCACTCTCTTTTTCCAGACGGTGAACCTCGAACAGGTTCTGGGCAAGCCCGTGAATGGCGTTGGGCGCCCCGAACTGTCCGACCAGTTGCGCGATCGCATCAACAAGGCGTTCGCGGCGATGAACCCCGGACCCGATGGCAAGCCACAGGGCGCGGGCGTGAAGATCCTGTCGTGCGCGATCGTCGGGGCGCATCCTCCCAAGAACAACGAGGTCGCGCAGAGTTACGAGAAGGTGATTGATGCGCAGCAACGGTTCAAGGCGAGGCTCGACGCGGCGGAGGCCGATCGGATCGAGAGCCTGACCAAAGCCGCGGGCAGCGTCGAGGACGCGCGGACGCTTGTTGCGAAGATCGAGAAGTTGACCAACGCGGTCGAGACTGACAAGCCGGCACTGCAGGCCGATCTCGACAGCGAGATGGATAAGGCCGGTGGCTATGCGGCCCAGGCGCTTGCGTCTGCACGGGCCAAGCGGTGGGAGCGGCACATGAGCGCCCGCGGGCTCGCCGCTCGGCATGCTGGTCGCATAGCGGTCTGGCAGGCGGCACCCAAACTGTTCTATGCGTCGGAGTACTTTGCGAGTTTGTCTGCTGCGATGGCCGACTCTCGCGTGTACATCGTGAGCGACAGCGTTCGTGATCCGCGGATCGACCTGGATCTGATGGACATCATGGTGGGTGCGGACATGTTCAGGGCCAGCGAGCAGGACAAGTAGTAGCAACTTTTGGTTGAGTTTTGCGACGTGCTAGGCATCGGAAGAATGTGACAATCCGGCCGACGAAGGCCGCTATGGAGATTCTGGAGTGCGACGAACGCTGATTATCCTGTTGACGACCGTGTTCCTGGCGATGTTGCTCGGCTATACCGCCACGTTCTCGGTGCGATACACCGAGTCCGCCGTGCTCACGACCTTCGGGCGAGCCGCGGAGGGGGACATCAAGACTGAGGCGGGGCTTTACTTCAAGTGGCCCTACCCGATCCAGACCGTCACGACCTACGACACGCGCCAGCGCGTGGCTCAGGGGAAACTCGAGCAGCAGCAGACTTTGGATGCTCAGGTCATCGCCGTTGAGTGCTTTGCGACGTGGAAGGTTGTTGACCCGCTCAAGTTCTTCCAGCGTTTCAGCAACTCCGGTGCGCGAGCGGCGGAACACCTCGACAAAGCCCGCTCACAGATCGAGGCCAACCTTCGGGCAATGTCCTCCATGGTGAGTCGTTACAAGATGAACGACCTGTTCAACGCGGCTCCCGGTGGCTCGAAGATTCCCGAACTCGAGTCTTCGATGCTCCAATCGCTCCAATCCAAGGACGCCACTGGGGCTTCGCTCGCGGATTATGGAGTTGAGGTCACCTCCGTCGGCATCAGCCGCATCGTGCTCCCAGAGTCTGTGACGACGGCGGTGTTCGAGGCGATGAAGCAGCGGCGTCTGACGCTCGCGAAGGAGACCGAGAGCCGCGGCGAAGCGGAGGCCGCAACGATCCGTCTCGACGGCGCGACGCAGGCAAGCCGCATTCGCACGTTCGCCGATGCGCGGGCGCAGGAACTGATGACGCAGGGCGATCTTGAGTCGGCGCCGTTCCTCCGCCAGATGGGCCAGCACCCCGACCTCGCGGTCTTCCTCGAGAACATGGCGTTTGTCCGCAACGCCATGGCGAAGCGTGCGACGCTCGTGCTCAGTTCGTCCATGCCGGGCATCTCTGTCTTCTTCCCTGACGCGCTCGATAGTTCCAAGACCGAGGGCGGGTTCCCCAGGATCGCGACGCCGGCCCCGAAGGCCGCGAGTGGTGCGGGCGGGACGAGCGGTGGGGGTGGTCAATGAGTATGGACCCGGCACAGAACCTGTCTCCCGAGGGAGATGGGGGCGGAGCGCCAGCCGAACGCCGAGCGGGTTCGGTGCAGTTGCGCGAAGCCGCGCCGTCTTTGGGCGGCGGCGGTGGCAGCGATCCCGCGAACCAGTCGATTGCAGACGCGCTCAAGATTTCGTTCTTCCTCCTGAAGATCGGCATGTTGGCCCTGGGTGTGCTCTACGCGCTCAGTGGGTTTCAGTTCGTCAAGGAAGGTGAGCAGGGCATTCGACTTCTCTTTGGAAAGATCGAAGATGCGAACGTCGAGCCGGGCTTTCGGTACAGTTGGCCTTATCCCCTGGGCGCGATGGAACGCGTCGAGACGGGTGCGAACGAACTCGCCGTGAACGATGTGTTCTGGGTGGAGATGGACGCCGGGCAGGCGCAGGGCGCGTCGGTCGATCAACTCGCGGCGAAGACCTCGCTCAAGCCAAGCCAGCAGCACGGCTCGGTGTTGACAGCGGACGGCAACATTGCCCACGCTCGCGCGACCCTCACCTATCGGCGCAGCACGCCACGCGACAATGCGAAGAACCTGTATCCTGGGATTGAGGCGATCCGCGAGGAAGAACGCCGCCTTGTGAAACTGGCGACCCAGCGCGGCATCGTGCTGGCGGCGGCCCGCGTGAGCATCGATGAACTGCTCAAGCAGACAGCGGGCAGCGAGGGCACCGCGTCGACCGTCGCTCGCAAGGGGGCGCAGGACATGCTCGACTCTCTCGACGCGGGGATCACGATCGATTCCCTGACGCTGCAAGTGATCGGCCCGACGCTCTTACGCGCGGAGTTCGCAAAGGTGCAGGCCGCCGTGTCGAACGCGTCGCGCATCACCGAAGAGGCTCGCCTCGAGGCGCAGCGGGAGTTGAACGTGGCGGCGGGTGCCGCGGCTCCGCTACTTGTTCGCGCGATCGACGAATATGAGGCCAAGATCACGACGAACCAGGGAGCCGAAGCGGACGCCGCGCTCGCCAAAGTGAACGCGATCCTCGACGCAGGGCACGCACGCGTCGGCGATCAGGAGGTCCTGTTGACTGGTGATGCATCTCGCTTTATGAGCACGGCTCGCCAGTATCGGGCGGAGATCGTGACCAAGCGCCGCGGACAACTCGACGCGTTCAAGGCGAAACTCGAGCAGTTCAACGCAAACCCGACGGTGATGGTGCAGCGAGAGTGGACCGGTTCACTCGCGGAGTTCTACGGCCGTGACACGACCGAGATCTTCATGATCCATCCCAACGTCGGAACGCTCGCGCTCAAACTCAATCGCGATCCTGAGATCTCGCGCGATCAGGTCAAGAAGATGCGGCAGAAAGAACTGGACAAGTCACGCGAGATTCGCGACGCCGAGTGGAAGAACAGCCAGTTCAAGACCAACATTGAGGTCAAGGCCGAGCGGTGATCGTCGAAGCGTCTGGTCAGTTGGGCGACTTCGAGGAAGGGCACGAGGATGCGAGAAGGTGACGTGAGTTCGTTTGCCACCGTTCAGACCGCCAGCGGC
>Ga0075163_10011531_pt1 | contig 11514 bp, 12 predicted proteins | sample JI1023141ADNA_FD_71478 | JGI IMG/M metagenome (GOLD analysis project Ga0075163, IMG submission 71478) | Wastewater effluent complex algal communities from Wisconsin, to seasonally profile nutrient transformation and Carbon sequestration -... | ecosystem: Engineered > WWTP > Effluent > Algae... | reverse complement strand
ATCGTCACTCCGGTCTTGCAGAAGATCATCCCTGACTTACCTGGGTTTAATCTTTTGTCGGCCGGCATTGTGATCGGCATTATGATCGTGCCGTACATCAGCTCGGTCAGCGAGGATGCCATGCGCGCTGTTCCGCAAACCTTACGCGATGGCTCCCTGGCCTTGGGCGCTTCCCGGTTTGAGACTGCGCTGAAAGTTGTTTTTCCCGCCGCCTTTTCCGGCGTTGCCGCTGGCGTTGTTTTGGGATTATCCCGCGCGGTCGGCGAAACCATGGTGGTGGCGATCGCCGCTGGATTGCAGCCTAATCTAACCCTTGATCCACGCGAGCCGGCGGCGACCATTACCGCCTATATTGTTCAGGTTGCCTTAGGCGATCTTCCCCATGGCAGTCTTCAGTATCAAACCATCTTTGCCGCCGGCTTAGCGCTGGTAACTTTGACGCTTATTTTCAATATAGCCGCCCATATGCTGCGCCGCCGTTATCGGGAGCATTATTGATGTCGCTCGTGTCTGCATCATCGCCAATCCAAACTTTGCATCGGCGCGGATTTTCCCGCCGGCAGCTTTATGAAACTCTGTTTCTTGTTTGCGGATTTATGGCGACCTTGATCGGTATCTTGATGATGTTGGCCTTGGTCGCCTCCTTGGCACACGATGGAATGGCGCGAATAACGCCTGATTTTTTTACCAATTTTCCCTCGCGCCATGCGGAGCGGGCCGGCATTCTGGCGGCTTGGGTGGGATCTTTATTGGTAATCATGGTGACCGCCTTAACAGCCATTCCTGTGGGCGTTGCCGCCGCCGTTTACTTGGAAGAATACGCCAATAGAAACTGGCTGACTGAAATCATCGAGATTAATGTCGCCAACCTTGCCGGTGTGCCGTCGATTATTTACGGCCTATTGGCCTTGGGATTGTTTGTTTATCAGTTTGGCCTGGGCAATAGCATTTTGACCGCGGGACTAACTCTGGCGCTTTTGATTCTGCCGATCATCATTGTTGCTACCCGCGAAGCCATTCGTTCCATTCCATCATCCTTACGCGACGCCGCCTATGCCATGGGTGCAACAAAGTGGCGGATGATCGCCGATCATCTTATTCCTTATTCCTCACCGGGAATTTTAACTGGGGTCATTATCGGTTTATCCCGCGCCATCGGCGAGACGGCACCTCTTATTACTATAGGCGCCCTAACCTTCATTGCCTTTTTGCCACCAGCGCCGGTGCAAACCGAATTTCCTTTTGTGTCGTTTTCCTGGTTAGGCAGTCCCTTTACCGTTATGCCCATTCAGATGTTTAACTGGGTCTCGCGTCCCGATCCTGCGTTCCAGCAAAATGCCGCCGCTGCCGGATTGGTTTTACTTCTTATGACCTTGGCCATGAATGGCTTTGCCATTGCCTTGCGCTATCGTTTACGTAAATCATTAGTGTGGTAAAGGATTTGATCATGAGCACAGCCGCACGCCTTCAACCGGATACCCTGCCAAATCCCGCCGTGATTGATCCAGTCAAGATCCAGGCCAAGATTACAGCGCGTCAGGTCGAGGTTTATTACGGTGCCAAGCGGGCCTTGCACGGCATTGATTTGGATGTTTATGCCAAGTCGGTCACGGCTTTGATCGGGCCGTCGGGATGTGGGAAGTCGACATTTCTCCGCTGCATCAACCGGATGAATGACACCATTGCCAATTGCCGGACCACGGGCGAGGTCTTGCTGGATGGCGAAAACATTTACGAGAAGACCGTGGATGTGGTTCGCTTGCGCGCGCGGGTGGGAATGGTGTTTCAAAAGCCCAACCCTTTCCCAAAATCCATTTACGACAACGTTGCCTATGGTCCGCGTATTCACGGCATGGCCGCGAGCCGCGCGCAGTTGGATCAGATTGTCCAAGAAAGCCTCGAGCGCGCCAGCCTATGGAAAGAAGTTAAAGATCGTCTTCACGATTTAGGTACAGGGCTATCCGGCGGGCAGCAGCAACGCCTTTGCATCGCGCGCGCGATCGCCGTCAATCCTGAAGTGATTTTAATGGACGAGCCCTGTTCTGCGCTTGACCCGATTGCAACCGCCAAGGTCGAAGAGCTTATTGGCGAGCTGATGGAAAACTATACCATCATCATCGTCACCCATTCTATGCAACAAGCCGCTAGAGTTTCACAACGCACCGCCTTTTTTCACTTAGGCGATTTGGTCGAGGTGGGCGACACGGAAAAAATCTTCACCAATCCTCAGGACGAACGCACCCACGGCTATATCACCGGGAGGTTTGGCTAATGGTCGACAAACGGTACGATCCCGATGCGCCTAACGTCACGGCGCACCATACGGTCAAGGCTTACGATGCCGAACTGACGCGTCTTAAAAACATCATTGCCGAACTCGGCGGACTGGCCGAACACCAGCTGGCATCAGCCGTTTCTGCTTTGGATGATCGCAATACCGAGCTTGCCGAGAAAATCATCGCCGGCGACCGCCGGTTGGATGAGCTTGATGCGGCAGTTAACAGCTTTGTGGTCCGCCTTCTCGCTTTGCGCCAACCCATGGCCCGCGATTTGCGCCTAATCGTTTCATCCTTGCGAATCTCCAGCGATCTCGAGCGGATCGGCGACCTTTCAAAAAACCTGGCCAAACGAACCTTGACCTTGGCGCAATCGAGTAGTCTTCGTGGTCCGCGCGTTGCCCGCGTCGGGCGCTTGGTGCAAACCGTGCTGCGCGATATTATCGATGCCTATGTCGGCGACGACGTCGACAAAGCAACCGCTGCCTGGAAGCGCGATGGCGAAATTGATGATCTTTGCACGGCTTTATTTAGCGAGGTCCTGTCGGCCATGGTCGATAATCCACAAATCATCGCCGGCTCCACGCATTTGTTGTTTGCGATTAAAAACATCGAACGCATCGGCGATCACGCGAATAATATTGCCGAATCCGTTCATTTCATGGTGCTGGGCAATCCTATGGGTGCCGTGCGGCCTAAGGGAGCCGATTCCAGTTTTGCTGTCCCGACAAGCTCGAAGCCGCATCAAGGAGACTGACACGTGGCAGCGCCGCTGATTCTTGTCGTCGAGGATGACCCAGCCCTGATCACTTTGTTGCAGTATAATCTCGAGCGCGCCGGGTTTCGATGCGCCGTTGCCCAAGATGGCGAGCAGGCGCTTATTCATGCGAAGGAAATACCACCTGATCTTATTTTGCTGGATTGGATGATCCCTTTGATGAGCGGGATTGAGCTGTGTCGGCAGTTTCGCCGCAGCCCGTCGCTACAGATGGTCCCCATTATTATGGTCACCGCCCGCGGTGAAGAGGCTGATCGCATTCGTGGCCTTGAAACAGGCGCCGATGATTATGTCATCAAGCCTTTTTCACCTCAGGAACTGATCGCCCGCATTCGCGCGTTACTGCGCCGCAGTCAACCCGGCTTATCAACTGAGGTGCTGACGTACAAGGATGTCACCATGGATCTGGCCGCTCATCGCGTGCATCGCGATGGCCGGGAAATCATCCTGGGGCCGACCGAGTTCCGGCTACTGAAATATTTTCTGCAACATCCTGGACGCGTCTTCAGCCGCGAACAGCTGATGGACAAGGTATGGGGTCACGATATTTATGTGGAGGTTCGGACGGTAGATGTGCATATCCGCCGCCTGCGCAAAGCATTAAATGAAGATCATGCCCCGGATTTGATCCGCACCGTCCGGTCAGCCGGCTATGCCTTGGCCAGCGAAACCGCGGCACCCCTGTAACCGCATATGGACGATCGGGGGGTAAAACCGCTATAAACTCCCGTCCATAACTTGAGTATTGAGTATAAGGTCATGACGGCGGCGTCTTCTGTTTCAACCTTGCTGGTCCCCGTTGCCCCTGGCGAGCTGATCGACAAGATTACTATCTTGGAAATCAAGGCGGTGCATATTACCGACCGTGATAAGCGCGCCAATGTGACTCACGAGCTTGAGTTATTGCGCAAAGTTTTGGCGTCGGCCGTTTCCTCACGCGATGAATTAACGCGGTTGACATCAAAATTAAAAGCCATAAATGAGACGCTTTGGGCCATCGAAGACGATATCCGCGATTGCGAGGCGGCTCAGAATTTTGGAGAAAAATTTATCAACCTTGCTCGGGCGGTTTATCGCACCAACGATCGGCGCGCCGCCATCAAACGCGAAATCAATCTTCTTTTGGGATCAGATATTCTCGAAGAAAAATCTTATAATTCTTATGAATCAGGCACGTGAATCTTATGCATGAGGATACCGCTTTTTCTCCAAAAACCATTTTGGTGTACGTCGGCAGCGACTTGATGGGCGACGGCTTGATAAAGATGCCGTTTGTCCGTGCGCTGCGTCGCGCTTTTCCTGATGCCAAAATCACTTGGCTCGCGGGCAAAGGCCAAACCAGCTACGCGCACCGTCTTCGGCATTTGGTCACAGATCTTATCGATGAAATTATCGAAGATGCCGGCATCGGATCTCACTTCAGTGAGTTGTTGGGCAAACGGCCTCTTGCCGATCGAAGCTTTGATTTGATCGTCGACACCCAGCGGCGATTTCTAACCACCTTAATTTTACGGCGTATCCGTCATCAGCGCTTTGTTTCCGGCACCGCCGATTTTATCTTTTCTTCGGCGCGCCCCAAACGCTCCTATCGTAAGTCACGGTCGATGATCCTGCAGCTGTTGGAGCTCGTTTCTTTGGCCAAGCACGGCCGTATCGACGGCACCATCGACCCCTCGGGAAGCGGCATTATTTTACCTACCGCCGTTGCCGACACGGTGCGCAAAATCATGCCAAATAAGCATCGTTACATTGGAATCGCCCCGGGTGCCGGAACTGTTGAAAAGTGCTGGCCACGCGAACGGTTCGAAGAAGTTGCCCGACATTTTTTTGCGCAGGGATTTATTCCCGCCTTTATTCTGGGCCCCGACGAAACGGCATGGCAAACGTCCTTGCAAGCGGCGGTGCCGGGAGCGATTTTCCCCGTCTCCATGGCTGATCCGGAAATTCGCGCCACCGAACCATTATTGAGCATAGCCTTGGCTCATGCCTGTTCGGTTTGCATCGCAAATGACTCGGGCAATGCCCATATTTTTTCCATTGCCGGCGTGCCGCTGGTAGTGTTGTTCGGTGCAACCTCGCCGGATAAATTTGCCCCGCCGGCAAAGGATTTGATCTTGGTTCGTGCCGTTGATTTCGACAGCCAAACCATGGATGCTATTCCGACCGATGCCGTTATTAAAGCCGCAGAAGACCTCCTTGCGCGAGGTGTCGCCGAGCGTTAATCGTCGGCCAGTACTGCGCCTGCGGAGAGGCGTTTCGGCGGGGGATAACGCTTAATCAACCAGAGCAACAGAAATAGGCCCGGCAAAGCCGCACCTGTGGTGATGGCAAAATAGGTTGCCCAGTCGCCCACCGTATCGGCAATAAGACCGCTGAACGATCCGAGTACCGTGCGGCCAATCGCCATCAAGGATGAGAGCAACGCAAACTGCGTTGCCGTATAGGCAAAATTGCACAGGCTGGAGAGATAGGCGACGAAGGCCGCCGTCGCAAGACCACTGGTTATATTTTCAACACCGATCGTCACCGCCAGCATCGGGAGGGAATATCCCACCTTGGCTTGGATAATGAACATGATGTTCGATAAGGCCTGCAAAATACCGCCGATCAACAATGCCCGAAGTATGCCTACCCGCACCACAAAGGCGCCACCCAGAAAGCCGCCGATGATGGTCATAATCACCCCGAATAATTTGGTGACTTGGCCAATCTCCGTCAGGCTGAAACCGATGTTGATATAAAAAGGATTGGCCATGGCCCCGACGAGAACATCGCCATACTTGTAAAGCGCCACAAACAACAGAATGATTGGCCAATGTGGCCGCGTCATAAATTCCGCGAAGGGGCAAATCACCGCGCCATAAATCTGACTGGCGATGCGCCGAATCAGAAACGGTAAATGACCGTGGTTATCAAGAAAGTTTTTCGCCGCCGTTTCGAGCGCCACACTTTCTCGCGTTATGGTTTTTTCCGGCTCGGGCGCAAACAGCGTCGTCAAAATACCGATACACATCAGCCCCGCCATGGCGGTATAGGCGACAGAAAATCCCTGATGATCGGCAATGATAAAAGCGCCGGCGCCGGCCATGATGGTGGCAATGCGATAAGCCGCCACCCAAATGGCGATACCTGCCCCTAGCTGCGATGTTTCTAAAATCTCAGTTCGGTACGCATCCAGAGCAATGTCTTGGGTTGCCGAGGCAAAGGCGACAAAAACTGCCCAGAAAACCAGCCACCAGACTTCCGTTACAGGATCGGTGCGTGACATGGCAAGGATGCCGCCCACGATCAAGAGTTGGGATATCAACATCCAGGCGCGGCGGCGGCCTAACCAGACTGTCAGTAAGGGGAGGGGCACCCGATCAACAACCGGGGCCCATAAAAACTTCAAGGAATAGGCGATGGAGACCAGGCCAAAAAATCCAATTGCCGTCAGGGAAATTCCCGTCTGCGCCATCCAGGCATTAAGCGTGCCGCCCGTCAGAAGAAAGGGGAGACCGCTGGAAAATCCGAACAGGGAAACCAGCAAGACCCGTGGCTGTCCATAGACCAGAAGCGCATCGGCCCAACCCTTCTGTTGCCGATTAACGACGGCGGTGCGGCCTTGGCTGCCAGTCCCCATATAAAAGCCTTGTGCAAAAATCCGGATCGCCCTTTGGTGCGCAGATGAGTCTACATAATTTTTAGGTGAATTGCACGGAATTGCTTTCCCGCCGCAGGTTATCGCTTCCGACGCAGCAACACATAGAAAGCGCCGCCACCGCCGTCTTTCGCTTGCGCCGGTGCAAGGCCTAGCACCAGCGGCCGCAAATCACTCGCTTCAAGCCATAACGGAAACTCGCGGCGTAATACGCCCTTACCGCTGGTGCCTTTGCCGGTAATGACCAAAATGCACCGCTTTCCGGCGGCGGCGCTCTGATGCAAAAATCGCGATAACTGGCTCATCGCCGCATCGCGGGTTTGGCCATGAAGATCAACCCGCGCTTCGATCGCCATCTGACCGCGACGAAACTTCTCCGCCGTGCGGTGATCCATATCGTGGAGTTCCGCTGGATTCGATTGTATTTTAGGAGGCGGTTTATTGACAGAGACTGGACGTATCTTTGCAAACGGCTTCACCGCGCGTGCTGCAGAGATACTGGACGGAACCGGCGGCGTTATTTTTTTCTTTTTTTGTCGTAACGGTTTTGCATCCGCAACTGTGGAAACAAACAAGGTCGCATCTTCGGGCGACACTCCTGATGGATTTGGCCGTTTCACTTTTGCCATGGTTATCCCACGCCAATCAGAAAGATCGTCAGCTTGCCGACGCGGCAGTGCGCGGCAGAAGGAGGAACCAGCGCCCTTTGCTTTTCATCCGCCCCGCTTCCGCCAAGGCGGCGGCACCCGATCCCCAAAAAAAATCACCGCGGATAGGACCTTTGATCGCCGCACCCTTATCCTGCGCGACCATAAGACGTTGCAGCGGCGCGTTGCTCTCGCCGGGCGCGACCGTATCCAACCAAACCGGCACGCCTAAGGGAACAAACGCCGTATCCACAGCAAGACTGCGACCGGGAACAAGGGCGACGCCTTGCGCGCCGATGGGCCCATCGCCTTCAATCTGACGGAAGAAAATATACCGAGCGTTCACTGCAAGGGTTTTTGCCGCCTCCTCGGGATGTTTATCAAGCCATGCCTTGATCCCGGGCCACGATGCCTCTTCCAGTTTTAAAGCACCCCGATCAATCAACGCCTTGCCGATTGACGTGTACCCATGGCCATTATGCGCGGCAAAACCAACCCGCACCATTTTGCCATCCGGCAACTGAACCTTTCCCGATCCTTGGATGTGCAAAATAAAAAGATCGATGACATCATCAGTCCAAAAAAGTTCCAGGTTTTTATTCGCCAGCGTTCCGCCATCTATTTCACCTCGCGTGAAATAGGGGACAAGCGCATTGCCATCAATGCGCCCGCTGATGGTTTGTCCCTGAAGATCCGATTTAAACTTTCCAAGATCGATTGTGAGAAGATCCGGCGGCGCCGCATAAATCGGATAAATATATTTGCCCGATTTTTTGCGCGTGCCTTTTAATTCAGCTTCAAAGTATCCGGTGAAAAGACCATCGGTTTTCCCATCACTGCTGGCCGCATAGGGGGCAAACCATTGCTCGAAAAACGCCCGCGCGGCGCCGCGATCCATCTCTCCTTTGGCCGACAGAGCATCGCACGGTGCCCGCCAATCACCATAGGTGCCGAAAAATTTCTGTGCGCCAACCGGCCGTTCGGAAGGCAGCTTACTTAAAGCCGCGCATGAACGACGTAAGGCCGGCAATGCTGCGCGCTGATCATCGTCGCGCCATCCAGGAAGACTAGAAAACTCGACGCGGCGCAAAGACAAGGTTTCGGCGGCTACGGGTGGTGGTGTAACGGGAGGCGGTGTAATCGGTGCCGGAGGAATTACTGGGGCGGGAACTACTGGAGTTGCAATCGGCGCCGGAACAGAAACTGGCGCTGGGTGGGACGGCTTAGTCGGTCCTTGGTAAAAATACATCACCGCGCCGGCACTTATCCCGCCAGCCAACACAATCATTATGATTGTCGTACCGTAGCGACGGTGCCAAGAGGATCTTTTTAATTTCCGGCGCCTGGCCACAGAAATTAAACCGATTGCCGGGTATCAACAAGCAGCCAGGTCGGATCCTTCGATCGAATGTCCCGCTCGAACGACCATATGTCGATCAACTTGTCGATTTCAGCCGGATCGCCATCGATGATCTTCCCGTCTTTGTCCCGCGTTACATTAATTTGACGCGACGCGATTTTAACGTCGATCTTGGCCATTGTCCGCTGAAGCATCGCCCCGGTGATGGTTATGTTGTCCACGCCGACAAAGGTGGTCGACAGGGTTTCACCCGCGGTTTTCCGCTGATCGATCGCGGCGCTAAATTGGGTCAGAACTGTCCGACCGAGAAGAGTCTGCAGGGTTTGTTTGTCGCCGGTCGCAAAGGCATTAACAATCATCTCGAAAGCTGCTTTGGCGCCTTCGGTAAAAGCCTGCTCGCTAAAACTGGGGTCGGCCCGTTTGATGGCTAACAGATTGCCGGCCACCGATGTTGCCGGTGCTGCGTTATCGTCCACAGGCACAGAGGCTTTACCCGTATCTGCCGTCAGGCCTTGGGGTACCTCTTGAACATCAAGGTCGGTCGCGGGTTGGCCCCGGTCTCGATCAACGCGGGTATTCGGGGGGGGTGGCGGTGGATTTGCCTGCAAATCTGGGCGCGGACGTTCATTCCCGGTACGGCGGCCCAAAACGCTGCGCAGCCGAAGGATGAGAAATCCGGCAAAAAGCGCCAAAATGATAATCTCGAGTAATCGATAACCGTCCACGATTCCGTTCCACGCTCCACAGGCCGTACCCTACCGGCCACGCTTTGCCGGAAAGAGGCCCTATAAATACAAGACCCTAAAGCCAAACCCTAAGGTAAAAGGCGGTGACGCAAAGAGCAAGCTGCTATCCCAGATTTTACCAGCCAATTAAGGCACCTCTGCCCCTATGGTTGTGCCTTTACCATTACTGTGGCAGAGAAGATCCCTCAACCTTGGGCGGATAAATGACGCCCATTATGAACAACACCTCTTCTTTAGGCCGGAAAGATAATGACCGACACTTCAGCTCCCAATACCCCTTCAGCCCCAGCTGGAGCCACACCGTCCGACGCAGCGCCGGTCACCATTGCCGTTCAGTATATCAAGGATCTATCCTTTGAATCGCCCCGGGCACCCCATGCCTTTGCCGAACTTAATCGCGCACCCCAAATCGAGGTGAGCGTCGGCGTTAAGGTTGAGGCCCTCGGTGAGCGTCATTACGAGGTCATCCTCCATATCGAAGCGACCGCAAAATTGGGCGACATGCCTTTGTTTCTCGTCGAGCTGGATTACGGCGGCGCCGTTGCCCTTGCCAATGTCCCTCAAGAAAGCATCAACGCGGTGCTGATGATTGAGTGTCCACGGTTGTTATTCCCCTTTGCCCGTGCCGTCATTGCCAATGTCACACGCGATGCTGGGATGCCGCCGCTGATGATCAATCCGGTGGATTTTGTCTCGATGTACCGGGCTCAAATGGAAAACGCCACCAAGGCCGCAAACTAACTATTTCGCTTCGGTAATCCAGAGGGCATTTTTTATCCGGGCGATGAATGATTGGTGCGCGGCCTGTTCTTCGGCCACCACCGGAAAGGACCGCGCAGGACGTTGCGGGCGGGGCGCGCGCTGCGCCGCCAGGCGATTGGCACCGGTGGAACCGCCGCCGGCCATCAGGTCAAGACCGGGCTCTTTTCCGCCAATAAGTTCAACATAAACCGCCGCCAACAAGGTCGCATCAATCAGCGCGCCGTGTTTGTCGCGGCGCGATGTATCGATGTTAAATCGTTTGCACAAGGCATCCAGGCTCGCCGGCGCGCCGGGGAATTTTCGCCGCGCCAGACCGAGGGTATCAATCGCGCGTTCGACGGCAAAAAGCGGACGACTGTGGGTGCCAAGCTCGGCGTTCAAAAATTTTAGATCAAAGCCGGCGTTGTGAATGATTAACGGCGCATCGCCGACAAATTCCAAGAAGCCGTCGATATGATCAACGAACAACGGAAACTTAGCCAGAAAACTCGCCGACAGTCCGTGCACCGCCTCGGCTTCGGGCGGCATGTCGCGTGCAGGATTGATGTAGCAATGAAATTCCCGACCCGTCGGAATACGGTTGAAAAGTTCGATGCAACCGATCTCGACCAAGCGGTGGCCTTCGGCAGGATCAAGACCGGTGGTTTCCGTATCCAGAACGACTTCGCGCATTGTTATCCTTTATAATGACCATCATCCGATGATGTGGTTCTCTGGCCAAAAACATGACGGCGCCAAAGTCCCTTACGCGCAGGTTTGTGCCGCAGTTTTTGCAGCGCCCGCCGCACCGCCCGAAGACTATACCCTAGAGCGCGGCCGGTCGGTATGACAACATCAGCCATCCGGCGTTTTTTTTGCGCATGTATCTGAGCGGCGCGGATTTCGGATAAAAGTTTAGGGGTCATACCGGACCGCCGCAAAACGCGCTGGGCTTGAAGGTAATCGCTGCACACCACGGTTATGGTGGCATCACATCGCCGCTCGGCGCCCGTTTCGAAAAGCAGCGGAATATCCAAAACCACAATCGGTTGGCGTCGCCGGGCTTGCCGCCGCAAAAAGTTTTCTTCCGATTGCCGTACCAAGGGATGGAGTATCGATTCCAACCGGATCCGCTGCGCCGGATCGGCAAAGATCACCTGTCCCAAAGCCTTTCTGTCTATATATGGGCCTTTATCGCCGGCGCGCACCGTTTCGGGGAAAATCTTTGCCAAAATAGCAACCGCGGCACCGCCGGCGCGCAAAAATTCATGCACCGTTTGATCCGCATCGTGGACGGGAATATTAAGGCGACGCAGAAACTTGGCG
>Ga0075163_10011530_pt1 | contig 11514 bp, 10 predicted proteins | sample JI1023141ADNA_FD_71478 | JGI IMG/M metagenome (GOLD analysis project Ga0075163, IMG submission 71478) | Wastewater effluent complex algal communities from Wisconsin, to seasonally profile nutrient transformation and Carbon sequestration -... | ecosystem: Engineered > WWTP > Effluent > Algae... | reverse complement strand
AGCAACTGGCTCAGGGTCTGGGTGATCTCGGCGACCTCGGCGGCGCTTAGGTTGCCGCTGTCGTGCTCCAGCAGGTCGGCGTGGTGGCCCATCTCCTGGGCCAGCAAGCGCTGCTCGGTCGCGCGGTCCAGGAGCCGCGCTTCTGCGCCGCGCAGGGCCTCCAGGTGCCAGGTGATGCTGCCCTGCACCGCCACGGCCACCGCCAAGGCCAGGAAAGCCAGGTACATGGCCAGGCGAAGCCTTTGCTGGGGCCGCGGTGCTTCCAGCGGCGCCAGCGCCGCGGCCCAGGGGGCGGCGGCGCGTGCGGACGGGCGGAAGGGGAAGGTGAACATGCTGCGCGTATGAACGCACCAGCGCCGGCACAAAGCCGGCGTCGGCACGTCCCGTTATCGGCAGCCCGTCCGGGCTCTGTAGCGGCGCTCAGGCCGGGTGGGCGCGCAGTGACAGGCGTGCGGCCACCCAACCCAGCAAGGCGCTGGCGGCGGCCAGCCAGAACACGGCGGCAAAACCCAGGTGCGAGATGACCCAGCCGCCGCCCACCCCGCCCAACACGCCCGACAGGCCGTAGCCCAGCACCGTGTACAGCGCCTGGCCGCGGCCGCGCAGCCGCGCCGGGAAGTAGCGGTTCACCAGCACGATGCAGGCCGCGTGGTGGGCGGCAAAGGTGACCGCGTGTGTCAGCTGCGCCAGCACCAGCACCGTGGGCGAGCTGCCACCCGCCGCTGTGGCCACGAAGCGCAGCGCCGTCACCCCCGCCACCACCTGCAGCCACTGGTGCGGCGACAGGCGGGCGAACCAGCGCCCCTGCGTCCAGAAGAAGGCGATCTCCACCGCCACGCTCACTGCCCACAGCCCGCCCACGGCCGACTTGCCGTAGCCCAGCTCCACCAGGTACAGCGAGAAGAAGGCGTACAGGCTGGTGTGGGCCAGCACCACGCAGAAGATGCTGAAGAAGAACCAGGCCACTTCGGGGCGCCGCAGCAGCGGCAGCACCGGCGGCGCGGGTTCGCTGTGCACCGCGTCGTCGCGCGTGGCCGGCAGGCGCAGCGCCGACAGCAGCAGCAGCACGTTCATCAGCGCCACGAAAACCGGGAAGGCCGCGATGCCCACGCGCTCCAGCAAGGCGCCGAAGGCACTCACCGCCAGGATGAAGCCCACCGAGCCCCACACCCGCACGCGCCCGTAGCGGCGGGTGTCCATGGTCCCGTCGGCGCGGTTGAGCAGGTGCGCCAGCTGGGCTTCAAACAACGGCACCACGCCGCCATTGGCCACGAACAGCAAGGCCGCCATGGCCGCCACGGCCACCAGGCGCGGCGTGCCCTGCAAGGCGTCCAGCGACTGCACCAGCCACAGTCCCAGCGCACAAAGCAAGGCGCCCGCCGCGGCCAAGCGGATGAGTTCCACGCGGCGGCCGCTGTGGTCGCCGGCCCAGCTCCAGGCGTAGGGCGCAAAGACCCGCGTCCAGGCCTGCAACGACGCGATGCCGCCGATCACCAGCGTGGAAAAGCCCAGGCTCTGGTACCAGAGCGGCGCGTAGGGGTTGAACAGGCCGATGGCCGCGAAGTAGCAGCAGGTCAGCGCCGAGAAGCGCTTGAGTCCGGAAACCGGTGGGCCTGCCGCCGCCTCAGCCATCAAGCAGGCTGACCGGGTGCTTGCCCAGGGATGGGCGGCAGCGGCAGGCGCACGTCACCACACTGCGCGCGGTGGCGCAGCGCGTGGTCCATCACCACCAGGGCCAGCAACGCCTCGGCGATGGGCGTGGCACGTATGCCCACGCAGGGGTCGTGGCGGCCCAGCGTTTCCACCTGCGTGGGCTCACCCGCGCGGTTGATGCTGGCCTTGGGCGTGCGGATGCTGCTGGTGGGCTTGATGGCGATGCGCACCACCAGGTCCTGCCCGGTGCTGATGCCACCCAGCACACCACCGGCGTGGTTGCTGGCAAAGCCGTGGGCGCTGAGTTCGTCGCCATGCTGGCTGCCGTTCTGCGCCACCACGCCAAAGCCGTCGCCGATCTCCACGCCCTTGACCGCGTTCAGCCCCATCATGGCGTAGGCGATGTCGGCGTCCAGCTTGTCGAACAATGGCTCGCCCAGGCCCACGGGCACCCCACGGGCACGCACCTCGATGCGTGCGCCGCAGCTGTCGCCGGCCTTGCGCAGCGCGTCCATGTGCGCTTCCAGCGCCGGCACGATGCCGGCGTTGGGCGCGTAGAAGGGGTTCAGCGGGATCTGGCTTTCGTCCTCGAACGGGATCTCGATGGGGCCCAAAGCGCTCATCCAGCCGGTGAACGTGGTGCCGTGCTGCTGCTGCAGCCACTTGCGCGCCACCGCGCCGGCGGCCACGGTGGGCGCGGTCAGGCGCGCCGAGCTGCGGCCGCCACCGCGCGGGTCGCGCAGGCCGTACTTGCGCCAGTAGGTGTAGTCGGCATGCCCCGGGCGGAAGGTGTCCAGGATGTTGCCGTAGTCCTTGCTGCGCTGGTCGGTGTTGCGGATGAGCAAAGCGATGGGCGTGCCCGTGGTCAGGCCTTCGTAGACGCCGGACAGGATCTCCACCGCGTCGGGCTCGTTGCGCTGCGTCACGTGGCGGCTGGTGCCGGGGCGGCGGCGGTCCAGCTCGCGCTGGATGTCGGCTTCGCTGAGCGCCAGCCCGGGCGGGCAGCCGTCGATCACACAGCCGATGGCCGGCCCATGGCTTTCGCCAAAGTTGGTGACGCGGAAGAGTTCGCCGAAAGTGCTGCCAGACATGGGGCTCAGACCCAGGGCACCACGCCCCGCAAGAGGGGGCAATTCTACGAGGCGGCCACCACCGCCTGGGCCTGGCCACCGGTGCGCAGCACGGCGTCGACCAGGCTGCGCACGTCATCGGTCTTCTGCAGCAGCGGCAGGCCGGCCAGCGACGAAGCGTCAGCGGCCGCGGCGCTGTCCAGGTCGGCGGTCATGACGACGCTGCGCCGCGGCCAGGCTTGTGCCGGCAGATGAGCCCTCACCTGGGCCAGCAGTTGCGCGGCGTCGCCGTCGGGCAGGTGCATGTCGGTCAACAGCAGGTCCACGGGGGCCTGCTGCAAGGCCTGGCGGGCCGCCGCCACGTTGGCCACGCACTGCACCTGGTGGCCGCGTTGCTCCAGCGCGCGGGCCAGCAGCAGGGCATAGACCTCGGCGTCTTCCACCACCAGCACGCGCAGGGCCGGCTCGCCGGTGCCGTGGGACGGCAGGTCGCCGGCCACGGGCGCGGCTGCCGCGGTGAACTGCACACGCGCCTGCAGGCCGCCGCCGGGCCGCGGCAGCATGTCCAGGCTGCCGCCCATGAGCCGCGCCAGGTCGTGGCACAGCGGCAGTCCCAGGCCGGCCGTGGGGCCATACGGCATGTGCGCCGCCGGCGCGCCCACCCCCGAAAGGCCAGGCCCGCGGTCCAGCACCTCCAGTTCCACCTGGCAGCGGCCACCGGTTGCCGCGTGCACCTTGGCCCGGACCTCGATGCCCGAGCCCGCCCCGTACTTGATGGCATTGGCCAGCAGGTTGCGCAGCAACTGCTGCAGGCGCAGGGCGTCCAGCAGCAAGGGCGGGTCGTGCTCGGGCAACTGGGTGCGCACGTCCTCGCCGCGCACGGTGGCGGCGGGGCGCAGTTCGTCGGCCACCGCCAGCACCAGCGGGCCCAGCGCGGCGGGCGCCAGGCGCAGGGCCAGACCGCCGGTGTCCAACCGTTCGCGGTCGATCAGGTTGTTCAGCAGGTGCAGCGTGTTGCGCGCGGATTCAGCCAGCATGGCGCCTACGTCGCCACGCGCCGGGCCGGGCAGGCGGGCCAGTTCGGTGCCGGCCACCACGGCGTGCAGGCTGTTGCGCACCTCGTGCGCCAGGAAGGCGGTGAAGCGGCGCGTGGACGCGGCAGCGCGTTCGGCATCGGCACGGGCCTGGCGGGTGCGGCGCATCTCGGCTTGCACGCCGCGGCTGTGCCACAGCCAGGCCGCGCACAGCAGCAGCAGCGTGCCGGCCAGCCAGGGGCCGTAGCGCCAGGCCAGGGATTGCAGCAGGTCCTGCGCCGTCGGGCGGCTGAACCAGCGGCTCTTCAGCACCGGCAGGTCCACCTGCTGGGCCACGTCCAGCGAGCGCTTCACCAGCGGCACCAGCGCCGCGTGGCGGTCGGCCAGCGCCAGGCTGTGGAAGCGGCGCAGGCGCGGCTCGCTGCCCACCATCTGCAGGCCGGGCCGCGGGCGCCGGGCCAGCGAGAGCGCCGCGCTCACCACGTCGGCCAGCGTGGCCTCGGCGCGGCCGGCGGCCACGGCGTCTATGCAGGCGTCCAGGTCGGCACAGTCCACCACGCGGATGCTGGGGTGGCGCGAATCCACCAGCGGCCGTGCCGGGCTGTTGGTGGTGAGCGCCAGGCGGCGGCCATTGAGCTGGTCCAGGTCAAAAGCGCCGCTGTCCGGCGCGCCGATGAGCACCGTGGGGTATTCAGTGAACGGCCCCACGAAGCGCAGCAGCGGTGTGCGGTCGGCGTCTTCGTCAGCGCCCAGCACCAGGTCCACGCGGCGCTGCAGCAGCGCCTGCTGCACGTCAGCCGGCTGCAATTGCACCCATTGCCGCGGCTGCAGGCCCAGGCGCGCCAGCACGGCGGTGAGCAGGTCCACGCTGAGTCCTTCGGGCCGGCCGTCGGCCGACAGGCTGGCGAAGCTGGGGTCGCGGCCCACGATGCCCACCACCGGTGGCCCTGCCGACGCCACCCACGCGGCCAGCACGGCGCGGTCGGCTTCGGTCAGCACCAGTGTCGTGGGCGGCGGCTCCAGGTTCTTCACGCTCCAGGCCTGGGCGAGGCTGTCGATGCGGCCTGCAGGCACGCGCTGCAGCGCGCGGGCCAGGGCATCCGCCGCGGCGTGCTGTGACGGGTGCAGCGCCAGGTGCAGCAGCCCGCTGGGTGCTTCCACGCGGCGCACGATGCTCAGGCCCCGCAGTTGCTGGCGTTCGATCAGGTCGGCCAGCACGGGCAGGGACTCCAGCATCGTGTCCGCGCGGCCGCTGTGCACCGCCTGCAGGCCTTCCAGCAAAGAGCCCACCACCACGCGCGTGGCCACGGGGAACAGCCGGTCCACCTGCTCACCGCTGGCATAGCCCTTGACCACGGCGATGCTGCGGCCGGCCAGGTCGGGCAGCAGCGCGGCCGAGGGCTGGTCGGCACGCGTCACCAGGCCCAGCGGCACCTGGATGTAGGGCGGCAGGAACAGCAGCAGGCCTTCGCGCGCCGGGGTGCGGGCCATGGAACTGGCCACCGCGATGCGGCCGGCGGCGAGGTCGGCCTCCAGTGCGGCGAAGTCGGCGTAGCGCACAGGCTCCAGCAGCAGCCCGGCGTCGCGGGCCAGGGCGTAGAGCAGTTCGACGTCGGCGCCACCGGCCCGGGAGCCAGCGGGCCACACCTGGAACGGCGGGAAGTTGGCCAGCACGCCGTAGCGCAGCACGGCGCTCGGGGCCGAGGCGGCCAAGCCGGGCGTGGCCGGCGCAGCGCCGGCAGAAGACGCCGCCAGCAGGCCCCAGCACAGCAGCCACAGGCACCACCAGCGTAGGGCGGGCCTGGGTGCTGGGCGCATGCAGCCGACGCTCAGTGGGCTTGGGTGCGGGCGCGCTGGCTCAGCCGCCCGGGGCCGTTTCGCTGGCCCCGCCCTGCTCGGCCGGCCAGTCACGGATGTAGGCCTTGAGCATGCGGTTTTCGAAATCCTGCGCGTCCACCACCGTCTTGGCCACGTCGTAGAAGGAGATCACGCCCATCAGCGTGCGGCGCTCCAGCACCGGCATGTAGCGGGCGTGGCGCATCAGCATCATGCGGCGCACTTCGTCGATCTCGGTTTCCGGCGTGCAGGTCAGCGGGGCGTCGTCCATGACGCTGCGCACCAGCCGCGTGCCGATCGAGCCGCTGTTGGCCACCACGGCCTGTATCACTTCGCGGAAGGTGAGCATGCCCACCAGGTCGCCATGCTCCATCACCACCAAGGAGCCGATGTCCAGTTCCGCCATGGTCTTGACCGCGTCGACGAGCGGCTGGTCGGGCGTCACAGTGAAGAGCGTGTTGCCCTTGACGCGCAGGATGTCGGTGACTTTCATGGCGGTGGCCTGGGGTTCGGAGCGGGCCCTGAAAGCCCGGGGTATACGAGGGCAATATAGCCCACAATGCTTGCGTTTTGACTGTGTGCAGGACCCGCGATGGCAGGCGCTTCCGACCCCGGCTTCGACACCCTGGCGCTGCACGCAGGTGCCGCGCCCGACCCCGCCACCGGCGCACGCGCCGTGCCCATCCACCTGAGCACCAGCTTCGTGTTCCAGAACAGCGAACACGCGGCCAGCCTGTTCAACCTGGAACGCAGCGGCCACGTCTACAGCCGCATCAGCAACCCCACCAATGCCGTGCTGGAAGAGCGCATGGCGGCACTGGAAGGCGGCACGGGCTCCGTCGCCACCGCCAGCGGGCAGGCGGCGCTGACGCTGGCCATCACCACGCTGGCCGGTGCGGGCAGCCACGTCGTGGCCAGCAGCGCGCTGTATGGCGGCAGCCACAACCTGCTGCACTACACGCTGGCCCGCTTCGGCATCCGCACCACCTTCGTGAAGCCGGGTGACGTGGACGGCTGGCGGGCGGCCATCACGCCCGACACCAAACTGCTTTTTGGCGAAACGCTGGGCAACCCGGGCCTGGACGTGCTGGACATCCCCACCGTGAGCGCCATTGCGCATGAGGCCGGCGTGCCGCTGCTGGTGGACAGCACCTTCACCACGCCCTGGCTGATGAAGCCTTTTGAACACGGCGCCGACCTCGTCTTCCACAGCGCCACCAAGTTCCTGTGCGGGCACGGCACGGTCATTGGTGGCGTGCTGCTGGAAAGTGGCCGCTTCGACTGGGCGAATGCCCCGCGCTTCCCCGAACTGAACCAGCCCTACGCCGGTTTCCACGGCATGGTGTTCAGCGAGGAAAGCACCGACGGCGCCTTCCTGCTGCGCGCGCGCCGCGAAGGCCTGCGCGACTTTGGCGCCTGCATGAGCCCGCACACGGCATGGCTCATCTTGCAAGGCATAGAAACGCTGCCGCTGCGCATGGCGCGGCATGTGGAGAACACGCGCAAGGTGGTAGCTTTCCTGGCCGCCCACCCCCTGGTGGCGGGCGTGGGCTACCCGGAGCTGGAAGGCCACCCCAGCCACGCGCTGGCGAAGAAGCTGCTGCCGCGTGGCGCGGGCGCCGTGTTCAGCTTCGACCTGAAAGGCAGCCGCGAGCAGGGCCGTGCCTTCATCGAGGCGCTGAAGCTCTTCAGCCACCTGGCCAACGTGGGCGACTGCCGCTCGCTGGTCATCCACCCCGCCAGCACCACGCACTTCCGCATGGACGACGCGGCGCTGGCCGCCGCCGGCATCACGGCCGGCACCATACGCCTGAGCATCGGCCTGGAAGACGCCGACGACCTCATCGACGACCTGAAGCGGGCCTTCAAGGCCGCTGAAAAGGCGCGTTAGGCCGGCATGGCAGTGCCGGTGCTCATTGAAGGTGTGCGCGTGCGGCTGCGCCAGGCGCGGCCGGCCGATGCGGCCACGCTGTTTGCGCTGGTGGACGATGCCGACGTGATGCGCCACATGGACTGGCCACGCGCCCGCAGCGTGGACGAGACACGCGCCCACCTGGAAGGCGCGCTGCAGCGCTGGGACGCGGGCACCGAGCACCAGTACATGATCCTGCAAAAGCCCGGCGCCACCCAGGACGAACGGGCGGTGGGCTCCATCGCCTTCCGCCCGCACGGCTTCCATGTGGACTTCGGCTACTTCCTGGGCCGCGCCCATTGGGGCCAGGGCCTGGCCACGGAAGCCGCGCGGCTGCTGGTGCAACACCTGCAACGCCAGCCGGGCGTCGTGCGCGTCTGGGCCACCTGCGACGCCGACAACAGCGCCAGCGCCGCCGTGCTGAAGAAGGCCGGCCTGCAGTTCGAAGGCCGCTTGCGCCGCGCCCACGTGCGCCCGAACTTCGAACCCCAGCGCGGCGCCGGGCCGCGCGACACGCTGATGCACGCCTGGGTGCGCGAAGAAGAAGGAACCGCATGAGACTCACCGTTCATGGCCAAGAGGCCTACGCCTACACCGGCGGCAAACCCTTCAACCCCGCCCTGCCCTGCGTGGTGTTCATCCACGGCGCCGTCAACGACCACAGCGTGTGGACGCTGCTGGCGCGCTGGTTCGCCCACCACGGCCGCAGCGTGCTGGCGGTGGACCTGCCTGGCCACAAGCGCAGTGCCGGCCCCGCATTGAAGACCGTTGAAGCCATGGCCGACTGGCTGCTGGCCCTGCTGGACGCCGCGGGCGTGCAGCGCGCGGCGCTGGCCGGGCACAGCATGGGTTCGCTCGTTGTGCTGGAGGCAGCCGCGAAAGCGCCTGACCGGGTCACCCACTTGGCGATGCTGGGCACTTGCGTGCCCATGCCAGTACCGCAGGCGCTGCTGGACCTGTCGCTCACCGACGTGTCAGCCGCCATCGACCGCGTGGTGAGCTTCAGCTTCAGCACCCTGGCCGCCAAGCCCAGCTACCCCGGCCCCGGCGTGTGGCTGCGCGGCGCGGCGCGCTCGCTCATGCACCAGGTGATGGCCGCACAAGGCAACGCGCAACTCTTCCACACCGACTTCTCCGCCTGCAACGCCTACAGCACGGGCCTGGCCGCTGCCGAGCGCGTGCGTGGCCCCAGTGCCCTGGTGCTGGGGCAGTTCGACCAAATGACCTTACCCCGGGCGGCCGCTGAGATCGGCCAGCGGCTGAGGGCCACCACCCACACCGTACCGGCCGGGCACTTCCTGATGCAGGAGAGCCCCGACCCGGTGCTCCATGCGCTGCGCGACCTGCTGCGTTGAACACCGAAGGACCCCACATGAGCACCAGCACGAACACCACCGCCCCAAGGCCGACGCCAGCGCCTTCACCAACTTCGCCGAGTTCTACCCCTTCTACCTGGGCGAACACAGCAACCGCACCTGCCGCCGCCTGCACTTCCTGGGCAGCACGCTGTCCCTGGTGTGCCTGGTGATGCTGTTTGCCACCGGCAAGCCGCAGTACTTCCTGTATGGCCTCTTGTGCGGCTATGGCTGCGCCTGGGTCGGCCACTTCGTGTTCGAGAAGAACAAGCCCGCCAGCTTCAAGCGGCCGCTGTACAGCTTCATGGGCGACTGGGTCATGTACAAGGACATCTGGGCGGGCAAGGTCCCGTTCTGAGCCGGCGCCGACGCGCAGTGGAGCCCCACCGCTGACCGGCTCCCCTACACTGCCGGAATGAACCAGCCAGTTCAAAAGCAGAGCAAGACGGCCACGGCCAAGGCCACCAACAAGACCCGCGCCAAGGGTGAAGCGCGTACCAACGACCCCGAACGCACCATGGCCGACATCATCGATGTGGCCACGCACGAGTTCAGCGAAAAGGGCTTGGCGGGAGCCCGCATCGACGTCATAGCCGAGGCCATGCGCACCAGCAAGCGCATGATCTACTACTACTTCGGCAGCAAGGAAGGCTTGTATGTGGCGGTGCTGGAAGAGGCCTACCGGCGCATCCGCCAGATCGAGACCGAACTGCACCTCGAAGACCTGGCGCCCGAAGACGCTCTTCGCAAGCTGGTCGGCTTCACGGTGGACTACCAGTTGGCCAACCCGGACTTCATCCGCCTGGTGATGACGGAAAACATCCACCGCGGCGAGTACCTGGCGCAGAGCAAGAGCATCCGCAAGCTCAACGTGCCCGCCATCGACGGCCTGCGCGGCGTGTACGAACGCGGCGTGGCCAGCGGCGCGTTCCGCAGCGGGCTGGACATGATCGACCTGCACATGTCCATCAGCGCCCTGAGCGTGTTCAACGTGGCCAACCGACACACCTTCTCGCTCATCTTCCAGCGCGACCTGGACACGTCCCCGGCGCTCATCGCCCGGCGCGACAGCATCATCGAGATGGTGGTGCGCTTCGTCCGGAAGTAGCGACCCGGCAACCCACGGGCCACCGGCTCCGGGTTTTCACGCATGTAAGAACTAACCAGTTCGTACATTATTGATTCCGCGCCTTCGGTACAGAAGGCCTGGAGACAAGATGACGGATCCCCGGCCCTCGGTCCTTGACCGCGCGAGCAAAGCCCTGGAAGCGCTGATCGCGCTGTGCCTGGCCGTGATGGTGGTCATGGTGTTCGGCAACGTGGTGCTGCGCTACGTCTTCAATTCCGGCATTGCCGCCAGCGAGGAAGTCTCCCGCTGGCTGTTCGTGTGGCTGACCTTCCTGGGTGCCATCGTGGCGTTGAAGGAGCACGGGCACCTGGGCACGGACATGCTCGTCTCCCGCTTGCCGCGTGCCGGCAAGGTGCTGTGCCTGATGGCCAGCCAGGTGCTGATGCTGGGCGTGACGGCCCTGCTCTTCCACGGCAGCCTGGCGCAAGTGCGCATCAATTGGGACGTGGAGGCACCCGTCACTGGCGCGCCCATGGCCGTGGTCTACGCCGCGGGCGTGGTCTTCGCCGTGCCGGCGGCCCTGCTGCTGCTGGCCCAACTGTGGCAAACCGTCACCGGCAAGCTGCGCGACGAAGACCTGGTCATGGTGCAGGAATCCGAAGACCTGGCCCACATCGACAAAACCCCCGCCGGTGAGGCCCACCCATGACCATCTTTGTCTTCCTGGGTTCGCTGCTGGGCGCCATGGCGCTGGGCATGCCCATCGCCTACGCGCTGCTGGTCAGTGGCGCCGCACTCATGTTCCACCTGGACATGTTCGACGCGCAGATCCTGGCGCAGAACGTGATCAACGGCGCGGACAGCTTTCCACTGCTGGCCGTGCCCTTCTTCATGCTGGCCGGCGAGATCATGAACGTCGGCGGCCTGAGCCGGCGCATCGTCAACCTGGCGCTCACGCTGGTGGGCCACGTGCGCGGCGGGCTGGGCTTCGTCACCATCCTGGCCGCGGTGCTGATGGCCGCGCTGTCCGGATCGGCCGTCGCCGACACGGCGGCGCTGGCCGCACTGCTGCTGCCGATGATGGTGAAGGCCGGGCACGACAGGGCGCGAGCGGGAGGCCTGATTGCCAGCGCCGGCATCATCGCGCCCATCATCCCGCCCAGCATCGGCTTCGTCATCTTCGGCGTGGCCGCCAACCTGTCCATTGGCAAGCTGTTCATGGCAGGCATCGTGCCCGGCGTGATGATGGGTGTGGCCATTGCCGTGACCTGGTACTTTGTGGCCAAGCGGGAGAACACCACACCGCCACCCAAAGCCACGGCCGCCGCGCGCATGCAGGCATTGAAGCAGTCCACCTGGGCACTGTTCCTGCCAGTCATCGTGCTGGTGGGCTTGAAGATGGGTGTGTTCACGCCCACCGAAGCCGCCGTGGTGGCGGCCGTCTACGCGCTGTTCGTGGCAGTGTTTGTCTACCGCGAACTCAGCCTGAAGCAGTTGCTGCCGGTGTTCGTGAGCGCGGCCAAGACCACGGCGGTGATCATGTTCCTGGTGGCCGCGGCCATGGTGTCGGCCTGGCTGATCACGG
>Ga0075163_10011527_pt1 | contig 11516 bp, 8 predicted proteins | sample JI1023141ADNA_FD_71478 | JGI IMG/M metagenome (GOLD analysis project Ga0075163, IMG submission 71478) | Wastewater effluent complex algal communities from Wisconsin, to seasonally profile nutrient transformation and Carbon sequestration -... | ecosystem: Engineered > WWTP > Effluent > Algae... | reverse complement strand
CTGCATTCGATCACGTAGCCGCCCTTCAGGCGCACCTTGTTGCCGGGGAACAATCGCTTGTAGCCTTTGGGGGGCACTTCTTCAAAATCTTCGCGGTCAATCCACACCTCTTTGCCGATGGTGAAGTGGCGTGGGGGTGGTGGCTCGGTGCCTTCGGGCGGGTGGGGCAGGGCGGGCTGGGTGCAGGGCTCCAGGTGGCCTTCTCCAAAAACGTCGTCCCAGTTGGTCAGGATCAGCTTGACCGGGTTCAGCACGGCCATGCCGCGGTGGGCCTTGGTCTCCAGGTCGTCGCGCAGGCAGCCTTCCAGCGTGGAGTAGTCGGTCCAGCCACCGGCCTTGCTGGTGCCGGTGCGATCGTTCAGCAGGTGCAGGCTCTCAGGCGTGTAGCCGCGCCGGCGCAGGCCGACTATGGTTGGCATGCGGGGGTCGTCCCAGCCGCTCACCTTGTGGTCGTACACCAGTTGCGACAGTTTGCGTTTGCTGGTGATGACGTAGGTGATGTTCAGGCGCGAGAACTCATACTGCCGAGGTGGCGGGCTGGCCAGCAGGCCGCCTTCGGTCAAGCGCTCCAGCAGCCAGTCGTAAAACGGGCGCTGGTCTTCAAATTCCAGCGTGCAGATGCTGTGGGTGATCTGCTCCAGCGCGTCCTCAATGGGGTGCGCATAGGTGTACATGGGGTAGATGCACCAGGTGTCACCCGTGTTGTGGTGGGTAGCGCGGCGGATGCGGTAGATGGCCGGGTCGCGCATGTTGATGTTGGGGCTGGCCATGTCGATCTTGGCGCGCAGCACCATGGCACCGTCTTCATGTTTACCGTCGCGCATCTCGCGAAAGCGGGCCAGGTTTTCTGCGGGTGTGCGGGCGCGGAAAGGGCTGTTGACGCCGGGCTTGCCGAAGTCGCCCCGGTTGTCGCGCATTTGCGCCACGGTTTGCTCGTCCACATAGGCGTGGCCGGCTTCAATCAGATACTCCGCCGCGCGGTACATGAAGTCAAAGTAGTCGCTGGCCTGGTAGGGCTCGGCGCTGGCGCTGCCGTTCCAGTCAAAGCCCAGCCACTTGATGGCGTCGCGGATGGAGGTGACATATTCCATGTCTTCCTTCTCCGGGTTGGTGTCGTCAAAGCGCAGGTGGCACACACCACCGTAGTCGCGCGCCAGGCCAAAGTTGATGCAGATGCTCTTGGCGTGGCCGATGTGCAGGTAGCCGTTGGGCTCGGGCGGAAAGCGGGTCCGGATTCTGGCGGGGTCGGGCTGGCCGGCCGCGTGGTGCGCCGCGTCACCGGGGCTGCCCGCCCATTTGCGGCTGGCGTAGGTGCCTTTTTCCAGATCGTTTTCGATGATCTGGCGCAGGAAATTGCTGAGTTTGGGGCTTTCGGCAGACGCGGGGGCGCTGCTGGTTGGGGATGTGGGGTTGGTAGGGGTCGAAGAGCTCATGCATTCGATTCTAGACCGCGAAAAAAAAGGCACACCGGTGACGGTGTGCCCTGTGACTGACAACCCCGGGGTTGCCAATGCAATAGACGCTGGATTAACGAATCACAGCCAGTTCGGTCAGCTTGCCGCCGCGAACGGTCTTCAGTGTCAAAGCGCCGTTCTTGATGTCGCCTTTTTCATCAAATGTGATGGGGCCGGTAACGCCTGGGTAGTCTTTGGTGGCAGCCAGCACGGGCAGGTATTTGGCAGGGTCAGAAGAACCAGCCTTGACCATGGCAGCAACCATCAGCTTCACGCCGTCGTAAACGTAGGGTGCGTACACCTGAACGTCAGCGTTGTACTTGGCCTTGAATGCTGTCTTGAACTTTTCCATGCCTGCCTTGCCCTGGCCTTCAACGCCACCGGCTTCAGCGCAATAGACCTGGTTGTCAGCAATGGCGTCGCCGCCCAGCTTGACCAACTCGGTGGAGCAGATGCCGTCGCCACCCATGAACTTGGCATTGATGCCCAGGGATTTCATCTGGCGCAGCATCGGGCCGGCAACAGCGTCCATACCGCCGAAGAACACCACGTCAGCTTTTTTGCCCTTGATGGTGGTCAGGATGGAGTTGAAATCAGTGGCCTTGTCGGTCGTGAACTCTTTGGCGACCACGACGCCGCCAGAGGCTACAACAGCTTTGGAAAACTCTTCAGCAACGCCCTGGCCGTAAGCAGTACGGTCATCAATCACGGCGATGGATTTGCCCTTGAGTTCTTTCACAGCGTAACGGCCCAGTGTGCCGCCGAGTTGTGTATCGTCAGCCACCAGACGGAAGGCGGTCTTGAAGCCTTGGCGTGTGTACTTGGGGTTGGTCGCCGATGGGGAAACCTGGGGGATGCCAGCATCGCTGTACAGCTTGGATGCAGGGATGGTGGTGCCGGAATTCAAGTGCCCGATCACACCAGAGACCTTGGCGTCAACCAGCTTTTGGGCGACTGAAGTGCCTTGCTTGGGGTCAGCGGCGTCGTCTTCGGTCATCAGCTTCAGGGTAACCTTCTTGCCGCCGATGGTGACACCCGCTGCATTCAGTTCTTCAACGGCCATCTTGGCACCGTTTTCATTGTCTTTGCCCAGGTGGGCAATGGCGCCGCTGGTAGGTCCAACGTGGGCAATAGTGACGACGGTCTGGGCCGACGCAAAACCAGCAGACAGGGCAACGACCGCAGCCGCAACAACATTCAACTTCAACAGCATAGTTTCTCCAGTAAAAAGAAGATGTGGACACAAAGTGCCACTCCCTACACGATAGCGCATCTGAAAGTCCATATGCCTAGGGATGCTACCAATATCAGTGACTTATTCAAATGGCTAATGCGGCATTAGTGGATCTAATTTAAAGTCTGCACCGTCGCGGTGCGCTTTCCATGCTGAATCGCCAGCACGGTGCGAAATCCAGTGGTTAGAAGGACAGGTCCATGCGCACACCCACCACGGTAGCGCTGCTGACTGCGCGTCCGCCGCCTGGGTATTGATGCCATTGCACGAGGGGCTGCACCGCGAACGACTCGCCCAGTTTGACGCGGTAGGTAAGTTCCCACGCTGATTCGTAGGCCGACGTTGGCTGGCCAGCCGCATCCTGCAGCGCCCGGTGTTTGTCGCTGAGGGTGGCGTGGGTGTAGGCCAGGCCCAGCGCGTCGCCACCATCGGCCATAAACGGGTTGTTCATCACCAAGCCGGTGTTGACGATGGACCTAAGGGCCGTGGAGTCACCGTCGTTCAGCGCGTAGCGAAAGAAGCCGGCAAGGCTGCGCCCACTTTGACCCTTCCAGAGCGTGCTTTCTGCCAAGAAATAGACGCCTTGGCTGCTACGCTGCACCGGGTTTTGTTGGTTGTCCACATTCACCAGGTCATCGACCTGGGTTGAATAGCCCCATATCCCCAGCGCGTACTTGGAGCCTTCGGGGCGCCAGCCGATCTCGACAATTCCCATCGTTCCATCATCTTTGTCGAAAACGATGTGGGTGCCATTGGGCTTGGCCGGATCGCCAGGCACGCCATCCAGAATGGCTGCCTGGGCATACACCGACTGGTCGTCGGAAACCCATTTGCCGCGCACGCCAAAAGAGGAGTTGTTGAAAACGGACGGGCCGCGCGTCAACGCCAGATCGCCGGTCGTACCATAGGGCGGCTGCACAAACAGCCCAGCCGTGTCGACAACCTGAAACTCGGAATCAATCGGATAGAGACCGGCCAGCAACGCGTACTTCCCCTCTTGCCACTCCTTTTGAATCCAGGCCTGCAAGAGGCGTTCGGTGTCGACCGCAACTTCGATATTGCTGACGCCGGTCAGGCTGCCGACCCGGTTCTGGTTGAACTTATCGCCATGGTCGTTAATGAGGTTGAAGAAGGCGGTGGTGCCGGTCCAACCCCAGGTCTGGTCCAGGTCCACACTTAGTTTCAGGTCCAGGTGACCCAAGGCCCCTGCGCCACGCTGCAGGCCGCCATCCATCAGCTTGAGCACGTCCAGCTTGTAGCCGCCCTCAAATACCAGGGCCGGTTCAGACGGCGCAGCGGACACTACAGCGCCCGATGGAGGGGCCAAGTCAGCGTGGTTGCCGGGCTTGGCCTGCGTCTGGGCCGTTGCGCTGAGGCAAACACCCATGAGTACGAGGGCCGCAGCACTCTTATTGAATCGCATCGTGTCTCACATGGCCTTGAACAAATGGCTGTAAAGGCGGCTGACCACAAACTTTTCCTTCAGCCCGCGCACAGACAGATGGGTTTTGCCTGCCTCGTCGCGGGTCACTGCGTCAATGGCCAGTGCCCGCACAACGGTGCCGCGGTGGACTTGCCAAAACACTTTGGTGTCAATCTGGTCGGTCAGCTCTTTGAGCGGCGTTCGGATCAGGTACTCGCGCTCGGCGGTTAACACCCGTACGTATTTGTCGGCCGCTTCAAAACACAGAACTTCGTCGATGGGCACCATGCGAATGCTGTTGCCCACGCTGGCCTGGATGACGGTCAACGGGGTGTTGACCACGGGTGCGGACGCATTGCCAGAGGCGAGTAATCCCCGCAATTGAACCAAGGTCGCTTCTAAACTGATAGCGGCAGGATCAGGTTTGGCGAGGGCTAGCTGCAGTTTTTCTACTGTTCTTTGCAGGCGGGCCAACTGTACGGGTTTGAGCAGATAGTCCACAGCCTGGGTTTCAAAGGCTTGCACGGCGTACTGGTCATAGGCGGTGACAAACACCAGGGCCGGGAAGGGTTTGCTGTCGGGGCCCTCATGGGGCCACTGGTCGGCCAGTTCGACGGCGGCCTCCAGGCCACTTTGGCCGGGCATGCGGATATCGAAAAACAGCACATCGGGCTGCAGTGCCAGGGCCTGCACTACGGCAGACGCACCATCACCCACGGTAGCCAACACTTTGAGCGCGGGCCAGGCTCGCGCCAGTTCAGCCTGCAGGGCCATGGCCAGCAAGGGTTCGTCTTCAGCGATCAGGGCAGTGGGGGGTGTGGTGCTCATGGAGTCAAAGGAAAACAGAGGGTAGCCCTCGTACCTTCTGCACGAGATGCTATGAAAGTGATAGTAGCTCGGGAGCCAAAGGCAGCATCCAGGCGCTCGCGCACCTGCTGTACGCCAAAGCCATGATCAGCCGAGGGGGGATGCGTGAAGGCGGGGTCCGTGGGGTCGAAGCCCATGCCGGTGTCACACACTTCCAGCGTCAGGGTGTCGGCGTTGCGCCGCGCACGGACGGTCAGCGTGCCGCCCTCAACCTTGGGTTCCAGTCCGTGCTGGATGCTGTTTTCCACCAACGGCTGCAGCAGCAGGGAGGGTACGGCGCACTGTGCCAGATCAGGCGGCAGGTCCAGCGTGTAGCGTAGGCGTGGCCCCATGCGCACTGTCATCAGCTCAAGGTAGTCGCGCAAGCGGTCAAACTCCCGCTCCAGCGACTGGCTGCTGGAGCGTGATGCGCTCAGTGTGGAGCGCAGATAGGCAATGATGTGGTCCAACATGGCCTGCGCCCGCGCCGGGTCGGCACCAATCAGTACGCGCAGGTTGGCCAGGGTGTTGAACAGCATGTGCGGTTCCAACTGGGTTTCCAGCAGTTTGAGCCGCGCTTCGGCCGCCAAGCGGTTGGCCTCGCTGATTTTTTGTTCCAGGTAGGCAGCCTTGCCTTTGCTGTAGAAGTAGTAAGTGACGATGGCGCCGATCACGGCGGAAACGAATCCCGATAACAAGAGGTGCTGCTGTGTGGCATTGGCCCAGGTGGACCACCCAAACCAGGTGTCGGCGATGCTGGTGCCGATGACATAACCCGAGGCGATGCCTGCCACGGGCAGCAGCTTGCCCCACAGGCCACTGGGCCAGCCGCTTTGGCGTGCCGACGGGAACAGGTGTGATCCGAAATCGATCAGAGCCCAGGTCGTGATGCCAATACTGAGGGAGTAGACCAGGCCAGGCGCGAACGTGCGTTCCGGGCGAAATGCGTAGTGCAGGCCGGCAATCGTCAGGCAAAACGCCACGGTCTGCAAAAAATGCCGCAGTTTGGCGTTCCAGTCAATGCTCGCGAGGGGAGTGGTGGCCATGGTGGCTGGATTCTAGGGCAGCGTTTATGCGATGAAGGGCGTCTGCGCAAAGCGCAGGCGCCACAGATTGGCAGACCGCGCCAGGAAGATGCCGCTGAAGCTGCCATACAGGGCTCCGACCGCGGTGGCAAACACGCTGTCATGGGCCAGGGACGGCTGCATGCCGATGCTGGCACCGACGGCATACTTGGTGAAGAAAATGCCCATGAATAGGGCCAGCGGCACGGCGCTGCCGGGTATGTGGAAGGTGCGGCTGTGGCCGTCAAATCTTGCACGGTCTGCCGGCAGCAACTGCATGCTTGTGATGCCAACCAGCACCACCCCGGCCAGCCAGGCCATGAAGGCCTGGGGTGAGCCGCTGAATGCCGAAGTCACACCCAACAGGGACAGGCCGGTCATGACCATTGGCAGCACGGCGGCGCGGCCGACACCGACGTTGCGGGGCTGCATCTGTTTGACGCCCAGCCACAGCAGGGCCAGGAACAGGGCGAAAACCCATTTGGGTGTGTGGGTCAAAATTTGCATCAGCATGGTGGTTTCTCCTGGTGGTCAGCGGGTGGTTGATGGCTGGACTTTGCCAGCGCCCACCCCCGCTGAGAACCGGTTTGCGACCATACCGCCATCAGGCGGCGCGAAATGCCGCCACAAGCGCGCGAAATCTCAGAAGCGAACCAGGCTGCGGTACACCAGTTTGGTGCTGCCTTCGGCGGGAATGCTGACTTTCCACACCGCCGTGTTGCTGCTGCCCTTGGTGTGGGGTTGGCTCTCGCTGAGCACCTGCCAGTCACCCGGCATGGGTTCCTGCACCGTGACCACAACAGGCTCCTTCTTCGCGTTCTTCAGCACCAGTTCGTAGGCGCTTTCGAACATGTAGTTGTATTTGCCGGTGCCCGCCAGTTTTTTGAAGTCGGTTTGCTTTTTGTCCACCGTCACGTCAAAGGCATCGCCCAGTTTGAGGCGGACCTTTTCGTTCTTGGGGGTATGGTCCACCCGGTCTTCGCCTATGAATTGGGCGTTGCCGGCGCCATCTTTCTTGTAGACCCGGATGATGCCCTTGGGCAATGGCATGCCAAGCTGCGAAGTCTCTTTGTTGTCAAATTCAACAAAAACACCGACCTTCATTTTCTGGCCCAGTTCGCCGTAGCTGCTCTGGTAGTAGTAGTCGTTGCCCTTGAGCAGTAGTTCCTTGCGCGCCGGTGCGCCAGAGGCCGACAACAGAGCGACCTGTTTGGTCTGGTTCTCGGCAATCGTTGTGGGCCGTGTCAGGGTGTACAGGTGGTATTCAAAAAGGGATTGCTCCACCATGTCGCTTTTGGCCTTCTGCAGGGTTGCGGGCGCTGGTGCCATGGCGCGCACCGCGCCTTGCGCCACGGGTGAGACCTGGTTGACGTCGCCCGCCACCAGCTGCAACTTGGCATTGCGGTAGCTCGCGCCGCTGGTGTTGGTGAGCGTGACCCAACCAGAGATGTCAAGTTTGTCGTCACTCGCGTTGAGTTCCACCACATAGTCGGCCTTCCAGGCCAGACCCCCGGTTAAATAGCTCAGCTCAACGTCTTGCTGCGTGCTGCCCGTGTTGTCCAGTGACATGACCAGCGTGGGGCGGTCACGCAGATTGGGCGGTACATCGCTGTAGATGATGCGCCCGGGAATACCGGTCTCGATGCGCTGGCCGATGCGCAGAACCACACCGTTGCTCGCCGAGAGCACCTGCGCCTGCTCGGTGGTTTCCAGGCCCGTGGCCGGATTGGTGCGGACGATGCTGACGCTGCGGTTGACATACTTTTCAAGCAGCTTTTGGGGCGTCAGCAGGTCAAAGTCAAAGTTCTGCTCTTGCACAGACAAGCTGCCAGGGGCGTTGATGCTGCGCAGCATGGCGGTTTCGGGGCGCATCCTGGCACTGACATCACGAAAAGCCAGGGCCGTTGCCCCCTGCTTGAGCTGCAATTTGCGTTGGTCCTTGATAAGGGCCAGGTTGTCGTTGTAAATCGTCACCGCCACGCCTTGCTGGTCTGCCAGAGTGCTGCGCTGTTCCTCGGTTTGTGCCAGCGCGCTGGAAGCGAGGGCTAGGCCCATCAAAGGGGGAAGCAATAGTTGTCGCATGGTATTTTTCCTAGTTGGGCCGGCGTGTTTGTACTTTCAACCCCAGCCGTTTGCCCCAGCGTTGGGACGGCGCCTCAATAAAGCGCCAACTGAGTTCTGCCAGCGCTGCAACACTCAGAATAGCCAACAGCAGTCCTGCCCATCCGGTGATATGCAAGTACTTGAAGATGAACAGCAGGATTGGCACATGGATCAGGTAGATGGAGTACGACACCTTGGCAATCCACAGTGTCAACTTGTCGTGGATACCAAATCGGCGAATCCACAGAAAAAAAGCGGCGCTGCCAATACCCGTGACGATGTTGGGAAAAAGGGCCAACTGTTGGTTCCACAGCGGAACAAACAGCAAGATCAGGCTGGACGTTGTCCACAGGATGGACGTTGGAACACGCAGCAGTTGATGCCGGAACAAGTACAGCGAGGCGCCAATCAGAAAATAGACCATTTGGGCGGGCGGTGCATTGTCGATGAGGGAGTGCCTGAAGGTTGGATTGTCGACAGCTACACCAGTGAGTCGAAAGCTACTTTCGTACAGGGAGTTGAGCAATCCGCGCGACGCACAATAGACCCACACAGTGGACACCACTGCTGACACGATGAGCGCGATCAGCCAGCCCATCTGGCGGCCGCTGCCCTTGCCAATCACGTACACCAGTATCGGCGCAAGGGCATACCAGAACAACTCAACGGTGAGCGACCAACCCACGTGGATGGAGTCGAGCAACAGCACCGAAATAGGATGCATAAACTGCAAATTGGCCAGATTAAGAAAGAAATATGGCCAGCGTGCGTCCATGACACTGCGATAGCTGTCCGACATGAAGTATTTTTGGGCTGTAAAAACCAGCAGCGCGACCAAGTACGGCGGAAAAATCCTGAAGAACCTATGGATGGCGAACACGCGCAGTGGGTATTTGAGCGCGCTTTGAACAATCAGGTAACCCGAAATCAAGAAAAACAACTGGACTCCGATCAAGCCACCGTTCAGGTCGAGATAGGGAATCTGAAACCCGGTGTACGCGAAGATGTGATGGGCCAACACGCAGCAAATGGCAATGGCACGCAGCGTGTCGATGGTGGAAACATGGTCCTTTTGCGTCAGGGCTTCACCACGGGTTATCGGTTCAGTCATTGAAGGTTATTGGCTTTGTAGGGGTTGTCAATTGGCGCAGTGTCATAGTCAAGCGGGGCTGTTGCGCGTCTGGTTCAAGTATCGCATCCATGCTTGCTACGCCCGACGGATGGATCAAGGCGACAATTGCGACATTCCTTTCCTTTAGACCGATGCCATGAAAACTACCTTCTACATGATCGCCGTTGTCACTGCCCTGACTGCGTGTTCAGAAAAACCCGCCACTCCGGTAGCGGCGCCGTCCGCGCCTGCACCTGTGCCAGCGGTGGTGGCGCCAACCGCGACCCTGGTCATGCCCACCGACGTGCGGCCAACCCAAATCCCGGCAACGTTGACTCCGACCGACCAGTGTTCGGTCGATCGTGTGAATGGCGCGGCGGCGGCGGCTTCGCTTCCCATTTCGGACCGTGCGCCCTTGACCTTGCACGGCTGGGCTGCCCACGTGCCCAGTGGTTCGTTGCCCAAATTGGTGTATGTCGAAATGGTCGGTGCCAATACCCGTTATGTGCAGGCGACCTTGGGCAGCGACCGCTCCGACGTAGCAGAAATTTTCAAGAAGCCTTCGCTTGCCAACGCCGGTTGGGATGTTCTGACCAACGTGGCGGGCATGACCCCCGGGACCTATGCGCTGCGGGTGATTCAGGTGCATGCCGACAACACCGGCACTGTGTGTGACTCCCTGAAGGCTTTGGTCTTATCGGCGAATCGCAGCTAAACAGGCGGCTGCATCAGGCCGGTGTTCCTCAGGTCATCGAAAGACCTTTGTTTAGATGCCCTGGTTGAAAAGTTTGATTTGAATCAAATTGCTGTGTGTTGCGGATGATTTTTGATTGATGGATGCATGAACTGTGCGCCAAACGACGAGATGTAGGCACACAACGCTTACCGCTTGCATCGTCAAAGCGACATAATTTCCGCTTCTTTCTATCGATGCGGAGCCACGCCATGAATATCACCGAGTCCTTGCTGCACGCCCTCAAGGCACACGGCGCAACCCGCATCTTTGGGATCCCGGGCGACTTTGCCCTGCCCTTCTTCCGCATCATTGAAGAGTCGGAAATCCTTCCGCTGCACACCCTGTCGCACGAACCCGGCGTAGGTTTTGCGGCCGATGCGGCGGCGCGCATCAACTGTGCATTGGGCGTGGCCGCCGTCACGTACGGCGCCGGTGCGCTGAACATGGTCAACGCCGTAGCCTCGGCCTATGCCGAGAAGTCGCCACTGGTGGTGCTTTCGGGCGGGCCGGGCAAGGGCGAGGCGCGCTCTGGGTTGTTGCTGCACCACCAGGCGAAGACGCTGGATTCGCAACGTCAAATTTTCGAGCAAATTACCTGCGACCAGGTGCGTCTGGACGACGCAGAACGCGCCCCGGTCGACATCGCCCGTGTGCTGGCCAACTGTATGCGCCAGTCACGCCCGGTCTACATCGAGCTGCCGCGCGACATGGTGGCCGTGGAATGCCTGCCGGTGCAGGCGCTGCCCGCCCCGGCGGTGGACGCCGACAAACTGGATGCCTGCGTCGACGAAATTCTGGACCGCCTGGCCAAGGCTAGCGCCCCGGTGCTGATGGCGGGCGTGGAGGTGCGCCGCTTTGGCCTGGAAGACAAAGTGGCCGAACTGTCCCGCCGCCTGGGCCTGCCGGTGGTCACCACCTTCATGGGTCGCGGCCTGTTGACAGAGGCCGATGCGCCACTGGTGGGCACCTACATGGGCGTGGCGGGTCTGCCCGAAGTCACACGCCTGGTGGAATCGTCCGACGCGCTGTTCATGCTGGGGGTCATCGTCTGTGACACCAACTTTGCCGTGTCCGAAAAAACCATCGACATGCGCAAGGCCATCCTGGCATTTGACGCCCAGCTCACCATCGGCTACCACACCTATGCCAAGGTGACATTGACCGCGCTGGTGGACCATTTACTCAGCCGCATTGGTGCAACCGAGAAGCGCTTTGCTGTCACTCGCCAGGTGTTCCCGCGCGGCCTGGTGGCCGACGGTGCCACCATCGCCCCCAACGACATCGCCACGGCGGTCAACGACCTGATGGCCGAGCATGGCCGCATGCCCATTGCCTCGGACGTGGGCGATTGCCTGTTCACCGCGATGGACATCGAGCACACCGCGCTGGTAGGCCCGGGCTACTACGCCACCATGGGTTTTGGTGTGCCGGCCGGCCTTGGCCTGCAGGCCGAAACGGGGCAACGTCCGCTGATCCTGGTAGGCGACGGCGCCTTTCAGATGACGGGCTGGGAACTGGGCAACTGCAAGCGCTATGGCTGGGACC
>Ga0075163_10011525_pt1 | contig 11519 bp, 6 predicted proteins | sample JI1023141ADNA_FD_71478 | JGI IMG/M metagenome (GOLD analysis project Ga0075163, IMG submission 71478) | Wastewater effluent complex algal communities from Wisconsin, to seasonally profile nutrient transformation and Carbon sequestration -... | ecosystem: Engineered > WWTP > Effluent > Algae... | reverse complement strand
CAGTGCGTCGACAAACACGCCGCCGAGTGGGGCGGAGCGGTTAGTCTCCGCCACCACGTCCGACCACCATTCACGGAACATCTCGTTTGACGGATCGGGCCGCGGGGTGCCCGAAGGGTGCTTGACGATTTCGCCGGAGTCAGTGCGCAGTGTCCACTCGGGGCGGTAGGTTTTAAAGGCCTCGTAGCCGGGCCAGTTAATGAAGGCGTTGAGATAGAAAAGCACTTTGGCACTGGGATTGCGCCGTGTGATCCGGCGGGCGGAATCGGCGATGCCGGCTTCGGTGCTGCCGTGGGGATTTACGCCGTGCCCCTTTTCGAGGGCGATCAGGTTGCTGTGGCTCGCGACGAAATCGACTTCGGTGTCGGTCAGGTCAGCGCTGCGCTTGCCTAAGTGGAGGTTGAGCGGCACGCGGTCCCAGGTGAAGTTCGTTAGCTTGACCGCGGCGACTAAGGTCGGCCCGGTTTGCGCCACGGAAGGGACCGCCAATGAAAGGACAGCGATGGAAAGTAAATGAGTAGGGATTTTCATGCAGTTCGTTTTTCTTCGCTTGGAATTCGCGCTGACCGTCAATTTGGCGCTACGCAACGGGACGAACCCGTTAGTGCGGGATGCGGTGAAAGCCTCGGGCACGACGTGCGGGCCCCGTGCGACGCTAAGCGGGATGTAGGCGACGAACGGCGCTTTTGCCGCGAGCGTGGCATCGATCCAGTTGTGCTCTTATGCGACAAACCCGGCCGCAGCGTTCGCGCAGCTAGGCGAGTCCGTTTCAAATTCCCGTAAGCCAGCGGGAATTTCCGAGTGGTCGCGCTCATTGCCATTTGATCGAACCCGTTTGCTTCTCGATATCGAGGCGGACCGAGGCGTGGGCGAATTCGCGCGTGTAGGTGTAGCCGGACCGAACCGCCGGCCCCTTGGGCGCACCCAACGGGCGATCATACTCGGCGGCCCGCGTCAGCCAGAGCTTGCTCTGTTTCGCATCATAACCGTCTTTCAGATCGAAATAGCTGAACCGTTCGGCGCAGATAAGAAACATCGCCAACATGTAGGTGGACCGGTCGCCGGTTCTTCCTGACGGTTGAGCTTCCGCCTCGGACCGAGATGCTTCATCCGCATCCTGTAGGTTTCCTCCCAATCCACAGGTAAACGCGATGATCGAGCCTTGCTGCGCAGCGGTCTGAATCGCCGCGATGCCCTTGGCCACGTAATCCTTCTTCGACATACCCACCTCCCCCTCGAATCCCTCGATGTAGGAACCATCAAACGCCCGCAAGGCCCCCAGCCCCGAATCGGGAAAACGGGCTCTCAGCACATTCGCGACCATGAGCTTTTTGGGACCGAGCTGCTGTCGCGCTGCCGCCATCAAGGTCTCATACCCGGCCAACTCGGCGGCTTTTTTCTCTGCACCGATCTCATTGCGGAGAAAAGCCGGCTCCAGAATTTTCACCACCCCATCCAGGAAGAGTCCGTCGATCGCGGGATCGTCGCAGACTTGTTTGGCGTTGGAGAGCCACCAGTCGCGCACGGTCTTACTCGTCAGGTCATAGGCTTGAACCCTGTTCCGCACGAGTTTGGCGCTGCCGGTTTTGCCTTTGAGAAACGCGTCCGGAATCTCCGCCAGCGCCGTGTTGGCCGCGTAGCCACCGTAGTGCACGATCACATTTCGATAGTATAATATTTTTGTCGCGGGGTTGATCGCCTTGACCGCGCGCGCCGCTTTCAGCGTTCCGGCTTCGGTCGAACCCGAATCCTTGTTCCCGGTGCTTTTCTCGAAGGTCACCAACGGAAAAGTGGCGAGATAGCTGATCTCTTCATCGGTGAAGGCCGTGTCCTTGCGAATATGCATGTAACGCGGCACGCGGTCCCACGAGAAAGCCGGGAAGTGCTCCTGGCTCGATTTTAGGTAGGGCCGCTCGGCCCCCAAAAGGCTGGTCAGGGCCGAAAGCAGCGCAGTGGCGAGGCAACTAAGGATTCGTTTCATGGAGGTGCGGAAATAGCCGTCTGACGGCGGAGAGAATGAGAATGAATGAGGCGGCGAGGAGGAAGGCGCGGGCTGAATCGCTCACGGGAGTTTGGTGACGACGGCGTAATAGGCGCCGACCTCGTCTCCGTCAGCGGTGCGGAAAACCGGCGCGAGCTGGTGAGAGCCGGCGGTGAGCGTGGTTGTGAAGGTGACTGAAGTGTCGGTGGCGTGCACGGGGGCGGAGGCAATGTCGCGGCCGCCGAGACGCAGCGTCGCCGCGGTGGCGGGGATCGCGAGGCCGGGGCGGCCACGGAACGCGACTTCGGCACCGGGGACGTTGGCGCCGGCCGGGAGCGCGGCGGTGATAGGATGATTCGCTTCGACGGGCCACCGACGCACGCTGATCTCGTAGCGACCGGCGGTGACGACTTTCACCGCCCAGTGACCGGCGTGGCGGGATTTTTCCGGCGATGGGGCGGCTTTGTTGGATTTGGCGTTCTTGCCTTTGCCGGCGTTGGCCTGCGCGGGAGCGAAGCCGTCGGCGACACGGATGTGCTGCTGGTTCCACGGCGGAAGCTCTTCTTGAATCCAATCGTGGCCGGTAAGGCTGACAACGGGATGGTCACGATGGCCGAGATAAATTTCCGTGGTCTGCGCGAAGGTCGGCTCGAGTTCCGCCCACCACGCTTCGTAGAATGCGCTCATCTTGGCGGCGCGCGCGGGCTGTTCCGCGATGACGTTACGTTCCTGGCCGGGGTCTGCTTTGATGTCGTAGAGCTCCTTGCCGTTGATGAGGCGCCACGAGCCGGACATGACGGCGGTCTGCTTCCACTTGATGGGATCGCGGACGCGCTGGGAATCGGTCACGAGCATGCGTTCGTGCGGCCAACCGGAGGTGTTCGCGGCCGGGTCGAGCAGCGGGCGAATCGAGCGACCGTCGAACTTGAGCCCGGCGGGAGTCGGCGCGCCCGTGATGTCGAGGAGCGTGGGGACGATGTCGACGGCGTGGCAAAGCGTCTCGCTGACATGTGGCTTCGTCCAACCGGCGGCGGGCCAGTGGGCGAGGAAGGACACGCGGTGGCCGCCTTCGTATTCGCTGCCTTTCTGGCCGCGCATGCCCGCGTTGAACAGTTTTGCGCCGGATGCGGTGCCGTTGTCGGTGGTGAAGATGAAGAGCGTGTTATCGGCGATGCCGAGCTCACGCAGGAGGGCGCGGGTGGTGCCGACGTTGTCGTCGATGTTGGTGATCATGCCGAAGAACGCGGCGAGGTCAGCAGATTGGCCGGCGTAGAGATCGAGATACTTCTGCGGGGCGTGGAGCGGAGTGTGCGGGGCGTTGAGCGCAATGTAAGCGAAGAAAGGTTTCTTGGCGGCAGCCTGCTCGCGGATGAAGCGCTGGGCCTCGGCGAAAAACACGTCGGTGCAAAAGCCCTTCGCGGGGACTATGCGGCCGTTGTGAAGATAGCTGCCGTCGAAATAGGCGTTGTCCCAGAGGTCGGGGGTCTGTCCCACGCCGCCGCCGCCGTGGCGATAGACCTCGGTGAAGCCGCGGTCTTCAGGGCGGTAGGGGTAGTTGTCGCCGAGATGCCATTTGCCGAACATGCCGGTGGCGTAGCCGTGAGCCTTAAGCAACTGGCCGATCGTAGTCTCGTTTTCCCGCAGCATTGAGCGGCCGTTGACCGTGTGCCACACGCCGGTGCGATCCGTCCAATGGCCGGTGAGCAGTGCCGCGCGCGTCGGCGAACACGTCGGCGCGACGTGGTAGTCCTTCAGTTGCGACGACTCGGTGGAGAGCCGGTCGATGTGCGGCGTCTTGACGACGGGATTACCCGTGAAGCCGAGATCGCCGTAGCCTTGGTCGTCGGTCATGACGTAGACGATGTTGGGCTTTGTCGCGGAGGCGGCGACGGAAGCAGAGAGAGAGAGAAGGAGAGAAAGAGAGAGGGTGAGAAGTGAGCGGAGTTTCATGGGAAATTTAGATTGGGAACGATCAAAGACCGCCCACGGGTTGGAACTTGACCGGCGAGCCCGGGGCGGGCGTGAGTTCGACGCGGAGACCGGTCGCGCCGCGCCGGGAGGAATCAATGCGGAAAGTCAGCGCGGCCCGGCCGCGGCCGAGCGCGATCGGCGCGGCGAAATCCGTGACCTCGCGGCCATCAACCCACAGCCGCAGGCCCGTGGTCGAGTTGAGTTTCAGCAGCACCGCGCCGGCCACCTGCACTTGCACGTGGCCGCGCGCGTCGAAGGGCTTGCTCGGCTCCACGCCGATGGCGCGCAATTCGCCGCTCACATAGCTGTATTCGGTCGCCCACGAGGGATGCTCGTCGAATGGCGGCAGCGGGGCCGTGGCGGCGGCGACGAGCCATTTGCGGATGACCGGGCTCTCGTCGTTGGCGTAGGGGCCGGGTCGGCCAAGCAGCGTGATGAACTGGGCGAGATCGAGAAACTCCTGGCGGCTCAGCAATTGGTCCGCGAGGCCGGCGGGCATCAGAGAGTCCAGCGTCTTGGTCTCCCGAATCGACTCGACCGGGATGCGCGACTCTTGGCCGCGGTCCACCGGGTCGCGCAGGACGATCTCGCGTTCGCCCTTGGCGGCGATCACGCCGACTCGCACCGTGCCGTCGCGCAGCGAGATCTGGGTGGTCTCGTAATGCTCCGCGATGGCTTTGCTCGGCTCGAGAATCGAATCGATGATGTAGTTCGTGTCCGTCGCCGACCCCAAGGCGGCCAGATTGGGTCCGAGGGTTGGCCCGGCGGAACCGATCGCATGGCATGCGGTGCAGGCCGACGCCGGACGACGAAAGATCTGTTCACCGCGCACGGGGTCGCCCAGACGGTCGACGTCAGCGGCGAGAGCGGCAAGATTCTCCCGGAGGAGCGTGGCGCTCAGTGAACTCGAGACCGTGCCCAAAAATCGCGCCGCCAACCCGGGCGGCAGCTGGCCCGTCTGCCGGTGATGCGCGGAAACGGACGCCGCGACGTTCGGATGGATCGTGCGATCACTGAGTGCTCGCTCCAAAACGGCGGGGCCGCGCTCGCGCAGGAGAAAGGCCGACACGAGGGCCGCTGGATCGGCTGTGCCGGGATCCTCGGCCAGCAGCGTGGCGGAAAACGTTCCGGCACCGGCGAGGTCGGCGACCGTGAGGCCGCGCACCGCCAGATAGCGGCTCTCGATGTCGCCATTGGCGGCGAGGTCGCGCAACTCCTGCACACACTCTGGACGATCAAGCTGTGCCACGGCCAGTGCGGCGGCAGCGCGGACGTGTTCGTGGCGCTGGCCGTCCTTGAGTAGCGCGAGGAGGCGCGGAGCCGCCGCAGCTGCTTTCCATGCCCCGAGCGTTCGCGCAGCGGCGGAGGCGATCGCCGCGTCGGAATTTGCCAATAGGTTTTGCAGCCGAGTGATTCCGGGATCAGGTGTCACGGCTACGCCGCGCGCGACTTCGTGCAATGCGTCAAGCAACTCGATCGTCGTTTCACGCGGTTTGCCACGGCCCCGCTTCGTCAGCGCGTCCACTACGAGTTGCAACTGCGGAGCGCTGCGCTCGGCCACCAGCTTCGCCTTGATTTCGGCCAGCTCGCCCGGGCCGGGACTTTCCTTGGCGAGAAAATCGGCCAGGCGCTTTTCGAACCCAACACCGGCTTCGCGCTGGGCGAACTCGCGGTGCTCTGCTTTGGCGAACTCAAGTTTTCCTGCGGCCAGCGCGGGGCGCCAATACGGTCCCAACGCCGCGACGGTCTGGGTGAGCGCGAGAGTGACCGAGGCGTCCTTGGGGAAATCCAGCGCGGCGAGCGCCGCGGCAAACGCCTCCGCTTTCGGCACAAACCCGGCCGACAGCACCGCTTCCATCCGCACGCGGGGGAACTCATCGCCGGCGGCGCGAGCAATCATGGCGACGGGATCCGAGACGTGGGCGTGCCAGTAGCGCAGCGTGCGTGCGCCGGCGGCGCGCGCATGGCCGTCCTTCGCCGCCAGCACGCGTTGCAGAATGGCTTCGTCGGGGCGGTCGATGTTTTGATACGCCCACATCGCCTCGACCAGATGGTGATCGTAATGGGGATCGTTGCGATCGAGTTGGCCGACCCAGCGCCTGAGTTCGCCGGCGACGGCTTCCGGTTCGCGTCCGCTCAATTCGAGGCGCGCCTGGTGGCGAGTCCAATCCTCCGGGCTCCGGAGAAAATCCACCAAAGCCGGAATGGGTGCACCGGCGATTTGCGGGCGCGACACGAGCGACCGGCCCTTGGCCGTGATCCGCCAAATCCGCCCGCGGTTATCATCGCGCCGGGGATCGCGGAAATCGTGCTGCGCATGGTTGATGATCGGGTTATACCAGTCGGCGACGTAGATCGCGCCGTCGGGACCGATCTTAACGTCGATGGGCCGGAAGTTCGGGTGCTTCGATTTGACGAGCGGCTCGAGGACGTTGGCGCTGAAGCCCGCGCCGTCCTCGAGAAATTCGTAGCGGACGACGGTGCGGCTCTTGAAGCGACAGGTCAGCAGTTGCCCGATGATTTCCGGCGGCAGATGGGAGCCGGACGCCAGGTCGCCGCCGCATTGCTTCTCAGTCACCAGCAATTGGGCGAGCTTGATGCGTTCCCCGCTGTTGCCGGTCGACGGCGAGAGGTAGCCGACGCGCGGGTTGTCCACGAGGAACGACTGCCCCCAGCGGTCGAAGACGTGCCCCCAGGGATTGCCCACGTTGATCTTGGCGAACACGCGCAACTCTCCGCTGCGGGGATGGAATTGGTAAACGCCGCCGTTGAAGTTCCGCACGACGCCATACTGGGTCTCGACTTGGGTGTGCAGAAAAATGCCTTCCTGAAAATAAATCCATCCGTCCGGACCGCGCCGATAGGCGTGGATCGAGTGATGGCTGTCCTCGATGCCGAAACCCGTTAGCGCGACCTCCTTCACGTCAGCCACATCGTCGCCATCGGTGTCCTTGAAGAAGAAGAGGTCGGGCGACTGCGCGACGTAGCAGCCGCCGTTGGCGAGCTCGATGCCCGTGGGGATATAGAGTCCGTCGGCGAAGACCGTCGATTTGTCGGCCCGGCCGTCGCCGTCGGTGTCTTCGAGAATGATGATCTTGTCGTTGGCGACCGCGCCCGGCTTCAGCTGCGGATAGGCCCACGAGCACGTGACCCACAGGCGGCCGCGGGAGTCCCACGCCATGTGGGTGGGATTCGCCAGCATGGGTTCCGCCGCGAAGAGATTCACTTCGTAGCCTGGCAATAGTTCCAGATTCGCGCGCTCCACCTCGGGATCATGATTCGTCATCAGGGCCAGATCGGCGTCCTGGAGGTTGGCGATTTTTATGGGCGGCTCTGTCTGAGCCAGAGCGGCGGCAGCCGTCGAAACGAGCAACGCGAAGGTGGAAAACAGGTGTTTCATGTGCGGGCGCGTTATCGCAAGACAGACGTCAGCCGCCACTCGTGCGTAAGGGGTGAAACGCTGGGACGCAGGGCGTTGTCCTTTTGGTCCGCCAGGCGTTTGAACTCGATGATCTCGCCCGGCAGCGCCCGACCGCTCGGCGAGGACTTTCGTTCGCCGACGATGTGGACCTGGTTGAGTGCCTTCCAACTGTAGACCCATTGCTGGTTCTTGTCGTTGACGGCCTGGTGCAGGGCTTCGGCGTTCCGGTGCTGCGGTGACGAATCAATGGCGATCCCTTTGGCCCAACGGTCGTGGTCAGCCGTGATCACCGGTTCTCCGTCGATGATCAGGCGATACTCGCCGGGTGCGAGGTTCGCCACGACGAGGGTGTCCCGCAGTGGTTGGAGCGCCGCGTGTGGCTGGCCCTTGATGGGTGGAGCGAGCGTGGGCGGGCGATTCTCCTTTACGGTAAAACGCATCCCGCCGCCGACGGATTCGACCTGCGTGATCGTGACGCCTTCGCCCTGCGCGTCGCGGGTGCGGGCATCGAGGCACAGGGCCCAGGCGCGATGGCCGCGAGTCATTTCGTCGGCGAGGAGACGGCTCACTGCCCAATAGCCGTAGGCGTTCAGATGAATGCCGTTGGTGGTCAGTTTCGGGGCCGTCGAGTCCGCCATGAGCTGAAGCGTGGGATTGAAAAGATTCACGAAGCCCAGTTCCTGCCGAGAGGCCACCTGCTCCATCGCCGCGGTGTAGTCGGCCAACTCGCGGTTGCGGCGTTCACGCTCCGGCGTCAACGCGCCAAGATTTTCGTAGGCGATCGGCGAGACGAGCACGAGCCGGACTTCCGCTTTGCCGTTGTATTTCCGACCGCGGTGGGAAGCCACGAAGGTTTCGAGCGCCGTGCGAAACGCCGGGAGCCCGTCCGCGCCGGCGAACGACTCGCCCATGCCGAAGCAGGCGATGATCGCGTCGGTCTGATGGTCGATGAGTGCCGCCTCTTCGGCTGGAAAATTCGTCGGCCGGTCGCGGGCGGACAACATGTCGCCGCCCCAACCCAGATTGCGGACCGACACGCGCTTTTCCACCGAGCGCTGGAGGAGGAGCGTCTCGAGGTAGCCGTTCACCCGCAGCTGATCCGCAAAGGTGTTGCCTACGATGGCGACGTGATCACCGGGGCGGATGGCCGGTTCGGCGGCGGTGGCGAGGCCGACGACGGCGAGCACGAGCGAGAAAGTGAATGAGCAACGGCGGATCATCACTTGTCGGTGCGTTTGAGGGTCCACGTCGAAATTTTCACATTGGCTCCCGGCACGGGTTTGCCCACGGCCCAGCAAACGCTGTTCACGAGCATGCGGGTGAAGCTCTCCTCGGCGAAATCGCCCGGATCGCCGAGCGAGGTGCCGAAGACCTTGCCGCCCCATTCGTTTTGCCACGCCCACGCGACGATGTCGGCTTCCGACTCGTTGACCTGAATCGGGCCGAAGGGTTTTTCGATCAAACGAAACGGGCCCTTGCCCGTGCCCATGAGCAGCGGCACGCAGCCGCCTTCGAGACGCGTCAGATACAGCGTGCCGGGCGAGACCCACTGTGTCTTGGTGACGTGACTCATGATCGGGTGCGTCTGGTATTTCGCGATCACGCTGACCTCGGTCGTGCCCGTTTGGTGCACGATGTAGGGCGTGCCCAGCGCGCGCCGGCCGAAGTCGTCGTTCCAATTGTAGCGCGGGTGGTTCTTGGGATAGCGAAAAGCGTGCGACGCGGTGCGGAGGCCGATGACCGGTTTGCCGGCTTTCAGGTAATCTTCGATCGGCTGCCACTCGCGGTCCGGCAATTGCAGGAAGCGCGGGAAAAAGATCGCGACGTCTGCGTCCGCCAGCGCCCCGATGCCCGGCAGCACGTTTTCCGTCTTCTTCTCGGGATCGCCCTCGCCCTCGCCCTTGATCACGGTGGTGCGAAAACCAAAACGCTCCAGCTCCTGCGCGAAGAGGGGCAGCGTGAGTTCAGGCGAGTAGTGCAACGTGCCAGCGATGAGCACGACGTGGGGTTTCGGTGCGGCGAACGAGGCGGCTGGGAGGAGGAGAAGGAGGGAAAGGAAACGGGAGAGAAGGAATCGATTCATGGCGGGGAGCGCTCCCGGCGGTGGCGCGGTTTATTTCTTTTTCTTGCCGGCTTTCGGCACGCCAAACGTAAGGGCCCCCTTGGGGTCCATCCTCGCGAGGGCTTCGGGCGTCGGGCTTCCGCCGAACTGGCGGTAGTAAATTTCCTGGAAGGGATTAATCGCGGGCCCCATCGCTTTCTCGTTCACCATCAGCGGCAGGCACTCGGACCACCATTGGTCAAACGCGGCGCTGAGTTCCTTCACCACCTCGGGGTGCTGGGCGATGACGTTGTTTTTTTGGCCGTAGTCGACGCTGAGATCGAAGAGTTCCCAACTTGGCGTGCGGCCGCCGTTCTCGCTGACGAGTGCCCAGCGGGTGTTGCGCACGGAGGCGACTTTGAACTTTGCCTCGTTGGGATCGCTAAGCTTCGGCCAGCGGCCCTGGTGGGTGAATTGGTAGCGGTCGGGCAATTGCGCGGCCGGATCTTGGAGGACGGACACGAGGCTGCGGCCTTCGATCTGGGATTGGGCGACGGCGGCCGGCACTTTGGCGCCGGCGATCGCGGCGATCGTGGGGAAAAAATCGATGTGGGCGGCGAGCACGCCACAGTCGGCGGGTTGGAGTGTGCCGGGCCAGCGCCAGAACGAACTCGCGCGCGTGCCGCCGAGCCACGCCGCGCCCTTTTGCCCGCGCATGCCGGCGTTGAACACCTTCACGCCGGCGGTGCCGCCGTTGTCATTCATGAAGATGACGAGGGTGTTTTGGGCGATGCCCCACTCGTCGATTTTGGCGAGGAGCCGACCGATGTTTTGATCGATATTGTGGATCATGCCGAAGAAGTTTTCGGTCGCGGGCTCGAGGCCCTTGCCTTCGTAGAGGGCCCGATCCTCAGGGCGCGCGATGTAGGGACCGTGGGGAGTGTTGGACGGGATGTAGGCGAAGAAGGGTTTTTTTGTGTGGCGCTGGGTGTCGATCCATTGCGTGGCCTGCGCATAGAAGAGGTCGGTGCAGTAGCCCGAAGTTTTCTCGAACTTCCCGTTGTGGAGCAGGGTGGGATTGAAATACGTGTTGCCGGGTGCATCGCCGCAGGAGCCGGGATAAATCTGGCCGATGCCGCCGCCACCGTGGATGTAGACCTCGTCAAAGCCGCGGCGGTTGGGTTGATACTCCGCTTCGTCGCCGAGATGCCATTTGCCGAAAATCCCCGTGGTGTAACCGGCTGACTGCAGCACCTGCGGCAGCGTGGTGGCGGCGAGCGTCATGCGCTCTCGCTCGAGAATCGTGTGGGTGATGCCATTTTTGAATTCATGGCGGCCGGTTAAGAGAGCGCTGCGCGTCGGCGCGCACGTGGGGCTGACGTGGAAATCCGTGAAGCGCACGCCCTCGGCGCGGAGGCGATCCATGGAGGGCGTTTTCAGAATCGGATTTCCGTGGGCGGAGATGTCGCCGTAGCCCTGATCATCCGTGAGTATGAAAAGAATATTGGGCTGGGCGCCCGCAATGGGTTTCGCGGGAGCGGCGGCGGCTGTGGCGGAGACAAAGAGCAGCAGGGACAGCGCGACGGAGAGAACGGAGCGAATGGGATTCATGGGGAGCAGAGGCGAAGTTTTGTGGTCCGGGGGCGGCGGCTTAGAACGTGCCCTTGAGGCCAAAGGTCCAGAGCGAGCCGAAGTCGAGGCGCGAGCGGAATTGCGCGTGCGCGGGCGTGCTCGGCCCGTGGATCTCGGTGTCCTCCGTGGCGTCGTTGATGTTGCGCAGATTGGTAAAGAGCGCGATGCGGCGCGTGAGCGAGTATTCGCCGGAGACGTCGATGTAGAGCCGCTTCGAACCCCAGTTGTAGGTGCCGGGCTCGATGCTCGCGCCCGTGGCCACAATCGCGCGGCGCTGGCGGCCGCGATAATTCCAGTTGATGCGGAGATTGTAACCCGGACGCGTGAGGCTCACGCCCCAACTTCCACTGCGCGGGATGTAGCCGGCGAAATTGGCGGTCGCGGTGGCGTCGCCGGTCACGCGTTGCGCGCTGGCGTTGGCGAAGACTTGCACACCGCGCGCCCATGATGGCAGCCCAGTGAGCGCCTGCTTG
>Ga0075163_10011522_pt1 | contig 11520 bp, 10 predicted proteins | sample JI1023141ADNA_FD_71478 | JGI IMG/M metagenome (GOLD analysis project Ga0075163, IMG submission 71478) | Wastewater effluent complex algal communities from Wisconsin, to seasonally profile nutrient transformation and Carbon sequestration -... | ecosystem: Engineered > WWTP > Effluent > Algae... | reverse complement strand
CATCCCGATGCCGCCGCCTGGCTCGCCGGGCATATTCAACGACGGCAACAGTTGAATAGGTTGATCGCGGACTATGCCGGTCGAAAGGGCTTGTCCTATTTCGATCTGTTCACCGCGACGGCCGATCCGGACTCGCTCATGCTAGCCGAACCCTACTCCAACGATGGCCTCCATCTCACGACCAGCGGCTATCGGCTGTTCGGCCGGTTGCTCTACGAGCAGCTCTTTGCTCCTACGGCGGCCGGCTCTCTCCTCACACCTTCCAGGCCGTCTGGCCCATGATCCGGGATGTCACGGACCGCGACTTCCCTCGTGAAGTGGAGCAGGCGTCGACGCCGGTGCTGGTGGAATTCTGGCAACCGGGCTGCGGTCATTGCCTGGCCCTGTTGAAGCAGTTGGAGCAATTGCAGGAAGAGGTCGCGCCGGTGATGAAGATCGTGAAGATGAATGTGCAGGAGAATTTTCAGATTCCCGCGGAACTGGACATCAGCTCACTGCCGGCACTCGCGCTATTCGAACGAGGCGAGTTCGTGCGGTTTATCGGAGGTGTCGGCAGGAAAGACGAGATCCGCAAGCAGCTCGGATTGGCTTAACCCAGACTATTCATGAATACCTGCTCCGGCGTCCGATCCTCTCGCCCGGCGGGGCAGTTCTTGTTCGGCCTCCTCGACGGACTGCACGTACGCCTGCGTCGGCCTTACGGGCGAGCAGCCCCGGCGGGCGTCGGTCTCAAACGCCTCGCGACGGCATTCATGAATAATCCGGGTTAAAGAATACGCCAGGCGCGCCCGTCGTTTTGAATCATTCGTTCGCCTTCCACAGGCCCCCATGTTCCCGCGGAATATTCCGGCAACCAGCGGAGTTTCTGTTGAGCCCAACCATCCAGGATTTTCGTCACCCAGTCCCATGAGGCTTCCACGGCATCGCGGCGCATGAACCGTGAGGCGTCGCCGGCCATGACATCCAGCAGCAGGCGCTCGTAGGCCTCCGGAGACGGGCACCCGAAGACGTCGCTGTACTGGAAGTCCATTTCCACCGGATGCGTCTGCGCGCGCGTGCCGGGGACTCGTGAGATGATGCGCAGGGAGAGACCTTCATCCGGCTGGATCCGCAGCGTCAGGACATTCGCCGGCTGAGGATTCGCAGGGTTCGCGTTGAAGAGAATCTGCGGAATGTCTTTGAATTGGACGGCGACTTCGCTCGCGCGCTTCGGCAAGGCTTTTCCGGTGCGAAGGTAAAACGGCACGCCGGACCAGCGCCAGTTTTCCACGAAGGCTTTCACCGCCACATACGTTTCGGTGATGGAGTCGGGGCTCACACCCTTCTCACGACGGTATCCCGGCACGGGCTGGCCATGCGCGGTTCCCTGCGCGTACTGCGCCCGGACGGTATACTGTTCGACATCCTTGCCGACGATGGGCCGGAGGCAGCGCAGGACTTCCATTTTGGCATTGCGCACCACGTTGGGATCGAGCGAATAGGGTGGTTCCATCGCGACGAGGCAGAGCAGTTGCAGGAGGTGATTTTGAATCATGTCCCGCAGGGCGCCGGCCTCTTCATAATAACTGGCCCTGGTCCCGACGCCTTCCGCTTCGCTGACGGTAATTTGGACGTGGTCGATATATTTGTGGTTCCAGATCGGCTCGAAGATGCTGTTGGCGAACCGGACGACCATGAGGTTCTGGACGGTCTCTTTGCCCAGATAATGGTCGATGCGGAAAATTTGCGACTCGTCGAAGACCTTGCCGGTGACTTCGTTGATCTGTTGCGCGGAAGCGAGGTCTCGACCGACGGGCTTTTCAACGATGATCCGGGAGTAGGGAGCCGAGCCGGCGGGCGGGGTCGCCAAGCCAGACTTGGCTAACCCCTCACAGACGGAAGCAAAAGAGCTCGGAGGGATACTCAGATAAAAAATACGGTTTCCGGGCAACTGCATCGTCTGTTCGATCTGCTCAGCTTTGGCACGGAGCGCGCTGTAGGTCTGCGCGTCTTCGTTTTCCCCTTGGATATAAAACAGGTGGCGCTCGAATGCCTGCCAGGTGTCTTCCACCAGGGCTTGCCGTGAATGGGCGATGACCCCCTCCCGCACCAGATTGCGAAACTCCGCATCAGTCATCGGTTTGCGGCCCAGCCCGATCACCGCATATTTGTCCGGCAACAAACCATCGAGGAGCAGATTGTAGACGGCCGGGATGAGCCGTCGCCGGGCCAGGTCTCCGGAACCGCCGAAAATGACGAGCGTGCAGGCTTCAACGGGCGTGATGGCTTCGGGGAGTGGCTTGATGTCCACGGGAGTCGTTGGAGAAGACATGGTGTGGTGGTCCGTTGGGTTAAGGCCTCAGCGGCGGACGCTGTGTCCGCCGAAGGCGTTGCGCAAAGCCGCCAGCATTTTCTCCGCGAAGGACTCTTCCTGTCGCGAGCGGAACCGGGTGAACAGCGCCGCGGTGAGGGTCGGCACCGGCACGTCCTTATCGATCGCATCCTGAATCATCCACCGTCCCTCGCCGGAATCCTGCACGTAGCCTTTCAATTGTTCGAGCTTCGGATCCTGTTTCAGGGCGCCGACGGCCAGCTCCAACAGCCAGGATCGCACGACGCTGCCGTGCATCCACACATCGGCAATTTTCCCCAGGTCGAGCCGATAGTCGCTTTTTGCCATGAGTTCGAAGCCCTCGGCGTAGCCCTGCATCATGCTGTACTCGATTCCGTTGTGCACCATTTTCACGTAGTGGCCCGCGCCATGTGTTCCCATATGAGCCCAGCCCTGTTCAGGCGCCAACGTCTGGAAGATCGGTGTCAATCGTCGGACCGGCTCGTTCTCGCCTCCGATCATGAGGCAATAGCCGACCGTCAGCCCCCAGATTCCGCCGCTGGTGCCGACATCGACATAGTGGAGGCCTCGCTGTTTCAGTTCGACGGCGCGCCGGGTATCGTCGTGGAAACGGGTGTTGCCTCCGTCGATGATGGTATCGCCCGGTTGGAGCAGGGCGGCGATGGCTTGAATGGTTTCCTCGGTCGGAGCGCCCGACGGGACCATGATCCAGACGGCGCGAGGAGCGGCGAGTTTTGCCACGAGGTCGCTCAGCGATGCAGCGCCGATACAACCTTTGCCCTCCGCCTGTTTCACAACCTCAGGCGTGCGATCGTAAGCCACGACGCGATGCCGGCCCTGTTGCAGGCGCGTGACCATGTTCATGCCCATCTTCCCGAGTCCGACAAATCCGAGTTCCATAGGTCATCCTCTCTGGTGGTTGCCGGTGTGTGGTATTTGGGGCTGCGCGAGTCTCAAACGGTCAGTCGCCGTCCATACCCTCTGGAGTACCGATGGTAGCACGCCCGGACGCCGATGCAAGCGGATGGCGGCATTCGAGCGCCTCGACGGGCCCCGTCAATCCACGCGAGGCGGAAGGGGGATGTCGCGAAACAGGAGGTCGGCAAAGCGTCGGCCGGCTGTCAGTCGGTCATGTAGTGTGCTTGCGCTGAGAAACTGGCTGGCCAGTTCCCCGAGTGCCGGGTCGCGGGAGGCCAGGAACCGGAGCGTATCGACCGGTGCCGTGAACCAGAGTCCCCGGGTGCGGAAGAAGGCCGTCACGCAGTCTTCAAAGAACAGTTGCAGGAGATATTGTGCCGTGTTGGGTTTATCGCGGAGGTCCTCGACTTTGCCCAGCCAGTGCAGACACTCCGCCTTGAGGCGGATGCGCTCGTGAATGCCGGCTGGAGGCGGCCCCTGCCGGAACCGTTGTGCGGCCTTGGCGATGACTTGTGCCGCAGTCTCCTCGTGGTCGAACAGGATTCGCCCCTTGCGCAACAAGGGCGCGAGGCGGGGAGAATAGGCCAGGTCCTCGGCGACGGTTTTGTGGTCGCCATAGCGGATGTCCACGAGCCGGTCTCCCACGCGAATCATTTCCTGTCCGTCGGCCGGGCCTTTGACCAGGGCGATCAGGTCGATATCGCTATGCGCGGTCACCGCCCGTCGGGCGCCCGATCCGACGAGAATAATGCCCACCAGGTCGCCGCCGCGTTTCGCGCGGACATATTTGACGGCACCGGCGAGGGCATCCTCGTAGCCGGGCGGCGTCACGGCCGGGGGCATGTCGGGTGGTTCAGGAATATCCAATAACTCAGCCTGCAGCTCTTCAGAGGACGGAAGCGCCGGGGTGGACTGAGGGGAGGAGGTCGCGAGTTGTGGTTCCATGTCTATCCTTCGACGTGTCAGGTGGTCTGCGCGCGTCGTATCTGTTGCTCGAGGGTGCCGAGCCATTCTTCAAACGGCTGGTCGGCATCGACGATGATTTCAAGTTTTCCATTCGGGAGCGTGCGGACCTGGCCTGGGGATTCCGGCGAAAGGGGAATTTCCACCCACTCGCGATTGAGTCCCAAGCCGTCTGTCACATCGAGAATCCGGCTGATCAGTTGAAACGAGACGACTTCGAGCGGCACGCATCCCCCTCTGGTGTATTTACGGTGGAGGCATTTTATGAGGGGGCAGGCGGACTGTCAATGTGAGGAGGGGCTAGCGATCGAGTACACGTGCGATTTTCTCAGCGGCCTGTTCGATCGCTTCGGCCGGTACGTCGAGGTGCGTGACGGCGCGACAGCTGCGGGCACCGACGGCGTTGAGCAACAGGCCGTGCGGTTTGAGTGCCGCAACAAATTCCTTCGCCGACCACTTCGCACCGACCACGTCGAAGAACAGAATGTTGGTATCGACGGTTTCCGGATCGATCGAGATCCCGGGAATCTGTTGCAGCCGCGCTGCGAGTTGTCGCGCATGGGCATGATCGTCCGCGAGCCGCTGAATATTGTGTTCCAATGCATAGAGTCCTGCTGCTGCCAGGATCCCGGCCTGGCGCATGGCCCCTCCATACATTCTGCGGAACCGACGGATTCGCTCCAGTAGCAGGCGATCGTCGGTTGCGATCAATGAGCCGGCCGGCGCGCCGAGTCCCTTCGAGAGGCAAAAGGTCACCGTGTCAAAGTGCTGCGCATACTCGGCTGCCGACACTCCCGAGGCCACGACCGCATTGAACAACCGGGCCCCGTCCAGGTGCATGGGAAGCCTGTGGGCGGAAGCCACTTCATGGATGGCCCGGATCGTCGCGAGTGGGTACACTGTGCCGCCTCCGGCATTGTGGGTATTCTCGAGACAGATGAGTGCGCTCTGAATACTGTATGGATTTTTGGGGCGAATAGCGGCCTCGACCTGTTCCGCCGTCATGAGTCCTCGCCTGCCGGCGACCCAATGGAGCTGCACCCCGGCCAGTGCCGCCGCCGCACCCAGTTCGTAGCGGACGATGTGAGACTGGCCTTCAACAATGACTTCCTGTCCCGGTTCCGTCTGGGCGCGAAGGCAGAGTTGGTTTCCGGCGGTGCCTGATGGAACGAAGAGCGCGGCTCGTTTGCCGACCATCGCAGCTCCGGCTTCCTGCAGCCGGTTAATCGTCGGGTCTTCCCCGTACACATCGTCACCGACTTCCGCACGTGCCATGGCGTCGCGCATGGCGGCAGATGGCTTCGTGACCGTATCGCTCCGGAGATCGATGATGGGCTGAGGTGTGTTTGACACGGAGGTGCTTGCTCTCGACTGATGGTGGTCGAGCGGCATTCTAGCAAATTTTCTGCTTGCCGGGGATGGTTGGCCTGCTACACTGGGGTCCTCCCCGGAGATGTATGGAGAGACTGCGCCGTTCAGTTGCCCGGTTCGTTCAGGCGGAGCCGCAGGAAATATGGCCGCTGGCCTGGTCCTTCGGGTATTTCTTCTGTCTTCTCTGCGGGTACTACATCCTTCGGCCCGTGCGCGATGAAATGGCCATTCAGGGCGGCGTGCACAATCTGCCCTGGATGATGACCGGGACCTTCCTGACGCTGTTGGCCGTCACGCCGCTGTTCGGCTGGTTGTCGGCCCGCTATTCCCGCTATCGATTGCTGCTCGCCGTCTATCTGTTCTTCATCGCCAATCTGGTCGGCCTGTATCTGCTGATGACCGGCCAGCAGTACATCGAGTGGGTGGCCCGCGGGTTTTTCGTGTGGCTCTCGGTGTTCAATCTGTTTGTGGTGTCGGTGTTCTGGAGTTTCATGGCCGACCTGTTTACGCCGGCCCAGGGCGCGCGCCTCTTCGGCATGATTGCTGCGGGAGGGAGCACCGGTGCCTTGTTCGGTCCCCTGTTCACGACGGGACTGACCTATCTCTTCCCGGTTCCGGTGTTGATGTTGGTCTCGGCGCTCTTTCTCTTGGCCTGCATCGGGTGCATTTACAAGCTGGAGGCCTGGAGTCGTGGCCGGACTGTGTCTTACCGCGAGAACAGCGGAGAACCATTGGGCGGCGGGTTCCTGGCCGGTATTCGACTGGTGTGGTCCTCGCCCTATTTGCTGGGGATCTGTGGCTATCTCACCTTCCTGACCATGACGGCGACGTTCCTGTACTTCGAGCAGGTCCGGCTGGTGGCCGAGCACTTCGATACGCCGGAAGCTAGGACGCGCCTCTTCTCGACGCTGGATTTCGCGACGAATGTGCTCACCTGGCTGACGCAATTGTTCATCACGAATCGTGTGGTGGCCCGGTACGGCCTGGTGGCCTCGCTCCTGTTCCTGCCGGTCGTCAGTCTGATCGGGTTTCTCGGCATCGCCCTGTGGCCGGGGCTCGTCGTGTATGTGAGTTTTTCCGTATTGCGCCGGGTGGGGGAATATGCCCTCTCCAAACCCGCCCGCGAAGTGCTCTTCACGGTCGTGAGTCGCGAAGAGAAATACAAAGCGAAGAATTTCATTGATACGGCCATCTCGCGCGCAGGGGATGCCTCTACCGGATGGCTCGTATCGGGCATCAAGGCCCTCGGCGTAACCACGGCACAGATTTCCTGGGTGCTGGTGCCACTCATGTTCCTTTGGGCCTGGCTCGGCCGCTGGCTCGCCGGGCAGCAACGCACACAGCTGCGAGCCGGGCAGGTACCTCCCGGCCCTTCGGTCGAGAGAGGCGGCATCTGAGGGCCCCTCCGTCTTTGACTCACAAAAAAATCGCATGGTATAGTCCGGCGCGACGCAGTGACCATTTTCTGATCTGCTGATGCGGCGGCCGATTGCCCGCTGAGAACATCGCCGAATCCGCTGGGTATTAAGTCGAAAGATAGGAACACCATGGTTGAAGTTCCCGTTAAGCTGTATCTCGATAAAGTATTGAAATCAGCCCGTGAAGCCGTGCGTCCATTTGCCCTCATGACGGGTCCGGCCAGGGATAAGGCATTGCGGGGGATGGCAACCGCAATTGCGGAGGCAGAAGAGGACATCCTGGCCGCCAATGAAAAGGATGTGGATGCGGTCGGGAAGTCCATGACGGGGTACGAAAACCGTGAGCGGGTGCGCGACGCGGTTGCGCGAGTCCGTATGACGGCCGACGACGTCAAGGCCATGGTGGATCGGTTGCACCGGATCGCCGATCTGCCGGATCCGCTCGGTGAGGTGTTGGGACGTCACGATGAACCCAACGGGCTCCAAGTCAGCCGCGTGCGTGTGCCGATCGGGGTGATCGGTATTGTGTCGGAACTGGCGCCGCTCGAAACGATCGACGCTCTGGCGCTCTGCTTGAAGTCCGGTAACGTCTGTGTGTTCCGCGGTTCCCCGGATTGGACGCTGACGCAACAGACCATTGCCGCCTGTCTCTCGAAGGCCGCCGCAGATGCTGGGGTTCCTCTCGGCGCCTGTACGATCATTGAGCGTCCGGAGAAGGAGGCGGCGCTGGAACTGATCAAGTCCGGCAAGGCACTGGATGCGATCATTCCGCGCGGCGGCGCGGGGCTTCGTAAGGTGGTGCAGGAGCAGGCCAAGATGCCGATCCTCTGCCACGACGGCGGCATTACGCATGTGTACATCGACGGTGATGTCGACATTCCGCTGGCCCAAAATATCGTGGTGAACTCCAAAGTGCAGCAGCCCTTGGCAGCCAACGCGTTGGATACGCTCCTGGTGCATCAGGGGATCGCCAGGCCGCTGTTGTCGGCGCTGATTCTGCGGTTGCTCGATGAATTCAAGATCGACGTGCTGGGCTGTCCGAAGACCGTGGCGCTCATGGGCCAGATGCTCATGACCGGACACAAGGCCGTCAAGCCGGCGCAGGATGCAGATTGGAATCGGCAGTTTCAGGGGCCTACCATGGCGATCAAAATGGTACCGAGCTTCGATGACGCGCTGGCTCATATTACGCAACACGGGCCGAGTCACACCTGCGTCATCGTGACGAAATCGTATGAGTCCGCTATGCGCTTCACCAAAGAGGTCGATGCCGGTTCGGTCCTGGTCAACGCCTCGTCGCGCCTGAATGCCGGCGACAGTTTGGGATTTGGCGCCGATGTCGGGTTGAGTTCCTCGCGCCATCACGCGCGAGGGCCGATCGGCCTGACACAGCTCACCTGCGAAAAGTATGTCGTCTTCGGCAGCGGTCAGCTCCGTCACCCCCATCCGGTGCCGCTGGCCTACGAGGACGCCATCATGCTCAAGAGGCCGTAACGCGAGTATCGTGAACGTCTCTCGTGAAGAGGACCCTGTGCCCGGCGACACGAATGACGAGATACGAGCGAGCCTGCGTGAGCACTTAGCCTGGTGGGGACTCCGGCACGTCGAATCCGATGCAGCCTATTTTGCCTGGCAGCGGGACGTCTTTTCCCCGCAAGAGCTCACGACACTTCATCGTCACATCGAAGCCAAACGGCAGGCCACAGACGGTCCTGCCGCTGAAATCGCGTTCTACGATCTGACCGCTCAGCCCCGTTCTGTTCCCGCGCTCTACAGCCAGCGATACGAATATTATCTGGAGGTCGGGGCACGGGTGGCCGGTCATCTCGGCGATGCCTCGACGATTCTCGATGCCGGCTGCGGCATCGGCATTCTCACGACCTTCTACGCGAAACGGTGCCCGGCATCGACCATTGTCGGGATCGATCGCTCGCCGGCCTCCATCGACCTTGCCCGGCAGCGGGCGCAGGAGCTGGGCCTGACCAATGTACGCTTTGAATGCCGCGATTTAGATCAACAGGATCTCGCCGGCTGTTTTAACCTGATCATTGCCACCCACACGTTGCTGCAGGCTGAGCAGGAGCCGGGTCTGCCGAGTCGCGACTGGAGCACGTTCGCACGCCCGGCAGATGCGCAGGCCCAGCAGGGATTCGAACAGCGGATCGGCGTGGGCGTCAGGCTGGACAGGCTTCGTGCCGGGCTGACTCCCGGTGGTCGCATGGTGGTCTTCGAAAAAACCAGACAACTTGCCCGCCGCATTCCATTTCAGCGCGCGCTTGCCGCTCGCGGCCTTCGATTGCTCGCACCGCCGGAGCCGGTGCGCTATCGATCAGTGGAGGAGGTCACGGACGACGGTCCATTGTATGTAATGGGAACCGTTCCCCGGGAGCAGGCATGCGGGTGGGATGAATCGCCGGAAGCGGATAGAATGCCGCCGCTCCATCTGGACTCGCTCCGCTCGGCTCGGGCACAAGGAGACCAGCCGCTGTACGAAAATCATCAGATTTCGGCGGAACAGGGATGGCTCTCGTTACCGGCAAAACACGTGACTGCTCAGGTCACCAGCACAGAGCCGGATGGTCGACAGCTGCATGTCGAATGGGGGCGGGCAGGGGCGTTTGCGTATCTGTATTGCGCCAACACCTTCGACCAGCGTCAATTGGTCCTGATTGAGCCGGCCCGCGCTGCTGTGCTGGAGACCTACTATCGTGAAATCACCAGGGAACAGCCTGCGGGTGGGAAGGAGCCCTTGCGATGACGCCTTCGATCAGCCGGCCTGAATCGTCTTCATCGGCCGCACAGGAAGTGGTCGGGCTGGTGCCCGCAGCCGGGCTGGCAAAACGCTTGCAACCCTTCCCCTGCAGCAAGGAGGTCTATCCGGTCGGCTTCGTGTCGGATCGGCAAACCGGGAGGCCTCGTCCGAAGGTCGCGGCGCATTATCTTTTGGAGAAGTTCAGGGCTGCCGGGATTACAAAGGCCTATCTGGTGATTCGAGACGGCAAATGGGACATTCCGAATTATTTCCGCGAGGGCGGAGTGGTGGGGTTGTCGCTCGCCTACATCGTGATCGCCGGCTCGCTGGGACCGCCGGATACCATCGACCGCGCCTATCCCTTTCTGGAACAGAAGCGTGTGGCCTTCGGATTTCCCGATATTCTTTTTGGCCCGGACGATGCCTACCGGCAGCTGATTGCGGCGCAAGAGCGAACCGGAGCGGATGTGGTCTTGGGGCTGCATCGGGTGTATGACCATCGCGTCTGGGACATGGTGGATTGCGACGCCGACGGCCTCGTGCGGAATATCGTGATGAAACCGGTGACGACGACGTTGACCTACGGTTGGTGCTGCGCGGTCTGGACACCGGCCTTTTCGGAATTTCTCCACCGCTTTCTGCGCGCAGAGGAGACTCACCGCAATTTGGCTCAATTGGCCAATACCGCCCATGATCTGGGCGGGGATTTAGCCGTTGGGGTGGTACTGCAAGCCGCTTTGGAAGCGGGGCTGTTGCTGCAGAGCGTGATCTTTCCCCACGATACCTACATCGATATCGGCACGCCGGAAGATCTTGCCAAAGCGGTGCGTCAGTTCAACCCGCCCGAACGATAACTCCGACACTTACGGATAGGTCGCCAGGAGCCGCTCGGCAATCCTAAGGCGATTCTGATCCTCCTGTTTCTTGCACTGTCTCCGACAAGCCGCGCAGAACCGCAGGCGACCGGCAATCGAGCGAATGTCGCGGTCCTTGTTGTAGAAAAACGGGCAATCGGCCGGTCCCACGTCTGGAAGATGGGGGATGAGGTCCGCCACCACGGCAGCCGCCAGGTGGGCCATCATCCGTTCGACCGTAAATTCAGGACCCGTCAACTGATCGAGCAGGTCGAACGTGGACACGATGGAGAGGCGCTCGCCCTTTCCCGGTTCGAGTGGCCAATAGTAGAGATTTTTCTTCTTCCCGCTCCTGAGCGGGAAGTTGATCATGCAGACAAGTCGATCCAGGCCCAGTTCTCTTGGCTTGTTTTTCAGCCGCTCATAGAGGGTTTCGGCGACCACGTAGGCCTGATCTTCGTCCTGTTCACGCCGCCAGGTGCCGATCGGCGCAGGGAACGAGACGGTTTCAAACGAATAGACATCCTGCATTTTTGTCAGACGATCGCAAATCGCGGGGAGGTGGGGAATCATGCGATGCGCGTTCCACATGCCGATCTTGATCCGGTCCTGCATGGCGCGTCTGCGCTGTCGTTCCGAGGCTGCCCGGGTGCGTTCATACTCGGCGGCCGGTCTTGGAACACAAATGCGCTGGGCCGGGTTGCGCGCAAACACGACCGGCACGGCCCAATCGATGGCTTCTCCGGAAATCGAATAATTGACCGCCACCCGCGCTTCGCGCGCCGCATCGCCGATGGACTGGCCCATGGCCAGCGCCCAATAGAAGTGGCGGGAAAAGGATGTCGCCGACACGTCCAGCACAGGGTATTGGTTGGCGACGACGGCCGGGACGCCGCCGGCGATCAAGGCCTG
>Ga0075163_10011521_pt1 | contig 11522 bp, 11 predicted proteins | sample JI1023141ADNA_FD_71478 | JGI IMG/M metagenome (GOLD analysis project Ga0075163, IMG submission 71478) | Wastewater effluent complex algal communities from Wisconsin, to seasonally profile nutrient transformation and Carbon sequestration -... | ecosystem: Engineered > WWTP > Effluent > Algae... | reverse complement strand
GTCCTTCCGTGCACCTCGTTTCGGAATAGTCTTGGTCGCTTTTGGGGTTCCTCTCTTTGCGTTTGGGGACCTCTTGCCTTATTCCGTGAGGACCCGTGCCTATTCGGGCTACGGCACCACGGTTCGAGGTGATAATGAGACCATCGGAATGGCAGGTGCGACGGTTGCGATTCCGAATAGCATCAGTTCGATTGAAACGAACCCTGCTGGATTGACGATGACGATGGGCAGTGTCACAGCCCAAATCAACTCGAACGAGATGGAAGATAAGACCGTCACGGGGAGTGGCCAGAAGAAGATTCGAAGTAATCAGTGGGGGATCACTGTCACCCCGGGAGACTGGGGATACTCCCTGGCCTATTACACGCCGAATTTCGAGGGTGGGAACTACACGAGTGCGAACACCGGACGAGAGAGTGAATATGAGGTTTCTTTGAAACAGCTTCGTCTATCGGCAGCGCGTTCGCTGATGAAGAAACGCCTGAGTGTGGGCGCGAGCTTAGAAATAAACCGCGCGATAAGGAAAGTCGGGGAGTACGAATACGGGGCGACCGACCTTTCCTACAGACTCGGAGCGATCTATCATCTCGGGAATCATATTTTACTGGGCGCGAGCTATTCGCCCGCCCAAGAAATTGGGGGACCGATCCTAGGGTCTGGGGCGCCCGATCTTCCCGGCTTTGCCCAACCTATTCGAACGCCTACGCTTTTAACGGTAGGAACGGGTTGGATTCCTAATCGCTTTTTTTCGGTCGGTTTCTCTGTTGGGATGGTCGGGTCGTCGCGAGATACCGCACTTTTACGAGACCAGTCGATCACGGTCGGTGAGGGCACGACTTTTCAGCCTCGCTTAGGGGCGTCGTATATTATCGGGCAATACCAGCATTTAAAAATTGCGGCCTCGGCAGGTACTTATTACGAAACTTCACGAATCGGTACGGAGCCGAATCGTTTGCATTTCACGAGCGCGCTTCAAGTGAATCCCTGGTTTGTGAATTTAGGCGCGGGTGTTGATCGAGCGACGAATTATGACAATTTCTTTATCTCTGTAGGGTTCGATTTTGTACGAGGGCTTCGAACATTCGAAATCATTCCTAAAGAACCGGTTCCACCCCTCAATGGTTTTTGGCCAAAGCCTTTAGAGAAGCAATCGGATGGGCTTCCTGATCCGTTGACGGTCGGGGAGACAAAAAAGTACTCCGGACCGACTGCCGCTGACGTACAGAACATCATTCGAGATATCCCAACTAAAATAGAAAACAAATTTCGTTCGTCGCCCCCCATTGAAAAGCCACGCGCAGCTCAGAAAAAGAAGTTGAACAAGAAGCGTGCTTCTAAGACGCGAGTCGACGCACCTGCTCCGTAGTGTCGATGTTCGTTCGATAAAATGCTTGTTGGCGTCTGTTTCGCATTTCGAAAGCACTGGATACGATATCGGGATAAAAAAGTTTACTTCCGAATTTTCTTAGTTTCTTTTTCGTCAACGGTGCTGAAGGCGCCTGTCGTCTAACTGTGACGGTGACGGGTACTCATTCCAAGATCTCTGGGTCACTTCCGCAGTATCGGAAAGCCATCTCTATCGTGTGATCCTTTCTTGGGCTGAGGAAAATTTCGGAAATGAAACCTGGTCGTTAGCAGGAAAGGTCTGTCGGAGGTTTGGCTTTTGATGCTCATGCTGCACTTTCTTTCTTTGGATTTGTCATCAAAACGGTTTTTTTTTGAATCAGCTCTGGAAGTTCGAGAATGAGCGCAGGTTGCCCTTCTTCAAGAATCGTATTTCCACTAAATTCCGTGATTCCCGAAACCTCTTTGCCAAGACTTTTGATGATGATTGGTGTTCTCCCGATAATAATATCGTCGACATATACAGCGAATGGTTTTTCGGTTGTTCGAACGACGATGGCGACTCCATCTAAGGGGTTTTTTGTCGTTGTGGGCTTAAGTCCTATGAGACTGCTGAGTCGATAGAGTGGAAGGTTTTCTCCGCGTAAATTCAGAACTTCTCCAAAACCCGTGTTGAACCGGATATCGTTTGGAGTGGGGCGGAGCGATTCGTGAACTTGTGCGAGGGGAATGACGAAACGGTCTTGGCCAGCGCGAATAATCATGCCATCGATAATCGCAAGGGCAAGCGGGAGAAAAATCTTAAACGTCGTTCCTGATCCGAGTATGGTATGGATTTGTATTTCTCCCGAAAGCTTCTCAATATTCGTTCGCACGACTTCCATTCCGACCCCTCGGCCGGAGACTTCTGTGACTTGTGCTTTTGTGGAAAAGCCGGCGTGAAAGATGAGATTAACGGCCTCTGGCTCGCTGATGGTCTGAGCAGGATGAAGGATTCCTTTTTCCACTGCCTTACGCTTTAAGACTTCGGTATTTATTCCTCCACCGTTGTCCTTGACCTCAATCACGAGGCGCCCGCCTTGGTGGTAGGCGGAGAGGTGAACAGTTCCGATTTCCTCTTTTCCGGCAGCGCGTCGTGCTTCTCCTGGCTCGATCCCGTGATCGACCGCATTTCGAATGATGTGGACTAGTGGATCACCGAGGTGCTCAAGAACTGCTTTATCGAGTTCCGTCTCTTCTCCCGAGATCACTAGATTTACTTTTTTCCCTGTTGCTTGCGCGGTGTCTCGTACGATCCGTTGCATTTTCTGAAATATGGACTTCACGGGAAGCATCCGTAATGACATCGAAAGATCTTGAACTTCCTTCGAAATTTTTCCGAGTTGGCGCACCGTTTTTCGGAGCGTGGGGGATTCGAGGGCGCTTGATTGTTCACGAAGGGCGCTTTGCAAAATGCCCATTTCCCCAACAAAATTTAAAAGTTTTTCAAGTCGGGCGACTGAGATGCGGACTGAGTCGTCAATGACCGGTGCTTTTACCGGAATGAGTGAGCTGGGTGGAGCAGAGGTGCGTACCGTTTGGACATACGAATCTTCGGGCCTCGGAGTCGCGGGCACTCTCTGAGTGGTCTCGAGCGCCATCAGGCGTGCAATGTCGGCGGGATCGATCGCGACGCTCTCGGAAAACCCTGCGGCGAATTTATCGGAAAGAGTTTCCGACATTCGATCGAGATCATGATCTCCTTCTGTAGAAGGAGCCTCTTCCTCGGTTAACCCACTTGAATCGTTTTGTGCGCGAAGATCTCCGGTGAGAGCCGCAACCATCTGGCGAAGATGGTGGTTGCATCGAAGGAGGAGGTCGACTGCGGATGTCGATCGTTGGACCTCTCCATTTTCAATTTTTAAAAGAAGAGACTCAAACTCATGAGTGAATGCTCCCATGGCGTCAAAGCCTACGGCTTTGGAGGAGCCTCTTAAGTTGTGGGCCAGACGAAAAATCTGATCAAGGAGAGCCGCGTCTTCTGGCTGAGTCTCCAAAGTGAGAAAGCACTGCTCAGCGTCTGCAAGGAGCTGACTCGCGTCTTGTAAGAACCTGATCTTCCGTTCTTTTTCGAAGTCATCCATGTTTTACAGGTCCCCGCTCTTTCTTTTCGGTCGTCTACTGCGAAACGAAAGGTCCATTTGCAGAAAGCTCCTGCGAATAGAGGCATGTGTCGTCATTGTTTTGACGAGAAGGTGAATTATAATGGGAAGTGCGGATTTGTTGAATATTTTCTGAACAAATTTCTGCTGTCGACACGAGCGATGCGCCGGTTAGAATCACAGAAGTATCATTATTAAAAGAGCCGGAGACCCGCACGATGTTTGACTTAAAAACCCGAATTCTCGTCGTTGATGACATGATGACGATGAGAAAGCTCGTCTCGAAGGCCTGTAATGCCATCGGTTTTCAAGACATTACAGAGGCGCCCGACGGCGCACAGGCCTGGGAGAAAATCACCAATGCCGCGCCTTCTTTTGGACTCGTGATCTCAGACTGGAATATGCCGAATTGTACTGGCATCGATCTCCTTCGACGAGTCCGCTCGGATAGCCGTTTTGGTAAAACTCCGTTTATTTTAGTTACCGCCGAATCTGAGCAGACCCAGATTGTCGAGGCGATTAAGGCCGGAGTGAGTCAGTATCTCGTTAAGCCATTCACCCCTGATTCTCTTAAAGAGAAAATCGAACTTGTTCATAAGAAAATGTCAGGCCAGTAGGCTATGAGTAAAGGCGAAGGCTCTAACACATCGTACGGAGTCGCGATAATAGGATTGGACCCTATTTGCCGCTCGGCGATTGATAAGACTCTTCCCCCCGAACGAATCTGGGATGTCGCTCTCGATTTAGAAAAGATGTCTGAATCGCCACTTGATCCCGTACCTTCGATTTTAATTTTTGGTCGTCCTCCTGAGGGGGTCAGTTTAAACGAAGTCGCGCAGGTGGCGCGAATGCAACACCCTACCCAGCCGATTTACTTTGCGACGTCGGTGCGTGCAGGATTTGATGTGAAAGCTTTCAGAAAGAACGGCTTCTCGGAGGCGTTTCTTCTTCCTATTGATGACGATGCCTTTGTTCGACAATTGAAAGACGATCTTGCTCAAATCACAAAGGGCGGATTTCGTTCTTATCGAGCGGTTCAGCTAATCGACTTACTCCCAAATGAGGAGCTAAACTTTGATACCTATGTGTATATGCCTGTGAATAAGAAGCATATACGGATTACGGCTTCGGGCGATTCAATTGATGAACTTCAATTGAAGCGACTGACAAAGGCGCAAATCAACTCAGTGCAAGTGACCTCCGATCAGATGGCGAATTTTTATGAGTTCACTGGAAAGAAGTTGCGCCAGCTTCAGTCGGGAAGCGGTCTTTCCGAGACCGAACGAAAAGAGCGTATGACGAGCGCGATACGAGGTTTAGTTTCCTCGGTCTTTAGTGACTCTACCGCAGCGTCAACTTTAGAGGCCGGGCGAAGTATTGTTGGGAACTGTCAGTCCATCGTAAAAAACTTCGTGGTGTCGGGCGGCGAAAAAAACGAGTGGTATGAAAAAATGCTACGAGTCACGGGCGCGGAGGGGGGGAGCTACAGTCACGCTGGAAATGTGGCGACGTTTGGCGCGCTCTTTTCTCTCGCGGTCGGAGTTGGGAAGCCCGAGGACGTCGCTCTTGCTGGCCTCTTGCACGACCTTGGCCTGGCGGATGTTCCCGCGGAAATTCAGAAAAAGAGCGAGTCTGAACGCACACCAGAAGAAGAAGCGATTTACCGTAAGCATGTCGAGAGCGTCGATGCGCTTATCAAGGCTCGAAAGATGATCCTTCCCGACACGGTAACGAGAGCGATCGCCCAACATCATGAGAGGTGGAGTGGTACGGGATACCCTCGGGGTCTTGCTGCCGAGCGCATCACTAAAGAAGCACAAGTCCTTTCGCTTTCTGATCGTTTTGACGAGATGACGATGACTCAAGAAGGAAAGCCCCGAATGTCTCCCGCGGCTGCATTTAAAGAGATTTACGCCGAGAATACACGTGACCCATCGAATGCCCAATTCGACACCGAGCTGCTAAAGAAGTTTCTCGTTCTTTTCCCTTCGGAGTAACGATGGCTTTTGAGGCTGCTTTTATTAACCCATTCACGATTGGAGCCGTTGAGGTTTTTCGGTCCCAATGCGACATGAAGGTGTCGATTCGATCTTCCCAGGAAATGCCGGTCCAAGAATTTGCGGTGGGAGACATTCGAGGTGTGATCGCTGTGAATGCCGGGGCGTTCCGTGGAATGATGTTTGTCGAATTTCCAAATCCGACTTTTTCAAAAATAGTCGCAAGGATGTTCGAAGGGACCGAGCATCCCCCCGTTTCTGAAATACAGGATGGAGTGGGAGAGTTCGCGAATATGATTCTCGGGTATGCAAAAAGAGAGTTGAATGCGCTCGGATATCAGATCGCGATGGCGCGCCCCACGGTCTATAGCGGGGAGAGTCGTCAACTCGAGACGATAAAAAGCCGCTACCGAGTTTCTTTTGATTCGGAGGCGGGCCCCTTTTCAATCGATCTCTGCGAAGTCGCTTAGTCTTCGATGTTAATGGGAATGACTGCCCGAGTTTTCAATGAATCGATTTTCTTGAGGAAGTCTGGAAGATGGTTTGGAGCGATCTCTAAAAAAGAAAATCCGTAGGCATCAGGCCTTTGCCATTCGAGTCGGCCGACGCCGGAAAGAGTCTCGTCCTGTCCCTCCAGGATAGAGAACGAGAATTTTTCTCCGATTTTTTTTACAGGGGCCGTTCCAGATACGATCATTCCCCCTCTGCCAAGGCGGTACGAGGGGTGTATGGCGACCGGTGGCGCCTCGTTTGTAGGCGCAGATGGAATACTCCACCGATCTTTGATAGGAAGAAGTAACCGCTGTACGACTTCGACGAGCATCAGGGAATCCCACGGCTTGGGAATGATCCCGTATGCACCTTTATCCAAGGCTTCTTCGATCGAAAAGTCCGCGAAGCCCGATATGAAAAGAAAAATCGGGGACGGGAGCGGTTGCTGGAGGAGATGTTCAAGGAGTTCTACGCCGGTTCCATTGGGCATCTGGACGTCAGAAATGACGATTGAAAATGATTTTTCGGAGAGTAGCCGAATCGCGGCATTCCCATTTTCACAAACGGAAACGGAATGCCCCGCTTCCTCGAGAATGAGTTTTAGAAGCATTCGAATATCATCGTTATCGTCGACGACTAAGATTCGATTATCGTTCACGGTTTTCATTCGAAAGTGGAATCCTGAGAACAAAAGTAGAAGGGCCAATGAGACGGTTGAGTTCGAGGGTTCCGGAATGCTCTTTTGCAATTCCAAGGGAGATGCTGAGTCCTAAACCCGTTCCTGAGTTCACGGGCTTCGTCGTAAAAAAAGGTTCAAATATTTTATTTTCGATTTCTGGAGAAATACCGGGCCCTGAGTCTGAAACGACCAGTTCACACTGCTGATCGTCGGTTTTTTGGAGTGAAACTTGGATTCTCTTTAAATCAGATGCAGTGACCGCGTCTCTCGCATTGTTGAGCAAGTTAACGATGATCTGCGCGATTTGTCCGGGTCTCGCGCGAATGATTATGGGGTCGGGAGTAATGCTCAGCTCAAGCGCTATTCCCCTGGTTTTAATTCTTTCCGCACACAGGCTGAGTGCGTCTTGAAGAATCGCCTGAAAAGAGCTTGGAGTGAGGGGATCTTGTGTGGAGTCGCGCGAAAAGCGCTGCAGTCCGGAGACAATGGCTGATATTTTTTGTACATTGCGGGTCACGGGTTCGAACAAGCTCTGTATTTCGTTTCTGCCTGCGAGTGCCGTCTCTTTTTCAATGCGTTTGACGATATGCTCAAGATACGCAGAAATAACGGCAAGAGGGTTGTTGATTTCGTGAGCGACGCCGGCGGCCATTTCGCCTAGGCTGACGAGGCGTCGGTTTTCTTGCGCACGAGCTTCGGCCGCGCGCGCGTCGGTGATGTCCCAGTTTGCACCAATTAAACGGACAGGTTTTCCATCGCTTGAATAAAAAACCTTAGCCTCGGCAGCAATAAGGCGAATTTCTCCCGTATTTCTGACGATTCGAAATTTGTATGAAAAATTTCCATGTTTTTCGAACGCATCTTGAAGTGCTTTTTGAACTTTCGGCGCGTCTTCGGGGTGGAGTGTTTTCTCGAAGGCGTCGTAATCTCCGGAAAAATCAGATCGCTTAATCCCGAAGACTTCGTACATTTCGGCGTCCCAGGTGAGGATGTTTCTCGAATAGTCCCAGTCCCAAATTCCAAAGTGAAGAACGCGCATTGCAAGCTGGAGGCGTTCCCTACCTACATAGAGCTCGGTGATATCTTGAAAGGTGGTGAGTGCCCCTTTGATCTTATGGCTTCGCTGAGAAAAGAGAGGGATCGAGCTGATCTGAATCCATGCCTTTGTCCCGTCGGTCCTTTCAATTCCCATTATGCTGTTTCGCTGAGGGAGGCCGGTTTGAATCGCGAGCATCGCGGGGTACCGGTCTCGTGGCAGCGGAGTCCCGTCTTCACGGATCGCTCGCAATTTCGGATCGAGCGAAGCTCTTGCTGTGAGTTCTTCAGCGCTGAGTCCGAGAATCGACAGGGCGGATGAATTAATATTTTCAATCGAACCGTCTAGATCGTGAACCACCATTCCTTCCGACATGAGCTCGGTGAGGAGCTCTGCCTGTCTGCTGGATTCGAGTCGTTTTGGGCGGATAATTCCGAGGTAAATGACAAGTGGTGAAACAGTGGCGATGGCCGCTGCATCGATCAAGCTTTCAACCCAGGGGCTCAAGCCGTCCGTCTGTTCGAGTGCGAACATAATGATTATCTCAACAATTCCTATCGCGACAGAAATAGAGAGAAGGTGGCGCACGGGGATGCCCTTGTGGCGGGCTTCGCGTAATGCAGAGCTGGGTTGGGATTTTTTTAGCATCGCTCCGAATAGGATAACTCTTTTTGAAACGTGCGGATTCAAAATTTGCGGGAGCCGCAATGAACCGCCAGAAATTTTCCTAGTGAAATTTTCTCCGCTTTCCTGGAATATTACAAAAGGAATATGGAGATTTCAGATGGGTTATCACGAGGAAGATCGAGCATTTTTACATGAACTTTCCGCTCCGCTCGCGGTCGCGAAGACATTGATTCAGATTCACCTTTCAGAACTGGAAGGAAAGCGCGCTGCTGCCCCGCTTGAGAAGCAGTCTCTTCGGATGAAAAAAATCATTGAAGAGATCGGGAAAATTGAAAATCTACACGCGACTCAGAAAGAAAGAATCACAATCCGGAAGTACTGATTTTTGGTGGAGCGACCCGTACAGGGTACGAACCGCTCCAAGGTCTTAGATATAATTGATTTTTATTCAAAACCCAAGTCTTTAAACTCAGAGCTATTGCGCGCGCTTTACGACGAAGAGGGGCTCTCGGCGGCCCAAATCGCCGCTAAACTGGGTATCTCCAAAGCAGCCGTTCTCCTCCAACTTCGGAGAAATTCTATTTCAACGAAGCGTGGGAGAGAAAATAACCCCGCCAATTTCCGCAGAGCGAATCCTCCCTACGGATATAAAATCCAAGATGGAAAGCTCGTTTTGAATAAGAGCGAAATGCGCGTCTGTAGCGAAATCGTGGAACTTAGAGGCCGCAAAGGTCTGACTCTGGCGGCGACGGCACGAGAGCTTGAGCGACTTAGACTCAAGAAGCGCGACGGCACAACGAAATGGCACCACCAGACGGTCACCGTGATTTTCGAACGCTGGAAAAATAAACTCTAACTCTCCCGAAAGGAGCATCTATGCCAATCAAGGAACTCATTGCCTTCGGACTACTAAGTGTTGCAACGATCGCTGCGAATGGAGGTCCGTGGAATCTCCGCGAAAATTTATTGAAAGCCCAAATCAAAATGCTCCACGAGGTGGGTCGGACCTCGAATTGGGGAGACCCGCTTATTTGGCATTCGAAACGAAAGGCCACCCCCCAGCGCCGTGGCCAAGCCCGCCTGGAAAGAGTCCGGCAGTCTAACAATAGAGAGTAAACCGTAGGCATCAGAGTGGGCTAGGCGCTCAACTGGAGTGAAACCGCGTCCACGATTCTGAGGTGATGGGATAAGTGATGTAGAGCCTCAGGATTGATTAAAGGCGGTTAGTAAATGCAAGTCCCCAATAATTGACATGTCGAGTCAATAATGAGAAGAGTCCCTGCGATGCAGGTCTCCGTTTATAAGGACTATTTGGCTGTCCGATTTATCCGCTGCCTAACCCCCATTCCAAACTCTCCAGACAATGCTGGTGGAGCTGGGTTCACATTGGGTCAGGCGCTCCGCAAATGCGAATCGGAAGTAGTTGAGCGTGCATTTGAAGGCTCTGAGCTTCGTCCTTCCGGTATTCGTCCGCTTGGCATCGCTGCGCACCCAATTGCAGAACAAGCTCGGAAGAGAGCCACCCAGGAAGCGATTGAAACTCTTTGCTTGAGGCAGGTCCAAGACGAGCAAAAGTTGAACTGTCGAGTTGTATTCAAGCTGCCCGGATTTGCGATTGGTATCGCGCGGACCTCGCACGGGTATTTTTCCATGATTGTTGGCGTCTTAGCGGGTCAGCGGATCGCCGCTCATTCCACGCACCCAAGTTTCATGGGTACCTTGCTGAAAGTCTGGGAAGAATACAGAAGCATCCGTTTCTTTCGACCGTCCGGTGAAAGACTGAAGCATTACACAAAAGCGAACTTTCGATTTTCGGCGACGGAACTAGAGTCGTTGCCTTTTAAATTTCAGCCCAACTACGTCTATCGGCCGCAGCTTTCGGGCTTAAAAATAGCGTCCGCCGAGCGCTCAGGTAAGCACATCGTTTATCTGTTTAATGAATGAAGGGGAATTTAGTCATGAAAATTATCAAATCGTTTGCGGGAGTGCTCGCGATACTTTTTTCGATTCAGCCTCTGGCGAGTTGGGCTGCCAATTCGGGCGAAAAAACCGCAACCAATAAGCATATTAAGATTCAACTCTCCAAGGTCAACCCCGAAGGTGGTTCGGATGGCGGCCCATCGTGCCATGGCGGCGGCTGATCATTAGGGATGTCATTTGAAAATACAAATACGCCGGGAGAAAAATTTTTATGATCGAAAAAAAATTTTCGTTGCAGCGATTTTCGCAGTCGTTTGCGCCGGCGTATTTATATTTTTTAAACTCGATTCGAGAATTTCGACTCCGAAAGAATCGCCTCGAATGATTACAGCAATTCTTACCGGAAAAATCGACCTTCCTCTGGTTCCCGAAAATATTTCGACGATACCGCTGTATCACGTCCATAGGAATCTATGGGACACGATCGTATCCGATCACGGAGAGCCGGCCATCGCTCGACTCATAGACACTGAAGGTCAAAAAGTCTTTCGCTTCGAAATTCTTGCCGAGTCTAAATTTAGTAACGGAAGAAAAGTTACTTCAGATGATGTACTTTTCTCCATAAATCGACTTATTAAAATGCAGCCTGGAGGGCATTTCAACGCGAAGAGTATTATCGAAAATGTTCGAGCTCTTTCGGCATCAAGCTTCGAAATTTCCCTCAAGGCGCCAACGCCGTCGTTTCTCTTTTTACTCAGCATCCCGGAAATGGGAATAGTACCTAAGGAGATCTGCGATAGCGAAGGTAAGATTCAAAAACTTGATGTGACAAGTGGAGCTTACAGCGTAGAGGGTGTTCCGGAATCGGAACGGATTGTTCTCGTCAAGAATGCTTATTTCAAGCGGGCCGATACTTTGTCGCCGTCAAAGGTGACTATACTTTTTACTCATGAAGCGGAAAAAATTCTTCAGTTCGCAGGAGAAGGTAATGCCGACTTCATCGAGATCTATGAAAGTTCCGGCAGTAAAGCATTCCAGACTCTTCGGACTGACTCGAAACTTGAATATAAAATCACTCGGCCATCCTATTCTGTTTTTCTTTCAAGCAATCCCAAACATGTTTCGGAGGCGCGTCGCCTCGCGATCGCAGATTTGGTGAGCTCAAAACTAAAAAATTACTTCCAGCTTTCAAGCGAACTGGATCACTTTTCATATGAAGTTCTGCCTCCGGACACCTTTGGAAGCCTTGGCGCTAAATCAGCGCAACCATTGACTCCTGGTCCTAG
>Ga0075163_10011520_pt1 | contig 11522 bp, 12 predicted proteins | sample JI1023141ADNA_FD_71478 | JGI IMG/M metagenome (GOLD analysis project Ga0075163, IMG submission 71478) | Wastewater effluent complex algal communities from Wisconsin, to seasonally profile nutrient transformation and Carbon sequestration -... | ecosystem: Engineered > WWTP > Effluent > Algae... | reverse complement strand
TTATCGACCCCTAGGCGGCACCGGTGTACCTGCGGAGCACGTAGCCTGAGGCAGGCAACAGTACAAAGAGAAACCACAACGCGTGCTTTAGTGACCAATCATAGCGTACGGCAGCCGCGGCATACTGTATCGCGTCACGTTTTTGTCCCATCAAGAGTAGTCCAATTGAGACACCATAGGACAGGGCCCCGTACCGGTACGGGACGTGGGTCAGCAAATCAGTTTTAAAATCACGTAAGTACTGCACTAAATGTGGGACTCGTGCCATCGAACGATCTGACTTAAATATCTTTCGATCTAAGGTCAAGGAAACGCCATCGGACTCGAGATACAAATCACCCAGTTCATCTGCCAGGTGATACCAGGTTGTTTGTTTGGCTAAATAGCCATTAACCATAAAGTCGATGTTGCGCGCCGGATATCGTACGGTAGCAAAAAACTCTCGCTTTACGATGCGGACTTTTTCATTATTGGGAACATATTTCGAAATAATTTGTCCTAGGGTAAGGATACCTTCATCACGTTTTTGGTAGGCTATTTCCTGCCCCGCCAGTAACTGTCGACAAGGGGCTGAGACTACCCCAACCGCATGGTGTTTTGAAAAAACGAGAAGAGCCGTCGCAATGGCCTGCGGATACAAGACGTCATCACTATCCCAAACCATAATGTAGTCACCCGACGCCTCATCAAGTCCCCGGTTACGAGCTACTGAAGCACCACTGTTTTTATCCAATGCAATAATTCGAATACGTGCATCACGCTCTTGGTATGAAGTGAGTGTTTTAATTGTAGTATCTGTTGAACCGTCATCAACCACCACTACTTCTAGATCTTGATGGGTCTGGGAGAGCACGCTCTCAAGCGAACGCGAGAGCGTGCCCGCACGATTATAGGTTGCAATGACGACACTAACTTTCATGCTGAGTTGCACGGAGTAACACAAATACACTACTTGAGTGACGCTTCAAACCAAGACTAGTAACTACCGCAGCAATTATAGATTGTTTCAATTTCTTCAAAAAGCGTGTTTCTTCGTTGTAGCGAATTGGATACTGATAAATCACTCGTTCAATGGTATAGGTTCCCGCCTTTTCATGCCCGGTAAAGAAATCTACGATTTCACGGTACGAGAAATACCACTTGTGGCGATCTACCGGCTTCTCGAGTGGCAGACCATAAAACTTACCGGTCCGGTGCGTCTTGTAGATTTTATTAAGTCGGTGATACGAAATTGAATTCGGAATCGAGATAATCATGTAGCGATTGGTCACTCGCTGTATATCGCGAAATACTTCATGGAGGTTATCAATATGCTCAAGCACCTCAGTACAAATCGAAAGATCATAACTTTTGTCGGCCAGGAATCGTAAAGACTCTTTTTCCAAATCAACTACCCGATCAGGCTTCCCCCCAATATCAATACCAAATATTTTGTCACCGTAGATTTGTTTCAAAAAGTTATCATCACATCCAACATCAAGGATTGATGTCGCTTCTTTGATTTCTTTTTCAAAATGTCGCTTGAGAAATTCATACCGATCAGCTCGGTTTTTGATAGCGGTAGTATCGTGGACAATATGCATATGTGTAAAATTATTTGTTTCGCTTCACAATAATATAGGCCGTCGCGAGAAAAGGCAAAAACCAATCAATCTTAAAACTCACAAACAGTGACAAACGATACAATTTTGGTAAACGTTTACGAATCGTCCCGAGGCCCAAGATACGTTCCGGAAGCGTAATCCAGCACCAGTGGGTAAAAAAGCTCGCTAATCCCCCCACCCGATAATATGCAGTGGCTTCGTCAGCTTTTCCAAACAACATTTTTAAGCGACGTTTATTGTACTGACGGAACCCGTGCCAAAAGTACAAGAACAGCGTTGGGAACATTGGTACGACATGGATTTGCATACCACCTGGTTTGACGATGGTATGCGAGACCACCACCGCCGCTGTATCGTCAACCACGTGTTCGAGTACGGTCATACTGATAACCAGATCGAATTTCTTATCGGTTTTGAGTGTTGTGACGTCATCAACGATAAGCGTCGAACTAAAAGCCTTGTGCGTATCGCTATACGCTCCCTCACGCACCATATCAATGCCGGTATATGTCCCGCTGTAGCCATAGGAGGCCAACACATCACGAACATAGCCAGTACCACAGCCGATATCAAATACATCAATGGTCTTCTTGGGGACCGCTTCCTGTAACACACGAGAAAACACCCGATCAAGGAGCTGCCTCGTCGGTGATTCAGTACTTATTTCTGAAAAAGAAAATCGTGGTGCTACGTGTGTACTTTTGAGTAAGGTGAGGTACCCCCAAAAACCACGAGGAATATTGAGCGCTAGGTACTGTAATTTTTGAGTAAAGGTGAGACGAACATCACCGCAAATTTCTTTCATATCATTTTCTCGTTATGAGTTCGCAGAATAAGTCTTCATATTCGTGTACAATCCGTTTGATTTCAAAGTTGGCGGCTGTTGCTTTGGCCTGGTTTGCCATCGCCTGGTATTGCTCTGCTCCTAATGCAAAAAACCACTCAATTGTAGCACAAACCGATTCTGGCGTGCGTTCGAGGAATTTCCCCTGTCCCCCATCGACCAATATTTCATCAATTCCTGACACCCTTGTCGACGCTACCGGGACTCCAAAGGCCATAGATTCAATAGCGACGTTTGGAAATCCTTCAATGTCAGAAGTTAAAAAGAAGGCGTGAGCTGCCGCAAAAAATGTGTATACATCATTGCGGTAGCCAGTCAGGACAATGCGCTGTGTGAGGCCAAGCTCAGCAATATACTTACGAAGATTGGCTTCCTCGCTCCCAGCACTGACGATACACAAAACCACATCGGCTGCGGGATGCTGCCTGAGGTAGAGCGCAAAACCATCAATAAGGAGACGATGATTTTTATGCTTCTTCAGTCTGGCGACATTAAGAAGAATCTTAGTCCGCTGCCCCCAGCCAAACTCTGCTCGTAGCGCTTCAACCTTAGTCGGCGCTTCAGTCGCTAAAAAATTGGTTACGCGACTAGTATCAATGCCATTGTAGATAACCGTAAACCAGCGTCGTGATATCCACGATTGGCGTGAGGAGAAATCAGCTACTGTCTTTGAGACCGCCACAATGCGACTCGAGAAGTACGCACCGATGTGATCCCGGATTTTGTGTCGCAAGGTCTTGTCTTCGTAGGTGTTATGCTCGCGCGCTATTACCTGAAAGCCAACAAACGGTCGTAAGTAGCGTGTCAGGGTATTGGCGGTCACCATGCTTGATACCACGACCGCCGGTCGTATACGGCGCAGGAGACAAAACAACGTCCAAATGGTCCGTACATCAAATCCCCCTCGCCACGATAGTTCATGCGCTGTCACATGTGCCGGCAGTTGTTCATACAGTGATTCCCGACCAGCATACGTACAGAGAGTCACCACATGGACAATGAACTTCGTGGTATCAATCACTTTCATCTGGGCCAAAAATTGGCGCTCAATACCACCCGAAGCCACGAGACTCGGGAGCACATACACAATAACGCTACGGGTGTCAGTGGCCATAGTGTTAGGTTTTCCGCTGCAGGTAGAGGAGAATGTCCTGAAACTGTGGCGCGTGGTTATACGGTAATGACTTGGTATTCATTTGATAGAGATAGCCTGCTGCTTCAAAGTCCTTGAGGAATTCTCCGAACTTTGATTCGTGCGTACCCATCAGGTGATGGTATTCGATTACGTACTGCTGTACTTTGGTGAGCCAGCCACTAGTCGTGAGGTCATGAAGCACTTGCCACTCCGCCCCCTCAATATCGATCTTTGCTAGGTCAACCTGTGTCCACCCCGCTTTCAAAAGGAGCGTCGATAAGCGTTCAGCCGGAACCTGCACCTCCACTGTCATCCCCTTCCGCGCATAGGTACTCATCTTGAGTGAACCTTTTTTAGTTGGGTGCACGTAAAGGTTCAATTCACCTGGGTGATCACCAATGGCGCCATGAAAGACAGTTACATTCGTGAGTTTGTTTCGCACGACATTTTTGCGTAGTAGTTCGACGGTAGCAGGATCAGGCTCAATGGCGAGCACATGCGCCTCTGGATAGAGCCACTTGATAAATAAGGTCGCTATACCAATATTGGCTCCGGCATCAACACAATAAGGAGTCACTTTGAGTTGTACGTTGTATTCCTGGCGAAGAAAGGTTTCTTCATAAAGAAACCGCAACGTTGAAAGATCAAATCCTTCAATCACAAATCCAGCACAATATATTCGTCGCTGGCGCGTCAATGGCACAAACGGCAAGGCGACCAAGATACAAAGGTACCACCACAAAATGAGGAGTTTGCGACGCATTGAAAGTGGGGCCTTAAAAAGGCTCGAAATGGAAATGAACGCATTAAAAAGAATACTCATAGGGTGGCAAATAAATCGGTATAAAAACGATCGGCCCGTAATTTTGTTTCAAATACAATTCGAGCGGTTTTTTGCATTTCGATGTACGCATGAGAAGTAAGATTATCCCAAAAATCACCAACAATCGTATCTATCTGACTAATGTTTTGGTACGGTACACGGATCATAAAGGCATCATAATCTATTTCAGCTGCACGAGGAAGTGGTGTCTCCGTATCAATAAATACTGGCACCCTCCCCAAGGACAAGACCTCAAACAGACGTAGTGAGAAATTTCCATCCCCCCTTACTATCAAGGACAAATCGGCTGCTGTAATAGAATCAACAAATTGTTTTCGTATTAGACTCGGATCGGCTTCAACGGTCTTCGCACTTCCAGAGTACGAGCCTCGCAAAATAAAACGCCCAGTTACTCGCATAGCTGCATTTATAAAGGCAATCGACTGACGACGATAAAAGAGGCCTTGGAGCGATGGCTTTGGTGCACCCGCAAAACAAATGGCCACTTTTGAACGCCAGATTTTTACCTGGTACTTGTACTCCTGCTTCCAATCATTAAATCGTACCCACCCCGTAAAACCAATGGTGGGTACTGTCGCTGTCTTCTCACGATAATAAACGCCAAACTGTTCGCCAATATCCTCAACAAAAGCCGGCATGATGATCTCGTTTGGTCGCAGACGAGAGGTGTAGGCTGAGGAACGGATGATAATGGCGTTATCAATGACAATCGGCTCCGCACTATCGCCGTACGCGAAGACAAAAAGCTTCGCGCCAATCTGCTTGGTATAGGCAGCTGCTTCATGCAGGTAGGCAGTGTCATTTTCAACTGAAAAGTAGTTGTGCGGAATCATCACGTACTTGGCCGACTCCCCCTCACCCACAAACGTGGCGAGCATGCGAAACGGTCCCGTCTTAATCTGTTGGAAAAGTCCCCCTTCGTACTCATTTTGACTCTGCATCAACGTCAACAGAATCGAATCTTTGATGCCTTCTTTACGCCTGAAGATATAGATAGGCACCATGGATTATTTCTTTACGGCCACTACCATGTAGCCAAGCGGGAATTGTCGAGGGTACAATGGTCGGTATTTGATTAAAATTCCATCAAGAAGATAAGCAGGTACAAAAAACAGTGGTCGGATGATTTTTGGCATCGACAAGATACACATATTAAGCGACGCGATACAGACTCCCCGACTTACTTCCTTCACTTCGGCCTCGAGTCCCACCTCCGCACACATGCGCTCAAGTGCGTCGCGTGTGTAACGATGACAATCAAGGAGCCCATCACTATGCCCGGGGTGGTACATATACAAAAATGGTACAAACATCACGAACTTCCCTTGGGGCTTTAAGATACGCACGAGCTCACCAAAGTGCCATTTGTAATTATAGATATGCTCAAGCACGTTCATTGACAGCACGGTATCAAAGCTGGCTGTTTCGTACGGCAGCGCATCGGTCTCGAAGTTGGTACTGTCCCCCGTGAGGCGATCCATACTGACAAACTCTGCTCCCGACTCTTTAATCATAAGGTCTTGGTAATGAGGACTACTCCCCGCACCAATATCAATAACTTTCCCGCGCACCGAAATCGTACGTACGGTGTTATTAAAAAACGATCGAGTGACTGAACGCCCCTTGCTAATTTCTTTCAGCAAAAAAGTAAAATCTGACATGGCATTATAGTAACATAGCTCCGAAAGTAAATGTATGTTGCAAGGAATCCTTCCCAACAACTCAAAAACTATTGCTATACAAGGCTTAAACTACGACCGAGAAAGAAAAGTTACGGCCGGTTATTTTTGCAACACAAAAAAGTAACCTAAGGCAAAATTTTTACCCCGTTTTGGTCTGAGCCATAAATAAAGACTATCCATACCATAAAACAGCGTAAACACGACCGGCTGGAGCAGGCGTGGAAATGACTGGGTGATCATCTGGGCAGCAGCGGTAAAAGGCCCATGAGCAATTGGTTCAATCGTAACTTTGGTAGCTCCTGCAGTGGTGAAGATTTTTTGTAGGGCTTCATCGGTATAGCGGAAATAATCGTGATGGTCAGGATGGTACCACATCAAAAACGGCACAAACCCAATAACTGTTCCTCCAACCTTAGTAATACGCACCACTTCATTTGCTAGGTGTTGATGATTAAAAATGTGTTCCATCACATTAAGAAACAACACCGTGTCATACATACTGTCTGTTGCTGGCAGTGGATCTGTCTCAAAATTGATAGTAGCTCCGGCTTTAACATCAAAAGTAGAAAACACCACATCACTGGCTTTTGGCATGGCCGGGAGGTAGGTAGCATCCTTACCACCACCAATATCAATGGTTTTGCCAGCTAATGCTTCGAACCGAAGTCGGTCGTTCAGAAGTGCTCGGGTAACACTTTTGCGCTGACTAATCTCTTTGACACAGTACCACCAGTTCATACTATTTCACGGTAGCGACTACTACCATCGTCTCGTAAAACTTTGGCGTAAACCAACTCAGCACACGGTAAATGACATTAAGAAACTTCTTTTTTACACTCTCTTTAAGTCCATACTCAAGTGTGTACATAAAGCCAAACTGGTCTACCGCAAAACCACATTTTTCGAGCAATACTTTAATGACTTTCCGATTAAAGTAAAACGTATGATCTGGATTGGTTGGTGGTTCTGGACGTGTGAGTTTACCCGCCATCACAAAAAGATTAAAAGTATTTGGAGTCGTCATAATGAGGCGACCACCTGGCTTTAGGTGCTTCTTCACATTATCAAGAAACAGCCCTGGGTTTACCAAGTGCTCAATGAGGTCGCCGGCAAATACGACATCAAATTTGGTATCAAAAGAAAATGATTCCGCAGGAGCGTGTGCATACCGGTAGCGCTCGGCTGCAGGAATGGCAGACTCATCGTAGACAATATCAATTCCCCAAACTTCTTTGGCCCGATCTTTGAGAAGACGGTGTGGCCACTGGCGACTCGTCAATGTAATTCCCTGCCCCCAAAATCCAACGTCGAGTACGACATCATCTTTCTTGATAAGGGTGTCGAGTAGCTCGATTTTATTATGGACGGTGAACACGGGTTTCATACCGCACTACTATACCAGAAAAGCGGCCTTGCATACTAATACAAAAACAACCAGCTAATCTGGTTGTTTTTGTATGGCTTGAATCCCTTAGTATGGAACGTCTGAACTAAAAGAAAAACGTAAATGATTCTTATTTACAGAACGATCATTTAGATTTCCATTAAACTTCCAAAAGCCTTGCAAATCTGTCCCGTTGTTAAATGTGCCAGTACTTTGGTACAAAGTATTGATTCTATTTGAAGTCAAGGCTCGACTCCAAATACGTACTTCGTCAATATTTCCACTAAATGCTGTTACAAGATCATCCCGGCCGCCAATTGAGAATTCAGTATCAGTATTTGAAATACTTGTAGGTGCAGTTGTGTCAATACCAACCGATTGCCCGTTTACAAATAACTCTGTTGTTCCGCTTGCGCTTTTATACACCATGGCTACATGAAACCACTCATTCTCACTTTGCCCATGTGCAACACGATGGGTACTATAACCAAAGCCACTCGGAGCAGCATTGAGATGTACACCTAATTCTCCATTTTCCAAAAAGAGAATATACTGGGTTTTCTCACCCGTATTCCATTTTGATATAAGCGGCATGTTATCAATAACAGATGTTGGTTTTACCCATAGAGCCATTGTCATATCACCAGCAATATCAAGACCAGACTGATCAGCATCTGCTATAGACACATGATCATGTTCTAAACCACTTAATTTCAAAGATCTTTCGCCTTGTGCCGCCGAAGCAGTGCCTGCAAATACAAAGCAGAATATAAATAAACTACTCACTATTAATTTTTTCATGTATCTTAAAAATATAAATTACTCACTTATAACTTAGTTCATTGTACGCCCCCCTATATAAATTGCACAATGAATACATCTGTATAGTCAATGAAATCAAAATGTCTTAATAACTACCCAAAATCTTTTCAATCAAATTTGAAAGGCTATGCTCTCGCTCCGCCTTCGCTGCAGCAGCTCTTGTAAACTCATTCTTATCAAACAACGGTCGGCTGGCAAGCTCAGTGATTTTTGTAGCGAGCACGGCACTATCCCGCGGCGGGAAAAAGATTGGCCACTCGCTCTCCCCCATGATGTAGCGGTAGGAAGGGTTCGATGAAATCACCGGTACCCCACAGGCCACGGCCTCGACAAGTACCTTATCAAGGCTATTGGTGGCACCATCGTGAATAAAAATATCGGTGGCAGCGAGGAGCCCAGGCAGCTCTGCTTGTGAGGCTGGGCCTGGCCAGCGCACAGCGGACTCGAGCCCAACCAACTTACAGTATTCGTGGAGAGAAGCTTCATACTGCCGTTCGGTCTCGGTAGTAGCTGCACCAACGATGCTAAACAAAAATGATACGCCGGATTCTTTGAGCCTGTGACACGCCTCAAGGAGCGTCCTGATGCCCTTTGATTCGGCAATCCGTCCAACAATCATAAGGCGAAGCACGGCAGACTCCGTGCGCGGGACAAACCTAAAGCGACTCATATCAATCCCCTGCCCGGTTACCACCACCTTCCGCGACTTGATTCGAAAGCCTTGTGGGGTTGAGGTGAAAACGATGTTGGTAAGTACCGTCGCAACTCGGAGTGAGTTTGAAACCGCACCATGCGCGTACCAGAGTCCAATTCGCTTACCCCAAAGACGCCAGAGGAGTCCGCCCAAAATCACATACACCTGATTCATGTGAACAAACACGGAGTCATAGTCGTACCGGAGCGTATAGATCGTACGATAAAACCGCCAGAGATATTTGAGACGACTCTCGCCTGACTCTTTACCGAGCGAATGTACGGTCACATTACTCGGAAGGGTGTGAGCACCAACTTCAAGGGCAATGACATGCACGGTCTCGCACTGCCCCGCAAACTCCGCCAGCCAGCCATGAAAAAAGCCCAGAATCGGATGATTGGTATCAACTACCTGCGTGATGATGAGGAGTTTCTTTTTCATACTTATGTCAGCAACTGTTGCCATCTTGCGACAATCTGATTGGTGTACAGCTCGTCACTTTGCTCCATCGACTTCACCGTAGCTACTCCAGCCGCGGCCATACGAATTCGCAAATCTGTATCAGTCACTAATGTAGTGAGAGCTGCGGTCAAAGCCACTTCATCACGAGGTGGTACGACGAGCGCATGTATGTCCGGCAGACAAAGTTCACCCACACACCCGACGTCGGTCGTCACAATCGATAGACCGGAAGCCATGGCTTCGCCGAGCACCATCGCATACCCTTCGTAGTCAGAGGTGAGGGCAAAGATGTCAGCCGCTTTCATAACTGCTGCCACATCTGACTGCCATGGATAAAGTAGCACAGGTGACGTACGCTTTGGCCAAAGAGCTGCAATCTCTGCCTTGAGTTTTTTCTCTTCTCCGCCTTCACCCACGAGCACCAACTGGGTATCAGGATATACCTGATTAACAGACTTAAAAGCTCGCAGCAGTAAGGAAAGATTTTTCTCACGCGAAAACCGGGCAACCGAAATAATCGTGAGTCGATTGGTGTCAGGCCAAAGCGGTCGAGGGGAGGCTTCCAAAAATGCAGTCAGTGCTGTCTGAATTGGCAAGACGGTAATCCTCTCTCTCGCCACTTTGCGACTGACGAGTGAGGTGCGGATCCGCTCCCCTACTACTCGCACCCGATTAGCCCGGCGTAGTACAAACAACCCAAGCTGATAGCGGAAGCGGTTACCGCGCGATTCCTGCCGCCAATACTCGCGACTATAAAAATCACCATGCACCTGGACCTCCAGTGGTACGCAACTACACTTTGAAACAATAAGTCCAATCAATCCTAGCTCAAACGGGCTTTGAACGGTGAGCACTACCTTCTCTTTCCTTTTGGCACGAGAGACCGCTCGAAGTGTTCTTACGAGGAGTTTGATGAAACGGACTGGCGCCAAACGGGCAGCCACTGCCTCAACTATGAGACTCTCAGTCTCTACCTTAGGATACGCTGTATGGGTTGGGATAAGCATCGAGAGTTGACCCGCCTTTTTGGCATACGCCACCTGCCTCCCGTACGGACGCGAGGTCGTATCAAATATCTTTGTATCGTGACCTAGAGAAACTACATGCATATAAGAAATTATGCCTTAGTACTGATTATACGCTCTAAAAGTTGTTTGATGGGCAAAATCGCATCAGCGGCCGCAAACTGGGCAGCCCGCAATTTCCCCGCTGCAACCAATCGATCACGTAGTGCACTATCGGTGAGGATCTTTTCAACTGCTGCATCCAGTGCCGATACGTCATTTACCCCTACCAGCAGTCCCTCCACGCCATCAGTAATGAGTTCAGGGTTCCCGCCAACCGGCGTGGTCACCACTGGCGTACCTAAGGCGAGCGCTTCAATCAGGTGGTGCGAGAGTCCTTCGTACGCAGTGTTGAGCACAAACACGTCCGCGGCAGTAACATATCGAAAGACGTCAGTAAACGACAATGCCCCAACCATCCGCACTGACGACCCAAGTCCAAGGGTTTTTATTCTCGTTTCAAGCTGTGTTCGCTCAGGCCCATCTCCCCCAATTACGAGCTTTGTCGCTTCACCGCGTGCTTTACGCTCCACCATCATATCAAGGAGTGCATTCATACCTTTCCATGGAGTCAAGCGACTCATACTCACAATGGTTTGATCCGCAAAACCTAATTGCGCCCGGAGATCATTACGACTGTCTGTAAGCGGTGTGACGGTGTGAGCACTGTAGATGACATGGAGTCGATCAGATTGCACTCCCCAGGTCGCTACTATCCCTTTAAGATACTGACTCGGGACCACAACCACCTTCGCCCGCCCTACCACCTGACGCTGTATACCAGCCAGTATTCGTACTGGCACCCTCACTTTGTGCGGGCGTTTTGTATATTCATCAAGCGTCATGATGACACCAAAACGTTGCACTCCCTGCTCCCAGGCATAGTCACCACCAAGCCGGACTACCAGTGGCAATCCGCGCAAGAACGATACAATTGCCGCTGGCACACCGACACTGATGGGATCTAGTGCGTAGACGAGCGACACA
>Ga0075163_10011519_pt1 | contig 11523 bp, 10 predicted proteins | sample JI1023141ADNA_FD_71478 | JGI IMG/M metagenome (GOLD analysis project Ga0075163, IMG submission 71478) | Wastewater effluent complex algal communities from Wisconsin, to seasonally profile nutrient transformation and Carbon sequestration -... | ecosystem: Engineered > WWTP > Effluent > Algae... | reverse complement strand
ACCTCCACGTCGTACTGCGCCCCGTTGCTGTGCGCCACATCGCCGCGTGCGCTGACGTGTCCGACAGCCACGGGCAGAAACGGACTTCGCATCGGGATGAAGCCTTCACTGCCCGCCGTGAAAATCGCGGCCGCGCGCACGCGTGCCAGCACCGTCGGCGTCCCACTCGCCGGCACCGTGCGATACGACGCCATCACCGTATCGCCCAGCTTGGCGCCGACGGGAATATCGAGAATCACCAACTGCGTATCGACGAGCATGAGATTGGCCATCGTGTACGGCGGCATCAGACGCGTGACCGGTCCCGGCTTGCCGTCGAGACTGACGGTGGCGATGCGCATCTGTGTGTTGTCAAACCACGTGACCAGACCGTTCGATGCGAGCTGCGCATCAATGACAAAACCGTATTCGCCTGGGCCTTTGCCCTGTCGACCCAGCGAGCCTACGAAGGCGCCGTTTGCGCTGAATTGCTGCAGCGGGCCTCGTACATCGGAAACCAGCAGACCACCGTCGGGGAGCGCGCGAACGGTGGCGGGACCTTTGAACTCGCAGCCGGCGGCATCGACGTCGGTACACCACGCGCGTTCCTTCACGAGCGTCAGACGTTTGGCGGCACTCCACTGCGCGGCGGTTTCGCGAACCACACGTTGCGCATCGAGCGGGAACGCGAGGCTCGCGCTGAGCGAGAGGATCACGAGATGCACGCCAAGGCGCAGGCGCAATGACGAGAGCTGCAGACTCGAGCGAAACATGTCGTCTCATTGGCGTGAGCAGGGGAGCACCTCGCTGATTGTGCGGGCCGCGCGGGTGAGACGTGAGAGGGGGGAGATTGCGGGAGGCTTAGAGGAAGATGAGGAATTGATGACGGGTGGGGATCCTGTAGGCGGATGGGCTTGGTGAAGGACACACGGAGGGAGGAACTGATCCAGGGGTCAGGAGGCAGTAACCTGCCACCTGATTCCTGGATCCGTTCCTCCTTCCCTGTGTCCTTCAGAAGTCTCGCTCCGGCGAAAACGCCTCACCCGTCCGTCAGTCTCGTCATCGCCCCCTCCAAGAACGCCACCCTCCACCCCTCGATCCGCTCCGCATCCACGCCGGCACTTTCCGCCACGGCCTGCACCGATTCGCCGCGCAGCACCCGGATCACGAGCGCGCTCTTCTCCTCCGCACTCGGCGCTGAGGTCGTAAGCGTGCGCGTTCTGTGCGCAGTGTCCACCGTCGGCACCACCGCCGCAGCCCGGCGCCGCGACTCAATCGCCTTCACCACCACCGCGCTGAGCGACTTCATGTACTCGAGTGCCACGCGGTCGGGTATCGGCTCACGCGCCACCCGATCCCCGTACAGGCAGCCCACGATCGTGCCCGCGACGATGATCGGAAACACGCCGAACTGCGCCACCAGCATCTGATGCGCCCAGCGCGATTCCTGCGCCGTTGGCGCACGATCGACGGGCACATAGAGCGGCTGACGCTGTTGCAGCAACGCCGCTACCGGTCCGCCTCGCAGCGTCATGGGGAAATCGAACTTCGTCATCAACGCTTCGACGCCGGTGCCGAGACCGGAGCGCGCGGTGAGACGCGTGCGATCGGCACTCAGGACACACGCAATCACGCGATCAAACGGGCCGCCGCGCAGTGCGGCTTCGAGTGCGAGCAGCAGCACCTCCCCAAGCTCCGCGCCAGAGGTCGCGTCGACCTTGCTTTCGAGTTCCTGCCGCAAACGGCGACGCAGCGCGGGAGAGCCCGGGGCGTCGTGCAAATCAACGGCCTCGATTTCCCACTCACCCGTGGGCGTGGCGGACAATCCCATTGCCGTGCGCGCCGCGTCGGCCAGTTCTTTGAGTCGGTGCGATTCCATCGGCACCTTGGCGCTCGTGAACAGCTCACGCGTTTCGTCGAGCGCGGCCTCCACCACGTCGCGCACCTGCTCGCGCGAAATCTTGAGGTGTGCGGCGTGTCGATCCATCGCGTCATGCACGGCGCGTTCCGCGTCGGCCGGCTCGCGCGGTTCTGCCCCGCGCGCCTGTCGATAGATCGAGAGCGTGAGATCGTGACTGAACGCGGTGATGCCACTCACGTCCGACGTGACGGCCCCCGGTCGTGCACGAATGCCCTGCACGACGGTATCGGGCATGCCCCAGTGTCGTGAGACGGCCACCGCCAGGTCTTCATAGCGAAAGCCGAGCACGTTGTTGGCCGCGCCAGAGACACTCTGCCCGAGTTCGTGCACGCGCTCCTGAATGCGTGCGTAGTCGTCGGGAAAGTGACAGGCGATCAGCACCTCGCCGAGGTTACGGAACATGCCGCACAGGTGCGCCTCTTCCGGATCAGCGCGCTCGAGACGCGAGGAGATCTCGCGCGCATGGTTGGCGGTGATCAGCGACATCACCATCAACTCCTTCAGCACCGGCGAGCGTTTGCTGTAGTTCTCGAACAGCAGCAGACTGCTCGCGAGATGTCGCACCGTTTTGGCGCCCAGCATCATCATCGCATGCGTCGCGCTTTGAATCGGCCGGCCCGTACGGCGATAGTGTACGGTATTCGCGGTGCGCACGACGCTCAGCGTGAGGCTGTACTCGCGCAGCACGACATTCGCGAGACGCTGCAACGAACTGGCGTCATCGTCGATGAGCGAGATCGTATCGATGATCTGGCGCGACAGGGCCGGAAAGTCGCTCGCCTCCTGGATACGCGCGAGCCGCGCTTCAACGAGGGAGCGCTCATCCATCACACTGTCCGTGTGTCGATTCGACTCAGCCGTGTGGCCCGTCATCGACCGCTATTCATCGCACTGTGCTCACCGAAGATCGTTTGCCAGCGTACCGCTTGGGCGTCGGCGGTCCGGGTCTCGAAGACCGTCGTGAGAAGTATCGGCTTCCCGACACGCCCGACTTGAGTCGGGGGGCCGTCCCAGCCAGACTCCATGCATGACGAGCGAGCGACGGTTTTCCGAACAGGAAGTGGCGTACATCCTTGAGCGGGCCGCCACCGCGGACACGGCCGAGGCCGAATCGTCAGAGTCAGCGCTCGCCGGTGACTCGGGGTCCGAGAGTTCGCCGGGCATGACCCTCGCCCAGCTCACCGAGGTGGCTCGCGAGGCAGGCATCGAGCCGTCGGCGCTTTTGTCGGCCGCCCGCGCCGTCGAGCAAGGGGCGCTCGTCCCCACGCAGCAGCACACGGCGTTTGGACTGCCGGTTGGCGTGTCGCGCACGGCCGAGTTTTCGCGTCCCGTCAGCACCGAGGAGTGGGAGCGGCTAGTGGTCGTCCTGCGCGAGACGTTTCAGGCACGCGGCACCATGCGTCAGGAGGGTTCGCTCCGGTCGTGGAGCAATGGCAACCTTCACGCGATGCTCGAACCGACCGCGGCGGGACATCGTCTGCGAATGCGCACCACAAAGAGCAACGCGCTTCCCATGCTCTGGCTTGGCGTCGGCGGCGGCGTCATGGCGGGCGTGGTCGGTGTGGCGCTGGCGTTCAAACCGGACATGAGCGGGCCCAGTTTCGTGGCGCCGGGCCTGCTCGCCGCACTCGGCGCGGTTCCGATTTTGCGCACGGTGCTGGGCGTGCCACGATGGGCCCGCACGCGCGCTACACAAATGGAGATGATCGCGAGCACTGCGGCGCAGATCCTGAATGAGTCGGACGCACGCGCGGCGCTCGCGCCCGGCGCCGCGGCCACACCGGCGAGCGCTACTTCACTCCCGAGATCGTATACAGACGAATGATGTCTTCGTCGTCGGCGCCTTTCGACAACACCCACAGTCGATTGCCGCGCGACGCCAGCATGCGGGAGCGAGTCGGGAGCACGACTCGAGCGAGATACTCGCCCTGCGTGTTGAACACATCGTACGTGGCGCGTTGTTGCCACAACAGCAGCGGGCGTTTGTCGCCGGCGGGGCGCGGGGGCAGGTCGATCTTCTGCGCGGGGGCGTAGAGACTCACCCAGATGCGATTGTCATGGTCGGTGAAAAGGTCGCGGTAGAACGGCTTGGTGGTCGGAATCTCGTACGCGCCGCGACCGTTATCTCTCTCGGCGAAGTAGTCCACCCAGAGGCGCCAGCTCGCCCGCTCCTCGCTTCCCACCGCCACCGAGGTGGATGCCCGTTCGACAATACGCACTGGGCCGGCGAGCGGCCGTATCATGAAGCGGTAGCTGTCGCTGTTGCCAAATACAAATCCGCCAGAGCGCAAAGTGGCGGCGTGCGACTCGACCTGAAAGTTGTTGTTGCCGCCATCGGCAGTCATCAGGTAGAACCGCGTGCGTGGCGCGGATGTGAGGCGCTGCGGCATTTCCAGCGAATCCACGGCAGTGCCGTCCTTGCGCATCATCAGGATCGACGGGCGACTGGAGCCCGCGCGTTCATCCATCTGCTCGCCGCGCGCGCCGCGCCGGGGCACGCCAACATACGCGAGTCCTTTCCGATCCACTACGAAAATGCCGGTGAAGCCGGTGGTCAGTCGCGTATCGGTAAAGCTCGCGCGCACCTTGCCGTCCGGTGCGAAATACGTCACACGCGCACTGTTGAGATCGAGTGTGGTCAGCAGCGAATCATCCGCGATGTCCATCCCGAACACCCACTCGTATTCGCCCGGCCCTTTGCCCTTGCGCCCGACGTTGCGCACAAACTTGCCATCGGGTGTGTACTGACGAATCTGCCCGTCGTTGCTGTCGTACACATACATCCGGCCACGCGCGTCAACCGTGACATTGTCCACGCGCCCGAAGGCGATTTCGTCGGGACCATCCACCTGCCCGATGGCCCAGACTTGCGTGAGCTTCACGTCGGCGCCCCACTTCGGTGCTGCCGTGCTGCGCACGCGAATCGTATCTTGTGCGGCCAGCGACGTCACTCCGCCCAGCAATACGCTGGTGAGAATCGCACCACACAGACAGAACGACGCGACCAACCGCGTCGTGGTCAGTCGCATCGTTCCGTGTGTCATCAGTCACGCATCCAGTGACAGGTGTACCCGCCGGGATTCTTCTGCAGATAGTCCTGATGGTATTCCTCGCCGCGATACCACGTGGCTTCGGGACCGATCTCCGTGGTGATCGGCTTTTTCCATTTGCCCGACGCATCCACGCGCGCCTTCACACGCTCCGCCGTCTCACGCTGCTGCGGCGACGTGAAAAAAATGGCTGAGCGATACTGCGTGCCGACGTCGTTGCCCTGGCGATTGAGCGTGGTCGGATCGTGCAGTTTGAAGAACCAGTCTTCCAGCAGCGATTCATAACTCAGCACGCGTGGATCAAACACGATGCGCACGGCCTCCGCATGCCCCGACTTGCTGTCGTGTGTGTCGTGATAGGTGGGGTTCTCGAGCCACCCGCCGGTGTACCCCACTTCGGTTTCCAGCACCCCCGGCACCGCGCGCAAAATCTCCTCGACACCCCAGAAACAGCCGCCGGCCAGCACGGCCACTTCGGTCGCAGCGGGCGCTTCGGTTGCAGCATCCGACGGCGCGGTCACGCCAAACATCGGCAGAAACTCCGCGTAGCCCGCGTTCGCCAGCTGACCCACCGGCACAAAGCGCAGTGAGGCCGAGTTGATGCAGTACCGGAGCCCGCCCTCTTCGCGCGGCCCGTCGGGAAACACATGACCCAGATGCGAGTCGCCGAAGCGCGAACGCACTTCGACGCGACGCATGCCATGTGAATTGTCCACGACCTCGGCCACGTTCGGCGCCACCGGCCGCGTAAAACTCGGCCAGCCACTGCCAGAGTCGAACTTGTCCACCGAGGCAAAGAGCGGTTCGCCACTCACCACGTCCACGTACAATCCCGGCTCGTGGTGATCCCAGAATTCGTTGCGAAACGGTGGTTCGGTGCCGCACTGCTGGGTCACGGCGAACTGCTCGGGCGTGAGTGCTTTGGCGAGCTCCGCAGGAGTCGGCTTCTTGAAGTCAGGCATAGGGAATGGTTTCGTCAGATGTCCAGCCGATACGCGGGCGCCGGACGGGCGCGGCGACTGTCGGTCAACTCCTGATACCCCAGCGGGTTCCCGCCCCCCAAGCCATCTTGTCACATATGTCAGCCATCGCATTTCTCGGGACGGGCCTCTTGGGCTCGGGGTTCGTCGAAGCCGCCGCTGCGCGCGGCGATACGGTCACCGTGTGGAATCGTACCACCGAAAAAGCCAGAGCGCTGGAAGCGTTTGGCGTTCGCGTGGCCGATACGCCGGCCGACGCGGTACGAGGTGTGGAGCGGGTGCATCTGGTGCTCAAGGATGATGCGGTGGTCGAAGAGGTGATCGCCGCGCTTCGTCCCGGCCTCTCGCCGCACGCCATCATCATCGACCACACCACAACCCAACCCAAACTCACGGCAGAACGTGCCACGCGCCTGAATGCCGAGGGTGTGCGCTACCTGCATTGTCCGGTCTTTATCGGACCGGCGGCCGCACGACTGGGGCAGGGCTCCATACTCGCCTGCGGTCCTGCCGCGCTGTTCGAAGAGGTGCGTCCAGCACTCGAGCAGATGGCTGTGAAGGTCAAGTATTTTGGCGAACGTCCCGACCTCGCGGCGGCGTACAAACTCTTCGGCAATGCCTTCATCATCGGTGTCACGGGCTTGGTCGCCGACGTGTTTGCGATCGCGGCGGGATCCGGTGTGACGCCGTTGGAATCGCTCGATGTGCTCGACGTGCTCAATCCGTTCACGACCATCTCGGGACGCGGTCGCAAAATGGCCGAGGGCAACTTCGCGCCGAGTTTTGAACTCACCATGGCGCGCAAAGACGTGCGTCTGATGATGGAAACTGCCGGCGATATCCCGACGGGCGCACTGGCCGGCATGGCGGCGCGCATGGATGCGCTGATCGCCGAGGGCTACGGGGACGAGGATCTCGCCGTGATGGGCGTCGCCGCGGTGAAACACTGATGCGTCGCACGGTGGTCGTCGCGATGTGCGCGCCGCTGCTGGCGGCGTGTGCATCGAGCGGTGGCTCGTCCACGTCTCGAGTGCCCGAACGTGAGCCGATGGGCGGCGCGGCAACCTCGGCCGCTGGTGAACTCGGCATTGTCGAGACGCGTGTCGGCACAGGCGCGCGCGCGATGGCACGACAGTGCGTGTATGTGCACTACGTCGGGTTTCTGTCCAACGGCAAACAGTTTGAAAGCACGCGCGATACACTCCCCAACGGACGGCCACAGCCACCCATTGCGTTCGAGTTGGGGACCGGTGCCGTGCTGCAAGGGTGGGACAAAGGCGTCGCCTCCATGCAGGTGGGCGGTGCGCGACGACTGTATGTGCCCTATCGCATGGGCTACGGCACGAAGGGCGTTCCGCCCAACATTCCGCCCCGCGCCGATCTCGTCTTCGATATCGAGTTGATGGCGGTTGCGGCGCCGTTGCCGACGTCGAGCAACGCGCCGCGCGCCGAATCGGCGCGCACCTGTCCGACGTGGACCGCCGTCAGTCGGTCGCGGTGAACGGCGAGTCGCCGATGCTCGACACACGCATCGGCGTGGGCGTGCTTGTGCTGCGAAACGGTCGAGTCCTGCTTGGAGAACGCCGCGGCAGTCATGGTGCGGGCACGTGGGCGCCGCCTGGTGGACATCTCGAGCCCGATGAAGACGTCTCGGCGTGCGCGCAGCGTGAGCTGCTTGAAGAAACGGGACTCGTGGCGCGTACGTGGTGTGCCGGTCCCTACAGTGTCGACGATTTCCCCGAGATTGGTCGACGCTACGTGACCCTGTTTGTGATTGTCACGGCCGCCGACGGCGAGGCGGAGTTGCGCGAGCCGGACAAATGCGCGTCCTGGTCGTGGTACGCGTGGGATGCCCTGACACCGCGCGACGACGCACCAATGTCGCGACGGCTGTTTACGCCGCTGGCGTCGCTGGTGTCGACGGGGTGGCGACCGGCACCTTGACGACGCGGAACGAAAAGCGCTGTTCGACCTGCTGACGCACCGGAATGTTGTTGCGCTTGGCGGGACGGAACTTCATGCGCGGCAGTGCGTTGCGCACCGCGAGTGCGAACAGCGTATCGGTCGATTCGAGCGCGAGATACGTGTTCACATCCGGTCGTCCCGTTTCATCGACCACGAACGTGGCCAGCACGGAGCCCTGAATGCCCTTGGCCATGAGCGAGGGCGGATACACCGGCCCTTCGCTGTCAGGATCGCGTGCCGCGGCCGAATCGACCTCGATTTCGGAGTACGCGCGCGACTGATCTTCGGCGTGGGCTTCGGACGGTGGCTTTTCGTCACCGCCGCCCACGCGGTCCGGGGCCGCCACGGTGGACACGCGCGACGCGTCGGTGAGTTCGCCGACACGCGGCTGTGGCTCTGGTGACGCAACGCCTCCCAGTGCCGCGTAGCTCAGCTTTTCCTGCACCGGCCGCGGACGTTCCTGATGTAACGGCGCGAGAAACGTGGGCCGATCGCTCAGCGGCGCGGCGTTGTCGGGAAGCACGCGCGAGAATCCCCAGACGGCAACGCACACCAGCGTCACTTGGCCGACCACGGAACCGGCCATGGTCGCCTGATGCCCCGTCGAGCTCACCCGCCCCGACTCGAGCAAGGTCAACGCGATCTTTGTGGACGTCTGGGAAAGTGGCATAGACTAAGTCTGGCGCAGTCTTGGGCGCCGCGAACCGCTTGGGTGCTGAACCGTGCGCTGGCGGGGATGGCCGGCACTACAGTTTAGTGGAACCGATCGGGCCAGCAGCCCACTCTTGAACATTGGGCCACGGCGTTCGCTCAGCAAGTGCGGGCTCGACAGTGAACCGTGTATCTGACGCTTACGGCAGCGGCAGTCGCAGAATCTGAATCGGTGTGAGCACGACACCCGGGCGTGGCGTTCCATCCACCTGAAAGGCACGCGATTGTGTGTTCGCGAAGTAGAGCAGCGTCGTGCCATCGATGGCCGCGGTGGTCACGCCGTTGAAGGCAGGATGGTACCGCTCGAGCACGGTCGCCTTGGCGATGTGGTCGTGCGTGGGCGACAGCGCAAAGTGCATCACGCGGCCGGGGTGTATGCTGTTCTGGATGCCCACGAGCGCGCCGCGATACCAGTAGAGGCCGTCCATACACCCGGTGAAGACGCCGGCGGGTGCGATGAGCATGGTCGCGGTGCGCGTGTTGATCTCGACCCGATAGATGTGATCGACGCCGGCGATGAACAGTGTGGCGTCATCGGGCGAGAGCGCGATGCCATTCGCCTCGGGAACCGAGCCGGGCGGCAGAAACGGCTGCAGCGTGTCACGGCCCACGCGCGCGCGCCAGACAGAGCCATCACTCGTATTCGTCACGTAGGCGTCACCGGTCCGTGTCACCACAAGGTCGTTCAGCGCTCCGTATCGCGGGCCGATGATCCGCCGACGCAGGGCGCGCGTCGCCATGTCGTAGACGTGGACCTCGGCGCCGCCGATCGCCGGATCGCCGAAGGCGCGAGGATCATCGACGACCGCCCACAGGTGAGGCCGCAGCGCGTCGATGCGAAGGCCGACGACGACCCGCGGCGTGCGTGAACGCGACGTGACCGCGAAAACAGAGACCCGGCCGGCCTGATCGACGCGGACAATCTTGCCCTTGAAGCTGCCGGCAAACACGCTGCGGGAGCGGGCGTCGAAGGCGAGACCTTCGGGTTGCAGGTCGCGTTCGGCGATGGTGAACGCCAGTCGACCGCGCACGATGGGCGGATTCGCCGATCGAATGCGCGCGATGATCCGATCAAACCGTGGGTCACCCCGGTACGACAGGAACGGACGCGCGAAACCGGGATCGAATGCGCCCGGTAGGGTGGACAGTTGTTCGAGCGCGGCAAGGGCCGCCGCGCGACGGCCGGCAACCGCATGTTCGCTGGCCATGGTGAACAACGCGAGCGGGTCTGCCAGCTGTTGTTGCGACCACAATACTCCAGCAAGGAACAAACCTTTCATGGTCACGGCGACAGAGGAAACGGGGATCGGACCGGCAACGTGCGTCAGTCCGCCCACTGCGCGCCGCACGACCGGGATGGATCGTGCGCGTGTCAGGATGAAGCGTGACCCGCGACCGCCGCTCCACACGAGACCGGACACCCACACAGATTGTAGCATGGCCACTCAGTCCATCATGACCGGGACGTGCCCTCGCGCGTCACACCGTTGCCTCGTGCCATGACTGTCCCCGCGCGCCGCGCCACGGTTGCCCGTACCGGCACTGTGCGATCACTCACACTGACGCTCAAGTCGCAGGTGGTGACGCTGAGCGTGCCCTTGGGCGCCGCGTGGGTCACGCTGGGGATCAATGCGATGCTTGGCGGCTGGCTCAACCGCTTCGGTATCATTCCGCGCTCCATCGACGGACTGCGCGGCATTCTGTTCGCGCCGTTTCTGCATGGCAATCTCGCGCACCTGACGGCAAACTCGGCGTCGTTTCTTGTCCTCGGCTGGTTGGTGCTGGCGACTGGCCGACGGAATTTTGCTCGCGTCTCGGTGTTGGCCGCACTCGGATCCGGCATCACGTCATGGGTGCTTGGTGCGCCCAACTCTGTGCACATCGGCGCGAGCGGCGTGATCTTCGGGTATCTGGGCTACCTGATGCTCTCCGGCGTCTTCGCCCGAAAGTTTTCGACGATCGCGCTGAGTGTCGCGGTGACGGCAGCGTGGGGCGCCATGGTATGGGGCGTACTGCCAGGGCAAATGGGCGTGAGCTGGCAGGGACATCTCGGCGGCTTCGTGGGCGGCGTGCTGGCCGCGCGGTGGATACACGCGCGGTCACGCTGACGGTTACCGGGCCGAGGTCGGTGGCGCGGTGCCACCGACGCGCTACTGCTTGAACTCGCGAATGCGCAGATGGCGGATGGCGAGCTGTCCGCGGTGATCGCCCTGAATGCCAATCAGACCGCTCGACGTCTTCGCGAAGTTGGGCCACTTCCCGAACTTGCTCTTTGCCACACGTTCAAGAAAATCGGGCGTGCCGTAGTCGTAGGACGCGGTCATGGTGCCGTTGAGCCAATGCTCCACGTGTGTGCCGCGCACCAGGATGCGCGTGCTGTTCCACTGGCCGGCAGCACGCACGACGCCGCGCGGCGATGCATACAACGAGTGCGCGGCACCGGCCGAGGTGATCACGTTGCGTCCATCCGGATGACGTGCATCATCGAGCAGCGCGTACTCGGGTGCACTCCAGTAGATCTTCTCGTATTCCTCAGTCGCGCGATAGAACACGCCCGAGTTGCCGCCTTCGTTCAGCATCCAGTCGAAGGCCAGTTCGAAATCGGTATACGTCTTACGCGTGACGATGTCGTTGCCGACGCCCGTTTTGGTGAGGATGCTGTCGTTGGCACTCCAGCCCTCAGGCACCGCTTGCGACTGGTAGCCGCGCCAATTGTCGAGCGAGACCATCGAACGCCAGCCGTCCTTCACCTCGGTGGCGCTGAGAAACGCTGCGGCCGGTGTGGCGGAACGTGACGCACGCGCGCACCCCGACTGCACCAGCATGGTGAGACCGAGACACGTGGCGAGCACCATCGAACGTGAGCGAATCAGCGGAGACATGAGCGAGGCGGAAAATGAGATGCGGACGACAGCCG
>Ga0075163_10011518_pt1 | contig 11523 bp, 13 predicted proteins | sample JI1023141ADNA_FD_71478 | JGI IMG/M metagenome (GOLD analysis project Ga0075163, IMG submission 71478) | Wastewater effluent complex algal communities from Wisconsin, to seasonally profile nutrient transformation and Carbon sequestration -... | ecosystem: Engineered > WWTP > Effluent > Algae... | reverse complement strand
CCTAGTGGTCTAAGTGAGAAACCCATATTAGGCCCTCCTTTAAGCTAGTTGACGTTTGTTTGGATTAATGAAGATTGGTAGACCAGAGCTAAATGGCCCTGTGTTTTGGAACTGAGCTGGTGCTTGGTCTGTGTATTGGAAGCTATCTGCTGGTGCTTGACCTGCTTCTAGTTGTTGCGTTGCTGCTGCAATGTTACCTTGACGGTCACGAGCTTTAATGCCCTGTGCGCCCTGTTGTAATTGTGCGTCGTATTGCTGTAGTTTCGCAAGTACTTGGTTCTTAATGTTCTGCTTTTCTTGTTCGATAGCGATACGGTCAGGTAGAGAAGCGTTCTGTCCATCGAGGTCTAACTGTGCTAGTTGTGTACGAGCTGACTCGACAATGCCATTAACACTGTCTTGTAAGCCTTGGCTGAAGTCACGCTGTGTTTTACCTACATTATAGTTCTGATTGTCTTGGTCTATAGCTATTTCTTGAGCGTTCTGTGCGTATTGGTTACCAACAGAAGATGCTTGGCGACGGCCAATATCCCCATAAGCACGGGCTATTTCACCTGCTGCGCTAGACGAACCAGCGTTACGGTTAGCTAGGTATTTACCACCCGATTGAATGCCACGACCTACCATGCCAAGAATGCCTTGCATACCCTGTGTACGTGAGGCTTCATTGTTTTGTGATTTTAGGTCAATGCCTGTTTGCCCTTGCTGTAATACTCGTAGGTTATCTTGTACGCTGTTGGCAAAACGACCCTGTAGGTTGGTAGCTGCGTCGTTAGCAGAACCATAGATGTTAGTAAGTCCTGTAGCACGATTGCCACGAGCGGTTGCCCATGCGGCTTGCTGTGCTGCTGCTTGTTGCTGCTCTACTGTAGGACCAGTAGAACCTGGTGGTTTTGTTAGTGGGCTACCATCCATGTTTGTACCACCAATTTGACCCGTAGCTGGGTCATAGTACATTGAACCGTTAATAGAAGTTCCTAATACTTGTGGTGTTTGGTCGGGTGCTGACAGGTTAGATACACTACCGACGTTACTGCCGCCAAGACCACCAAGCTGGCTAATTTGGCTTGATGTACCTGCAAGTGGATTTGTAAACCCACCTTCTTGCCCCTGTAAGGTGTCGGTTATCATCCAGTTTGCTGGGTTAAATGAGAATCCCATTTTTATTTTCCTTGTATTTTCGTTTTTAATTAAAGGTATGTTCAATACTAATACTACTACCGATATGGCAATAAAGTAAAGTATTTTACGTATGCCTAATTTATTCATTTATAATAAATACTCCGCCGCCACCTCCACCTGTTGCACTACCAGTAAATTCCGTACCGCCTGCGCCGTATTGAACACCTGTAAGTACGTCAGTTTCCGCAGGCTGCTCAAGCGTGCCAGTATAATCTGCACCTGTAGGGCCATAGTCTGTACCAAAATCAACGTCGCCCTCCGCAGGGAATACTGCACCTACTCCTGCGCCTGCTGGTATCTGTAGGGTATTGTAGTTGCCAGATATAATCTCAGTGACAGTGCCGCCCCCCCTTGCAAAAGACAGTTCACCCGAATCGGTATAATCAGATATTATTTCAGTCAGTGCCATGTTATGCCTGTGTTAGATATGCTTGTACTTTTATGCTATCGGCAAGTGATGTAGGGGTGTAGCGTATCCATGTAGTTGCATTAGCTCTGTCTGTAGCGTTGTAGGTTGACCATGATGTACCGTCTGTGGTCTTTTCCCATGTTCCAAGTGTCGGTGTAGCGCTGTCGTCGGTAAGAAGTACGCCACCTGTATCTGCATCATATAGGGTAATTTCAAGGGTCGGCACAGTGCCACCAAAGGCGGTTTTAAACCAAAACGCAAACACCTTACTTGCAAGTGATGATTTGGCTACAGATATAGCGTAATGGCTATCGGTTGAGGTATCTTCGTAAGACAGGTTAAGCCCTAGTATACGCACTGGTAGGCATGATTCACTGATTGTTCTGAACTCTAAGGCAAACTGTATTGATGCGGCGCCAGCAAAGCCTGACAAATCGTTAGTCTCGTCTATCAAAGTCCAGCCACTAGTAGAGTCAGTGGTGATATTGGCTGTGCGGGCGTAGACCTTAAACGACTCGGTTGTTTTACCCAATGTATCGCCCCCAATGTACATAACTTGGTTAGCGAATATGCGGTAGTACTTGAGCGCATTTGTTGTGGTGATTTCGGGCGATATAAGCCTACCGTCTGTTTCTGATGCATAATTCCAATCAGCACCAAAGGCCATAACATAGATGTGATTTGTTGATATTGTTGTACCCTGTTTGCAGGCAAAGATACGGTTGCCGCCTGCATCAGTAAATGAAAAGGCTGTTGTTTGGTTAGAAAATATGGTTGGGTGTCGGTTATCCTTAGCTGATTGTTCAAGATACTTAAAATCTCTACCAAATTGTTGAGTAAGTTCCGTACCTGATGCGACATATTTAGTTACATAGGACGGGTTGCCAGCCGCATGTGTAGTTCCCACTATAAATGCATCAGGGGAACTAAAGTATTCAATAGTAGATAGCCCACCTGTTGCCGCAAATGTGGATGTCCCACCCGTAGGTATCTCGGTAATAACATCTGATTGCCATGTTGCGTTGCCCGATGTGATGTTGGCAACTGCCGCCCTGTATATCCTAGTGGTTGATACAAAGTAAAGTGATTTAATGCCTGACCCTAGTCCATGCGCCGTGGTGGCCATACATAGGTTGGCGTTTTGCGAGCCAACACCAGTAAATGCCTGGTCGGCCGTTGTTAGTACCCATGCTGATACAGAGTTACCTGATGCAACAGTTAGCGCCGCCCTGATGTTATATTTATAAACCTTGTAGTTACCTGCTGATGTCAAATTAAGCACATACATATATAGCGTTGTTGGTGTGGCTGTATCTCGTTCTAGTGCCGCCCCTGCCGATACGATGTTAGTTTGAACTGCGGCATCTTTTAACCAATACATTGCCTTTACATCATCGGTTGCTGCGGCCACGGCAATGGTTGTGCCTGCGGGTGTAAAGTCCTCAATAGATATTCCCTTGCCATAATGAGTACCGCCGTTAGTTGTAGTGGCGTTGGTTGCGGTATAAACAGGTCGAAACTCTTGAATAACGTATGCAGTACCCGCAGTAATGTTGCCAGGGCTTGTAGCAAGCGTAAGGCCCGTGTCTGATGCTCTTGCGCTAATGCGATACCATGTCGTAATTTGTGCAGGGTCAGTACTTCCAAAGCCAATGCGAGCGCCAACAGCTACTTTGTTAGTTGCAAAAGCCGTACCTGACCCTGTAAGTGCTGTGCCTGTAGTCTGAACTGTACCAGTTGATTCTTCTTTTACGTCCATCGTGAAGTTGCGTACGGTATGAGCCGTGGCGGTTAGTAGGGTCATGGTTATAAACCCTTTCCAAGACCTAGTGCCTGTCTTTCGGTTCAACTCCCATAAGTGCACACGCCTTGTGGCGACTGCGGTAGTTAGTGCCTCTACGCCAAACACATAGCAGATAGTCGTTGATAAGTTATAGGCGTATATCTGCGTCACAGCAAATGGCGTGCTTTCTTCCATTGGTCGAATAGCCTGAAAGTCGGGGGCAATGTACTTATCTACTGCCGTGGCACCTGCATTATATATAAGACCCTTACCTAGGTTCCATTTTGTAGAGTCATAGGCACTTTCACTAAGATAGTTAAGTGTTGACGGAGTAGTTACCAGTTGTTCTATTGATAGTCGTGCCATTATACATCCTCATATTCTACAGACACATGAACTGTTTGTGCTGCGCTTAAATTTACTACTATGTCGTCTCCACTAGAGCCAGTTAAATATCTTCGACCCGCACCTATGTTTCGTGCAAATATCGAACCAGCCTTAAGGGATACTTTAAACTTCTCTGATGCACCTATGCTTACCGTGGCTGTAACATCAGCAGAGTTTGCCCCATTAGCAGACAGGCTAATGTAGTAAAGTCTAGCGGCGTTTGTTATCGCTACTATTGTTGTATCGCCACTTGTGCTTGCGTCTACTGTTACTGCTGAATAGGTGTCGCTCGTTACGACAACATCTACTGGAGTTGCTCGTAGTTCGGTGTCAGTAAGACCTCCCGAGCCACCTATTAGTGAACCATCAGGGTTGGTTACTTTCATACTACCAGGTAAAGGCTTCATTCGAGTAGCGGTATCAATACTGTCTAATTGGGCAGATATACCTTCCCAGGCCTGTAGCAATGGAGTGAAGTCTGTCTGGGGTACTGCTGGTATCTTAATAAGCTTAATAGCTTCCTTGAAGGCATTAGGTAAATCTTCGAGGGCTTTGTTGAATTCGGTAAAGTCGGGTGCCGCAACAGTCACATTTGGCGCTTCTACATTAACCTCTGGTGCTTTTTGCGCTTTAAAGGCAGTTTCTAGCTTATAAAGAGCAGCTACTATGGGTTTGGCGTAATCTGGGGCCTCTGGAGCTGTCTTCTCGTTTAACTTGACAAGTTGTTCACGAGCGTCGGTAAAAATGGCTCCTAGGGCTTCTAGTTTGCCCGTATTTTCTTTAGTGTCGGTTGCAAGGTTTACAAGTTCATGCGTCATGTCTGCAAGGTCTTGAAGCGTCTTTAACTGGTCTTGGGTCTGGTAGTACGTGTCTAATTTATCCCTTTGTTCGGGGGTTAGTTTCATTTCGTCTATTTTGTATTTTTTGTTTTCCATTTTTTGTACCTAATTGTATTGTACTATACAAATCTCCCAAGCATTAATACTTGGTACCAATCTAATATCACTTCTTTATCATCGAAGTGGAACCTTACCATCATGTCTCGTTCAGCTTCTTCATTTAATTGGGTATCTATAATTACTCTAACGCCATCAAATAAGTTCAGCTTATAAACTCTTGGTGCGCCTTGTTCCCTTCGAAAGAACCCATTACGGTCTAGGTTGCGTAGTTCTGCCCAGCTAAGGGTGTACTTTCTATCGTCTATACGCATATTAAAGGGTAGAATTGACCTATCGCTCATCTTATAGCCCCAGTTCATTTCGACCCTGTGCTGAAGTGTGTAGTCTGTTAATTCACCGCTTGTAACTTTGTGTTGGTCTTTTGCTGAACGGTTTTCACGAAGAACAGACATGTCCTTTATAGTAAGCTCACCTTTTTTAAGGTCTCTTAAGATAGCCATAGTATATGGCTTTCTTTACAAAGGCGTTCGTTGTCGGGAAGAATTACTGTGCCATAACGGGCAAAGCCTATCTTATCGCCAATCTTTACGTTCTTTACTAAAGGGCCAACAGCAAGAACCTCGCCATCTAGGGGGAGTGTTTTCCAGTTTTCCGACAAATAAAACCCACTATCTGTAGTTTTCTTTGCTTCCGCTGCCTTTACTAGTACTAGGTCTCGTAATGGTTTCATTAAATTGTTTTCCTTTTTTTAGTATACAAAAAGACATTGCCTTTTACAACAATGCCTTTAAGTGTTATTCCCAAATAACTGTGACTTTACTTGCGGCAGCGGTGACTATCGTAAGTCCTGTACCAAATCGTACATTAAACTCGTAGTTTCCCTCTGCGGTACTAGCCTTGAATGCGGCTAAGATTGTGCCTGAAGCAGCGGTATTGTCGTATACAGTAATCGCACCAGCAGCGGCTTCTGTAATCAGAATTCGCCTTAGTACGCCTCTTGCAGACTTTGGAGTTGTTGTGGCTGCAGTAGATATATATGTTGAACTATATGGTCCCATAATATCTCCTATACATTCACGTTCTTGTCGCCAGCAAAACCAGCGATACCAGCTGTAGCTGTAGCGTCCTGTGCAAGTACTGCACCAACACCAGAAGCTACTGTACCAGCACCCCAAGATGCGTTTGCGCAAGTTTCAGTGGTAGCTATACTAGCATTCGTTACAGCTTTGTCGATTGGGTTTACGGCCAATGTAGAAGCTGTCTTTGTGCCTGCTGTTACCTGTGCGTGAGCGCCTGTAAGTGAACCGTAAGTTGTTCCACCACCAGCTGTACCGTTAATAGCTGACTTTAGGTTATCGAGGCTGTTTGTTGCAGCAGCTCCAATAAGTACTTCGTTAGCTGTTGTCGATGCAGTAAGGGCAGTCTTCATGGTGTAGACTCTAGAACCAATAGTGACTGTTTCGTTGTTAGAAAACACGCCAGTAGTTGTTATTGTCTGAGCACCATCTGTACCTGCAAATGCTGTTGCATTCTTCTGTAGGTAAAGAACTTTTTGTTCTAGCTTAGAGTCGTTAGGAATTGTTGTAGGGTCAAGACCTAGTGCACGAGCCATGCTCGCTAATTGATTTCGTTGCATATTGTTTCCTTTTATTACACGATACTCGGGCTTAATGCTTTTCTCGGTGGGGCAGTTTTTACACATACCCAGGTGTGCTAATCAGAGACTAGGCTTGTGTTGTTCGTGTGACATCTATGATAGAAGCAGCACGTTCTACGCCAACACCGTAAAGTGTGTGTAGGGCAGTTTCCCAAGCAAGACTCTTAACCATGTACTGTGATTCAAACTTTGGAGCTAATTGCTGTGCAAAGTTGATAGCATTCTTGTGGAAGAATAGGTTGTGAGTTGTTGGTACGTTCTGTGAGAAGTAGATGTCCATGTCGTATACGTTAGCTACAAGACCACCGCTTTTATCGACGGCTAGGCCAGTCTTACCAGTTTGGTCGTAAGCTGAGTATTTGTTCACGCCACTTAGGTCACCCTTTGTGTATGAACCAATAACGCCACGGCGCATGTCTGTAGGAGTGTTTGCAAGGTCGAAAGTTGTCATGATAGAAATCATGTCAGCGTCGTCGATTGCAGCACCACCACTAACGACAGTACCAGCAGATGCATAAAGAGCTAGGATGTCTGTGTCGATTTGGCGAGCTAGAGCTTCAGCCATTCGGTCTAAGAAAGCAGCTTTCATGTCTACGTTAGCTTGGATTTTAGCGATGTCTTCGATTTTTACACCGACGTAGTAGTGCTTGTCAACTGTCAAGCTTAGTGGAGCACCTTCAGGTGAGTCGAATGTTAGGTCTGTAGAAGCAGCCTTAACACGAGCATCAACCTGTGAAGCGAATGGTAGGCGAAGAATATCACCACCACCAGACATAAGACCACTTCGGTCCTGTACTAGTTTCTTTGCTTGTAGTTTCTTGTCAAATGGTTGCAAGATTTCACGGCTGAATATTTCAGGTACGTATTGTGAGGTCTGAGCAATGGATAGGGTTACGTTCGAACCAGTTGTTGGGTTTGCCATTTTTTATTTTCCTTTTAAATGTGCTTATTTTTTGGGTGGAGATTGGCCTATAGCGGCGTAGAGCTCTTCCAGGCTCATAGTCTTTTCGGACTGGTTCAAGTTTAATCGTTTAGCAGAACTGCCGTCTGGGCGTAAGCCTGTCTGTGCTGTTTGCTTTGCGATGTTCTTGGTAGTTTTAATCTGTCTATCAGCCAATAGTGCTTCAGCGAATTCCATTTGTGCCTCTACGAATTCCGCATAACGGATGTTGGGGTTAAGGGCTGTCTGAGTCTTTTGGTCGTAGCCAGATGCGTTAAGGTACAGTGTGTTCATTGCATTAGCTCTAACAGGGTCAAAGTTCTCTTTATCTAGTGGGTCAAGGAATTTGTATTTTGCCTCTACCTTTGGTGCGTCTATTTCTAAACGTGTATGGAACTGGATTGAGTTTGCCTGTGCTAGGCCTGCATTGTAACTGGCATCGCTTGCTGCGGTTCTATCGGCTTCTAGCTGTCTAATGACTTCTGGGTCAGCGTCTAGTGCAGTAGCGTAGTCCAAGGCGTCGTTCCGTGGGGCTTGTGCCTTTGGTTCGGGTGCCGTTTGCTTCATCCTATCAATTAGTTGTTGTATCCGTAGTGACTCACGTCGTGACGGTGGACGTTCCTCTTCGACGACTGGTGCTGTTGCAACAGGCTCTTCTGGTTCATCTTCAACTATAGGTGGAGTCTCGACCACTTCTGCGGGGGTCTCTACCTCTGGTACCACTTCCTTCGGTTCTTCAACCTCGGGTTCTACTCCCGTCGTTATTACAGTTTGTAATTGTTCGTCGGTCATATCTTTTGGGTCCATATTGTATCCTTCTTTTATTTCTGCCCCCGTTTAGCTTTCGCAAAGGTCGGGCGACCCTTATATTTGTTTACTGACCACGTTCTCCCTTGGGAAAGCTCAGGTCGACGCTTCTACGCCTATAATACTACAATTCTAATTTCTTTAGCAATGGCATCCCATTTTTATCCGTACCAAGGCAAATGTACCCAGTAGGGATTGTTTGTGTGAGTGGGCCATGGTCTGTCTGGGCGGTTAATTGATTACCTGCAAGAGTCCAGCCCCATGTCTTAAGAGGCTTTAGTTGGGCTCGTATGTCTTCTTCTGTACCATGTGGTGCTACTGATGGTGGTGCTAGTTGTAGCTTACGAAACCACTCGGTGTCTTCATGCTCATACGTTGGCATCTTCAACCGCCTGTGTAGCTACTTCGTACATACCTATAAGTAGTTTAAGTTCACTAATAATTACGTTGGCTGCAATCCAATCTGTGCCGTCTGGGCGTACTTGTAGACCTATAATTTTACCGTCAGGTAAGTGGGTTTGGTAAAAGGCTATCCTATCAAGACAGTGTTGCTGTATACGAGCGAACTCTTCAGTCTTCGTATAGTTAGCCATTTGCTTTTCGACTCGTAGGTCTTGTTCATCTGGTACTGCTTCGGGTAAGTCTGTTACTTCGAAGTCTCCTATTAGTGCGTTTTGTGACATAATTCTCCCTTTTACATCTTAGATATAACGTCTGCTGCTTGTCCTACTGTTGAGTCGTTAAACACCCCTGCTGCCGTTACGGTTGGTTGACTCGTTTGTTCACCTGGTAAACCTGCTTGTTCTAGCATAGCACTTGCCGCTTCAGTGAAACCAGCTTCAATAGTGTCTTTAAAGGTAATAGACTCACTAGGTGGACGATGAGCTGCCTTTTGCTCGGCTTCTTGTAGTTTCTGCTGCATCTCTTGTAGTTGTTGCTGTAGTTGTACTTCCTGTGGTGAAGGACCTTCTTTAATCGTAACGAACTCAGTGGCGCCTTTAATGTCTGCTAATTGACCGAATGCTGCGGATATTTTCTCTGGGTGGAATTCGATGCGTTGGTCGTCTTTGAAGATGTTTTGGAACTTACCGATGTTACCTACGTAGCGTTCTAGGCTTTGTAGTTGTTTTTCTTTGTTAATCTTCATCGTAGAGTTTGGTTCGATGTTAAAGCGGTATTCGATGTCTTTAAGCATTTGTGGGTTAATGCGTAGGGTGCCAGCTGTTTCGGTACCATCTAGTGCAATTTTACCTTCGAATAGTCCCTGTACATCAGATAGACCCGACTTCATTATCTCTACTATGTCTTCGTAGAATAGGTCAACTGGTACATCTTCGGTTCCAATATTGGCTGTGATGCTGAAGAAGCCATCTGTTAGTTGCTCGATAGCTGTCTCTAGGTGGCGGCGTTCTGCACCGTCACGAGTTGCTTCTACGGCAGAGAACATTTCGATAGCAGCAGGTGTTTTACCCTGTGCTGGGTTAAGTGTTTCGGCACCTGGGCTCGATGCGTTCTGTGTACCGTAAAGGCTCAGTAGTGAACCAGTAAGGTTTGACATTGCACCTTGGTAAGTAGCAAGACCAGCTGTGTTCGTAGGCATAGGGCGGATAGAGTTAGGGATTGTTTCCATTAACACAGGGTTTGGCTTTGTAACGTCTAGGGTGTGCTTTACTACCCCGTTAGCGTTGACAATGATACCAGGAGCAAGGTTTCTTTTAAGGTTAGCGAAGTAATAGTTGGTAAGACCATCTCGGGCAAACTGTAGTGGCTTTGCTCGTTGGAAGTCACCAAGGCCGTAGAATGAGTCGAATAAAGGTTGTGAGTACTTAACGACGAAAGGTATACGACCATTCTTGTGTGGGTTAGCAAGCTCACGTACTTTTATACAGCCTTCTTCTGGAGCGAATGTAATCCATTGACCGTCTTCACCAGCTTCGTAGCGGGTAGCAAGACAGATGCCTTTTTTACTTCCAGATGGGTTTCGGTCACGTTCTACAAAGGTATCTTGGTTGGTGTCGTTACCTGATGTCTTAGCCCCAGCCTTACCTATAAGTAGTGCAAGTGCAGTACGGTCCCAGCCATCATCTTCGACTTCGTTTTCTAAGATGTCTTCTAGTTTCTTCTTCGATACCCATGTAAGAGCGGTGACATATTCCATGTCTTCGATAGACACTCTACCCTGTTGAGGGATAAGATTTCGTGGGTTCCACAACCAACAGTCGGGGCCAACGTAGCCTGTATTAGAAGTAGTCCAGTCGTAGAACATCGGCATATACCCATACACAGATGAATAGAACTGCCATAGATTTAGCTTTTCTAAGAATGGGCGTTGTGCGTTTGCATTAGGGTACATCCACTTCTGACGTAGGATGTCCATGAATGCTGCTTTACCAGTATCGGCTTTACCTACAGAACGAGTCTCGCCTTCAGGAAGTTTAGCAATAACACGGTCTGCACGGTCTCTCGAAAGAGTAGAAGCATAGCTGTCAGTTATCTTACTGCCGTCGGTTCTGTTGCTTACGGAGTCGTAAACAGTACCTATAAGCATTGCTTCGTAGGCGTCAAAGGTCTGTATATAGTTGCGGTGTACGTCCCAGTCAGACTCATAATCTGCCTTGTATTCATACTTATAATCGTCGATGTCTTTTTTTTCTTCCGATGCGTTTTCGTATTTTGTTTTGGGCATTTTTAATTATTCCTATTTGTAAGCTTAGTATACTACAATAATCCGTATTCGTTACTGTGCTTTTCCATCTCGAACACAAGTGCTTTTTCTTCTGTCTGTATGCCGTGCTTAAGGTGTAGGAAGAAGTAACGTAAGGCGTCAGGGCCGTGGTCATTTTCTTTTACAGGGATGTCGGAAGCATTGCGCTCTGGCTTCTCTTCTGGGAAACGGTAAGACTCTAGTTCGAAAATAAGGTTCTTACAATTACTACCTATATATAATGATGGTTTTGGTAGCCCTACAAGTTGCATACGAGGTTTAAGTTTGGCAGTAACGAGTCCAATACCAGTGGCGTACCCCTTCGAGTCGTTGGCCTTATTAACGCCCGCTACGGGGAACTCCTTACCCATCATCTCTACGGCGTCTCTATCGGCAGAATCAGCTACTAAAAGAACGAGTCGTTTATCGCCTACGGTGTTTTTAATTCGAGGGATAACATCCACGAGGGTTTCTTCCTTACCGTATACTTCATCTATAACGTACCAGGTTTGGTCCTTGTCTACTCCTAATAATAGGAAGGCTGTAGTGTGCCAACCAAAGTCAATTGCTGCGTAATAAGTAAGGTCCGTAGGGATGTCGGCTGGTTTCATTAAGTGTACTTTACGGTCTAACATTGGGTATACCGCCCCCTGAACGGCTCTAAATTCTAGTTCATATTCTTGCATAAAGCCCGATAACATGCCTCTTTTCTCGGCTTCGGCCTTTACGTTAGCCATGAACTCTCTCGAAACGTA
>Ga0075163_10011516_pt1 | contig 11523 bp, 8 predicted proteins | sample JI1023141ADNA_FD_71478 | JGI IMG/M metagenome (GOLD analysis project Ga0075163, IMG submission 71478) | Wastewater effluent complex algal communities from Wisconsin, to seasonally profile nutrient transformation and Carbon sequestration -... | ecosystem: Engineered > WWTP > Effluent > Algae... | reverse complement strand
AACGCCCCAACTTCCAGTGATTCGGCGGTAGCTGCTGGCGCCAATTCCGGAAACTTGCCGGCCGCAAAATTTACCCCGATCTACCCACCAAACGATCCGGGGATGTCGGTGCATGTACCGCAGGCTTTGGTGGACAGCAACACGGGAATACTGGAGCGACTGCAACTACATGCGGCGACCAGTACGGAAAAATATGACGAGCGGTATCTTCAGCCCATTCTGCGGTTGGCTGAGCACATCAATTGCGTGCCAGGTACTGCTGCAGGAAACTTCTCGGGGCAAGGCGGTCTGCTTCGCGCCTGCACGGAACTGGCGTTCCTTTGTTTTCAGGCCTCAGACGGGCGAATCTTCACTGGCAACGCCACTGTAGAAGGCCGGCACAAACTGGAGCCACGGTGGCGGTACGTTTGCTTCGTAGCTGGACTGCTCTATCCCATCGGCAAGCCCATGGGCAGGATGGTTGTCACCTCTGGCAAGGGGACTGCATGGACAAAGCACCATTGTGGAATAACCCAATGGGCACAGGAATCTGGCATCGACCGAATCTATGTCTCATGGCCGAGTGACGTACAAAGCGACAAGGAAGCTATTGGCCCTGCGACCTACACCGCGTCCATCCTCCACAAGGTGATCGGGCCAGAGAACTTGGCATGGCTGGATGAGGGGTCTCCTGACCTTACGCGGGTTTTGCTTGAGCTCGTCAGTGGGCATGAAACCAATGCCCGTATCGCGTCGGACGTCCTGGCCACGATGTGGAGCAAGGTAATGCAGCGCGAACAAGATCGCCGACCGCAAAGCTACGGACGAATGACCGTGGGCACTCACCTGGCTCCATACCTGATTGGCGCTATGCGCAATCTGGTTCAAGAGGGTAAGTGGGAAATTAACCGTATGCCTTTGATTGTGGATGCCACTGGCGTCTATCTTGTTTGGCCTGAGGCAGGCGAGGATCTGGCCACTTCGCGTGCATCGGAAGGTCGAGAAGGCTGGCCCGCATCCGCACATGTCATGGCGGAAGTGCTCAAAGCCGCCGGGATATTCGAGATTTCAAAGGGAAATGACATCGGAATGACAGAGGTTATCGATGCCAATGGTGAGGTGCTATCAGCCTACATGCTGAAAAACCCTCGCGCAGTGGTGGAAGACTACGAGGCCGCTCGCTACAAGAAAGAAGTGCCGAAAACACTTGCGGGAGTTCTTGCAAAAGATCCTCTGGCAGCGGCAGAAAAAGTAGCAGAAAACGTAGCGGCAGTTTCCGTTCCATCTGCCCCAAGCCCTGTTATCAGTGCGGCTCCAAAGGAGGCAAAAGCAGACTTGGTGGAAAGCACGGAAAACGATAAGCCAGATATCCCTGCGAAGCAGGAGGTGCCAGCTAAGTCTGCGCCCAAAGACCCCGGCCAAACCAAGCAGGTTGCACAGGTGGAGAAGGGGCGGGTCGTGGAGGTCGCTGAAGTGCGCTTTAGCGACTTGGTTGCAGAGGATGTTCGCAAGGACTTGCCAAACCCGTTGACGGTTGAGTTGCTGGGCAAAGTAATCAAGGCCTGGAAGGATCGAGGCCAGAACAGCGACGAAATGCGTATGACTGACAACGGTGCGGCATTTAGTTTTGAGTTCCTGGTGACGTTGGTCAGGGACATTCCCAATTGGACAAGTCAGATCGCAGAGGCGGGGCTGGTTTATTCGCCTCCTGACACGCCGGGCAAAAAGGTGCAGAGCGTGGCGTTCCCAGAGGGGGCAAAGCCACAGAACGCGATTGTCATTTCACGATACGGCTGCAAAAAACTGGGGCTCTGATGGCTGAACAACGGTTTGAACAACTATTGCGGCCTGCGTTTGAAGCGCGGGCTGCTGTGGCGTGGGGATTCGCAGCAGTCTGGATGGTTGTCATTGCCATACTGGTAAATGCACCCCGTTTGACAATGCTGGCCACTGCGGTACTGGCGTTGGCTATGTGTGGTTGGCGGTTTTACTCAGCCAATCGTTTGCTGAAATACAAACTGGCGCTTGCCGGTGGCCCTACTGTATTGATGCCCACGTCCCGTCTGCGCGACTCCATGTCGCAGCTGGGTGGAAATTTGTGGCTTGGATGGGGGTACCGCTGGGAGCCTCGCCATACACAGCGCGCATACGAGATCATGAAACGCAATCTCAGCGAGGTCTACCCTCCGCAGTGGTGGCTCAAGTGGGCGAAGATCCAGCACAACCCGCTGACGGCAAAGGGACTGCCTTGGATTCACGGGCTGGATATGGGCGAGGGCGATGTGCTATTGCCGTTTGACTCCCTCAAAGGGCATTGCGCAATCATCGCTACGACGGGCGCTATCAAGACGAGGCTTGCCGCATTGGTCATCTTTCAACTGGCAATGCGCGGGGACTGCGTCATTGTCATTGACCCCAAGGGTGACAAAGACCTTCGGGAGATTTGCCGGCAAGCAGCTGTCCTGGCTGGCCACCCCGAGCGGTTTCTGATGTTGCACCCTGCCTTTGCATCAGCATCTGTCCGCTTGGACTTGGTGAAGAACTGGGACCAGGTGTCGCAGGTGGCTTCACGCATCACCATGGTGCTTGGTTCAGACGGGTCTGATAACTTCAAGGAATTCTGCTGGATGGCGGTGCACCGCATCACCAACGGGATGAAGTACATCGGACGGCGAGTCAGTCTGTATTCACTCAAAACGTCCATGGAGTCGCGCAACTCAGTGGAAAAGATTACAGAAGCGGCTCTGAGGAAGTTCTTCCGAGAGGAATGTCCTCAGCTTCTGGAAGCCATCGAAAAAGAAGTCAATGCATCATCAGCTGCCGGGAAGAAGCCGCCCAGCAAAACGGCTGTGGAAACAAGCTCGCCTGAACTCAGCGCCATGATCAAGGTCTTCCAGTCGGAAGTTCCGGAAAGCAAAGAAGAATCTACGCAGAAGGGATTGCCCCTCAAACCCGAGGAAGTACGTGGGTTGGTAGCAATTCTGGAGGCCAATAAAGAGTGGTTCGGCAAGATGATTGTCAGCATCACACCATTGTTGACAAAACTCACTACCGACGATTTGCGCGGGCTGCTTTCCCCGGACTACGAAGATGTCGATGACACACGTCCAATCATGGATGGCAAGCGTCTGGTGGAAGGAAATCACATTCTGTACGTGGGTACAGACACCCTCGCTGATGAATCTGTTGGGCATGCGATGTCCACTATGTTGCTTGCAGAAATGTCATCAGTAGCAGCAGACATTTACAACCATGGACTCGATTCTGATAAGGGAGACGAACCGAGACGCGTTCACGTAGTTGTCGACGAGTGGGGGGATGCCGCTTGTGCGCCGCTGATCCAGCAAGCGAACAAGGGTCGCGGAGCCGGGTTCTTCATCTGGGCGTTAGGTCAAACCTTCTCCGACCTGGTTGATAAGTTCGGTGGAAATACAGCAAGGGCCAGAAAGTTCATTGGGAATATGAACAACCTAATTGTTGGCGCTACGCAGGATCCGGACACGATGGATCTGGTCATCAAGAAGCTGGGAGAGACGGCGATCACCACGAAGAGCCAGTCATTGGGGATGGGGTCGAAGACTGAGGACGTGGGCTTGGAATTCTCAGCCAACCAGTCAGAGTCAATTTCCGAAAAGGTCGTTGAGATCTTCCCGCGAAGTCTGCTGCCTTCATTGCCAGACTTGCATTACGTGGGCTTCTTCAATCGAGGCGAATTGATCAAAGGGCGTATCCCAGTGATCGTGGAAGATACAAGGATGAAGCGATGAACAAAGTTGTAAGGCTCGATAGTGTGCGAAGCCGCCGAGATGAAGCGGCCTCAAAGCAGTTCAACTCTGATGTTTGGTCGATCAAAGATCTCAGCCATGGGAGTAGTCGTGAATGGCTTCAGGAAGCCATTTGCGGATCAGATCTGGAACCGCTTGCGAAGTCCATCTGGATGCACTACCCAAGTCTGCAGTTGGCTACAGAGCGGTTGGCGATGTTCATCACTCCACGTTGGCCCAGCTCGACCGGAGGTTCTTTGCTGAGCAAGGCGGTGGAAACGGCTGTATTCAAAGTACAGGACGCGGTACAGGGCGGTGATAACTTCAAGGGCCGACAGGTTGGTTTGTATCTGCACGGGCTTGCATCCTGTGTGGCCGATGTCGCTCGAATCTCTGTATATGGTGAAGATGAACATGGTGAAACTGCCATGTGGCAGTACTTCAGTGAGCCATTGAAGGATTGGGCGAACAAGCGCGGCATCACCGAACTCCAGGCTTACCTCGCACCGAATGAGCCAACCCCAGGCGAGTTGCTTGGCTTGCGAACCATTTTGGTAGGTCGGATTGCTGGCAATCACATTGATGCTGGAAATCTCGAAATGTACGCGGCAAGGGGGTAGTCATGGCCGTTCGAAACTCCCAGCATATTGGCTTCTGGATGCTTTTGGTAATGCTCGGTTTCTTGCTTGGGCCGCTAATGCGAAGCGGTACCAGCATGGAAGCTTTCGTGAAGACGGAGATCGAGCAAACCAGAAGTGCATTTGGCCCAACTGTCGCGGAATACGTTGTCGGGTTTGCCAACGGAATCTTTGAGGCGACACCATTGGGAATGGTTGCGGCCACAGCCCAAGGGCGAAAGCTCACGAAAGAAGAGCAAAAGCAATCTGGAGACATTGGGGGCCCAGTTGGGGCGGTTGCGGCGTCGGTGTTCAACAGCTACTTGCAAGGTCTGGCACTACAGAGCTTTGTAGTGGCCATGCGTTTCGCAATTGCAATGGTTTGGATAGTCACCCTCGCACCAATGCTTGCTGCATCTGTTTACGACGGATTCATGCAGCGGCGGATTAAGCGTGCAGAGTTTGGAGCCATACGACCTGCAACCTATACGGTCGCAGGCTTCTTCGTCATTCCTTTGTTGGCACTACCTGCGATGTATTTGGTGTTGCCGTTCACGATCTCACCGTTGCTTGCTCCAGCTTGGGCTTTGATCGTGTCGTTGCCGCTGTCACTGCTGATCAGCAACATGCAACCTCTGTTCGGGCGATAACTGCAGGCTTATGCAGGACGGTTAGGAGTGCGGGGGGCACGTTCAACGAGGGTGTTTTGGCTCGTTGAACGTGCACTCAACTCCATTTTGAACACCAGAATAGTCCAATGCACAAAGATCAGAATTCGCACAAGCCAGCACGTTCCGGAGATGTGGTGCGGCAGGGCTATACGCAGCGCGTTCTTAGCCAATTGCTGGATACCCTGGATGTATTGCGACCCCAGTTCGAAGATGAAGACATCAACGAAATCATGATCAATGCTCCCGATGAGGTGTTCATCTCAAAGGGAGGTCGTGAAACCAAGCTGCGCGTGCAGCTAGGGGCATCCAACATCAAAGCGGCCATAACGCTTATCGCCTCACTGGTGGAGAAAGAAGTTGGGCAGCGTTCGAAGCAATACATTCTGTCCGCACGTCTTCCCGGCTTTCGAGTGGAGGCAATCCTTCCCCCAGTCGCTGTCAATGGACCCTCCATGTGTATTAGGCGGCACGGTGCGAGAGTATTTTCCATCGGGGAGTACATCGATAGCGGGGTTATCTCCGAAGTCCACGCAGGAGTGCTTCAGCAGGCCATTGCTGATCGCCAGAACTTTCTCATAGTTGGCGGCACAGGTAGCGGGAAGACAACTTTCATGAACACGGCACTGAGCATGGTTCCATCAGACGAGCGCCTGTTCATTATCGAAACCGTCCATGAGTTGCAGATCAATTCACCCAACCATGTGATGGTCGAGTGTGACGACGAACAGGGAATTACTCCACGCAAGGCGGTCCGCACTGCGATGCGTTATGCGCCAAAGCGGGTGATCGTAGGAGAGTTGCGTGGCCCAGAAGCCTACGACTGGATGGATGCGGCCAATACCGGACATCCGGGCTCTGCTGCAACGATTCACGCCAACAGTGCCGCACGCGCACTGGGTCGACTGGAAAACCTTTTGCTTATGGCCGACATGGGCATTCCGCACGAAGCGGTGCGGGTTGCCATCGGGGAAAGTGTGCAGTGGATGTTCTATATCCACCGCGAGGGAGCTACACGTCGCGTAACGGAGGTTTGTCGATTGCACGACTACGACCGTTCCAAAAGTGAATACGTCCTCGAATCGTTTTGATTTTTTTAACCACAGGAGAGTCCCATGAAAGTATCCATCAAATCCTTTTTCGCCAAGCGCGTTTCGATCCGCAATTTCGCCTCATCGTCAGTTCTGGCGGTGTTGGCGGCAATGCTCATGATGAGCCTGCCTATCGAAGCGATGGCGCAGACAATCACAATGCCCTTTATCGACGGTGTTGGCTGTCAGGTAGCTAACTGGATGAAGGGGCCTCTGGCGGTACTCGTTTTCATCCTCGTTCTGATTGCAACATTCATTGTTGGCTTGATCACGAAAATGGACTGGGGTCGCATCATCACCGTAGCGGTGGTGTTCGGGCTGATCCAGGGTATTGTGACCCTGTTGCTGACCTCGGGACGCATCACGTTGCCAAGCTGCCTCTCTGTGTAAGAGGGTGGTTCAACATGGCATCAAGATCATCCCCCTTTCATGCGTCGTTGCATCGGCCACGTCTGATCATGGGCGTGGAGAGTTCTAGCTTCGCCGCACTGGCGCTCGCGGCAACTATGTGCGTTGTGGCTCAGAGCTACTGGGGTGTCCCGTTGGTGTTCCTGCTGTATCTGCTCGCGCGATGGTTGTCGAAGAAGGATGACCAGTTCGTAGGCATTCTCATGCGATATCTCAACGAAGACCACGTCTATGACGCAACCCCGAGGGTGCGTGATCACGCGTCACGGCCAAAGGGCTGGGGCAAAGGCCTTCCTCTTTAGCACCGAAAGTACACATGGTTTCACTAGAAGATCTGATCATGAGGCCGCGAAAAGCGGCGCGTTCCCTTGGAGAAGTCCTGCCATGGTTTGGCATGGTGGCTCCAGGTCTTGTGCTCTGCCAGGATGGCTCCTTGTTGGCAGGGTATAGCTATGAAGGCACCGATGTCGAAGGTAAGGAGGACTTTGAGGCCGACCAGAGGATCGACCAGCTTCAAACTGCACTGCGTGTTCTCAATGACCGGATAACACTTTGGTCTGTGCAGGAGCGACGCTATGTCAAGGGATACCCGCGAGGGGAGTTCTCAAATCCAGTAGCTCAGGCTATCGACAGGCAATGGGAGCAGGCATGTTCCAAGCAGCGAAATGCCACATTGCGGCAGTCGATGTATTTGTCGTTCAACTTTCCAAACCGTTCTGAGGCCTTCTTCGAGTCGCTACGGACGGCATTGGAGGAGAACGATGGCAACGTATTCACTGCTCTTGTGAGCTTGGCAAAGCGCCGCCTGTCTGACACGGCCGCAGTTGCACAGGTACGTGGGCAACTGGCAGACATGGCTATCGAGTTCGAAAAGATTCTGGCATCGTTTTCCAGTATTGTCGAAAGCAATCTGGGATTTGTACGTTTGGCAGATGATGTCTTCCTGGGAGAGTTGTATGCCAGGGCAAATCTGGCCTCACCTCGCGGCCCAGTCAAACTTCCTGCAAAGCTGGCGTATCTCAATACAGCCATTGCTGCCGATACCTTGATTCGCCGCAATGACCAGTTTGAATTCCAGGGTCCGACCAAGAGTACCTACGTTGCAGCACTTTCAACTACGGGAATGCCTCAGGAGGCCTACAGTGGTTACATCGAGCAGTTGATGGGTGTGGATTGCGAATACGTTCTGATCCAGTGCTATCGATTCATGGACAGACAAGTAGCAGAAAAAGCCATCCAGGATGCTGAGATGTTCTATCGAAGCGAGGTCAAATCCGTGATCACACGTGTCTTCGAGCGAATGACAGACTCTGAGAGCGACAAGGTGAATACCGGAAATTTGCAGTTGGCTCAAGATGCTCAAGATGCATTGGTGGAGCTCACGGCATCCAGTGTCAGTTACGGGTACTACAACTTGACGCTCTTGGCGTTGGGTAACAACCAGCGCGAGGCTGATGACGCTGCAGACATCCTTTCCAGCAACATGCGAGCGAACGGTTTCACTGTCCTGCGCGAGCGGCAGGGTCTGTTGTCTGCAATTCTTGGTTCAATGCCAGGCAATGCAAATGCAATGGCACGTTGGAAACTGGCCTCCACAGCAAATCTGGCTGATCTGGCGCCTATCCGCTCGATCACAAGGGGTGAGGTCACGCACCCTCTGTTTTCCCGACTACTGGGCCATGATGTGCCGCCACTGGCTCGGTTTCTAACGCCATACGGCATTACCTACGATTTCAACCCGCATGAAGGCGATCTGGGACATACCGCAATCGTAGGGGGAGCGGGATCGGGCAAAACGTCTTTGATGACATTGTTCATCGCGCAGTTCCAGAAATACTCACCATCGCAGACCTTTATTTTTGACAAGGACCATTCGCTGATGGTGGCGACAGTGATGTTGGGTGGCAAGCACATCGATCTGAGTGGAAAGAGTGATGAGTATGTGGGCATGAACCCCGTACGGGTCATGATGGAAAATGACGACGATCAGCGCCTTCGCCAGTGGGTTGAAGTGTTGATTGGTGCTGGCGGCAACGAAGTGAACAGTACAGATGGACAAGCCATTTTTACGGCTATCCAAGGGCTGCGTCGTTCGCCTCCAAGTTCGTGGCGACTTTCCCAGCTCCATGCGCTGATTGCTGGCTCGGATCAAGATCTGGCTGCAAAACTTGCGCCATATGTTGACTTGACCGATGGTGACGACGCTGGCCAGGGAACTTATGCGGCCTACTTCGATAACGACGAAGACAATTTTCAAATGGCCAGAATGGTCGGCATGGAGTGTGGCGGCATCTTGGAAATGCCCCAGCTGGCCAGCCCGTTTATGGACTATGCGTTCTACTGCATCGAACGCGCACTGGACGGGACTACCCCAACGCTGATATACGTTGAGGAAGCCTGGTACATGCTCGCGAATCCGCGCTTCGCTTCCAAGATGGAAGATTGGCTTCGGACCTTCCGCAAAAAGAGAGCATTTGTGATGTTTGCGACGCAAGCGCTGGATGAGATTGCACGCCTGCCGAATATCGGTAGTTTCGTGACTAACATCCCCACGCAGATTTTCCTGCCGGCCGTGAAGTCATCCGTACAGCAGCAGGCGGCAATGTACAAGTCTGTGTTCGATACAAATGACGCACAACTCGCGCTGCTTTCCAGGGCAATACCCAAGCGCGACTACCTACTGGTCAAGCCGTCTGTTACGAGGCTGGTGAGCACACAGATGCCCCCTCTGCTCTTGGCTATCAATGAAGCCACGACCCAGCCCAGGCTACGTCAGGCTGTTCTGGAGGCCGCTGCTCGCGGTGGTGTCGATTGGGAATTGGAATTTGCAAGGGAGGTTCTTCATGTTGATGTCTAAAGTACACAAGGTCGCGGTAGCGGCGATGATTGCCATCGGCTCGCTGTCAGGTGGTGTCGTTCATGCTGGCGGCGGCGGTGCCATGGGCGGCGGATCCACGGAATTCACGCAGATGATGAACAACGCCGAACTGGCGAAGTCATCAGCAGATGGGGCCGTAACTGCGTCACATACCGTTAGCCAGTACATGGTTCAACTGGAACAGTACAAAACCCAGTTGCTGAACCTGCAAGGCATGGATCCACGAAATCTTGCAGCATTGCTCCAGGACACGCAAAACCAGTACAACAATCTGGCCGCGTACAAAATGGCGCTGGAACGGATGAATGGCAGCCTGACACAGCAAAAACAGGCATATGACCAGCGATTTATGGAGGCCAAGGTCAGCAATATGGCGTGGCCTGACTATGTGAAGAAGACTGTCCAGGATGCAAATAACGGCAATGAGCGTGCAAAAGCTCGCCTCGACCGGGAGGAGCAGATCATTGGGCAAGTGAATCAGGACTACGCATATGCCCGAGATATGCAGCAGAAGATCCCTTCAACGGTGGGGCAGCATGAGGCCTTGCAGCTTCTGAACAGCCAGATGAATCGTGTTATCACTCAGAATGCACAGATGATTGCGATACTCGCGAAAGCACACAACTCTGATGTGGCTGAAGCGGCAAAGGCTGAGGTTGAGAAAAAGACCCAGCAGGCAAATTATGAGCAGACATCGCAGATCAAGCTCAGAAATCAGCGCGAGCGACAACTCAACAATTTCGGAGGCAACTGATGGGAGCCTCGCACATAAACCCTATGGCGCACTGGTTTGCATTGCAATGTGGTGCAGTGGCTGCATGGTTTGCGGGATACGTGCAGTCTGTAAGTGCAAACAAACGATTGCGACGTGCATTGGTGATGATGGGAATTGTCGCTGTGATTGGGATTGGGGGAACTGCCATTGGGCAGCAGTACAACCCGATGGGAAACTACACCGGAATCACTGAGCCTGACCCAGCAAGTTTGGCTACCAACAGGCCAGCGAGCAGTTGGACAACGACCAAGATCATTACCTCGATTGGCAATGCGGTCGATGGGAAACTACAAAGTCTTTCGAACAATTCGGCTCTTAAAAGCGCCTCTGAGCGGATGGCTGGATTCTTCGTGCTTGCCATGATGGTTTGGACCGGCATCAAAGTCTTGATAAGCGGAAAAGGCATTTCAGAACTACTGGGTGAATGGGTGCCTATTTGGTTCGCGTATGCCATTGTGACCTTGCTTACGGATGTAGCGGTGGCAAATCAAATAGTCCAAACGCTGAACAACGTGGCATCCGCGATAGCTCCGAACGTAAGGACTGATACCGTCACGAATATGCTTGGATCAGTTGGCACAAAGATCATGACGTCGGTCAGCGCCGTCTCGGGAATGGACTACAACTCTGATGCTGGTTGGGGGGGCGTGGCGTTCGTTGCGATGGCCATCGCTGGCATCATGAAGCTGTGCACCGTTGTTGTGATCATGCTCGCAGGATGCGTGTATATCGCTATTGCGGCAATGGCCATGATTTCGACCTCACTGGTCCTTGCCCTGGGCGCGATCATGGTGCCATTCTTGATATTCTCACCAATGTCATGGCTTTTTGACTCGTGGTTGAGATTCCTGCTCGGCGCCTGCATGATGAAAGTCGTAGGGGCGTTCATGCTGAACCTGACATCGGAACTCCTCGATCTGATGGTATCGATTGCTCGTGATATCAAGGCAGAGTCACCCACGGGATTCGACGGGGTGACGCCTGACTTGGTTATTTATGGAGCGCTACTGCTGATGTCTGTTGTTGCGGCCCTGCTTATGGCGCAGACGCCTACCATTGCGACTGGGTTGCTGCAGGGTAGTGCTGGCGGCGCCGGATTCAAAGGGATTGGTGGCGTAACAAATGCGGCGGGCTCTCGGATGGCTTCATCAGCGGGGTCGAGCGCTGCATCGCAGTCATACAACCATACGGCAGGACGCTTGCTGGCTGCCAATAAGGGATACAGCGACGCTAAAAATGGAGTTTCTGCTAAGGCACAAAAATACGGCAATGCGGAACAGCACCGTGCGTATGTGACGTCTTACGACAGAGCGAAAGCCAGCAGCAAACCGCCGGCACCGCCG
>Ga0075163_10011515_pt1 | contig 11524 bp, 9 predicted proteins | sample JI1023141ADNA_FD_71478 | JGI IMG/M metagenome (GOLD analysis project Ga0075163, IMG submission 71478) | Wastewater effluent complex algal communities from Wisconsin, to seasonally profile nutrient transformation and Carbon sequestration -... | ecosystem: Engineered > WWTP > Effluent > Algae... | reverse complement strand
GTCCAGCATCGCCGCCCGCCGACCGGCCGCCACGGATGCATCGCGATCGACCGCGCCGGCGGCTGCCGCACCGGCGACCGCTCCCGCTCCCGCGGCGGGCGAGAGCGGCGGGGCGCGCGTCTTCGTGAACGCCTCCCCGTGGGGACAGGTCTTCATCGATGGTGCGCTCATCGGCAACACGCCGCGGGCGAACATCGGGCTCGCGCCCGGCAACCACACCATTCGCGTCAGCCGTGCCGGCTTCGTGACGTGGGAGCGCAGCGTGCGCGTCGCCGCCGGCGATACGCTCCGCCTCACCGACATCGTGCTCACCCCCGAGCGTCCCTGATGCCCTCGCTCGGTCGCATCCTCCTGCTCCTGTTGGTGCTCGCCTGTCCGAGCATCGGTGCCGCGCAGCGGCCCGATCCGCTCGCGCGGCCGATGGCCGCCTATCGCGACCTCGACTACGACGGGGCGGCCACGGCCCTGCGCGCGGCCCTCGCTCTCGACGGGACCGCGCGCCTGGGTGATGCCGACCGCCTCCGCGCGTTCATGTACCTCGGTGCGACCGAGACCTTCCGCGGCAAGCGCGACGCCGCGGTCGACGCCTTCCGCGCGCTCCTGCTCATCGACACGCGCTATCGCCCCGACGAGCTGGTCTTCCCGCCGGAGGTCTCGACGCTCTTCCAGGAGACCCGCATCGGTCTCCGGGCGGTGAGTGTCGTCCTCCCGGAGATGACCGAGATCCAGAGCACGGCCGATCGCCTCCCCGTCCGCATCTACGCGGCGTCGTTGCACGACATCAGGGTCACCATCATCGATGCGGTCGGTGGGCCGGTGCGCGTGCTGCATGAGGGCGCCATCGGCGACAGCCTCGAACTGCTCTGGAACGGCCGCGATGGCCTCGGGCGCCTGCGCGAGGCGGGGTCGTATCGCCTGCGTGTGACGTCCCGCTCACCGGCCGGACGCGATGAGCGCGAAGTGATGGTCCCGCTCGCGATCACGCGCGCGGACCAGGACACGCTCCCGATGCCGGCCCCGTTGACGGCGGCGACCTTCCGTCCCGAGTCCGCGGCGGCGACCGGTGGCACGCGCTTCCTCGTCACCGGCATCGTCGGGGCGCTCGCCGCCGCCGCCCTGCCGTCGGTCGCGGGGGCGGGCAGTGAGGGTGGATCGATCCGGTTCGGTGTCGCCGCGGCGCTCGGTGCGGCCGGCGCGATCGGGTTCACGCGCGCCAAGCAGCCGCGGCCCATCCCCGAGAACATCGAGTGGAATCGCCGGCAGCGTGAGACCTGGCAGCGCGAGGTGGACCGGATCCAGGCCGAGAACGAGAGCCGCCGCGCCGCGACCAGGCTGCGCATCGTCGCGGGACGCCCGACCGTGGCGGCATTGCCATGAGCCGCCATTGCGGACTCGCACGCGCTGCCGCGACGATCACCTCATGGGCCGTGGTCGCATCGCTCATCGCCGCGCCGCTGTCGGCGCAGGCACCCGAGCTCCTCGGTGCGGTCTCCGCCTCGACGCAGCGGGTCGCGCGCGTCGGGGGTGCCGAGTCCGCGCTCACCGGACCGGTGCTCGGGGCGGGGGGCGGCGTCCGGTTCCGGCGCTTCACGCTCGAGGCGAACTACCTCGAAGGGAACCTCACCCCGGAGTCGGGATCGCTCGGGGGTGATGAGGTCTTCGCGGAGGCGAGCGTGCTCGTGCGCGCCGACCTCGGCCGCGGCTTCTCGCTCGGGGCCGGACCGCGTGCGCGCGCCTTCATCGCGCCCGGGGGCACGGTGCGCTGGATGCGGCTCGAGGCCCGCGGCCGCTACGAGAGCGAGGTGATCCCCGGTCGTGCGACGGCCGACGTCGAGCTCTGGCAGGTGCTCAGTGGCGACGTCAACGCACAGGGCGGATCGGACGGCGGACGTGGCGGGGCCGCCGGTCTCACCGTGGCGTTGCCCAACTCGCGGTTCGCGCTGCGGCTCGCCTACACCGCCGATCGCGTCGCCTTCGCCAACGGATCGAGCGAGTTCGTCGACGGCGTCCAGCTCGGGTTGCGCATCGGTCGCTTCTAGGCGAGCGTGAGGCGGTGCCTCACCATCCGCTCCACCATCGGCGCGTCGCGCTGCTCGTCGCCTTCGTCGCCATCGTCCTCGCCGTCACCACGTCGGACGCGCTCCATCAGGCCTTCGTGGACGTCCTGGCGATCGCCGAGCGCCTGATGCGTGCGTATCCGCGGGCGGGCATGCTGGCCTTCGTCGGCCTCGCCTCGCTCTCGGCCATGCTCTCGTTCTTCTCCAGTTCCGCCCTCGTCCCGGTCGGCGTGTACGTCTGGGGTGCGCGACAGACGATGCTCATGCTGTGGGTCGGCGGCGTGCTCGGCGGGACCGCCGGCTATTGGATGGCGCGGACCCTCGGGCGCCGCATCGTGAAGCGCCTCGTGCCCGAGGCGCCGTTCCGGCGCTACGAGACCTTCTTCCGGACGCGCGCGCAGTGGCGCACGGTGCTCCTCTTCCGTCTGGCCCTGCAGTCCGAGCTGCCGAGCTATGTGCTCGGTGTGCTCCGCTATCCGTTCCGGCGCTATCTGCCGATGATGCTGCTCGGCGAGATCCCCTTCGTGTTCTTCGCCGTCTACCTCGGGGAGACGCTCCTCGAACGGAACGGCATCGTCTTCGCGATCGCGCTGTGCGTGGGGGTCGGACTCACGGTCCTCGCGTTCAGGGCATTGCAGCGGGAGATGCGGTCCGATGCGCCCCCCATTGCGCGATAAGTAATAAAGAGTATCTATCATCGCATCATGAGCCACACGCCGACCCGGTGACCGCGGCACCGATCGCGCTCGCAGCACCCTCCAACGCACCGTTGCTGGTGTGGGTGCTCGCGCCGCTCGTCGAGACCGACGACGTCGATATCGCCTGGTACGCCGACTTCTCGCAGAGTCAGGCGGAGTACGAGCGCGCCTTCGCCGCCCTCGGCGTGGCGTGGCGGTGGCAGCCGGTGACGCTTCGCAACTACGAGCAGGTCATCCAGGCGATCCTCCGCGAGTCGAAGGGACATGAGCCCGTCGTCTTCAATCTCTGCGATGGCGACGAGGTCAATGGATCGCCCGGCCTGAGCGTGATCCGCTGCCTCAAGGCCCACGGCCTCCGGTACACCGGCGCCGACGAGCGCTTCTACGACGTCACCACGTCGAAGATCGTGATGAAGGAGGCCTTCGACCGGGCGGGCGTGCCCACCTCGCCCTGGGCGGTCGTCCCGCGCGACGGGTCGGGTATCGGCGACATCCTCAAGCGGCTCGGCGCGCCGTTGATCCTCAAGCCCGCCGTCTCCGCGGGCAGCATGGGGATCACCACCAAGAGCGTCGTCCAGTCGCCGCAGGCGCTGCGCGCCGCGCTCAAGCGCCTCAACAAGGGCTATCACGGCTGGGATGTCGCCGGGGGCGGCGTCTTCGTCGAGCGGTTCGTCGACGGCCCCGAGTTCACCACGTTCATCGTCGGGGCGTACGACCGGCCGCGCAGCGCGACCATCTATCCCCCCGTCGAGCGCGGCTTCAATCCCGACCTGCCGGCCAACGAGCGCTTCCTCTCGTTCGACCGCCTCTGGGGCCTCTACGAGACCGAGGATCCGCTCGAGGACGACGCCGACCTCTGGAAGTACCGCCCCGTCTCGCGTGCGCTCGCCAAGCGGATCAAGGACATCAGCTGGGCCGCATACGAGGCGGTCGGCGGCCGCGGCTATGGCCGGGTCGACCTCCGCCAGGACCAGGCGACCGGGGAGATCCACGTGCTCGAGGTCAACGCCCAGTGCGGGATCTCCGAGGACGAGGCGTACACGTCCATCGGCGCCATCCTCCGCTTCGCGCGGGCCTCGTTCGCGAGCGCCGTCGGGGAGATCATCGCCGTCTCCGCCGACCCGGGTGTCGCCCGGCCGCGCCTCTCCCGCACCCGCCGCGCCGCCACTGCATGAAGGTCTGCGTCCTCCAGCCGGACTACACGACGTCCGGTGTGGACTACCGACACTACGACCCGGCGCGCGACCTCTCCCGCCTCCTCCCGGGCCATGAGGTCCATCACGAGGCGCTGAGCAAGGTCTCCACGTACCGGCAGCTCAAGCGCCTCGCGCCGCAGGGCTTCGACATCTACGTGAACCTCTGCGAGGGCTATCTCGAGTGGGACGTGCCGTCGATCGACGTCATCCACTCGCTCGAGCTCCTCGGTCTGCCGTACACCGGCCCCACGCCGCTGCTGTACGACCCGTCCAAGCCTCTCATGAAGTACGTGGCGCACACCGTCGGCATCAGCACGCCGATGCATGCGCAGGTGGACGCGGGCGCCATCGCACGCGCGGTCGCCGGCCCGGGCGGTCTCGCCGCCGGGGATGCGATGCTCGCCGCCGCCACCAAGGGGCTCCGCTACCCGCTCTTCGTGAAGCCCGCCAAGGCCGGGGATTCGCTCGGCGTCGATGACCACTCCGTCGTCGCCGACCATGCCGCGCTCCTGACCCAGGCGCTCGCGCTCGCCGACGAGTATCCCGACGTGCTCATCGAGGAGTACATCGACGGGCGCGAGTTCACGGTGCTCGTCATCGGCGAGGAGTCGGGGAAGGGGCACGGCACCGCCCTCGCGCCCATCGAGTACCGCTTCCCCAAGGGATTCCGCTACAAGAGCTACGCCCTCAAGACCAGCGAACAGCATCCCGAGGCCAACGTCCGGCTCGAGGACCCCGCGCTCGCCCAGCGCCTGCGCGATGCCGCCGAACGCATCTTCGCCGGCTTCGCCGGGGTGGGGTATGCGCGGATGGACTTCCGCATGGATGCCGCCGGGACGATCCACTTCCTCGAGGTGAACTTCACCTGCTCGGTGTTCTACGAGGAAGGGTCCGAGGGCTCGGCCGACCACATCCTCAAGCTCGACGGCATCGGTCAGGCCGCCTTCCTCCAGCGGATCATCGCCGAGGGCATCGCCCGGCACCGACGGAAGCACAAGGCGTACGAGATGCGGGGCAACGGGATCGCGGGGTATGGGATCGTCGCCACACGGCCCATCGTCGAGGGCGAGGTGATCTTCCGCGGCGAACAGCGGGCCGCCCGCATCGTCACCAAGCGCCATGTGGCGGCCAACTGGAACGCGGCCGACCGTGAGCTGTTCCGGCACTACGCGGTCCCGCTCAGCGACCACGTGTACGTGATCTGGGACGAGGATCCCACCAGCTGGGCGCCGCAGAACCACTCCTGCGACGCCAACACGACCTACATCGGGCTCGATGTCGTCGCCGCCCGGGACATCCCGGCGGGGGAGGAGCTCACCCTGGACTACGCCGAGCTGCTCGACGACCAGGGCGCGAGCTTCAGTTGCCGGTGCGGGGCCCGATACTGTCGGGGAGAGGTCCGAGGCGCACCAGGGAACTCGGTCACGTCCCGCGAAGCCGGACGAGGCCCGACGGGGTAGCACTCCGGAGGACCGCTGGCCCGCCCTCGACCCAAGGAGATGGCGGAATGCCACGGTTGCCGCACGAACGGATGGAGAGTCCCACACGTATCACCGCGGGTTCCGAGGAGCAGGCGCAGGCCACTCGAGGAGGTTCCGTGCCCCAGTACGCGATGCCGTTCAACGTGATCCTGTTCCTCGCTGGGTTCTGGACGGCGGTGATCTACGGGTTCGCGACCCGCGACTGGCTCGGCGCGCTCCTCTGGCTGACGGTCGGCTTCGTCGCCTTGACGAGTGAACGCCTCACCCCGGCGCGCGCCGAGGACGACGACGCGCGCTGAAGGTCCCGAAGCCGGGGCGCCTATTTCGGCGCCGCCGGAACCAGGACGGCATCGATGACGTGCACCCATCCGTTCGATGCCCGCACCGAGGCCACGACCTTCGCCTCGCCGATGTACGCGGCGCCATCGCGCCGGGTGAACTTCTCCTTCGTCCCGTCCACCATCCCGACCATCTGTCCGTCCTCGAAATAGTCCAGATCGAGGGCCGAGGTCGTGACGTGATGCTGCAGCACCGTCCTCAGTTGGGACTTGTTCTCGGGCTTGAGCAGCGTCTCCACGGTCCCGGCCGGCAACTTGTCGAAGGCCGCGTTGGTCGGCGCGAAGACGGTGAAGGGACCGGCGTTCGCGAGGGCATCGACCAGCTCTCCGGCCTTCAAGGCGGCGACCAGCGTCGAATGGTCCGGCGATCCCACGGCGACCTTCACGACGTCAGGCTGGGAGTCGTCGTCCCGCACCGAGGCTTGTCCGGCACCCGGCGCGGTCGTCTGGGCGTCGTCGCGCGGGGCGGACGAGCAGGCGGAGGTGAGGAGCACGAACAGGAGCAGGCAGGGAAGCGTTCGGGAGTGCGCCATTAGACGAGACCTCGGTAAAGGTGCATGTGACTTGCATCATAAAATGCGATCGGACCGATCGGTCCACAGTAGGGAGCCCCCTGCTCCTGATGTCAGCATTTCCGCTACGTGCCGACGGTCAGGCACTCGATCCGGCCGCCCCGCTATCCGCCTCGCACGGGATTTGCTATGGTTGAACCCGTCAGACCACCCCTACCATCACTCGAGGACGGGAACCACCCATGCTGAAGCGCTCCATGAAGGCCCTCACGCTCACGTTCGTCGCCCTTCTCGCGCTCGCGGCCCGTCCGTCGGATGCCCAGGCGCAGGAACACGCCCAGCTCGTCTGGAAGCAGCTGGAGCGCGCCTTCACCACGGTCAACGGGCAGGGCTTCGGCTCGCTCAACTACATCATCGGCCGCATGGGTGAGGGCAAGACCGACAGCTGGACCCTCAACTTCGAGAAGGGCACCGAGTACAAGATCGTCGGCGCCTGCGACAAGGACTGCAGCGATCTCGACATCGAGATCCTCGACGGCTCCGACGTCCTCACCCGCGACGTCCTCGATGACGACGCCCCGGTCGTGAGCTTCTCGCCGAAAGCCTCCGGCCAGCTGCGCGTGAAGGTGACGATGGCGAAGTGCTCGGATGAGCCCTGCTTCTTCGGCTTCGGGATCTTCCAGAAGTAGAAGGCAGAAGGCAGAAGGCAGAACGCAGAAGGGCCCGGCACGCGACGCGTGCCGGGCCCTTCTCTACGTGCGGGGCGCACCGGGCGCCCCTTGGATCACCGGCTCGCCGTGTCCGACGGCGACGTGTCAGCGTCCTGCGCCGAGGTCGTTCCAGTGCAGGATCGAGTTGAACCCGAGGAAGAACGTCCCGTGGGTCTGCCACCGCCAGAAGGGGCGGATGCCGAACATCACCACGTGGCCGGTCCCGAGCGGCGCATCCACGACCTGCGCGCGGCTGGCGAGTGCTTCCCCGCCCGCGAGCGAACCCGAGAGCAGCATCTCGCTGGCGTTGGCCGGGAAGCTCATGATCACGCGCGGGCGAGCGCCCGCCGCGGCTCCACCGCCGAAGCCACCGCCACCACCGCCACCACCGCCGCCGGGGCCGCGGCCCGCGCCGGCACCGCCGCCCGGCCCGCCCGCGCCACCCGGACCGCGCCCCGCAGCAGCCCCACCGCGCGCCGGAGCCTCATCGACCGTGTTCCAATCCCACGTCGAGAGCGTGAGCGGCGTCGCCATCGGGGTCGTGTTCTGGCCCGCGGGGCCGCCACCACCGCCGAAGCCCGCGAGTCCGCCGGCACCCGCACCGCCGGCGTTGAGCACCGGGGCGGTGTTGAAGTACACCGGCACCTGCGCCGCGTAACCGTAGGCGATCGGGCTCGTGCGGTCCGTCACCAGACCGCGCATCACCGAACCGCGCACGAACAGGTTCGCCGGCGTCTCCACCGTCACGCCGTTCGTCAGGTGATACTCGGGGAAGATCGTCGAGGTCGATCCCTCGACGATGAGCGTGCCGCCGGCCTCCACGAACTTGCGGAGCTCCATCAGCCCCTCGAAGCCCATGCCGCCGCGGATGTCATCCGACTCGTCCACGCCACCGAGGTTCGGCGTCTCCGGCGTCCGCTTGTACGGGAGCGGCGCCGAACCCGTCATCGCGATGCCGTTCACCTGCGACTCGGCCGTCCCGCCCACGTGCGGATAGATGATCACGTCGTACTTCGCCCGGAGGTTCCCTTCACGGAGCCGCGTGTCGGCGAAGTAGGTGTAGGGCACGCCGTAGGTGTCGAGCGCGGCGCGGACCCACCCCTCGTCCTGCGTGCGCTGCCAGCTGTGGATGTAGCCGATGCGCGGGATGTCGAGCTCGTGCTGCTTCACCGTCGGCGCGGCGGCGACCGCCGTGCCGGTGATCCCGAGCTCGGACAGCACCGGATTCAGCTGGGCCAGGTTCGCGTCCGGGATGATGAACGCGCCCGCGCGGTAGGTCCGGCCCGCCGCCTCGAACTGCTCCTCCGCCGCGAGCATCCGCACGTCCTTCAGGCGGAAGCGCATCGTCATGAGGTTGTTGTCGGTCGTGTGGTCGATCACCACCACCGGCCCGCTCCCCACCACGCCGCCCGGCGCCTTCGCCGGCCCGGTGAGCTTCGTCATCCGCTGGGCGAAGACGGTCGTGTCACCGATGGTGTTCATCACCACGTTGCGCATCAGCTGGAACGTCCAGCCGGTGTCGTCGTACGGGCGCGGGTTCGATGCGGGGTAGTTCTGGGTCGAGAAGTACATGTCGGCGAGCGTCCGGTACGGCTGGTCGCCGCGGATCACGTAGTCGCCCTTCTGCACCGTCACGCCGCCCGCCGTGAAGGTGTTGTCGGCCACCGAGATCTCGAGCCCCTGCCGGAGGAGTTCGTTCACCGCCGCGACCGCGTCCGCCTTCCGCCGCTGGCCCGCGGGGATCACCCACGCGTTCACCGGACCGGTGCGGCCACGCGCCACCGCGCGCTGCGCCTTGAGCCAGTAGTTCTCGAGATAGAGCTTGCGGTTCTTGGCGAAGTGGTCGAGGGAGAACAGCACGCCCGACTGTCCGATGTTCACCGAGTTGCGCGGGCCCCACTTGATCTCGGGGAGCGGCGGATTGGGACGGAACCACTCGCGGCTCGTCGTCTGCGCGCCCACGCGGAGGTTCGGGTTGTTGTCCGGCCCGTAGCTCTGCACCTCGTAGAAGCGCCCGATCGCGTTGCGCGTGTGCGCCGCGAAGAACAGGTAGTTCGGGACCCAGCCATCATAGAACCCGTAGGTCCAGACGCCCGGCACGCCGCGCTTGGTCAGCTCCATCACGTCCGCCTGCGCCATCATCCACCACTCGTTCACCGTGATCGGGTCGAGCTGCTCGTTGTACGGGCCGGTGCCGGTGGACGAGTACAGGTACGAGACCGACTCGTGCAGGTCATGCATCACCTGCGGCGTCCACTCGAGGAACTGCCGGTTCACGTGCCGCGTGAGCGCGAGGAACTGTCCCATCCCGTCGCGGTTGTTGTCGTGCGCGACGTACTTGCCCCAGTACATCAGCGGCAGCCGGGCGTCCCCGGTCGCGCGCTTCTTGTTGAAGTAGTAGGTGTCCACCTGCCGCTCACGGCCGTCCACCTCGAGCACCGGCGTGATGAACGTGATCACGTTCTTGCGGATGTTCTCGTAGAACTCGTTCTCGGTGACCGCCAGCCGGTACGTCAGCTCCATCAGCATCTCGGGGCCGCCGGTCTCGGTCGAGTGCAGACCGCTGGTGAGCCAGTAGATCGGCTTGGCGGTGTTCAGTAGCTCGCGTGCCCGGGCCTCGGTCGTGCGGCGCGGATCGGTGAGCTCCTTCAACATCCCCTTGTAGCGGTCGAGGTCGCGGATCACCGCCTCGTCCGCCACCGCGACGATGATCAGGTCGCGCCCCTCCTCCGTCTGCCCGATGCGCCAGACCTTCACCCGCGGGCTCGCCGCGTCGAGCGCGTCGTAGTAGCGGTACATGTCCTTCGCGTACGTCAGCTCCCCCGGCGTGCCGACGATGCGCCCGAGGAACTTGAGCGGCGTCGGCACCGTCGCCGAGGCGGGGAGGTCCGCCACGAGTTCGGTGGAGATGCGCGGATCCTGGAGGTACTCCTTGATCTTCGCGGTGTACTCGCGGTCGATCGGCTGCCCCTGCGCCGCGAGCGGGCGCACGGCGGCGATCGCCAGGGCGAGGGCCCCGACGAGCAGGGGACGGTAGGGCACGGCTCGGGTCATGCGAAGGACTCCGGTGGGGTGGGATTCGGTCCAGCCTAGGTCTACGTGGCCCCGGCGGGGGGCGTTGGTCGAGCGGATCTCCAGCGACGTCGGTCCCGCTACCTCGGTGCCAGCAGGGTGCGCGCGGCCGCCGCCGCCTCCACCCGCTCGCGCGAGTACGTCACGGGGAAGAACCGGTCCCGCGCCCACGCGTCGAACAGGTCGCGGTACCAGGGGCTGGTCGGGTCGCCGGATTGTCCCGGACTGTTGGTGCCGAGCGTGAGATCCCAGTCGGCGAGGTCCACGACCAGACGGAACGAGGCGCCAGCGGTCTGGTTCGCCGCATTCCCCGTCGCGTTGAGGGTGTTGGCATAGCCGCCGCGCGGGAGCGGGCCCACGTCGAGACGCGCGCGGGTCGGGGCATCCACCGCATCGCTCAGGACATGGCGGATGAGCGCATGGTGGTAGCCATCGCGCCCGTACGCCCATTCTTCCACGCGCGGGCCGAAGCGCTGTCGCAACGAGGCCTCCGCCTCCACGAGCGCGCGGACCAGAAGGGAGTCGCGCGCGGCCATCGGATCGAACCGCGCCTCGGCGCCCATCGTGCCGGGCGGAAGATGGAGCCACGTCACCACGTTCCGCAGCGAGACCGACCGGATGAGGCGCCGCTCGGAGGGTCGCACCATCGCCTCGTAGGTGAGACGTCGCACGGCCGTCTCCCACGCGACGTAGATGCCCGCCGCCACGCTCGTGCGCGCGAGCACATGATCCCACGCCAGCAGTCGCTGGCGCAGCGAATCCACACGCGCATCGGCGATCGGCACATCACGCAGGAGCGGGACCAGTTGCCGTGCGGGCACGGCCAGCTCGTCCGTCTGCAGCCGCGTCATGTCGCTGATCGTATGGCGCCGGCCGCTGCCAAGCACCTCGCTCGCGCGCGCCCACCGGTAGGGGTCGGCCCACGAGAACCCGATCGCGTCCATGTGCGGGTAATCGCGCGGGATGAGGTCGTTGTTCGCCGTCGCGAAGAACCCTTCGGCCGGGTCGGCCACGTGCGGCTTCTCGAGGATGTCGAGATAGCCGTTCCATTCGAATGAACCGTCCCCCGGCACCGGCACGAGGCCGCTCGAGTTCGGTCGCCGCGGCGCGATGCCCACCGCCTGCCAACCGATGTGCCCCGCGCGATCCGCCCAGATCATGTTCTCGCCGGGGATGTGCGAGTACCGGTTGGCCTCGCGGAACTCCTCCCAGGTGCGGGCCTGGTCCATCCGAAGACTCGCGAGGTACGGTGCGCCCCCGATCTCCATCCACGCCGCACGCACCGCGAACGCCTTGCGCCGCGCCGCGTCGCGCGAGACCACCGGCCCATGCCGCGTGTAGCGATGCGTGATGATCGCCGGCGCCTGGCCCTTCACGGGGATCGTGTCGACGATCAGCCGCATCCGTTCCCATCCGCCGCGATACCGATATCGGTCCGGGTCCGCCGGATCGGTGTCGTA
>Ga0075163_10011514_pt1 | contig 11525 bp, 14 predicted proteins | sample JI1023141ADNA_FD_71478 | JGI IMG/M metagenome (GOLD analysis project Ga0075163, IMG submission 71478) | Wastewater effluent complex algal communities from Wisconsin, to seasonally profile nutrient transformation and Carbon sequestration -... | ecosystem: Engineered > WWTP > Effluent > Algae... | reverse complement strand
CTACTCCGACGACTACACCTTCGACACGCGAGCCCGCGTGACCAACGTCACGAACAACCTCGGGGCGCAGACGTACACGTTCGTGGGGCAGTCGAATCGCCCGTCGACGGTGACGTACGCCAACGGCATGCAGGTTCTGTACGACTACTTCACGACGACTGGCGACTTCATGCTGAAGCAGATCAAGAACCTGTCTTCGGGCACCACGCCCACCGTGATTTCGCAGTTCGACTACACGTACAAGCAAGACCGCAGCATCGACACGTGGAAGGTCGACCAAGGCAGCGGCGCGACCACGTGGACCTTCGGGTACGACGCGGCGCGCGAACTCACGGCGGCGACCTTGCGGAACGCCGGGATGACGGTGCTGGAAGCGAACTCGTACGGGTACGACAAGGCCGGCAACCGCATCCAAGTGGGCAACGGCACGGCGCCCCCGAAGAACTACGACGTCAACACCCTGAACCAGCTCCTCTCGGCGCGGGACCACGGTCGCACCACGTTTGCCGGCACCGTGGACGAGCCGGCGAAGGTGACGGTCAACGGCCAGCCCGCGAAGATGACGTCGAACGACGGCGGCGCGCCGTACCGCTTCGAAGCGGTGGTGAACCTCGACGCCGGCGCGAACACGGTGGTGGTGCAGGCGAAGGACGGCCGCAACAACACCTCCACCAAGAACTACTCGGTGGCGACCACGGGGACGACGAAGACCTTCGAGTATGACGGCAACGGGAACCTGCGGTACGAGAAGCAGCCGAACGGCACGGTGATTCGGGAATACCGGTGGGACCAGCAGAACCGGCTCGTGCGCGAGCTGCAGGGAGTGCATGAGTCGGTGTACGACTACGACGGCGAGTCACGGCGGGTACGGATTCGGGAGCTCGAGCGCAGTGTCCAGACGAAGGACGAGACGTTCGTGTGGTGTGCAGCGCGTATTTGCCAGAAGCGCAGCGGCGCGACGGTGGTGCGGAGCTACTTCAAGGAGGGGTTCGAGCAGGGCGCCGCGGACTACTTCTACACGCGCGACCACCTGGGTAGCGTGCGGGAGATCGTGGCGAGCAATGGGACGACGATCGGGTCGCGCATCTCCTATGATTCCTGGGGAAAACTCACGGAAACCGCGACGGTGCTCACCGACTTCGGGTACACCGGGCACTACATCGACCGGCCTACGGGCCTCAGCCTCACGTGGTGGCGCGGTTACGACACAGGGCTGGGCCGTTGGCTCTCTCGCGACCCCATTGGACTGGCGGGGGGACTGAACCTCTACGGCTACGTCGGGAACAATTCGACGAACTTCGTGGACCCAGACGGTCACGGTCCCGTCGCCTTTGCGAGCTGTCTGCTGAAGGGAAGAGGCTGGTCGAACTGCGTCGACGAGGAGAAGGCGCGGTTCTACAACGGCCCCTTTGGAGCGGGCGGCGGTGATGATTCCGACAGTGCTCCTGCCTCTGGAGGCTACCGGATAACAGGAGAGCTGCCCGAATACCCCGACCCAAGGTTCGCGCCGTGCGGTGCCAAGCAGGGTCTCAAGCGTCTTTTCTGCTGCCGCAACGTTTGCACTGGAAAGAAGGCCGAAGACCCATATGATTGCGTGCCGAATCCACCCGCGGGCTCCCCAGAACACGAGTGCATGAAAAAGTGTTTCAGAAATCCCGGTGGCGATAGTGGCCCTGCGCTCCCCACCGACAAGCCTCCGCCCAAGCCTTGACTATGGAACCCGCAAAGTATGATCTCTATGACCCGGGCACGAATACGGTCGAGATGCATGAACGACAGGGGCGTCTGTTCGACTATCTAGCAAGAGGGGAATTGCAGGGTGCGCTAGCGGAAGTGGACTCGTGGACGTCTTGGCCCCTCGACCTGATTGGCCGTTGGCTAGTGATTGAAACCTACTTTCAGTCTCAGCGCCGAGACTTCGTGCCCATGCTGAAGCGGATGATCCGCGATGGTATCGAACCCAACACGACGCACGTCGCCCGGATGGAGGCGATGATCGAAGAGGCGGATTCCTGGCCCGCGAAGGGCGAACGCTAATTGGTGAAGGAAAGGAAGGACGCGAGCGCGGACCACGAAGCACGGCCAACCGCGCGGTGAACTCGCAGGACCCGGCCGGCGAATGTCCCGCGGGCGGCGGCGCCTCTCGCGGCCAAATGACGCATCCTCTCCCCCATGTGGGCGGAGCCCACATTTGGGGGAGACGGACGGCGAAGCCGGCCGAGAGGGGGCACCCCTTCTTGCTGCTCGTCTCTCGCATACCCGTGCCCGCGTGACCAAGGTCGCGAACAACCTCGGCGCGCAGATCTACACTTCGGAGCCCTGAAAACAGGGCGCCAGTTCCGGCGCCGTAACAACGACGTGAAGTGAACGATCTCCCAAGCTTGCGCGCCAACGTGACAGAATATGTCAGGCGTGCTGCCCCGGAGGGATTGCGGCGTGACGTGGAGGCGCCACGGCGGGGTGAGCCGCTCGGCGCTGGGCGCGACGCCTGGTACGCTGGAAGTATCATGAACGCGCGCGCAAAGGAGATGCTTCAGGAGGTGCTGGGGTGGGAGCGAAAGGAGCGAGAGGCCTTCGTCGCCGAGCTCTTGGAGGCCGATGGCTCCGCGGACGCGTGGACCTCGGAGATGCTTGCGCGAGCCGAGGAAGCTCTGGAAGACGGGGCCGAGCTTCTGGGAGCTGACGAAGTGTACGCACGGGTCCGTGCGGACCTCGCGGCGTCCCGCGCCATGAAGTGATCGCTGATGGTCCGGCGCCCGAGGTGGCCGCTGCTCGTCCCATGCGCTGGGCCGCGATACGCTCTCCCGGTGGGTACCCGAGGAAGCCATCAATGACACCACGTCGCATGATCGAGAGGGATCTGGGCGCCAATGTCTCTGCCGAACTTGGTCGGTGGGGACTGCCCGCGGAGACGGACGAGGTACTGGGCGCGTGCGTGTACCGGCACGCGTCGGACACGTGCTCGCTCGGTCTGTTCACGCGCGGTCTGACCCACCAGGCAGACTCTCTGTTTCGGACGGCCTACGAGGATATCGAGCAAGTGGACCTCCTCGTCCTGCGCGAGCTCGTGATTCTGAAAGGTCCGTGGGCGACGGCGCTGCTGCGCCTTCGTGTGGCCGGCACGTTGCACCAGCTCCCGATGCCCTATGTGATCTACTGGCCCGTGGGTTCGCTCGTGCACTACATCGTGACCGAGAAACTCTGGCTGACAGCACAGGAATGAAGTGAGCGCTGCATCCCCCACCACATTCCGCATGAGGCTCGACGTACCCGCGGGGCTTGCCGCGTGCAGCGGATGCCCGGATCCGCTCGCATACTCGAGTGCGCTCGATGACGTGCGGTCAGTCTTTTCGGACCTCTGCAGCGTTTTTGCGGGGCAGGGCGGGTTCAACTTCGTGGTGGCAGGATTCGGCGAGTGGCGAGCCACCGTTCGCACGGATCTCATGGTCGTTCTCGAGCAACTGCCGGCCATCCTCGCCGCCCTGCGGACCGAACAGCCTGCCGAGCTCGACTTCTTCGAGCAGGGGCTTCAGCGAACCGTGTGGATCCGTACCGCGGGAGGCGAGGTCGTTCTCTCTTGCACCAGTCGGCTGCCGAGTTGGACGCCCCCGGGAGACGAGATTCGGATGCCACGAGCGGAGCTCGAGAACATGCTGAAAGACCTCGCGCAGGCATTTCTCGACGCCGCAAGTGTGGCGTGTCCAGGAATGGCGAGCCACCCGTGGCTACTTGCGTGGGCCAACGAGTTGACGGTGAGGGGACATGGTAAAGAAGAGCCGTGACGAGATCCAGGGCTTGGAGTTCGACTGGCTCGCGCGCGACGCGGACGGCAACGTCGCGCTGTTCTCGACCGCGGGCGGTGGATATGCGCCGGAAGAATTCTTGCGCGACACCGACCTCCACGATGCTGCGATCCAGGAGATTCTCGCCCTGGACCCATCCACCGAAGCCGTGTTCGCTCCCGAATTGGCGGCCAACCTCACGAACACGTGGCGCTTGGTCGCTGAGCGAGGTCTGTTTGCCTTCGACGCCGACCCGAGCGGCGGCCCCTATCGCCTCGTGGCCGCCCCGCGCGTGCCCAGGCCGTCGAGCATGCTGCCTCCGCTTGCCGCGGCTGCAACCGCCAGGCTCGTGCTCGAGCACGTTCACTTCGAGAGGCCCTTGCCCGACGTCTTGAAGTTCCGTTGAGCGTCGGGCGTCGACGCGATACACTTGCTTCCTGCGCTATGGGGGCACTCGCCATGAATCATCTTCGCTCGGTCAGCCTTGTCGGGGCGGCGCTGGCCGTCGTGGGGTCGATGAGCTGCGGAGCGACGAGCGTTGCCGTTCCCGAGTACACGGGGCTGGATACCGTGAACCAAGACGCCGGCGGCCCGGTTGACGCGGGGGTCCCCGATGGGTGGGTGGTGGAGGACGGACAGCCGGAGCTTTGCGTCGTCCCAGAGAATCTGCCGCCGGTCGCTGCTTCGTCGACCGTCTGCAGCCCTCGCCCGGGCACTCATTGTGTGCCGGACGTCTGGTTCTGTCTCTCGAAGTGGTCACCGTTCTTCTACGACGGCACCGAGATGTCCGTTCTGAAGACGAACGGCAAACGCGAGCCGCGACAGATTGTATGGACGCCGCGGTTCATGCTGGATCGCTATCCGGTGACCAACGCCGAGTACGCGGCCTATGTCTCTTCCTCGGGCGCGTCGCCGCCGCCCGAGCTGCTGCAATACACGTTTGCGCCCGACCCCAGCCCTGGCCAAGGGGTGGTGCCTCGGCCCACGGGTTGGAAACAAGGGCAGCCGGAAAAGTTCAGGATGGACCATCCGGTCGTGGGGGTGACGCGCGCGGAAGCGCAAGCGTACTGCGCAACCAAGGGTGGTCGTTTGCCGTCGGTCGCCGAAGTGATGCGCGCCGGCCAGGGCCCGGCACCCCAGACGCGCCGATATCCCTGGGGCGGCGTGTTTCCCTATCCCGCCGGTGGCTTCGAGCCCGCGCGGATAGGCGCTGCTCCCTTTACGTCGCCCGTCGACACCATCTGGGGCGACCTGGGGCCCTACGGAACGCACGGCCTGGTCTCGAACGTCGGAGAATGGATCGGCACGTGTGAAGAGGAGGCGCGCACCACCTTCGTCTCGGACGCCCCACTGGTACTGGGATCGACCGTCGTCGCAGCCCGTTGCAGGGACGCCGTGCTCACCACGAACGTTCCCGACATATCGGCCAGACTCTTCGTGGGACAGATCATCCGATCCATTCACGTCGAGGGGCGTACCGCCATCACCCACTACCTTCGGGAGCGGATCGGAAAAGGCAGCTCCGCGTTCGACACCGGAACTGTGATTACCCAAGACCCAACGGTCTCCACGGTGCAGGACGCGGCCGGCAACGACTACCGTGACTTCGCCATCGGCTTTCGATGTGCGTACGAAGCGCCGTGAACTTGCCCCGCTCGCGCGCGCCGCAGCAGGATACGCGTCATGGTCTCCGAGCGTCGTCACACCCGGTCTTCGAATCGCTGGATTGCACTGTCCCACCTCTTCGCGCAGCGGGCTCCGGCCGGCGCGGTGCTGGCGGACGATCAGGGGCTGCCGCTGGTCGCGGTGGGCATGCCCGATGCGGAAGCGGATGTAGCCGCTGCCGAGCTGGTGCGCGCCAACGAGCCGCCGATCGCGACCGCGCTGGGGCTCGAAGTGCGCCTCTTCGTGCGCGCACTCGACGCCCAGGCGCAGCGATGGCTCGCCTCGGACGTGGCGCGCATCCTCGCTATGCCTTGAGCTGCGCGACGAGCTTCTTCGGCGCCACCAGGCGATAGGCATCTTCGAGGCAGCGCGCAACCTCCACCCAGTTCACGGCCCGCTTGCGCTCGCCGTCGCGGCGAAGGCGCATGCCAATCCATCCGCGGAAGCCCACGTAGGGCGGCACGAAGAAGTCGTCCGGGCGCGCCTCCACCAGCATCGCCTGGATGCCGAGCGGGGCGGGGCACCAGAAGGCGAGGTGGGTGGCGCCGTGATGGTGATCGTCGAGCGTCGCGAGGGTCTTCTTGCCGCCCACGAACCACGCGCACTCGCCGTGGCTCGGGCGCTCGATGACCTCGGGGAGGGCGAGGCAGATGGCCCGGAGCCGTTCCACCAGCTTCTCGTCGGCGGCCGATCGCTCGCGCTTCACGCAGCCCCGCCTTCTCCCACCTCGTCGAAGTGGATGCGCCCCTCGGCGCCGCGGGCGAAGAAGCTCCGGACCTCGACGCCGGCGTGGTTGCCACGTACCCAGCGGTCGGCGGCCTTGAGGTCGGCGAGCTGACGCCGGTGCATGGCCGCGGGCGAGTCGTAGGGGAAGCGATGCTTGTAGTACCCGCAGCCGTCGTGGGCCACGAGCAGCATGTGCTTGGTGTGGTGGCCCTGGATCAAGAAGGTGAGGGCCGCGCGAACCGTCTCGATGCCGCCCAGGTTGCCGGAAGTGAGCTCCACCAGGGCTGCCCCGCCCGGGATGGTGAGGGTGTCGATGCGCGGGTGGCCGAGGTCTTCGGCGAGCTTCTCCACGGCGTTGGTGAAGCGGCCGTCGGAGCAGTAGAGCGCGAGGACGTCCGGGTGCTTTGCGTCAAACGGAAGCTTGGAGGAGAACGTGCCCATGGGGCCGATGGTACCTCTTCTGGGGAGCGCCACGACCTTCTCGGCGCCGGGTCCAGGAAAATTCTCCAACGATTTCGTGAGCCGATTCCCGGCGGTGGGGGCCTCTCCTGGGCGAAAGGACGGCGTAGCGCCGATTGCGAGACCGCCGTCGCCGTGATACGCCCGCGATCCTACAAATGATTCTCGTCGAAGCTCGGAATCTCCCCGCCCATGTCGGTATCATCATGGACGGCAACGGCCGTTGGGCGCAGCAACGAGGCCGGTCGCGGGTGGACGGTCACCGGGAAGGCTCTAACACGGTGCGTCGCGTGGTCCGCGCGGCCCGCAAGCTCGGGCTCAAGGCCCTCACGCTCTACGCCTTCAGCGAGCAGAACTGGGCGCGGCCGGAGACCGAGATCGACGCGCTCTGGATCCTCCTCCGGGAGTTCTTGCTCTCCGAGCGCAACGAGATCCTCGACAACGGCATTCGGCTGAACGCCATCGGCAACGTGGGCAAGCTGCCCTCCATCGTGCGCGCGGTGCTCGAGCCCTTGCGCCGCGAGAGCGAAGAGAACGTGTCGATGACGCTGAACCTGGCGCTCAGCTACGGCGGGCGCGAAGAAATCGCCACCGCCGCCAAGGAGCTGGCCAAGCGCGTGGCCGCCGGCACCATGACCCCCGACGAGGTCACCCCCGAGGCGCTGCACCGGCTCATGCCCAGCCTGGCGGTGGGCGATCCCGATCTGGTGATTCGCACCGGCGGTGAGCACCGCATCTCGAACTTCCTCCTCTACGGGCTCGCCTACGCCGAGCTCTACTTCACCGACGCCCTGTGGCCCGAGTTCGAGGTGGAAGACCTCTACAAGGCCATCGCCGCCTACCAGGCCCGCGAACGCCGCTACGGCAAGGTGGGCAAGCCCGCGCCGGTGCAGAGCGGCGCCCAAGTCATTCGCCTCGCGGTCTGAGGGAGCCCGTCGTGTCGGAAGTGGCCGCCAAGAAGCCAGCGTCGAACCTCGCCCTGCGGGTCGCGAGCGCCGTGGTGGCGTTGCCGCTCATCCTTTTGCTCCTCTTCAAGGGCCCCCCCTGGGGCTTCTTCCTGCTGGTGCTTCCGGCGGCGCTGCTCGGGGCCTTCGAGCTCTTCGCCATGACCCACCCGGGCGATCGCCTCTCGCAGACGCTCGGCGTGCTGCTCTCGGCGGTGGCCACCCTCACGCTCTATCTCTTCGGCCAGGACGTGCGGGTGCTCACCACGGTGTTCGTGGCCATCCCGGTGCTCGGGCCCTTGCTCACGCTGGTGCGCCTGGGCGACGTGAAGACCGCGGCGCTCCGCGCCCTCTCGCTCAGCTCGGGGCCGCTCTTCGTGGCGGTGCCGCTCACGCTGCTGGCGGTCATGCGCCGCGATGCCGGAAATGACGGCCCGGCGTTCGTGGTGGCCGCGCTGACGTTCGCCTGGGGCGCCGACACCGGTGGCTACTTCGGCGGCCGCTTCTTCGGCAAGCACAAGCTCTACGAGGCGGTGTCGCCCAAGAAGACCGTGGAGGGGGCGCTCGGCGGTCTCCTCGGCGCCGTCATCGGCGCCACCATCATCCACTTCCTGCTCCTCCCGACCACGCCGCTCTGGCACCTGCTCGGTCTCGCGGTGGTGGCGGGCGCGCTGGGTCAGGCCGGCGATCTCGGCGAGTCGCTGCTGAAGCGCAGCGTGGGCGTGAAGGACTCCGGCGCCATCGTGCCCGGCCACGGCGGCATTCTCGACCGTGTCGACGCGCTCTTGCTCACCAGCACCGTCGTGTATCTGTACACGCTGTGGCGGCATTGATCGCCACGCGCGATTCCGCCTCACTCGCGCCCCGGACCGGCCGGCCTTTTTGACCCCCACACCCCGGTTATTCCGGGGAATCCAGGGGAGGTCACGGGCGCGTCCCAGGCGGCATGCGTCGTGCTCATGGCTCGCATCGCCCCGCGAGGGTCGCCGTACGGCGACCTGCGGACGAACGCGCTATGCAACGACGCACCCGCTTCCTTCCTTTATCCTACTCCTGCTCGCACCCGCTCCTGCTCGCCGCGCTGGTCGCGTTCGTGCTCGCCCTCCTGTGCCCCACGTCTGCGCGCGCCGAGGATCCGCTCAACTCGAGCTCGGGCATGAAGCCCGTGGAGCTGACGGTTCCGTCCGGCGAGTCGAGCACCGAGTTCAACATCTTGCCGGTGGTGGGTGGCAGCTCCGACATCGGCATCGGCGCCGGGTTCTTCGCCGGGCTCGCGCGCATCAAGCCCGGCTACGAGCCGTTCCTGTGGAACCTGCAGAGCGCCTCGCTCTTCACGTTCAAGCTCGAGGGCGGAACCGTGACGCTGCCCTACCAGGACTTGTCGCTGAAGCTCACGGTGCCGCGCCTCTTCGGCGCGCCGATCCGCATGGAGATTCTCGGGGCGTACACCTGGGAGACCACGCTGCGCTACAACGGCATCGGCAACGCGTCCGAGATGCGGATGCCGGTCGGCGCTGGGGCCGACTACGATCGCTACAAGCGGCTCCACCCGCAGATCGACGTCTCGTTTCGCGTTCGCCTGGTCGACCACGTAGCGCTCCGCTTCGGCGGCCGCTACGTGCAGAACTGGATCGACATTCCCGAGCGGTCGCGCATTCGTGACGACCTGGCCAGCGGCAACCGCGATCTGGTGCGCCTCATCGGCAGCACCGCCGACCACGCCGTGATTCTCGGCAAGCTGGGTATCGAGTGGGACAACCGCGACAACGAGGTTTCGCCCCACTCGGGTTTCTACCACACCGCCGACGTGCGCCTCAGCCCCGGGCGCTCGACCTTTCTGCCCTTTCCGTACGCCGAGGTCTCGGTCATCGGTCGCGCCTACATTCCCATCTGGAAGCCGCGCATCACGCTTGCGCTGCGCGCGGTGGGCAACGTCATGATCGGCGATCCGCCCTTCTACGAGCTCTACCGTTACGACGACGTCAACGCCATCGGCGGCTCCACCGGTCTCCGCGGCGTCGCGGCGCAGCGCTTCTACGGCAAGGTGAAGCTCTTCGGCAACGCCGAGCTGCGCACCGAGCTCTTCGACTTCCACGCCTTCGGCAAGAAGATGATCTTCGGCGTCGCCGCCTTCTTCGACGGCGGCCGCGTCTTCGCCGACACCGCGTTTCGCCCGCAGCTCGACGGACGAACCGCCGGCATGAAGTACGGCACTGGCGGCGGTCTGCGGGTGCAGTCCGGTTCTTCGTTCGTGGTTCGCGCCGACGCTGCGTGGTCTCCGGACGCCGACCCGATCGGCCTCTACGTCTCCGCGGGCCAGGCATTTTAGTGGGAGCGGCGCCGGGCCTCGGGTACGCTCGAGAGCATGCGCAACATGCTTATTCTGGTCGTGCTCGTTCTCAGCGCTGTCGCGTGTGCGGGCCTTGCGAAGGACATCACCAAGGGTGCCAACAGCACCGAGCGCGAGATGAACGGTCGCCGCACGCCGGTCGTCGATAGCGAAGCCGGAGCCCCGGCCACCTCCGGCACGTCGAGCACCCCCGCCGACTGAGCTGGCTTCGCTCCCGAGATGCAGACCGGCTCCGTGCACGTACGGTAGCCCGCAACCTTCGTCCGCGGTCAGGCCGGAACGACCGAGCACCCAAGCCCGGCAAAGGCGCCGCCGTCGACGCCGTGAGGGGCGCCGTGCTCTCGCTCACGATGGAGCAAGCGGTTCGGGTGTCGGGTGTCGGGGCTGAGGTTCGGGGGAAGAGGCCAGAAGGGCTTGGGGCTGAGGCCAGAAGGGGCTGAGGCCAGGAGGGCTTGGGGCTGAGGCCAGAAGGGGCTGAGAGCCGGCACGGGCACGTTCTTGCGCGGCCCAAGTTCCGAGCACAGCGGTGCTCCGGCGACCTCCGCCCTTCTGGCCTTCTGGCCTTCTGGCCTTCTGGCCTTCTGGCCTTCTGGCCTTCTGGCCTTCTGGCCTTCTGGCCTTCTCGCCCAAGCCCCGAACCCGAACCCGAACCATCTGCGATCTCGAAAAGCACAGTTCTCGTACGTGTAACATACACCCAAGTACGACGTCCGCCCCTCCCCCCGAGCCCTCCCGCGGAGCAGGGCGGGTGAGCCGAAGAGCCAAGCCACTCACCCGGCGAGTGCGTGCGCAATACACAGGATGGCCCACGAGGGCCAAAGGCCCTACCGAGCCAACCCGGTGAGCACCGCGTACAGCCGCGCCGCCACCCGAATGCCCCGCTCCGCGACCTCGCCATCGACCTCCCCGGCAACCTGCGCAATCTCCAGCGCCGCCGCCACCTCGAGCGCCTCCCCCCGCGCGATCCCGAATACCCGCGCCTTGTCCGCCGGGCTCGTGCGCCCGGAAGCCTCCGCCACATTCAAGCACACGCTCTTCGCCGCCCGCATTGCCTGATCCCGGAGCTTCGCGTCGCGCAACTTCGCGTCGCGTACGAGGGCGAGCAGCTCGAGGGCGACCTGGTAGGCCACGAGACGATGGTGCGGAAGCGGAAGGGCGCGGGGGGCTCGGTTGTTCATGCCCTTTTCGCGCAGGAAGCGTGACGGCGACGCGCGTACTGCTCCGTGCACACACGGTAGCCGGCAAGCTTCGTGCGCGGTCAGGCAGGAACGACCGAGCACCCAAGCCCGGCAAAAGCGCCACCGTCGACGCCGTGAGGGGCGCCGAGATATCTCGCCCACGATGGAGCAAGCGGTTCGGGTGTCGGGTGTCGGGTTCGGGGCTGAGGTTCGGGGGAAGAGGCCAGAAGGGCTTGGGGCTGAGGCCAGAAGGGGCTGGGAGCCGGCACGGGCACGTTCTTGCGCGGCCCAAGTTCCGAGCACAGCGGTGCTCCGGCGACCTCCGGCCTTCTGGCCTTCTGGCCTTCTGGCCTTCTGGCCTTCTGGCCTTCTGGCCTTCTGGCCTTCTGGCCTTCTGGCCTTCTGGCCTTCTGGCCTTCTC
>Ga0075163_10011513_pt1 | contig 11526 bp, 8 predicted proteins | sample JI1023141ADNA_FD_71478 | JGI IMG/M metagenome (GOLD analysis project Ga0075163, IMG submission 71478) | Wastewater effluent complex algal communities from Wisconsin, to seasonally profile nutrient transformation and Carbon sequestration -... | ecosystem: Engineered > WWTP > Effluent > Algae... | reverse complement strand
TTTGCTGAACGCACTATCGGCGATGCAGATCTCGCTTCTACTATTGAGCTTATTACCAATATCAATGAAAGTTTTAGAACTTCAGCACGAGCTGTTGCTGCCCAAACGTTGTGGGAGCAAGCCACAGAAAGAGTATCTCCTGCACTTTTAAGACAGCTTTCTCAAATTTCTGAAGATGATTTGTTAAGCGCATTGTTTGCAAATAGAACCAATCAAGGACTTGCACAAAATATTTTAAAATTAAGAGCTATTGCCGTACTCTGCTCTAGTTTTTGCGCTATTTCTGACAGACAGGATAATGTTCCTGGTCTTTCACAAAAAGCTCTTGATGAGCTTGTAACAAGGTTACCTGCAACCACAGCTGAAGATTTAAATGCAGATAATTTTAACTACGCACGGTACGAAATTGCAGAAACATTTAAAAAATCTATTTTAGATAACGACCGCTACAATTTTCGAGTAGCTGCAGGTTATTGGGCTCAAGGTTGGCATGAGTCTAAGAAAGTAACTTTTTCCTTATTTTCTAGAGGCAAAAAAAATCGTCCGTTTATTGTTACTGCAGGCCAAGAAATTGTACTTCATGTTTTAGAAAACCTACGTTTTCGTGAACGAGATATTCAACACTTAAAATCCCACTCTGACTTTAGAAATGTTCCTGAAGAATTTTTTGATTATCTAAGAAATTTTAAATTCACAGGCACTGTACGCGGAATGAAACCTGGTACCATTGCTTTTGCCAATGAACCTATTATTGAAATCACCGGCAACCCCGTAGAAGCACAGATTGTAGAAACTATTGTAATCCCCATTATTAATTCCATGAGTAATTTTGCTACAAAATCTGCTCGTATGGGCTTGGCTGTAGATTTTTCAAAGCCTTACGTAGAAGGCGGAACTCGCCGTGGTGTTGACGGTATTATGTCTGCCATCGCCGCATATATTGGTGGAGCCACTGGAACCTCCAACGACGAGGCTAGCCGTCTTTTTAATATTCCTGCCTTTGGTAGCATGAACCACGCTTGGGTTATGTTAAACGGCAGCGAAGCCAAGTCTTTCAATCTTTATAATAAACTTTTTCCAGGCATTACAATGCTTGTAGATACTTACGATATTATGAGAAGTATTCGCATTGCAGCTCTTGTAGTGGGAGATTCTCTTAGTGCCATTCGTCTTGATTCTACCATGCCTAACAAAACAAAATCTGAAACTGCGACTGCTGTAAGAGAACACTTAAATCGCTTAGGATTGCAAAATACTAAAATCATTTACAGCGACGGCTTAAATGAGCATGATCTTGCAGAACTTAAAAATGCTCCTATTGATTCTTTCTTGGTTGGAACAGAGTTAGCAGCGCCATCTGACGCTAACGGATTAGGTATCGTGTACAAAGTTGTAGAAGATATTGAAAATGGAGCTCTCCTTCCTGATCCTGTAAAACTTGCTAATGGAAAAGCGGGATATCCTGGTCGTAAACAAGTATGGAGACATTACGTTCAATCCACTCCCTATATGGATTCTGACTATGTATCTGAACTGAGTGAACTTCCACAGAGAGGCCGAGCTACTCCTTTGCTAGGGACTCTAATAAATGAAGGTGTTTCTCTTTTTAAGAATCTTAATTACGGCCAAATAAGAGAATCTGTAAGAGATCAGCTCTATTCTCTTCCTAATAATTTAAAAGATTTAAATGCAGATAAAAATGCTTACACCGTGAACTTCTCTGAAAACTTGAAACAAAGAATGTCTGCAGCTCAAGAACGTTTACAAAATCATCAAGAGCTTACTGCTATTTTCCATGAAGTCGATGTACAAAAAACTTTTTGGAAAGGAATGCATGGCGAAGCAGATGGTCCTTTAGCTGTTAGCGGTAGTTCTGAAATTACAGAAAATATTGCAAGGCTTAAAGCTCATGCGGCTGCTTCCATGGAAGTAAAATCTATTGCGTCTATTGATTACCATTATGACGTGGAAGTAAATAACTATGCAGTTAATTCTGAATTCCATCCTGAAGGTGCTAACTTTCCTCCCCACGCTATGAGTAGCGGCTCTGGCGCTGTAGGAGCTGGCCGTATTCCTGAAGTGGAAAATGCCTATGCTGCAAATAAGCGCATTCATATTCCTCATCAAGTGCCATCCGGCACAAAATTGCGTTTGGTGAATTATAATCTTAAAAAAATCTCTAGGGAAATTTTAGATCCATCCTACGAAATCGTAATTCGTAAAAATGGTCAAAATTCTTACAACGTATTTGAAAATCCACGCACGGAAGAAATTTATGCCAGGGTTAATCCAGGTAAACATATTCCGATTTATGTGTATGGTGTAGCTACAGACTTCTGTGTAAAAGCAGCGGCCTTGGGCTTTTTAGAGCGTGGCTATAGAGTGTTTGTCATTGAAGATGCTATCACAGGAGTTTTTGAAAATACTACTCAAGCTGCTCTTCAAGAAATGAAAGCTGCAGGCGCAGTTTTTGTTAAAACTGCTGATGTGATTTCTAGAATTTCCACAGAAGAATCTTGCGAAGTAAATCTTAAGAAAACGCCTTAGTTTTTCTGAGGAACTAGCTTATTACTCAATTCTCTCCAAGAACGACCTTCTCTTGCTTTTCTATCAATTTGAAACTTCTGCACAGCCCTTGAATGGGCTTCGTAAGTTTCTGTAAATTCATGGGTACCATCGTTGTGAGACACGAAATACAAATAAGGACTTTCTGCAGGATATAACACGGCTTTAATAGCTTCTGAGCCTGGGTTTCCAATGGGACCAATTGGTAGAGCTGGTATCACGTAAGTATTATAGGGATGAAAAGTGAGCAGATCTTTTTTAGTAATATTTCCTGCGTAGTTTTTAATTCCATAAATTACGGTGGGGTCACTTTGAAGTTTCATTTTTTTCTTCAAGCGATTGTGAAATACACTTGCCACCATGGGACGCTCTTGCGGAGCACCGGTTTCTTTTTCTACAACACTTGCAAGTGTCACTACTTGGTATTCAGTGAAACCAATTTCAGCGGCTCTTTCTTTATATTCAGTAGTAAACGCTGCTCTATGTCTTTTAACCATTTGTTTGATGAGTTCGCTCACAGGAGATCTTCTTGTTACTAAATAGGTCTCTGGAAATAAAAATCCTTCTAGCGTTGTAGGTGTTTTTTCCCAAGGACCAAGGCTTTCTATAAATTTTGCGCTAGTACATAACTTTAAAAACTCACTGCCGTCGCCAGGACGAATTTTATCCAGATATCCTGCGATTTGATTGATATTGTGGCCTTCAGGCACAGTTAAGGGAATACCGTAAGAAATACCTGAAACTAAAATGCCATAAACCTCTGTAGGCTTCATGGAAGTAGTAAATCTATAGTCTCCAGCCTTAAACTTATTTAATTTACCTGTAAATCTTCCAACCCAATAGAAAAATCTGGGATTTGTGATAACACCTAATGAAGAAAGGTCTGAAATAATCTGACCTGGGGTCATGTTCTTTTTTACATCATAAAACACTGCTTGATCTTGTGTACCCGGGGCTTTCATCCAAAAATCGGCGAATTGATAAAGGCCATAAAGCACACCAAGAGATCCAAAAACTAAAACAAAGGCTGCAAAAAATGACGTATTTCTTTTCAAAAAAATGTCTCCTTGATTTTCTTCACAACATGTCGCACAATGTATTTACTTCCATCATACATCAATCTTTTCAGTTTGACCTTCCAAAATCACCCTACAAATTTTTCCTATGCACTTAAAAGAACTCAAAGAAAAAAAAATAGCTGAACTCACAGAAATGGCCAAAACCCATGGCATCGAAGGCGCTGCTAACATGCGTAAGCAGGACCTAATCTTTGCTATTCTAGAAAAAACTGCCACAAGCGGCGAAGTTATTTTCGGTGAAGGTATTTTAGAATGTCTTCCTGATGGATTTGGATTTTTAAGATCTCCAGATTACAACTATCTTCCAGGTCCAGACGATATTTATGTATCTCCCTCTCAGATTCGTAAATTTAATTTAAGAAGTGGTGACACCATTGAAGGTCAAGTGCGTCCTCCTAAAGAAGGCGAGCGCTACTTTGCACTTTTAAAAGTAGATAAATTAAATTTCGAAGATCCTACCAGCGGTGCAGATAAAATTATTTTTGATAACCTTACTCCTCTTTATGCAAAAGAACGCATTAAGTTAGAGTTTGATCAATCTACTCTTTCCACAAGAGTGATTGATCTTATGGTTCCCATTGGAAAGGGCCAACGTTGTTTAATTGTGGCTCCTCCGCGAGCTGGTAAAACTGTTTTATTACAAGATATCGCTAGAGCTATTACAACCAATCATCCTGAAGTGGTTTTGATTGTACTACTTATCGATGAGCGTCCTGAAGAAGTTACTGACATGCAAAGAAGTGTGAAAGGCGAAGTGGTAAGTTCGACCTTTGACGAACAAGCTGCTCGTCACGTTCAAGTGGCAGAGATGGTTTTAGAAAAAGCAAAACGCTTAGCAGAAAACAAAAAAGACGTGGTGATTTTATTAGATTCTATCACTCGTTTAGCTAGAGCTTATAACTCTGTAGTTCCCCCAAGCGGAAAAGTACTTTCCGGTGGTGTGGACGCCAATGCTCTTCACAAACCAAAAAGATTTTTCGGTGCTGCTAGAAATATTGAAGAAGGCGGAAGTCTTACTATTATTGCAACATCACTGATCGATACTGGTTCTCGTATGGACGAAGTTATTTTTGAAGAATTTAAAGGTACTGGTAACGCAGAAATTCACCTTGATAGAAAATTAATGGAAAGAAGAGTATTCCCTTGTGTGGACATTGCGAAATCCGCCACAAGAAAAGAAGAACTTCTTATCGACAAAGAAGATCTCAATCGTATTTGGATCTTACGCAAAATCTTACATCCTATGGGTCACGTAGATGCCATGGAATTTTTATTAGCTAAACTTCGCGAGAGCAAAACCAATAAAGATTTTCTTAAAGGAATGAGCGGTTAACGAGCTCGGGCTCTGCAGAGATTTATAATAGGGCTGTAGGCTCGACCGCCACCTTCATGACGTCCCATAAGTAACAAATGAAGAATGCCATTTTCTAAACATCCAAAAATGCGCCAATCTCCTCCTCTGCCCATGATTTTAACTTCCCATACATCCACACCGCTTGCAGAGTTATCACTAAAGCGCTTAAAACCACCTTCACCCTGACCCCTAGCCACACCCCTTCTCATGGCTGCAAAAAAGCGATCTCTTGTTTCATCATTCATCTGTCTCGTATCAGTAAGTGTATCTAAAACAGATTCACTGATATCAAAACGTAAAGTCCCACCCATAAAACCTGGCGCTTCGTAAACCACTCCTGCATCTAACTCTACAAAATCTGTAAAATCAGAAATATTTCTAGTAGAACCTTCTGGCCCTCGAACATGGGCTGCTGCCTGAGCTTCAATAGTTGTAATACGTCTATCAAGGCTATCGATATCATCAGATACAGCTCTCGCTCTACGCCGAGGCAAAGCTCTGTCCGCTTCTGGTGGTATACTACGAGTAATCGCACCTGCGGTTTGTAATTCACCTCTTACTTGGGCCTCGAGTTGACCTCTTGTTGACTCAGTCATGGTAGCCAACTGATTTTCCACTCTACCAAGTCGAGTAATAGAATCTAAAATTCGATCCCATAAACTACCAACGGCGCAAACCTCACTAGAAGGAGGATAGCTAGACCTTCTAGTAGGAGGAGGCGGCCTAGAGCTTGGTCCTGCAAATGCTATTTCAAGAATGATTAAAATCCAAAATTTCAACATAACTGAAGGACCCTTAATTTCTATTATATCCTCCTAAAAACTATTCTTGCAAGGCCACATAAGACCTGATATTAGGCTTGCTAATTCGTTGACGGAGATTATCTATGAAAGCCGGAACACATCCAATTTATAATGAAATTACAGCTACTTGCGCTTGTGGTAACACAATCGAAACACGCTCCACAAAAGAAACATTAAAAACAGACATTTGCTCTGCTTGCCACCCATTCTATACTGGCCAACACAAGCTATTAGACACTGAAGGCCGTGTAGAACGCTTCAAGAAAAAATACGAAAAGAAAAAGTAATTTCCAGCACTTATTTCTAAGGAAAGTGCTTTATTGTTACTTAAAACACCGATATAACTCACGTTATATCGGTGTTTTACATTTTATATGCTCAAGTTCTTACTTCTATTAACTAAAAAATATACCTGCATTGGGGGCCAAGCTGTCATCGAAGGCGTTATGATGCGCTCTCCCCACTATATGGCTATTGCCGTAAGACAGCCCGATCAAACCATTCTTGTAAAAGAACTTCCTTGGCAAGGTATCGTAGGAAAGTTTCCGATCTTTAAAAAACCATTCTTAAGAGGGGTTGTAACCCTTGTTGAGTCTATGGTGAATGGCGTAGAAGCTCTTACTTTTTCTGCTAACGTTGCCGCTATTTGGGAAGAAAAAGCCCAAGTTTCTAAAGATGGTAAAGCAGCTACCGATCCCCAAGGCATGTCTAAACTAGAAATGGTTGGAAGCCTTGTATTTGCTTTTGCTATGGGTATGGGTTTGTTTGTAGCGGCTCCGCACCTACTTACTTTAGGCTTAGGAAAATTGGGTTTATTTACTGAGGGAATGAATAACCCTTTATTCCATTTGATTGATGGCGCTATCAAAGTTCTTTTTCTTGTAACCTATATTTCACTCATCTCTTTAATGAACGATGTGAAAAGAGTTTTTCAATATCACGGCGCTGAACATAAAAGCATTTATGCTTTTGAAAATGGTGATGAACTCACTGTAGCTAACGCTAAAAAATATCCAACCATGCATCCTCGCTGTGGAACATCTTTTCTTCTTTTTTTACTTATCATTAGCATTCTTATTTTTTCTGTTGTGATGCCTTTTTTTAATGAAATGTTTTTTGTTGGTAATCCTATTCTTCATCAAGCTTCTACAATTTTAGTAAAAATTGCTCTTATGTTTCCTGTAGCTGGCGTAAGTTACGAATTTATTCGTTTAACAGGTAACAATATGGATAACCCTGTGGTTAAATTTTTAATTTACCCAGGTCTTATGCTTCAAAAGCTCACTACAAAAGAACCTTCTGACGACCAGCTTGAAATTGCTTTAGCATCTCTTAAAAAAGTATTACTTCTTGAAAAAAATCCAGAAACTCTTTCTAAAGAAGACGTTGTTCTTCAAAACATTCAACAAATTCCTTCTGTTCCTGCAGAAGTTACAGAATTTTTAGGTTAGGTAGGTTGTTCTATGTCCGTTTTTTCTAAACTCGACGATGTCGAGAAACGTTTTGAATATTTAGATGCCAGGCTTTCAGATCCTGACCTAGCTAATAACAATAATGAGTTTCGCTCTATTTCCAAAGAACGTGCCGATCTTCTGGAAATTGTTGATGTGTATCGTAATTATAAAGCCATGGTGAAAGATTTTAGAGAGAATAAAACTCTTTTAGAAGAAGAAAAAGACGAAGACATCCGTTCTATGGCTAAAGAAGAAATCAATCGCCTAGAACCAGCTATTAAAACCATTGAAGAAGAATTAAGAATCCTGCTTTTACCAAAAGATCCTAACGACGATAAAAATATTATTATCGAAGTTCGTGGTGGCGCTGGAGGCGATGAAGCAGCTATTTTCTGTGGTGAATTATTTAGAGCCTATAAAATGTATTCTGAAACTCAGGGCTGGAAAGTAGATCTTATGAGTGCTAGCCCCATTGGTATTGGCGGCTTTAAAGAAATTATTGCTATGATCACAGGCGATAAAGTTTTTAGTAAATTAAAATACGAAGCAGGCGTTCATAGAGTACAAAGAGTTCCAAAAACTGAAGCACAAGGTCGTATTCATACATCTACTGTTACAGTAGCTGTTATGCCTGAAGCCGAAGAAGTTGATGTAGTGATTCGTAATGATGATTTACGTATCGATGTTTACCGCTCTGGCGGTAAAGGTGGACAGAGCGTTAATACCACTGACTCCGCTGTACGTATTACCCACTTACCAACAGGTGTTGTAGTTGCCTGCCAAGATGAGCGCAGTCAGCTTAAAAATAAAGACAAAGCTATGAAGATTTTAAGATCTCGTATCTTAGAAGCTGAACGCCAAAAGGCTGCAGATGAACATGCGGCTGCTAGAAAAAGCCAAGTTGGTACAGGTGATCGCAGTGAACGTATTCGTACTTACAATTTTCCACAATCTCGTATTACCGATCATCGCATTGGTTTTTCTGCCCATAACATTGATGAGGTTATGAACGGAAAACTAGATGATTTAGTAAAAGCCTTAGTAACAACTCACCAAGCAGAACTTCTGAAGGAACAAACTGGTTCCTAATATGGATGTATTGAAACTGATTCCCCCTCATGAAAAGCGCATTTTAGAAGCTCATGTGAGAGGCGTGAAAACCAGTGATGCTTTTGCTTTTACAAAAGAGCTTGATGAGTACCAAGCGGAAGAATTAAAAAACTTTATTAAAATGCGAATGCAGGGGTTTCCTCTGCAATATATTTTAGGAACCCAAGATTTTTATGGACGTGAATTTTATGTGAACACCTGCGTGCTCATTCCACGTCCTGAAACTGAGGGTTTAGTAGAGCTTGTTTTAAAACGTCTTCCAGCAGCCAATACTACTACTCGTTATCAAGCATTAGATTTCGGAACAGGATCTGGATGCATTGCTTTAACTATGGCTTTAGAAAGACCCGATTTGTATGTTTGGGCTGCAGAATGCTCTGAGCATGCTCTTGAAGTGGCTTTGGAGAACGCAAAAAAACTTTTGGCAGGGAACTTTGATACCCTTAAAGTAGGGCACGAACCTCGAATTTCTGACTTCGAAAAACATCAAAGTTTTGACGTATTAGTTTCAAACCCACCTTACCTTCATAGCAGTGATGAAATTGCAGAGGATGTATTATCTTACGAGCCTCATGGAGCCCTCTTCACCCCAGAGGGAACAGATCCTTTTTATTTTTATGAATTTCTTGCAGACTTAGCTGCGGCAAAACTAAAATCTGAAGGTTTTGGCGCTTTTGAAATATCTCACGACAGAGCACCTGAAACTGCGGCTGTATTTGAAAAACGAGGCTTTAAAACAGAATTACATAAAGACCTTGCACAACGTTTGCGTTATCTGATTATCTACAAATAAAGGAATACTTCATGGACAAATTTGTCATAGAGGGTGGATCGAAACTTTCTGGAAATATTAAAATCAGCGGAGCTAAAAATGCGGCTCTACCACTTTTATGTGCCACTCTACTTTCTGATAAAGAATGTGTGCTTGAAAATATTCCAAACCTTGCAGACATCGATACCACTTTTAAAATTTTAAATTTTATCGGTGTGCAAACTGAGTGGGATAAAAAAAATCAAAAAGCCTCTATTAACGGAGCCAAAGCAAACAGACTGGAAGCACCCTACGATCTTGTGCGCACCATGAGAGCGTCTGTATTAGTGCTAGGTCCTATGCTTGCTCGCTTTGGTGAAGCTAAAGTTTCTTTGCCTGGTGGATGTGCCATTGGTGCCAGACCTGTAAACCTTCACTTAACAGCATTAGAGCAAATGGGCGCTACCATTACTATCGATGGTGGTTATATTCACGCTAAAGCTAAAAAATTAAAAGGTACTACCATTCGTTTTCCAATTATTTCTGTGGGCGCCACTGAAAATACATTAATGGCCGCAGCTTTAGCTGATGGAGAAACCATTATTGAAAATGCCGCTCTAGAGCCTGAAATTGTAGATCTTGCAAACCTATTAAAGGCCATGGGTGTTCCTATTACTGGTGAAGGCACAAATACCATTCGAGTGAAAGGTGTGGGCTCCATTCAAAAATGTAATCATAAAACCATTCCAGATCGTATTGAAGCAGGCACTTATCTTTCTGCTGTTGCCATTGCTGGTGGAAAAATTCATTTAGACCATGTGAAGGCATCTCTTCTTCCCACTGTTATTGATAAATATATTGAAGCTGGTCTTACTATCGTAGAAGAAAATGGTGGCCTTACAGCTTCCTTTGACCCTGCAAAAGGTGCTTTAAAAGCCTGTGATATTCAAACAAAAGAATTTCCAGGTTTTGCTACTGATATGCAAGCTCAGTTTATGGCTGCAATGTGTTTCACAAAGGGCAGCTCTACAATTTCCGAAAACATTTTCGAAAATCGTTTTATGCACGTACCAGAATTGATTCGCTTAGGTGCAGATATTGCCATTCAAGGAAACACCGCTGTTGTAAAAGGCAAAGGTCCTCTTTCATTATCTGGAGCTACCGTAATGGCTACAGATTTACGAGCTAGTGCTTCATTAGTATTAGCAGGACTAGGAGCTAAAGGCGAAACTCAAGTGCGTCGGATTTATCACTTAGATCGTGGCTACGAGAATATGGAAAAGAAACTCAGTTCTTTAGGCGCAAAAGTAAGTCGAACCGAGGAATAAAATGTCTGACTCCGCTAAAGATCTGAGAGTACTATCTCTTTTTAGTGGCTGCGGTGGATTAGATTTGGGTTTTGAAGGTGGATTCAACGTAGTCTCAGAATCTATTCACGAGGCTATTTTAAAATCTCAGATCCTAAAATCTCCCAAAAAAGGATGGATCACACTAAAGCCCACAAGATTTCAAACGGTTTTTGCTAACGACATTAGGCCCGCCGCTAGAAAACTTTGGAATTTAAATTTCTCAAAAAAATTTCAAACTCCTACGGATATTTACCAACTGGAAAGCATTGTAGATCTTGTTGAAAAATATCGCCGTGGTGATCGGAATGTTTTTCCGAAAAATATAGATGTAGTAACCGGTGGTTTTCCTTGCCAAGATTTTTCTTTAGCTGGAAAACGCAAAGGTTTTGAATCTGATCGCGGTAAACTTTATATTTGGATGAAAGAAGTTATCGGCATTGTTCAGCCAAAAGTTTTTATCGCTGAAAATGTAAAAGGACTGACTTCTTTAGGTGATGCACTTCAAATTATTCGTAAAGATTTCGAAAGTATCGGTAATGGGTACGTTGTTGTAACCCCACAAGTGCTCCATGCAGCACACTATGGAGTTCCTCAATCCAGAGAACGAGTATTTTTCATTGGTTTCAGAAAAGATCTTTTGAAAAAAGAAGCTTTTTTAGCTCTCACTGAAAATAATATTTCTAGTGACTACAACCCCTATCCTTCACCCACTCATTACCTACCAGATGAAGACTCCGCTTCTGAAAAAATAAAATGGGCCACTACGAAAAATGCATTTAAGGACTTAAAAGAGCCCTCTCAATCTAAAGATATTTCTCAAAAATCTTATTCTCAATGTAAGTGGTACGGAAAACACTGCCAGGGCAATTCTGAAATTCGGTTAAATTCAATCGGTCCAACCATTCGATCTGAACACCATGGAAATATTGAATTCAGAAGGCTCTCTTTAAAAAATGGCGGTAAATATAAAACTGAATTTAAAAAAGGCTTTTTAGAGAGAAGATTATCCGTTAGAGAATGTGCCCGCATTCAAACTTTTCCCGATGACTTTGATTTTGTTG
>Ga0075163_10011512_pt1 | contig 11526 bp, 7 predicted proteins | sample JI1023141ADNA_FD_71478 | JGI IMG/M metagenome (GOLD analysis project Ga0075163, IMG submission 71478) | Wastewater effluent complex algal communities from Wisconsin, to seasonally profile nutrient transformation and Carbon sequestration -... | ecosystem: Engineered > WWTP > Effluent > Algae... | reverse complement strand
GCGAGCGGCTTCGGCACGTTCACCGGCCCGACGCTGACCACCCGCGGCGCCGCCGCCGGCGTCACCGAGGTCCGCGCCGTGCTGTCGGATCTGATCGGCACCGCCCGCCTGACCGTGAAGGTCCGCGGCGTGCGCGTCGACCCGCCAGCGCCGGCCAACGCGCCCGACCTGTTCGGCGCCGCGACCGAGGCCGCCAGCCAGGCGCCGGCGCTGGTCTACCCCGACGATCGCGTGCTGATGCCGCCCAACCTGGGCGAGCTCGACGTCCACTGGCGCGACACCGTCAACAACGACCTGTTCGAGATCGCGCTCAAGAACGAGTTCGTCGACATCCGGATCTACAAGGCCGGCGCCGGCGCGCAGTGGACGACGTACACGCCCAACGAGTGGGCGCCGCTCGGCGCGGCCCGGGTGCCGATCGCCGTCACCGTCGCCGGCCTGCGCGGCGCGGCCCCGGCGACCAAGGGCACCAGCCCGGCGCGCACCATCGAGCTGTCCAACGACGAGATGCGCGGCGGCATCTACTACTGGGCCACCAACGGCTCGGGCATCCTCCGCTACGACACCGAGACGCCCAACGTCCCGCCGACCAAGCTCTTCCCGGCCGGCGTCCCCACCGGCTGCATCGGTTGCCACGCGCTGTCGCGCGACGGCAGCAAGATCGCGATCACCTTCGACAGCGCCGAGGGCCGCGGCGGGGTCATGGACCTGACCAACAACACCTACCTCTTCCCCTACGACCGCGGCGTGCGGTGGAACTTCGCCACGTTCAACCCCAGCGCCACCGAGCTGATCGCGGTCAAGAACGGCGTGATGACCATCTACAAGGCCGACGGCACCGTGCTCGGGACGGTGCCGGGCGTGACCCGCGGCAGCATGCCGGAGATCTCGCCCGACGGCGCCCAGCTCGCCTACACCGAGGTCTCGGGCCAGGACTGGTACGCGCAGACCGGCGGCGTGTTCGTGCGCGACTACACCGAGTCGACCCACACCTTCGGCGCGCCGCGCATGGTGGTGCCGCCGAGCCAGAACGGGCTGCAGACCTACTACCCGTCGTGGTCGCCCGACAGCAAGTGGCTGGTGATCACGCGCAACAACGGCCTGTCGTACGACAACAACACGTCGCAGGTCTGGGTGGTGAAGGCCGACGGCACGGTGCCGCCGATCCAGCTCGCGATCTCGAACACCGCCGGCGTCACCCTGACCAACTCGTGGGCCCGCTGGGCGCCGTTCGCGCAGAGCTACGGCCCCGGCGCCGAGGAGCTGTTCTACCTGACCTTCTCGAGCAAGCGCGCGTTCGGCACCCGCCGCCCCGCCGTCGGCACGCCGCAGATCTGGATGACGCCGTTCTTCCCCGCCCGCGCCGCCGCCGGCCAGGACCCGTCGGGCCCCGCCTTCCGCCTGCCGTTCCAGAGCCTCACCGACAACAACCACATCGCCCAGTGGACCGAGCGCGTCATCATCCCCTGATCGACGGGTCCACGAGCTCGCCCGTCGACGAGCTCAGGGCGAACGGGTAGGGACGCGCTCGTCGGCGTGATCGGGGTCCATGGGCCCGCCGCCGACGACTCGCTCCGGCCCATCGCCGAAACGCGAAGAGCCCCGGCTGCTGGCAGCCGAGGCTCTCGAGGACGGCGTCGCCGCGGGGCGGGTCAGCGCCAGGCGGTGGGGACGAAGGCGGCGGCGGGCGAGGCGGGCGGGGCGGTGCGGCCGATCGGGACCAGGTCGAGGTCGAGGCCGCCCGGGTACCAGTAGCTGGTGTCCATGCCGTAGCCGTAGACCTGGATGCCGAACGGCTCGGTGCCGGTGATGACGTGGTTGCCGTCGGACAGCGGGCCGTTGTTGAGCGGGGTGACGCGGGCGAGCATGAAGCCGCTGCTGCCGATCGGCTGGAAGTTGGTCAGCGGCACGCCGTCGAGGCTGACGCTGCCGGTGGCCGGCGCGACGACGTCGACGTAGTTGGTCTCGTAGTTGGTCGGCGCGTGGAACAGGTACTCCGACCGGTACTGCTCGACCGGGACCGCGAGCGACATCGCCGGGTCGCCGGTGTTGCCGGCCACCGTCGAGCCCTCCATGTACTGCGCGACCATGATCTTGGCGCTGCCGGTGACCGAGAAGCTGCTCGGGTTGCGGGCGATCTCGACGAAGTCGCCGGCGGCGGCGATCATCGCCGGCGCGCCCGCGACCGGCGGGTCGTAGGTCAGCGTGGTGTTGGGCTGGGTGGCGATGATGCGGACCATCTGCTCCTTGCCCTGCGGGATCGTCGTCACCGCCGGCGCCACCACCACGTAGTGGTCGGACAGCGCGTCGGTCGGGAACATCGTCTCTTCCATGTGGTCGCAGTAGCCGAACGGCAGGCCGGGCACGTAGGCGCAGTAGTGGCCGCCGAGCACGGTGACCGGCTTGTTCGACGTCACCAGCGAGCCAGTGAGGTCGCCGGGGCCGGCGGTCGCGGCCAGCTCGATGACGTCGCCGGCGTTGAGGGTCACGGTCTGCGGGGTGCGGGCGGTGAAGGCCGGGGCGCCGCCGGCGGCGGTGGTGTTCGACCGGGTGTTGATGGTGACCTCGGTGCCGTCCTGGTAGGCGGTGACCGCCATCAGGCTGGGCCAGAACACGGTGCCGTCGGTGAGCACCTGGTACGAGGCGACGTAGTACTCGTTGCGCCACGCGTTCGACGGGAACAGCAGCGACGCGTCGTTGGAGTACGAGTTGCTCGGCGCGCCCGGCAGCGTGTAGTCGAGCGGGTTGAACTGGTAGACCGTGACCGGCTGGTTCGAGCGGAGGTGGTAGGCGCCCTTGGTGGCCTTGGCGCCCAGGGTCGGCGCCCGGCACAGGTCGATGTTGACGTTGTCGCAGAGCTTGAGCGCCGACACCCACGGCAGCTTGCGCACCGAGGTGCTCATCGGGTTGACCGTGAACGTGACCGGCGCGCCGAGGCCGCCGCCGTCGATGGTGACGTCGGCCGGGGTGGCGGTGGTGTTCGAGACCGCGACCGCGAACTGGTAGAACGACGACACCATGTTGCCGGTGACGGTCGGCCAGTAGTCGCAGCCGACGTAGCTGTCGCCGAGCGTGGCCGGGGCGCAGGCGCCCTCGCACACGCCGTTGCCGCCGCAGGCGATGCCCTGGACCGGATCGCAGAAGACGTCGACGTAGCCGCTGCCGTCGGACCGGCAGGCGTGGGAGATGTCGCCCTCGCAGGTGCCGGTGTTGGGCTGGCAGAAGACGCAGCCGAGGGTCGCGTCGCACGCCTGCGGACAGGTCTCGTCGGTGACCCAGTTGCCGCCGGTGCACACCTGGTGGGCGACGTTGTCGCACCGCTTGGTGCCCTCGGTGCACGGGGTGTCGTCGTCGTCGTCGCCGTCGTCGCCGCTGTTGGCGGGGCCACAGGCGGCGAGCGCGAGCGTCAGCAGGAGCGCGGTGGACGACGTGGCGGGGACAGCGGGCATACGGGAGCGCGAGCGCGACATGAGCACCTTCCTCGCCCCCGATTGAAACAGAGGACGGCGGCGAAAGCGACTCCCGCCGCCCGGCAGCCCGCGCCGATGTTGCGCCCGCCACGCCCGCCCGCCCCCGCCGGGCGACCGCCGGCCCGGCCGCGCCGCCTCGTCACCGCCATACGACGCCGCCGTCGGCGGCCGGATTCCGGACGAACGTGGACGGTGGCCGGACGGACGTGGCCGGATGCCGGACGGCGTGGGGAGGGCGAGCGTGTGGTTCTGGCGTGATGCGACCTGGCACGCGGCGTGGAAGGGCGCGTGGGCGGAGGTGGCGGTGAATGGTACGTTCGTGCTCACGATGGAGTCGGAAACGGCGGGGCAGGCGATCCGCCCGCTGCGGCGGAACGAGTACGAGGAGCTGGTCGCGCTCGGCCGTTTCGACGGCGAGCGTGTGGAGCTCGTGCGCGGGCGGCTGGTCACGATGAGTCCGCAGGGGAGCCGGCACCTGGCGGTCGTCGCGCGGGTCGGGCTCGCGCTGCAGACGCGGGTGCCGCCGCGGTACCGGGTGTTGCAGCACAGCCCGCTGGCGCTCGGAGACGTCTCGATGCCGGAGCCGGACGTCTCGGTGACGCCGATCGCTCCCGATCACGAGTTTCCCCGCGACCCGATCCTCCTGGTCGAGGTCGCCGATTCGTCCCTGGCCTACGATCAGCGCGACAAGCTGCGGCTGTACGCCGCCGCCGGCGTGCCCACGTACTGGCTCGTCGATCTGGTCCACGACGAGGTTCGCGTCCACACCCGCCCGGTCGGGGCTGGCGACGACGCCACCTACCGCACCGTCATCACCCTCGGACAATCCGACGTCCTCCGCCTCGACGCCCTGCCAGCCCTCTCGATCCCCGTCGACGAGTTGATCCGTCCCTCGTCGGGGACCGGCGGTCGCTGACGCACCTCCCTCGGGGGCGAACGTCAGGCGCGGCGGATGGCGTACAGCAGGGCGCCGAGGGTGAGGACGGCGGCGCCGGCGGCGACCGAGCGCCAGGGCAGGGCGACGGCGAGGGCGACGCAACCGACGAGGCCGAGGGCGGCGAGGGCGCGCGGCCAGCGGCGCTGGGTCGGCGGCAGCGTCCAGGCGGCGACGTTGGCGATGGCGTAGTAGCCGAGCACGCAGAACGAGCTGAAGCCGATCGCCGCGCGGACGTCGGCGATCGCGACGATGATCACGACGATGGCGCCGACCGCGAGCTCGGCCCGGTGCGGCACCCGGTAGCGCGGGTGGACCGCGGCCAGCACCGGCGGCAGATCGCCGTGGGCCGCCATCGCGAACGCGGTGCGGCTGACGCCGACGATCAGCGACAGCAACACGCCGAGCGAGGCGACGGTCGCGCCGACCCGCACCGCCGGTGACAGCGACGCCAGCCGGCCGGCGTCGACCGCGGTGGCCAGCGGCGCGGCCGAGGCGGCGAGCGCGTCGGCGCCGGCGCCGGCCAGCGCGCTCACCGCGACCACGGTGTAGACGACCAGCGTGATGCCGAGCGCGATCGGGATCGCCCGCGGGATCGTGCGCGCCGGATCGATCACCTCCTCGCCGAGCGTGGCCAGCCGGGCGTAGCCGGCGAAGGCGAAGAACAGGAAGCCGGCGGCCTGCAGCACGCCGGCCGGGGTCGCGCCGGTGATCGGCCACAGCCGGCCCGGGTCGGTCGCGCCGCCCAGCCACACCGCCGCGACCACGACCGCGAGCGCCGCCAGCACCACCGCGACGATCACCCGGGTCGCGAGCGCCGTCTTCTGCACCCCGAGGTAGTCGACGGCGGTGACCAGCACCACCGCGCCGATCGCCAGCGGGCGGGCGTGGTCGGGCGCGGCGTAGCTGGCGAAGGTCAGCGCCATCGCCGCGCAGCTCGCCAGCTTGCCGACGACGAAGCCCCAGCCGGCGAGGAAGCCCCAGAACGGACCGAGCCGGGCCCGGCCGTAGACGTAGGTGCCGCCGGCCTGCGGGTAGACCGCGGCGAGCTGCGCCGACGACGTCGCGTTGCCGTACGCGACCAGCGCGGCCAGGCCGAGGCCGAGGAGCAGCCCGTTGCCAGCGGCGCGCGCGGCCGGGGCCAGCGCGGCGAACACGCCGGCGCCGATCATCGCCCCGAGGCCGACCACCACCGCGTCGACGGTGCCGAGCCGGCGGGCCAGCCGGGTCGGCGCGGGCGCGGGCGCGGTCACGGCGTCGGGGCGGCCGGGCACGGCGTCACTTGTCGCGACCGGCGTACTGATGCGGCGTCAAGGTGAACGGGTCGACGCCGTCGAGACAGCGGACGTTGACCGCGACCGTCGGCGAGCCGTCGGCCTTGGCGCCGCGGGCGAACGGCTTGATGCCGCACACCTTGCAGAAGTTGTGGTGGATGACGTGCGTGTTGAACTGGTAGTCGGTGAGCGAGTCCTCGCCGGCCAGCAGCTCGAACGCGGTGGCGGGGACGAAGGCGAGGATGGTTCCGGATCGGCCGCACATCGAGCAGTTGCAGGCGATGAGGTTGTCGAGGTTCATCGTCACCTGGTAGCGGACCGCTCCGCAGTGACACGAGCCGGTGTGGAGCTTCTCGTCGGTCGAGGTCGTCATGTCGGGCACTTTGTCACATGATGCAGGCGGTGACTGCGCCGTCCGATCCGACCGATCCGACCGATCCCGCCGGGCCCGCCGGGCCCGCCGAGCCGACCGGTCCGTCGGGTCCGCCCGATCCGCTGGCGAAGTACCGCGACAAGCGCTCGCCCGGGTCGACCCCCGAGCCGCTCGGCGCCCGTCCGGCGTCCGGACGACCGGCCACGGTCGGCGTGTTCGTCGTCCACGAGCACCACGCCACCCGCACCCACTGGGACCTCCGGCTCGAGATCGACGGCGTGCTGGTGTCGTGGGCGGTGCCGCACGGCCCGTCGATGAACCCGGACGAGAAGCGGCTGGCGGTCAAGGTCGAGGCCCACCCGCTCGAGTACGTCGACCTCGAGGCGGTGATCCCGGCCGGCAACTACGGCGCCGGGCCGATCGTGGTCTGGGATCGCGGGCGGTTCGTTCCGGTCGGCGATCCGCGCGAGGGCCTGCGGGCCGGCGAGATCAAGTTCGAGCTCGCCGGCTACAAGCTGCGCGGCGCGTTCACCATCGTCCGCACCGCCGGCCGGGCCGGCCGCGGCCGCGGCAGCACCACCCAGGAGCAGTGGCTGCTGATCAAGAAGCGCGACGCCTGGAGCGAGGCCTTCCTCGCCAGCGGCAAGCCGCTGCCGGCGCCGAGCGTGCTGTCGGGCGTCACCGCCGAGGAGCTGGCCCACGGCGCGCCGCGCATCGCCGCGGTCCGGGCCGCGATCGCCGCCTCGGGCGCGCCGCGCGCGACCCTCAACCCGGTCGGCTTCCAGCCGATGCTGTGCGAGGTCGCCGACGCGCCGTTCTCGTCGCCCGACTGGATCTTCGAGCTCAAGTACGACGGCTACCGCCTGCTCGGCTGGGGCGGGGCCGGCGCCGCCGCGCTCCGCTATCGCTCGGGCCGCGATCCGACCGCGCGCTACCCCGAGCTGCTCGCCTCGCTCAAGGCGCTGCCGGTGCCCGGCCTGGTCCTCGACGGCGAGGTGGTGGCCGAGGGCCCGGGCGGCGCGCCGTCGATCGTCAAGCTGGCCGAGCGCGCCCAGCTCGTCCGGCGGACGGACATCGCCCGGGCCGCGGTCGCGTCGCCGGTGACCTGGTTCGTCTTCGACCTGCTGGCCGCCGACGGCTTCGACCTCCGCGGCCTGCCGCTCGAGGTCAGAAAGCAGCTCCTCGCCCAGGTGGTGCCGGCGGTCGGCGCGATCCGGCTGGCCGAGCACATCCCGACCATCGGCGAGGCGTTCCTGGCCGAGGTGGTGCGCCGCGGCCTCGAGGGCGTGGTCGGCAAGCGGCTGGGCTCGCGCTACCGGCCCGGCCTGCGCAGCAAGGACTGGGTCAAGATCAAGGTCGACGTCGAGGGCGACTTCGCGGTCTGCGGCTACACCGCGCCCAAGGGCAGCCGGGCCGGGCTGGGCGCGCTCCACCTGTGCGTGCGCGACGGCGACGGCTGGGTCCACGCCGGCAAGGTCGGCACCGGCTTCGACGACGCCGAGCTGGTCGCGCTGCGGGCCGAGCTCGAGCGAGCGCCGCGCTGGACCCCGAGCTTCCCGCTGCCCGAGGGCTCGTCGGACGCGACCTGGATCGCGCCCCGGCTGGTGGTCACCGTCCGCTACCGCGAGTGGCGCGCCGACGGCACGCTGCGCTTCCCGGTCTACGTCCGCCGCCGCGACGACAAGGACGCGCTGGCGTGCTCGATGCCGGCTCGCGACAGCGGCGAGGCGCTCGATCGGTCGCTCGACGGCGACGACGCCCCGGCCGCCGCGGCCGACGACGACCGTGACGGCGGCGCCGACGCCGACGACGCCGACGACGCCGACGATCCGCCCGAGCCGGCGGCGATCGAGGACGACGCCGCGCCGCGCCGGCTCCAGCTCACCAACCCCAAGAAGCTGTACTGGCCGGCCGACGGCATCACCAAGGGCGATCTGGTCGCCTACTACCGCGCGGTCGCGCCGTGGATGCTGCCCTACCTGGTCGATCGCCCGGTGGTGATGACCCGCTACCCCGACGGCATCGACGGCAAGATGTTCTACCAGAAGGACACCCCCGACTGGGTGCCGCCCTGGCTGCGCACGGTCGCGCTGTGGAGCGACCACAGTCAGCGCGACGTCCACTACGTCCTGGTCGACGACGCCGACGGCCTCGCCTTCCTCGCCAACCTCGGCTCGATCCCGATCCACGTCTGGGCCAGCCGCACCACCGACCTCGGCCGCCCCGACTGGTCGATCATCGATCTCGATCCCAAGGGCGCGCCGCGCGAGCACGTGGTGCCGCTGGCGCTGGCGATCCACGAGCTGTGCGAGTCGATCGCGCTGCCCAACTACGTCAAGACCAGCGGCCAGACCGGGCTGCACGTGCTGATCCCGATGGGCGGGCAGGTCACGTTCGAGCAGGCCCGCCACCTCGCCTACCTGCTCGGCATGGTGATCGAGCGCCGCCACCCCGACATGGCGACCACCAACCGGGTGCCGTCGAAGCGCAAGGGCCGGGTCTACCTCGACTGGGGCCAGAACGCGCACGGTCAGCTCCTGGTCGCGCCGCTGTCGGTGCGGCCGGTGCCGCAGGCGCCGGTGTCGATGCCGCTGCGCTGGCACGAGGTGGTGCCCGGCCTCGACGCCAGGCAGTTCAACCTGCGCAACGCGCTCGCGCGCCTCGAGTCGTTCGGCGACGACCCGGTCCGGCCGGTGCTGACCGAGCGGCCCGATCTGCTGGCGGCGCTGGGCCGGCTGCAAGTGATCCTCGCAGACGGCTAGGGCGGCCACCGCCGTCGCCGACAGATCGTCGCGGGCGCGGCGGTGGGAGGTCACAACCCCGCCGGGGTGGACTCCATCCGGTCGGAGGCCACGAATGAACGGATATGTGCAGACTCGCTGTCCACGGTGCGGCAACGCGGCGTGGGGACACCCGACCCAGGCCGTGCCGTGCAGCACGTGCGGACAGCCGGTCCCACCGCAGGCCCAGGCGGCCGCGCCGGCGCCGATGGCGGCGCCGCAGGCCTGGGGCCAGGTCCCCGGCATGGGCGGCGCGCCCGGCATGAACATGGGCGGCGCGCCCGGCATGGGCATGGCCCCGGGCATGGGCGGCGCGCCCGGCATGAACATGGGCGGCGCGCCCGGCATGGGCATGGCCCCGGGCATGGGCATGCCGCCGGGCATGGGCACGCCGCCGGGCATGGGCGCGCCGGGCATGGGCGCGCCGGGCATGCAGGTCGCGCCCGGTCAGGCCAACCCGTGGCAGTCGCCGCCGGTCAGCACCCAGGGCACCGGCGCACCGAAGATGGGCATCCCGCTGCCGGGCGGCTTCAAGCTGCCGATCAACCTCGGCGGCGCCGGCGGCGGCGTGTCGATGTTCAAGATCATCGGCGGCGTGGCGCTGGCGATCGTGCTCGCCGTCGGCGGCGTCATCTTCAAGATGAAGTTCGTCACTCCCAAGGGGATGATCAGCTACTCGGCCGCCGGCCTCGAGAAGGGCAAGCCCGACGCCGACAAGCTCATCACCCAGATGGGCGGCTTCGCCCGCAAGTGGCACAAGGACGCCGTGTTCTGGTCGGTGAACCTGCAGGCGGTGCGCGCCGACGGCACCGTCGACACGTCCAAGGGCGCCGAGGTCGAGTTCACGTCGCCGAGCGCGTCGGCGTCGTACGCCAAGAGCCAGCGCGCCAACTCGGTCAAGAAGTACTCGTTCAACCCCAAGGGCATCAACGGCAAGTGGCGGGGTGGCTGGACCGATCGGATCGAGGGCATCGAGGCGCCGCCGGCGCCCAAGTGCCAGATCAAGGACGTGCTCGCGCTGCTGGTCAAGGACGGGACCTTGCCCGCGGGCAAGACGGTGCGCGTGACCTACGATCCCAAGTTCGACGAGTTCCTCGAGTGGCACATCCTCAGCGACGATCCCAAGATCGACGCCCGCTACGCCTGGGAAGACTGCTCGATCATCAAGTGACGATCAGAAGCGCGTCTCCGAGGTGGAGCGGCGCACGGTGCTGGGCGACGTGCCGGCGTGGGCGTCGAGCGCGGTGGTGAAGATGGTCTGGCGGAAGTCGCGGGCGGTGGTGACGTGGCTGTCGATCAGCTCGACCTGGGCGGCGACGCCGTCGATCGGCGCCCAGTCGTCGGCGAGGTCGGCCGGCAAGGTCGGCAGCACGACCCGGGTCGCGCCGGCCGGCAGGACGAATCGCCAGGTCGCCCGGGTCGCGCCCTTCTCGAGCGCCTCGAGCCGGACCAGCGCGCCATCGTAGGCGGCGCCGCCGCCGAGCGTCCACGATAGGCCGTCGCCGGTCGGGGTGACGTCGGCGAGCGCCGGCAATAGCTCGCCGTCGAGGCTGCCGATGTCGAACCGGTTGACCTGCCCGGCCTGGTAGCGGTCGATGGTCTGCAGGCCGCCGGTCTGGATCACGCGCAGCCCGATCGTGGTGCCGTCACCGAGCGCGGCCGGGTGGGGGAACGTGGCCGCCACGGCGCCGGCGACCGCCGCGGGCAGCGCGTCGTCGTCGAAGGTCGCGAGGGCGGCGCCGAACATGACGCCGTGGCGGAGCTGGATCTGCGATACCGACGCCGGCACGCCGCCGAGCGCGACGGCGAAGCTGCCCGGCGCGGCCCACGGCCCGGGCAGGGTCACCGTGGCGCCGGGCGCGACCGCGGCCGCCGGGCCGTGGAGGTAGCCGAGCCGGGTCGCGGCCGAGAACGCGGTGGCGACGACGTCGCGGGCGCCGGCCGGGCAGGCGTCGCTGACGCCGACCGTGATCCTCGGCGTCACCGAGGCGCCGTAGGTGCACGCGCCGCTCACCTGGTAGCGGACGGTGCCCGCCGGCCCGGCCGGCACGACGACGGTGCCGTTGGTCGCGGTGCCGACCGTGATCGCGGTGCCGACGAAGAGGTGATCGCCGGCGACGAGCCCGAGGAAGCTGGTCAGGTTGCCGGTCCGGTCGACGACCAGCAGCGAGCCGCCGGCCGGCACGACGCTGGCGGCCTCGCCCGCGGCGTCGGTCGCGGCGCGACCCACGACCGCACCGGCCGCGTCGACGGCGAGGACCGCGGCGCCGACCACCGGCTGGCCGGCGGTCCGCCAGTCGTGGACCGTGACCGTCACCGCCGCACCCGCCGCGGCGTCGGGTCCGACCGTGGCGTCGGGGTCGCCGGTGGTGCCGTCGAGGCCGCCGTCGACGAAGGTCTTGTCGCTGCCGCAGGCGCCGAGGCTGGTGAGGGCGAGCAGGGACCAAAGGTGGGCGCGCATCGCGCCATGGTGCCACGCCCGCGCCGGGTCCGGTCCGGTCCGGTGCGGCCGGCCGGGTTAACCTCGGGCCGACCGCCGGGTCGATCCGTCATGCCGCGCCTCAAGAGGTGTCGAAAAAGAACCTCGACACCTCTTGTCGATCGGCTTGCCGGCTACGCCGGCAGCGCCTGTACAGAGGCCGTCGCTCGCAGACTCGCTCCTTTCCGAGGAGCCGAAAAACGCGGCAACCGCATT
>Ga0075163_10011510_pt1 | contig 11526 bp, 6 predicted proteins | sample JI1023141ADNA_FD_71478 | JGI IMG/M metagenome (GOLD analysis project Ga0075163, IMG submission 71478) | Wastewater effluent complex algal communities from Wisconsin, to seasonally profile nutrient transformation and Carbon sequestration -... | ecosystem: Engineered > WWTP > Effluent > Algae... | reverse complement strand
ATCGACCTGTACTCGCGTCGGCTGCTCGGGGCCGCGACCGGTCTGCACCCGGACGCTGACTTGGCGTGCTCGGCGATCAAGATGGCCGTCGCGGCCCGCGGCGGCATCGACGCGGTCAACGGCCCGAACTGGCGCGAGGATGAGTCACAGCGGGTCATCTTCCACACCGACAGGCCCGTCGAAGTCGGCGGTGCCGGTGAACTGCGCCCCGCCGAAGATGGCGGTGCCGGTGAACTTCGCCTTTCGGAAGTTGGCGCGGCTGGTGAACTGCGCCCCGTCGAAGATGGCGGTGCCGGTGAACTGCGCCTTCCGGAAGTTGGCGTTTTCGAGGTGTGCCCCGGTGAAGTCGTAGTTCAGGTGGGACCAGCTGGGGGCGGCGTCGGGTTGGGTGTGGGCGCGGATGACGGTCACGATGGTTTGGCGGACTTGGCTGTCGAACGGGCGGGTCGCGGTGGTGCTGGCGATGCTCCCAGCTGCGCCGCTCTCGGAAGCGGTTGCGGTGGTACTGGTTTGGGAGGCGAGGTTGTCGGTGTCGGGATTGAACGGTAGGCGTAGGTACCCGCAGAGGACATCGACGCATTGCTGGCTTCGGCGGGGGTATTCGTCGGCGAGGGCGGCCATCGCGTAGACGCCGGCGAGGCGTTCGGCGGGTGAGACGCCGCCGAGCTGGCTCGCGGCCGCGCGGAAGCGTTCGGTGAAGGCGCTGGCGATCTCGCGGCGGGCGGCCTGCTCAGCGAGGTCTTGCTTGCGGATGTTGATGACCAGGGCGGCCATCGCGCCGAGCGCGGTGGCGGTGGCGAAGGCTGCGGTCAGCCGTTGCGCCGCGGTCAGCCCGGACGATTCGTCGATTGGCGCGAGAAGGGCGAGTAGCCAGTAGGCGCCGGCGACCACCGCGGATCCCAGCACGAGCACTAGGAGCAGCGTTACCGGCAATGGCCAGGCCGCGATCCCCCGCAGCCCCGGGTCCCCCGGCAGATCCTTGCCTCGTCTGCGAAGGGCGCGGCCAGGCTTCTCTGTCACACCCTGATGATGCCCCAGCACCTCTTCCCCTCGCTCAAGCCTCTCCCCCGGGCTCGAGCCACCCGCGTAGCGCGTCGGTGAGGCCTGAGCCGGTGCGTAGGGAGCCATTTGGATGATCAGGTCTCCCCCAGCTCGGTCAGGACGAAGATGGTCAACGCCGCCCACTCCCCCCGCCTCCTCGCGCGCCCACTGCAGAATCAGCCCCGGCACGGGTTGTGGCGCGTCAGGATGCTCGAGGAAGCAGTCCGGGCGCAGGCGGTGGACCTGGCGCCGGGTAAAGCCGTTCGCGGTCAGCAGTGACGTCGGGCGCCGCGTCGCGCCGGCCGGAGCCATAGCTGCCGCTATCCCGTCAGCGGTCTCCCGGCTGGCAGGATGACCGGCATGTGGTGGTTGGGGCGTGGTGTGGTGGGGTGGGCGTGAGCGCGCGGCTAGTGGTGGAGCGTCTGGTGAACTCGGCGGGGGTGCGGCGGAGCGAGGCGACGATCCAGTCGGATGTGCGGATGTTGTTGCTGGACCCGGCGTTCGGGCTGGCTGAGGACGACCTGGATGTGCAGCTGGAGACCCCAGCGGGGCAGGGCAAACGCATCGATGTCGAGGTCGGTTGCACAGTCATTGAGGTGAAGCGGTCGTTGGAGAGCCCGACGGCGGTGGCATCAGCGACCGAGCAGTTGGCGGGTTATGTATCGGCCCGGGCCACCCAGATGGGGCAACGGTATGTGGGGGTGTTGACCGACGGGCGTCGATGGATCGCGTTCCATGAGGTGGATGGGGCGTTGCGGGAAGCGACCCGTCACGAGGCTGCGGGCGCGGACCCGAGCGGGGTGATGGAGTGGCTGGAGGGGGTGCTGGCCACCAAGACGGCGATCGCGCCGACGCCAGAGCAGATCGCCACCCGCTTGGGTGCTGACTCGTCCTCCCACGCCTTGGATTACGCCACGTTGGCGGCGCTGTATGCCGATTCGCGGGAGCTGCCGACGGTCGCGTTGAAGCGGGAGCTGTGGGCCAAGCTGCTGCGCAGCGCTCTGGGTACGCAGTTCACGGACGACGACACCCTGTTCCTCGAGCACACGCTGCTGGTCAACTCGGCGGAGATCATCGCCCATCTGGTGCTGGGCCTGGACGCTGCCCGTCTGCCGGCGGCGACTCTGTTGTCGGGTGGGCAGTTCGCAAGCGCCGGCCTGCACGGGGTGGTCGATCGCGACTTCTTCGACTGGGTGCTGGAGGTGCCTGGCGGGGAGGGCTTCGTCACTTCGTTAGCGCGTCGGTTGTCCCGATTCGACTGGTCGGCCGTCGAGCACGACGTGTTGAAAGTGCTCTACGAGTCGGTGATCCCGGCAGCGACGCGCAAGTCCCTTGGGGAGTACTACACCCCGGACTGGCTGGCCAACAGCGTGGTGGCCGAGGTAGTCACCGACCCACTGCATCAACGGGTACTGGATCCCGCGTGCGGGTCGGGGACGTTCATCTTCTACGCCGTACGTCGATTCCTCGACGCCGCCGACACCGCGGGAGTTCCACTGCCGACGGCGATGGAGCAGGTATCGAGCCAAGTGGTGGGTATCGATCTGCACCCGGTCGCGGTGGCGCTGGCGAGGGTGACGTACCTGCTGGCGTTGGGTCGCGCCCGTCTGACTGACCCGGCCCGGGGCAGCTTGTCGGTGCCGATCTATCTGGGGGATTCCCTCGGCTGGGATCAGCGCGAGGATCTGATGACCACCGACCATCTCGTCATCCCCACCGAGGTCGGCGACCAGTTGCTTTCTGGTGAGCTGCGATTCCCCGAGCACCTCCTCGACAACGCCGCGGCTTTTGACGACCTGGTCGAGTCTCTGGTCGACGAATCAGAACGCGCGGCCGGTAAGAACGTTGACCGGTTGTCGGCAGGCACGATCCGCCGGCTGGCACTGACCGAGGACGACCTGCCGGACCTGAACGCGAACTTCGCACGGCTGAAGCAACTCCACGAGGCGGAGCGCAACCACATCTGGTCCTACTACATCCGCAATGTTTCCCGCCCCGCGTGGTTGTCGCGATTGGAGAACCGGGTCGATGTGCTGGTGGGCAACCCTCCGTGGCTGTCCTACCGGCACATGACCAAGACCATGCAGAGGCGGTTCAAACTGCTCGCCACCGACCGCGGGTTCTGGCACAACGAAACCACCGCCACCCACCAAGACCTGGCCGGTGTATTTGTCGCGCGAGCCGTCGAACGGTACCTGAAGATCGGTGGTCGGTTCGGGTTCGTCGTCCCCAACCCCGTGGTCGATCGCGACTACTGGGGCGGGTTCCGCGGTGGCCAATTCGACGGCGCCGCGGTCCACTTCACCACCAGCTGGGATTTGCGGCGCATCCGCCCCCACCTGTTCCCTCGCGGCTCCGCCGTCATCTTCGCCGAACGATCCGCGAAAGCCGGCCGGATGCCTACCCAGGCGCTCATCTGGTCTGGCCGGGCCCCGCACCACCACGCCGCCACCGACACCACCCACCTACTCCGCCACGACCTCGGCGAGCTGACCATTAGTTCCGGTGACGACGAGAGGTCGCCCTACTCGCCTCGCTTTAGCCAAGGGGCGAATCTCGTTCCGCGTCTTTTCTTCCGCGTCGAACCCGCACCCGGCGATGCGTTGGGGGCTCCTGCTGGGCGGGCCCACGTTCGCTCGAAACGCTCAGCCGCCGAGAAGAAGCCGTGGAAGCATTTGCCCGACATGATCGGGACGGTGGAATCGGAGTTCCTGTGGCCGACGATCCTGGGCGAGCAGCTGGTGCCGTTCCGAGTCCTGCCCGAGGAAGAGTTCGTCATCCCCATGACGAGCAAGGGTGCGATCTTCGAGTCCGATTCCCCGCAGATCGACGCCTACCCAGGGCTGGCCGGATGGACACGACGAAGCGAGGAGCTGTGGCGCGCCCACGCCGACTCCAAGATGACGCTGGCCGGACAGATCGACCACATGCGCAAGCTCAGCCAGCAGCTGCCCATCCCCGCCACCCGGGTGGTGTACGCCGCGTCCGGTATGCATGTCTCTGCTGCTGTGATCACGAATGCCAATGCGATCATCGAGCACGCCGTCTACTGGGCCACCGTGAGTAGCCCAGCCGAGGGGCACTATCTCGCTGGCATCCTCAACTCCCCCGTCCTGACCGTTCTTGCCCGCCCGTTGATGTCCTACGGCAAGGACGAGCGGCATATCGACAAGCATGTGTGGAAGCTACCGATCCCGACCTATGATCCCTCTGATCCGGTTCACCACGAGATTGCTACTCTCGCAGCGCAATTGGCTGAGGAGATTAGCGCGCTGACGTTCCGGTCCTCCAACTTCACCGTGATCCGGCGCGATCTGCGCGCGTACATTGCCGCCTCGACGGCGGGGCAACGACTCAACGCCCTCGTCGCTGCACTCCTGGGCGCCGAGCTCCCCGAGATTGGCCCCTCCCCGGAAGACCCGCAGGAGCAGCCGCCCCTCATCCGCACCACCACCGGCCCGCTCCCTCTGACCCCAGTCGACGTCGAGATCGACATCGACTGCGAATTCGATGCCGCCGGGCGGGTCTACTTGTGGGGGGCCTTCGTCACCCAAGACGGCTCATCCACCTACTGGCACGTCGGCTCAACCGAACCGGATCCCGACGAACGTGTCCTCGCCGCGTCCTTCATCACCTGGCTGACCACCCTGATCGACACCGCCACCGCGGCGGGGAAGACGGCCGCGGTCTACCACTACGGCACCACCGAACCAGCTCAGCTGCGCCGTCTCGCCCCGGACCACTCCCCCACCCTGCTGGCCCGGTCGATCGACCTGCTGCATAGCGTGATCCGCCCGAACTATTACAGCCCCGGCGGGTACAGCCTCAAACATCTCGCCACCGTCCACGGCGCCACCTGGCGTACCCCCGGCGCCACCGGCCTGGACACGCTCACCTGGATCGAGCAGGCTCGCGCCGGTAGCCAGGACAGCTGGATCCGCCTTCTGCGCTACAACGAGGACGACGCCCGCGGCACCCGACACCTGCGCGCGGTGCTCCTCGCTGAGCCTGCTACACCGACGTGACCCGGGCATCCGCGCTGACAGCGGCGATCGCCAACACGGCCATCGCCGTGGCCCTGGATCACCTCCTCAAGGAGATCGAACGTGACCCGGCTGTGGAGGCCTACGCCTGGTCCGCGCAGCCCGGCCACTATCTGGCCGCTGATCAGATCGAGAACGCGATGGCCGCCATGCACCGCCTCTCCACACGCACGCGGCCCCTGGCCTCGCGGGACCTGTGGCTGCGCCACCTGCCGCAGATCCGCGAACGCCTCGACATCCACCACCCGTTCGTGTCAGAGGCCCGCCGGAACGTCGCGATATGGCGCAGTCATGCGGGGGAAGCGGCAACCGCGGTATCCGAATTCAGTGACCTCATCGCCGAGATCACACCGCTGCTAGGTCCCGACCACGCTTACCTGTTACCGATCAGGGCAGCCCAGGCGGGCGCTCGGATCAGTACCGGGGATTACCTCGGCGCCATCGAGGAATATGAAACCGTCATTCCGCTGATGGTGCGGGCGCTCGGGCCAGAGTCACGCGATGTGTTCGCGGCCCGCAGCGGTCTCGCGGCGGCCCGAGGCGAAGCAGGTGAGGCCGCCGTAGCCGCGTCCGCGCTGCACGACCTGCTCCTCGATGCTCAAAATCTATGGGGCCCAGAGGACCCGGAGACAGTGGCGATCTGCCATAACTGGGGAGCGTGGCTGGGGGAGGTTGGGGATGCCGCTGGGGCGGCCGCTGCCTACGCCGAACTCCTACCCGTGCGAAGGCGATTGCAAGGTCCGGAGCACCCCGACACCCTCACTACATGGGTCAATGCCGTCATGTGGAAGTACCGCGACGACCGGGACGCGCTGCGGGCCGGCGCTGAACTCGGGGAGGTTCTCGTGGTCCGCGAACGAGTTCTAGGACCAGAGCACCCCGATACCTTGCGGCTGCGCAGCAGCATCGCCGAACTGTGGGAGTCCGGTGGAGCGCCGGATCGGGCTCTGCGGGAGTTCGATGAGATCATTCCTCTCCTGTGCGAGACGCTCGGGCCCGAACATCCAGACACACTGACCGCGCTAGCCAGTCAGATCGGTGCCCTCGGCGATAGCGGCCACCTGATCGAGGCACGCGAAGCGACGGCCGAACTCCTGCGACTCCAAGAACGCGTCCTCGGACCCCATCACCCCGACACCTTGCTTACCCGCAGCAACCACGCCGTCCTGCTGGGCAAGACCGGTGACACGCGGGGGGCAGTGACCGCGCTCTGGGAACTGGTGCCGATCCTTGAAGACCTTTGCGGGCCAGAGCATCCGACCACTCTGAACGCTCGCGAGAACCTGGCCGGCTGGAGCGGCGAGGACCGGGACCCGGCCGCAGCGGTAGCGGGCTTCGCTCACGTGTTAGCGATCCGGGAGCGTGTCCAAGGACCGGATCATCCGGCAACCGTGGCCACCCGCCGCCATCTGCAAGAGGCACGAGACCGTGGTTAGCGAACGCGATGCGCCACTCCATCGCATCGGTAACACCGGTGCGCACGCAGTAATCACTATGGCCCTCAGCCGGCTCTTCTCCATCGAGAAGGAGTGGTGGGAATCGGAGCCCGTGGCGGCGTACGCCCAGCGCGCCTTGCCCGCTCACTTGCTCGCCATCGGCAACGTCTATGAAGCAGTGCGGGTGCTTTCGTTTCTATCAGACCGGCTGCGTCCGGCGGAGACCCGGGATCGGTGGCTGCGTTACCTCCCGCAGATCCTCGAGTGGGTCGGACCGACTCATCCGATCGGGTTGGAGGCTCGAGAACATGCGGCAATGTGGCGGGGAAACGCCGGCGACGCACCAGGTGCCGCCGACGACTTGAGCCTATTGTTCGCCGACGAACTCACCGTGTACGGCGAACGAGACCGACGCACGCTGACCACGGGGGTCTATCTCGCCCGGTACCTAAACCGTGCACAACGATTCCGAGAGGGACTCGAGCTGGTGGAGTGGCTGCTGCCTATCGTCAGCGACCTGCTGGGTGATGAGGATCCGCTGACGTACGAGGTTCGCAAGGAAAGGGCCTCCCTCTACGGCGTGAACGGGCAGACGGCACAAGCTCGCGCTGAATACGAAGCATTGGTGGACGACCTGATCCGCGTCGGCGATCCTCTCCGCCCCGATCTTCTGCACATCCGCATCAACCTCGGTATGTGGCGGCAACATGACGGAGATCCCCATCCTGCGAAAACCGAACTGGAACAGGTTCTTCCGACCGCCGAGGCGCTCTGGGGACCTCTTGATCCGCGCGTATCGATCGCGCGGGGAGTGCTCGCCGACTGTGTGGGTGATTTAGGGGATGCCGAGGCTGCAGAAGGGATGTGGCGCGAACTCATTGCGAGCCGCACTCAAGTTTCTGGCCCGGAGCATCCCAACACGTTGGCAGCTCGGGCACGCCAGGCGTACTGGTTCGGCCAGGCAGGCGATCAGGAGGGTGCGAAAGTCCTGATGGCACAGGTGCTTTCAGATCAGGAGCGGGTCCTCGGCCTCGATCACGTGAACACGCAGTTCGTGCGTGATGCCCTCGCCCAACTGCAGGGTGATCGCCCGTAAAGGGCGCAGTGGATCAGTCCTGGAACGCCGCAGCCGCTGCGGCACCGACAGACCGCTTGGTCAGGTAGTGGACGGCACTGTGTGGTTCGGCGCCGGTGTCGAGGTTCCCTTTGGTTGCTATCGCGGCGCCACCGGCTGTGGCGGCCGGGTAGAGCGGGGCGAGGTCGAGGGTGAGGGCGACTAGGTCGTCGGGCGAAGCGAAGTTGTGCCACGTCGCCACCACTGGGGGAACGTACGCCGGTTGCGGTTGCAGCTTCTCGTAGAACACCCCGTGCATCCCCAACGGGGAGCCGAGGGTGATCAGGTGCAGCGGCCGGTGACCTTCGGGGAGCCGGTGCAGGGCTTCGTAAGCCACGACGCTGCCGAGGGAGTGGCCGATGACCAAGCAGGTGTCCTCGCCGATCAAATCCCTTACCTGGTGTTGTGCCGCCGTGCGGAGATCGGGGTCGCTGAGGTAGCGCACGGCTTCCATGAGGGCGGGCTGGATGGTGTGTGCGCCGGCCCTGATGACCATCGGCCCAAACCAGCGCAGCTTGGAGGCGACGGTCAAGGGCCGGCGGGCCCTGCGCCTCACTCCTTGGGCATCCGCGCGGGGGTTGTGCGCCTCGTCGAGGGCACGCAGCTCGCGCGCGGCGTCGTCGCGGTCGCGGGCGTCGGGGGCGTGCTCGGCGGCAGTGCGCAGGATGGCGATCGCGTAGACGTCGGCCAGTTCCTGGAGGCCGGGGTCTACGCCCGTGGCTGCGGGGCCTTGGGCGTCCGGGTGCAGGAATTGGTTGCCATAGAACGCCATCCGCACCTCGATCCCGCTGGGCGTGATGCGGTTGGTGAGCCGATCCGCCAGGACTGGGTCTCCGGCGAGACGGATGCCGCCGGCCAACGCGGGCAGCCACTCGTTTTCTAGGGTGTCGGCGCTCTGCTGGGTCTGGCCGATTCCGTGAACAAGAACGATGTGCGGCACGCAGGCTTCCTCGGGTCTGGAAGGGACACGGAAGCCTGACGGGGCTTCTCGCTAGCGTATGCAGTGTGCAAGAACGATCACGCGTCGCGCTAGTCGTCGGGTCATGCTACGGAGCCGCCGGCGATCGCAAGTTGGACTTCGCTCCCGAAGCCGCGGCCCGTCTCGCGGAGGTCCTCTCGCGCAGCTCGAACGGATGGACTCTGCACGGGGGGGCGCCGCTGATCAACCCGACCGTGGAAGAGTTCAAAACCGCTGTGGAAGGGGCCATCGCCGAGGCGCACGCCGCATCCGCACAACTGCTGATCAGCTTCGTCGGACATGGCCGATCGAAGGCAGCCACCGTGGGGACCGGGGCTTCCTATCCCTCCTTCTACCTTCAGGTCCAAGACTCCAACCCGAACCCGCGAGCCGACCACGACTTCAACGTGGGTGTAGTCCTCCGCGACCGCCTCGAAGACCACACCAACATTGACGGAGTCATTCTCGTCATCGACGCCTGCCATGCCGGGGCCTTACCCGCAGAAGCCGTCACGAACTGGCGGGACGTCACCGGCGGCCGGCTTGAGGTCCTGGTGGCATCAACACACGATCACTCCGCGTACGCCGGCTGTTTCACCACAACTCTCACCCGCATTCTGGAGGATGGCCTCGCGGACGGCAGCGACTACATCCTGCCCATCCAGGTCGTCTCGCCCATCAATGCCCAGTGCACGGATCAACGCGCCAGCCAGAGCGGATTCACCCACGGCAACCGCAACGCTCAAGGGCAGTTCGACGAGGGCCTTTCCTTCGGCATGAACTGGCAGCGCCCCCAACATGCGCTCTTCGACCGACCGGACGCAGGAGTCATCGACCAAGTCACCCGCGAGGTCAAGCTCAGCAACATCGAACGCCAACTTCGCAACGAGCTATCCAACGCGGCCGGACAGCTGCGTTGGGTGACAGGCCCTGCCGGTGCCGGCAAGAGCACCGTTGCCGCCGGACTCATCCGCCCCTCGTCGCTGCCGTTGCGGCTCCGGGACAGCACCGTCAAAGCTGCAGCCTTCCTGGATGCCACCACCACCGTCGACGCGCTCAGCCGGGAACTCGCCCAGCAACTCACGATCACCCTCGACACCGAATTCGCGCAGCTACACACGCAATCGCAAGAAGCCGCCGAAGCATTGCCAGGCCAACCCAGCTTTGACACCGAGCTGCTGATCCCATTACGAGACTGGCCGAACGAGACCGGAGAAAGGGTCGAAATCGTCCTCGACGGATTCGACCAACTCGACGACCGCAACTCCCCCGCCATCATCGACGCCATCCGGACTCTCACCGCCGATGACGCACTTTCCTTCGTTCGCGTCATCGCCACCTCCCGCCACGACCCACCGACGGAACTGATCGACCTCGGGCCCCACTTCGCCCTCGCGGGACCTTCCTGGGCAGACGTGCGGGAACACGTTACCAACAGCGATGTCCAGGCAGTGCTTCCTGACGATGACTCCCCATGCCCCAATGGGTGGCTCCTCGGGCGCCTCGCCGCTGCCCTCACCACTCCCCCGCCCGATCACACCCTCAAGAGCATCGTCACCACCTACCTCCAGCAAGTCCTGGACACCCTTCCCGAGGAGTCCCAAGAACTCGCCATCTTCGCCCTCTCACTGCTGACCGTCACCCCCACCGGTCCCGTTCTGCCGCTGGTCGTCCTCAAAGAAGCCCTAACCCTCCTTGACCAGCAAGTCGAGATCCCAGCATTACGCGACCTGCTCGTCGCCCTCGCCCCTCTGATCCAGCGTGGCAAACCCGGCTTCCCCGACGAACACGTCGGCCTCGCCCACGAGGAAATCAAAGCCACCCTCGCCGACACTCTCCTTGAGCCATGAACAGGATCCTCACGGCAACCGAAGCGCACGCCGTTATCGCTGCCGCGCTCGACTCGCTCTACGAAGAAGTAGGCAGTGCTTGGGTGGACCCCAGTGTGCACGCCTACGCCCTAACTTCGCTGGCACCACATTGTGCGATAAGTGGTGACGGCGCGGCGCTGGTCACGTCGTTGCATCGAGTAAGCGATATGAGTCGGCCAAGAGAGACGCTTGTGCAGTTCACCCGATTCGTTCCCCTGGTGGAGAAACTCCTTGGGGCGGAGCACCCGGACACCCTGGCGACCCGGGCCAATCTCGCTGTGTGGCGGGGGGAGGCGGGGGATGCGGCGGGCGCGGCCGAGCAGTTCGCGGCGCTGCTACCGATCCAGGAACGGGTGCTCGGGCCGGAACACCCGAACACCCTGCGCACCCGGAGCAATCTTGCGTCCCGGCGGGGGGAGGCGGGGGATGCGGCGGGCGCGGCCGCGGAGTTCGCGGCGTTGCTGCCGATCCATCAGCGGGTGCTCGGCGCGGAGCACCCGGACACCCTGACCACCCGGGCCAATCTCGCTGTGTGGCGGGGGGAGGCGGGGGATGCGGCGGGCGCGGCCGCGGAGTTCGCGGCGTTGCTGCCGATCCATCAGCGGGTGCTCGGCGCGGAGCACCCGGACACCCTGACCACCCGGAGCAATCTCGCCTCCTGGCGGGGGGAGGCGGGGGATGCGGCGGGCGCGGCCGCGGAGTTCGCGGCGCTGCTGCCGATCCATCAGCGGGTGCTCGGCGCGGAGCACCCGGACACCCTGACCACCCGGGCCAATCTTGCGTCCTGGCGGGGGGCGGCGGGGGATGCAGCGGGCGCGGCCGCGGAGTTCGCGGCGTTGCTGCCGATCTACGAGCGGGTGCTCGGGGCGGAGCACCCGGACACCCTGGTGGCTACTCGAGCTAATCTTGCGTTCTGGCGGGGGGCGGCGGGGGATGCAGCGGGCGCGGCCGCGGAGTTCGCGGCGTTGCTGCCGATCCATCAGCGGGTGCTCGGCGCGGAGCACCCGGACACCCTGACCACCCGGGCCAATCTTGCGTCCTGGCGGGGGGCGGCGGGGGATGC